>Ga0209125_1000018_pt1 | contig 340914 bp, 329 predicted proteins | sample BarGraIncub1131A_FD_184503 | JGI IMG/M metagenome (GOLD analysis project Ga0209125, IMG submission 184503) | Arctic peat soil microbial communities from Barrow, Alaska - Barrow Graham LP Incubations 11-31A (SPAdes) (version 2) | ecosystem: Environmental > Terrestrial > Soil > Wetlands > Peat...
GTAGTAATCGCTGAGAAACTAGCCGCCACCGCTAAGGAAAAAGAGGACATCAGAAGTAAGCTCGCAGTGACTGCTAAAAAACTAGCCGCCACCGCTAAGGAAAAAGAGGACATCAGAAGTAAGCTCGCAGTGACTGCTAAAAAACTAGCTGTAACTGCTAAAGAAAAAGAAGATGTTAGGCGTAAACTTGTGGTAACCGCTAAGAAACTGGCTGCAACCGCTAAAAAAACTAAATTAATAAATGAGGAATTACGGAAACTTGATATAGCAAAAGATGAATTTGTTTCTATCGCCTCTCACCAACTCCGAACTCCTCTTACAGCTTTAAAAGGCTACACAGGTATGCTTCTCGATGGAGATGCTGGACCAGTCAATGAAAAACAGCACGAATATCTTACAGAGATAAAAAATGCTAATGATCGCATGATCAGCCTTATTACAGCCCTTCTAAATGTTTCAAGAGTTGATCTTGATGTTTTTATTGTCGAACCAGAACCAGTAGATTTGAAAAAAGTCGCAAAGGATATCCTAAAAGATCTCCAAATGAAAATTGTAGAAAAAAAGCTACTGGTAAAAACTGTTTTTGAAAAAAATATCCCGATTATCAGCGCCGATTTAAATATCATCAGGATGATTTTTCAGAATCTATTTACCAATGCGTTAAAATATATAGCGCCAGGCGGAAAAATTAATATCAGCATAAAAAAGGATGGGGCTAATATCCTTATTTCAGTCGCCGATACAGGCTACGGAATTCCCAAAAAAGTGCAATCAAAAATTTTTACAAAAATGTTTCGGGCCGACAATGCTCGCGTGAATGATCCTGACGGCACCGGACTAGGATTATACATAGTAAAATCGACATTAGAAAAAACAGGAGGAAGAATTTGGTTTGAATCCACGGAAAATAAAGGATCGATATTTTACGTTACGACTCCTATCGAAGGCATGAAGAAAAAAGAAGGCACAAAAAGATTAGAATTAAAACATTAATATTATATGAGTACTCCACAGAAAAAAATATTGATTATTGAAGATGAGGTGTCTATATTAAATGGTATCTCAGATAAATTTACACTCGAAGGTTTTTTGGTAATCAGGGCGATAGATGGCCAAGACGGTTTAGATAAAGCACTTAAGAATCATCCGGACTTTATTATTGTCGACAATCTCATGCCTAATACCGACGGTTTTTACTTCCTTGAAAAACTTCGCGCGGACAAATGGGGCAAAAAGGCCCCAGTCGTTATGTGGAGCAATTCTCACGACGCTAGCACGTTTTCTCGAGCAAAAAAGATTGGAATCCTAGATTTTATGGTTAAAAGCGATTGGGAATATCGAGACGTCGTAAAAAAAGTAAATGACTTTCTAGGTGTTTAACGCCACTTTTTATTTATTACAATTATAATTAATTTTACTAATATGAATATTATAGATACGCCAATAAAAAAAACTCATGTTTTAATTATTGATGATGATGAGGTGATGCGCCGGCTTTATGGCAGCTTACTTGGAAAAGCTGGATATGAAGTAATATACTCTCCAGATTCAGTTCAGGGACGTGAATTAGCCCGACGTTTTCACCCCGATCTTATCCTAATGGATATAGAAATGCCGGTAGAAAACGGCATTGATGCTTCTAGTAGATTAAAAAAGGAATCTCAAACCGCTGATATTCCAATAGTCTTACTTACCAACGCAGACTTATCGATTGAGGCAGAAAAATGGATGAAGGAACTTGCGATAACAGATTATATTCAAAAAGGTATCAGCAACGATGATTTCATTGAACGAATTGAAAAAATTATTAATAAAACAGTGGATAAGACGACTTAAAAATTTCCGCCCATTTTTCGATTCCCCCAAAAGCTCATTAAAATTTTGGCAAACTTCAAAACGTAAGACTACGCACTAAAAAATAGGTTAAAAACCTATTTTTTATTATAATTTTTCTTTTAATGTTATACTTAAAGTAATAAATAAATTAATATAATCATATATGAAAATAACTTTTTTAGGAGCTGCCCAGGGAGTAACTGGTTCTAAACACTTAATAGAAACAAAAGGCCAGAAAATATTATTAGACTGTGGTTCATTCCAGGGTCATCGTGATATTACTCATCAATCTAATTCTGTTTTAGCTCCAGAAATTAATAATCTCGACGCAGTTATCTTATCACATGCTCACGCTGATCATTGTTGTTCTCTGCCCTTGCTAGTTAAAAATGGCTATAACAAAAAAATTTATGCCACTTCCGCCACCATTGATATCGCTCGTCTAATAATGTTAGACGCTGCTAAAATACAAGAAAATGATTATGAACATTTAAAAAAATCTGGCATCCAAGGAATTCTACCACCCATTTATTCAGAAGAGGATGTTGAAAAAACTTGCCAATTATTCAAAGAAACTCCTTATTGTAAAAATTTTCCAGAATGGCAAAACTTAGGATCAAAAATTGATTTTAAATTTTACAACGCTGGACATATTCTTGGTTCCGCTATCACGATTATTAAATACGGACAAAAAAATACTGAAAAAATACTGGCTTACACTGGTGATTTAGGAAATACTAATGTGCCAATTCTTCCTAATCCAGAATATATTTTAGAACCAGTTGAAATTTTAATTAGTGAGTGTACTTATGGGGACAGAAATCATCAGCCAATCAAAGAGGCTTTTGATTTTTTAGAAAAAATTATCAACGAAGCTGTAACTGACCAAAGCCGAATCATTGTTCCGGCCTTTGCCTTGGGTCGAACCCAGGAACTAATTTATATACTTCATAAATTACATAATGATGGTAGAATTCCAGTTATACCAATTTATCTCGACAGTCCTCTTGGCAATAATATCACCGATGTTTTTAAAAAACATAATGCCGACTTCGATAAACAAACCTGGCAAGATTTTATAAATAATAATGAGTCACCATTCTCTTTTGAAAAATTAAATTACATTAAAACTGTAACTGAATCTAAAATGTTGGCCCAAAAAATCGGACCACTAATAATTATTGCTTCTTCCGGCATGTTAGAGGGCGGTCGAATTTTACATCATTTAAAAAACAACATTGGTAACCCAAAGTCAACCATTCTTTTAACTGGCTATCAAGCCGAAAATACCTTGGGTCGCAAATTACAATCCGGTGAGAAGAAAGTACGCATTTACGGCGAACTATTTGAAGTTAGAGCTAAAATACTTAGCCTAGATGAGCTCAGTGCTCATGCCGATCAAACAGGCTTGTTAAATTATATCTTAACTCTTAAGGACTTAAAAAAACTTTTTTTAGTACATACCGAACACCAGTCAGCTAATATTTTTTCTAAATTAATCCAAGAACAAAAACCTGATTTAGAAATAATTATACCAGAGTTGGGGTCAAGCTTTGAAGTTTAATAATAGAAAAACCAGCACAGCCTAAATAATATTAATTATAATTTTATTTCAAAACAAAATTAAATAAATAACCAGTTAACATAATTCCTAAACCAACCACGGTAGCAAAAATAACAATTAATTTAGTCTTCATAATCTTTTTTAAGATCATAAATTCAGGTAGCGATAAAGCGGTCACCGCCATCATAAAAGCTAGTGTAGTACCCATAGCTACGCCCTTTTCGGTTAAAGCACTAATTAAAGGAATAATACCAGCCGCATTAGAATATAAGGGGATACCAATTAAAGTAGCTAGCGGCACGGCATACCATTTATCCGCTCCGGCATATGAGGCTAAAAAATCGGCTGGCACATAACCATGAATCCAAGCTCCTAATCCGACGCCAACTAAAATATAAGGCCACACTTTTTTAACAATCTTAAGTGTGTAGTTATAAGAATAAATCATTCTAGCTTTTTGATTTATTTTTATAATCTGAATATCTTCTATTTCTTTGTTTTTCAAAACAAAATCAGCTATTAAATTTTCGACTTTCAAGCGGCCAATAATTAAACCGGAAATAATAGCAATAATTAAACCACTAAAGATGTAAAGTAAGGCTATTTTCCAGCCAAATAATCCAAAGAGTAGCACTAAAGCCACCTCATTAATCATGGGTGAAGCTATTAAAAAAGAAAAGGTGACTCCCAACGGCACCCCCACTTCCACAAAACCTAAAAATAAAGGAACGGCCGAACAAGAACAAAAAGGAGTAATTATACCTAGCAATGACGCTAAAATGTGGCCAGTTAACCGATTCTTTTTAGCTAAAAATAATCTAACTTTTTTAGCAGGAAAATAAGTTCGTAGAAACGAAACAATAAAAATAATAACGAAAAGTAAAATAAATATTTTAAGAACGTCAGCAATAAAAAAAGTTAGCGTACTAGCTAGCAAAGTTTGAGGGGCTATTTTAAAAACTGAATAAGTCAGCCAATCGGCTAATAATTCTAAAGGATAAAACATAATTTATATAAGATTAACATTAATAATTTAATTATAAGCCACCAAGCCATTAAAGTCACTTTTTACGGCCAGCGACTTAGAATCTTTCTAAAAAATTAACTAATAATAAACAAATTATATCAAACTCTTTGACAAATATTAAATAATGTGCTATAATATAAGCTCATTCAGTTGAGTGAATTTCTTTAACAACTAAAAAAACGACAGAAATGAAAAAATTGGTCCCGATTATTAAAGTAATCCTGGCTATTCTTTTTCTTTATAATATTGGTTTGTTCTCCCTGCTTAAAACTATTGATAAAATAGACCCTAGCACGATGCCACCCTTTAAAGAGGATGGTGGTCGAGGAGATATCGAATATTTAAATGAAAAAATCAGAAAAGCTGATGCTCTTGGCCCAAATTATGGCCCAGAACTCTATTTTTCTGACTTAGCCGATATCAAACTGAAGCAAAAAAATAATGACTTTGACCGCCGAACAATCTTAATGGTTAACAGCAGTATCCAAAGTTTATTATCCGACTTTAATACCAACGTGATGAGTCATCATCGAAAAAATTCCCCAAAAGATTATGACGCTTTTATGGCTAGGCTATCACTGGCCAGAGATAAAAGTCTGAGTATTACCGACCCCAACCGAGCTCAAGAGTCAGCTGAGTTTGACGCTAAATATGGTAATTTAACTTATTGGTTGAATTTGCTATTAAGCATTCTGACTTGGTTAGGTAATTTCTATTTAAAGAATTTACCGTTAGCTTTAACGCTCTTATGGCTATGGTGGTATGAAGACAAGAAAAGATTAAGTATTAATAATCCTATTAGTTTCTTAATCTGCTTAATTCTCTATCCAGTAGTAATTATTCGCGTCTGGAGAAGTTCGTTACGAAATGGCGCTAGAATATTTGCCATGAATATCGAATTTAAAAGAAGACAAGCCGATCTCTTTACCATGATCTCCGACGATGAGTTGGCAGACATTAAAAGATTTGCTAAGAGTGATTTTAAACTGAGCGATTACCGAAAGTATTTGGAAAATCGTGATTTAGTGATTCGTCGCTCTTTGATTCCAGTGGGTATTGTAGCTTTAACTTTATTGTTTACTCCTAAAGTTTACAGTGCGGTTGCTAGTGATAATTTTCACAGTCATCTGACGGAATATCAAATGCCAATTAAGGCTCCTCCTAATTTAATTCCGGATAAGTCTCAGGTGCACGATGATATTTTATTATCAGCTGTGATTTCAAACGCAACACCAAAAATATTTTTCACACCGAAGCTCTGGAAGTTTATTCTACCACCAGTGCCCCAAGATTGTGGAGGTTTTAAAACTAATCCCGATCCGGTTCCTTTAGCTTGTTAGTAATTGCCTTTGCAACTTAACTTAAGTTGCTAATTAAAACAATTATTAACAAACAAAAAAAAGAGGAAATCATGAAAAATATTTTAATCATTGCCATGCTAGTGTGTTTAGTAAGTCAGGCCTTTGGTCAATCAGTTAATTTAGAAAGTACTATCAGAATTGATACGGCTAAAACCGAATTATCAGTTCAAAGAATAGAGATAAACACTTCGAAGTTTACTCTTAAATACGATTACAAAGCTACTGCTAATGACGTTCTAGGAATTATTATTCCTAAAATTTGGTCTAATGCAAATAATACTTTAAGTGGCATGATTGTTAAAATTGGTGATAATCGTAACAATCAATTTGCCTTCGATTCTTGGTTAACTAAGAAAATTGGTAAATTAAGTTTTATGACCGAAGTTGGTCGCATAGTTAGTAGGGTTTCAAAACCTATAGACTATGCTGGCGTCAGATTAACGGCTAATATTTTAACAGTCGAAGCTTACTTAGCAGAAAGGTCAACTAAAGGAAATTATTTTCTAGGTTGGGCTGCTTATCATCCTGAGCATGCTTTTATAGCAGTAGGTAAACAAGATCAACAATTATGGGGATTTGCTGGTACTAAAGTGTTTAATCACTTTGGTCACTTCACTCTCGCCAGTTACCAACCAAAAACAGGAAACTTCTGGTTTAAATCGCAAACAGGTTTTGGTGAGATTAATCAACAATTTTTCTCCCAAGAAAATTATGAGATAGCCACTAGTTATTTCTGTGTACCAATCTTTTTCTACAAGCACTTTTCCCCCTTAGCCACCAAAGGCACCTATTCTCTAAAAATCGAAGGCAAGCGCACTGCTGGCCTCCAAAATTATGAGTTAATGATGGGTAAAAAAATTGGAGACAAAGGATTAGGCTTAGCTGTTGGTATCAACAGTGAGTATAAAAGTGTTCTAAATATGGCTCCTTCCTTTGAGCTCTATAAAGCTTGGAAAACCATAGCTGGTCAATATATTATTGAATTACGATATGATCAGTTGTCCCAAGCTTGCAGCGCTTATTTGGTTGTTCGCTACTAACATACAAAGAGGCTACCATAACGGCAGCCTCTTTTTTCTTAGCTTCTTTTAAATTTATTATCTAATCATAAAAGTACTCATTACCGATTGACCAAATTATCAGAAATTTATATATTAATATCTAAAAGGCATTTAAATAATTATTTTTATGTTTTCGCGACTTTTTTCCCTAGCTCTTGTCAAAGGAAAATATTTTTGTTAGTATCAAGTATAGTTTGTATGATGCGCCTATAGCTCAGTTGGTAGAGCAGATCCCTTTTAAGGATAAGGTCGCTGGTTCGAGTCCAGCTGGGCGCACAAAAAATCCGTGAGTTGCGGATTTTATCGTTTAAAGCCGACTTAGCTCAGCTGGTAGAGCAGCTGTCTTGTAAACAGCAGGTCGTCGGTCCGAACCCGACAGTCGGCTCAGAATAGATAAGAAAAAAGCTGCCCATTTTTGGACAGCTTTTTTAAACCTCTTAGTTTAAGTTTGGCGTATATGGTCGCCAAATTAATCTTTCAAGATTAAGATTAGTTACCACTACATCTCCTTGGCGACAAAAATATCTATCTGATCCAAAGCGTCTCAGACTATTATTAAGTCTGGCATTTAAAAAACGAATTGTTCTCTCGTCATCAGTTTTATCTAAAAGTAGAACAATTGAACTCTCCTCATTGTTCATGGGGCCAACCGGAATTTCTTCAGAGCCAATGGGTGTCTTAACCGGCTCATAGTGTTTTTCCAACATCAGCCGTCTAATTTCTTCGGAAACATTATTAATTATCATATCTTTTGTTTTTAAGTTACTATTCTAGGTGAGAAAATATTATACCATTTTAACAATCTATTGTCAACTTAAGCGTTAACCTTAAAAAGTGCATAAGCCGTGTATAAAAAGTTAATAAATAAACCTTAAATACTACTTGAAAAATGTCCGTCCTTACGTTAAGATAAAGAAACAATAAATATCTAATATGGCTCTACAATCAGACAAAAATCCTTTAGAAAAAATACCACCTCATAGCTTAGAAGCTGAGGAATCTTTGCTGGGCTCATTGCTCATTGATAAAGATGCGATTATTCGCGTGGCTGATAATATTCTGCCACAGGATTTTTATAAAGATGCTCATAAATTAGTTTTTGAAACTATTAAAGAGTTGTATGGCAATCAAGAACCAATTGATATTATCACCCTGTCTAATCGTCTGGAAGAAAAAAAACAATTAACTACGATTGGTGGACGTACTTTTCTAGCTAAACTATCTAATACCGTGGCTACTTCAGCTAACATTGTTCACTACGCCAATATTATTCAACGTAAAGCCACGTTGCGACGCTTACAACAAGCCGCCGCGGAAATTATGACTTTAAGTTACGACGAAGAAACAGAAATTGATGAAGTGTTAGATGCTACCGAAAAAAAAATCTTTGCCGTTTCTAGAAAATATTTAAAAAATGCTTTTTTACCTATCGATAGTTTACTAACCGATGCTTTTGAAAGAATTGATGAACTACATAGAAAAACTGGCGGCGGTTTACGCGGACTAGCCACTGGCTTTACTGAATTAGATAATCTACTTGCTGGTTTACAAAAATCAGACTTACTTATCTTGGCCGCTCGTCCCTCGGTCGGAAAAACCTCTCTGGCTCTAGATATAGCTCGCCAAGTAGCCATTAATAATAAAGTTGGTGTGGGAATATTCTCTTTAGAAATGAGTAAGGAACAGTTAGTCGATCGTATGTTATGCGCTCAAGCCCAAGTTAATCTTTGGAAAATGCGTACCGGCAACTTGAGTGATAAAGAAGATAATAATGATTTTGCTAAAATTGCCGATGCCATGGGCAAATTAGCCGAAGCTCAAATTTATATTGATGATTCCGGAACACTGTCTATTATGGAAATAAGGGCTAAGTGCCGCCGTTTACAAATGGAAAAAGGCTTAGGCTTAATTGTTATCGACTACTTACAGCTTATGGAAGGTAAAGGCAGAAGTAGTGAAAACCGAGTGCAAGAAATTACCGAAATTAGTCGCGGACTCAAATCTATCGCCCGTGAGCTTAATATTCCGGTTTTGGCCTTAGCTCAGTTAAATCGTTCTGTTGAAGCAATTTCTCCAGCCATTCCTAAATTATCCCACTTGCGTGATTCCGGTTCTATTGAACAAGACGCTGATATTGTAATGTTTATTTATCGCAAAGCGGCCGATAGAAATTATAACCCAGCTGATTTACCAATGGATGAAAGATATAAAGCTGAAATTCATATCGCTAAACACCGTAATGGTCCAACTGGCCGCGTTGATTTATTCTTTGATGAAAATATGGCCAGCTTCCGCAATCTAACTAAAAATCAAAATAGCGCACCTGTCGAATTTTAATTAATAAAAAAATTAATCTTATAATCTATGTTCAGTAAATTAAAACAAATTAAAAACTTGAGAAGCCAAGCTAAAACCATGCAAGATGCTTTAGCTCAAGAAACTGTTACCGAAGAAAGAGGTGGCGTTAAAATTGCCATGAACGGTAATATGGAAGTTTTATCTGTTACTATCAGTGATGGCTTATCTAAAAGTGCTACTGAAAATGATGTTAAAAATTGCCTCAATGATGCCTTAAAAAAAGCCCAACGCTTAATGGCTAAAAAGTTACAAGATATGGGTGGTATTCCTGGCTTAAGTTAAACTACATGCGCTTTCCTCGCGCCATTGCCAATTTAATAGACTCTTTTGCTCAACTACCGAGTGTCGGTCCTAAAACCGCTGAGCGTTACGTTTTTTATTTACTCAAAAGTTCACCAGATAAAATTTATAATCTAGCTAAGGCTTTGGGAGAATTAAAAAATAACATTACTGTTTGTAATAATTGCTTAGTCTTATCGGAAAATAATCCCTGCCCTATTTGTTCTGATCAGAATCGTAAAAATGGTACTTTGTGTATTGTGGAAAATACTCAAGACTTACTGTCGTTAGAGGCTACCAAACAATACAAAGGACAATATTTTGTGCTAGATGGACTAATTAATACCATTGAAGATATAAAACCAGAGCAATTAAACATTGAAAAATTGTTACGTAGAATAAAACAAGATAACTTTCAAGAAGTAATTATCGCCTTAAATTTTACACTGGAGGGAGAAAGTACCAGTCTTTATCTTAATAAGATTTTACAAAATTATAATTTAAAAATTACCCGCCTAGCTAAGGGCTTACCGGCTGGTTCCGATTTAGAATATGCTGACGAAAATACCTTAGCTATGGCTTTAAAATATCGAATTGAAACAAAATAAAAAGAGGAGAATTAATCATGTTAATTTTATTAACCATTTTACTAGCTTTTTGCTTAGGATGGTTAGCTAGAAAGTTAATCGAATCCTATCCCAATTCACCTCATCCGAGGCGATTGGAAAAATTTATCAGACCATTAACAAATTTAGCCGACAAAATAATAAAAAAAATCGGCACCAAATTTACAAAAAACAAAAAATCCACCCCTTAACGAGCTGGATTTTTTATTGAGCTTTGTTTTAAAATTTAAGCAATAGCCGTAATTTTAACAGAAGTCATGATTTGACGATGACCAACTGTTTTCTTATAACGAGTCTTACTCTTATATTTAACAACAGTTACCTTGTCTTGCTTTTCAGTCTTCAGAATTTCACCTGTTACTTTGTCTCCTAAAGTTGGAGTTCCTAACTCTAAATCATTAGCCTCCTCATCAGAGATAAGCAAAGTATCAAAATTAACGCTTGTCCCAGCTTCGACTTCTAATTTCTCAATTTTGATGGTCTGACCTTCTTTAACTCTATATTGCTTGCCACCAGTTTTAATAATAGCGATTTTCATAGGATATTTACTAATTTAAGAATAAAAATAGCCAATGTGCGCGGGGGCGCAGCACTTATTGGCTTAAGATATGTATTTATATTACCAAATATTTGAAAAATGTCAACAAATAGATTATAGTGGTTATAAGATGTTAACTTAACCTAAGATTATTATGTCTAAATTCCTAATTAAAGGCGGAGCCAAGTTGTCAGGAGAAATTGCCGTTAAGGGAGCCAAAAACTCGGCCTTAAAAATTATACCAGCCGCCATCTTGTCTAAAAAGCCAATAACTATCAAAAACCTCCCAGAAATAGAGGATGTTGATAGATCATTAGAGCTTTTGGAATCATTGGGAGCTGCTGTCACTAGAACCAAACAAAAGGTTATTATTGATACCAGCCAAATTAAAGATAGTGTTTTAGAGTCTAAATTAGCAGACAAATTTAGAGGCTCTATTATGTTTGTCGGCCCTATGCTGGCTAGATACGGTGAAGTTAAGTTCCCTCATCCTGGTGGTTGTGTAATTGGGGCTGGTGGTCGGCCAATTGATTTGTTTCTAGATGGTTATAAAGCCTTTGGTGCTGAAGTGCATGAAAATCATGGTAATTTTTATCATATCAAGGCCGCCAAATTACACCCAGCTAATTATTTTTTCCCTCTTGTTAGTGTCACGGCCACCGAAAGTATGCTCATGACTGCTACTATAATTCCTGGCAAAACTATCTTAAAAAATTGTGCCATGGAACCGGAAATAGAAGCTCTGATTGAATATTTAAATAAACAGGGTGCTAAAATTAAAGGAGCTGGTTCACCAACTATTACCATCGAAGGTAATAAAAATTTAAAGGCTGGTACTTTCACTGTTATTCCTGATAGGATTGAAACCGGATCTTTTGCTATCATGGCGGCCGCTACTAACTCTGAAATAACTATTACTAATTGTAATCCTGAACATATTTTAACTTTACTCTCTATTCTTAAAAAAATTGGTGTTAATTTTGAAGTTGGGACCAACTGGATTAAGATGAAAAAAAGTGGAGAGCTTCAAGCTTGTGATATTAAAACTCATGAGTATCCTGGTTTTGCTACCGATTTACAATCACCTTATGTCGTACTAATGACTCAAGCTCATGGTAGCTCACTAATTCATGAAACAATCTATGATGGTAGATTGATTTGGACTGATATGCTATGTCAAATGGGGGCTGATATTAATATGTGTGATCCTCATCGTATTATTGTTAACGGTCCGACTAAACTATCGGGTAAACATTTAGTTAGTCCTGACTTAAGAGCTGGTATTGCTCTCGTCATAGCTGGTTTAGTGGCAGATGGTCAAACTGAAATAGATAATATCTATCAAATAGATAGAGGATATGAAAAATTAGAAGAAAGATTACAAAATATTGGCGCCAAAATCAAAAGAATTGACTAATTATATGAATAAAAAAACCCGCGACTGGCTTTTTGGTATCTTTGTTTGCCTATTTGTCATAATCACCGTTGTTTTATCACTAACCGCTACTGGTTATCGTTTTAATTTATCTTGGCCACTTAACTTCAGCCGTGTTTTGCAAAAAACCGGTACTATTGCCTTAAACAGTAACCCTAAGGGAGCTATAGTTACAATTACTGGTGAACAAAAAAGAGGCTTCACTTTAGCTGAACTTCTAAACAAAAAAAATGTTTTGACTACTCCGATAAAAATAAAAAACTTATTGCCAGGTGAATATCTGATTTCTTTTGAGCTAGACGGTTATTGGCCCTATGAAAAAAAAGTTAGAGTAAACGCTACTCAAACAACTTTTTTAGAAAATATTATTTTATTTAAGAAAGGACTACCTTTAAAAATTGTAGCAGCCGATCAACAAGATATCAACTATGGACCGAACAATAGTTACGTTTGGCTCCAAAAAGATAATAAGATTATTAATCTTAAAACTGAAGAAGTAATTTATCAAAACACTACTTCTAACATAACCTGGAGTGATAATGGCAAACAAATCTTTGCTGTTGCCAAATTAATTAATTTAGAAACCAGTGCTGTTAATGATTATAGCGGGGCCATAGGCTTGCCAGAAGAAACTCAAATTCAAGGCAATAGAATTGTTTATCAAGAAAAAGGTAATTTAACAATTTACAACACCTCAGATAAATCATCTAAGGCGGTGGCCACTCAGGGCGAAACTCTACTTTACAAAATAAGCGAAGATAATATTTTAGCAATCAATAAAGAAGATAAAAAAATAAAACTTAACGCTTATTCCATGGGGAGCGGTGAACTAACCGATTCGGTAGAATTGCTGTTTGAAGCTAAAAAATATCAGGTAGGTACTGATAATAGCGGTTACCTAACTATTTTGGACCAAGACCATAAGACCTTATATCTAATCAATCTTAAAAATAAGCTAGAGATTATTAGTATTATTAGAGGTGTTAGTGCTTATCAGTGGAAAAATAATGACCAACTTTTTTATGTGACTGGATCAGAAATATATCTTTATGATTTAAAACAAAATAAGTCCTGGCTAATTAATAGATTAGGTGAAGAAATAAGTTCCCTGGCTTGGAGTGGTAGTAATAATTACCTGATCTTCGCTAGCTCAAAAAATATTGGCATCATTGATTTAGGCGACAACCGTAATGATATTACTGGTATTTGGGGGGCCGATAATATATCGGCCTTAAATCTTGATGATAAAAACCAAATCCTGTATTTTTATAGTTCTATCGGCGGACAGAATGGTTTATATAAAATAAATTTGAGATAAAATTTCTTACAAAAAAACAGGCTTACCGAGAAGATAAGTCTGTTTTTTATAAAGAAAATTATATTTTAGCCGCCATCTCTTTAATTAATTTGCCCAAATTCTCACTAACCTCCGGATTTTTAAGTCCTAATTTAATAGTGGCCTTAATAAGACCAAACTTATCACCCGTATCTAACCATTCTCCTTGTAATTTTACACCATATAAAGACTGACCCCTAGCTAACAAAATATCAAAAGCATCAGCCAAACGAATTTCACCACTCTTTCCGCCCTTCATCTCAGCTAAAATCTTAAAAATTTCAGGAGTAATAATATATAAACCAACCGCTACTAAATTAGAAGGAGCTTTATCTACCTCTGGTTTTTCTACAAATCTTTTAATATCATAAATACCCTCAGCCACTTCAGCGCCGTCAATCACGCCAAATTTAGAAACGTCTTCATGCTTCACTTCCGACAAACCAACTACCGGCTGACCATATTTTTCATAAGCCTCAATCAGTTGTTTGACAGGAGAAACTTCAGCATCATACAAGGTATCGCCGAACATAATAAGCACTGGTTCATCATCGCGTACTAAGTGAGCAGCGCAGTTAATCGCATGACCATCGCCCAAAGGAATAGGCTGGCGAACATAAGAAAATTTAGCCAAATGCTCAATAGCCTCAACTTTAGCAATCAAATCTAATTTATTTTTTTCAACTAATGTTTTAGATAACTCAAAAGAATAATCAAAATGATCTTCAATGGCACGTTTACCACGACCAGTCACGAAAATCACTTCTTTAATCCCTGCTTCAGCCGCTTGTTCCACTAAATACTGAATAACTGGCTTATCAACGACTGGCAACATTTCTTTTGGTTGAGCTTTAGTAGCTGGTAAAAAACGAGTTCCAAATCCGGCTACTGGTAAAATTGCTTTTCTAATTTTTTGCATATATATTTATTTTAATCCCCATTTATAGAAATAGCGACCGGCTGATTTTAGATGCTCACGTGCTAGAGAATCTTGAAAAAGTGCTCGATGCCAAGGCTTTTGGGCACTAGCTCTAATATGATCATGGATGACCGCCACTAAAGGATAATATATTACCTTATTACCAGCTTTTTTAATTTGACGACATAAATCAACGTCTTCAAAATACATAAAATATCTTTCGTCAAATAAATCAATGGCCGGTTTTTTTAACATAAAACAAGCGCCCAGCAACCAATCTACTTCCATTATTTCTTGATGATTATTTTCCGCCATTAAATAATAATTTAAAGCTTTAGAAAAAAAACGACCAACAAAAGTACGACGTAATAATGGAATATAAAATTTAGGAAAACGAAGACAGGAATACTGTAAAGAATTATCAGGATTCAAAAGCTGGGGACCAACTAAACCAACTTGAGGATTATTTTTTAAATAATTAAATAATTTCTTAATGGTATTGGTCTGATAGACAATATCGGGATTAGAGATTAAGATAAATTCTCCTTGCGCACTTTTAATTCCCAAATTATTACCACCACCCATACCTAAATTACGTTCGCTAATAATTATTTTATATTGATCTTTTAAATCAATTAAATCATCGCCAGAAGCATTCTCAATAATAATAACTTCATAATTTAAACCAGTTAAATCAGCCTGTTTAATAGAAGCTAAACAATTAAGTAGCTTCATCTTACTCTTATAATTAACAATGATAATTGATAAGTCCATATTATTTGATAAGCTGCCAACAAAAATTAAAAACTGGATTAACTAAATATTTTAAAATTGGGTTGTCAATTTCCTGAAATTCAATCGACCCTACAAAAGTTTTTCTAATTTCTTTAGGAGATTTTTTAGTTATTTTTTGCAACTGTAAACGATTTTTTATGATCAAGCGCCAAGTTGATATTTTTAAAAAATATAAATCAACTTCTAATTTAGTTTTAAACCAACCACTCTTAATAGCAAATAAGCCCATGCCTAAACTCATAATAATAAATAAAGGGGCTAATAAGATTAAATAAGAAATTGAGTAAAAGCTAAAATAACTTAAGATACGATTACGTTCCATGTAATACAGCATACGCATACTACGTTCAAACTCATATTTATGAAAGACTTCTGACTTAGTAGCTATAATAATTTTGTAACCAGCTAATCTAGCCTTTAAGCTAATATCTAAATCATCATGATACATGTAGTAATTCTCATTATAACCACCTATTTCAGTATAAACCTCTGGTCTAACAATAAAAGAACAACCCGAAGCATAAGAAATTTCTGAATAATTTTCTATCTTTAATTCAGATTTCTTTTGACGATAACAGCTAGTGAAACCAAAGAATAAAAAGTGAATTAAATTACCAGCTGTGTTAATTAGAGGGTCTCGGTGCTCGGCTTCATTTTTAGGATCAAGTAAAATTAAGGATTGAGCTACACCAGCGGCTTGATTAATATCTAAGGCTGCTACTAATTCTTTAAGCCAATTAGAGTCAAACTCGGTATCCATATTAGCCGCCACTAAATAATTGCAGTCATCTTTAATAGCGGTGGTCATTCCTAAATTATTAGCCGCACAATAATTACCGTCCTCACGCGACAAAACAATCGCTTCCGGATAAAAGTTTTTTAAATATTCTAGCGATTCAGCTGATGAAGCATTATCAATTAAATAAACTTGAAAATTAGAGTAAGTTTGGAGACGTAAAGAGTCCCGGCAAGCACCTAAATACTGGCGGGCGTAGTCTTTATAATTAACTAGAATAATTCCAACTTTTTTCATAACTATTTATAGAATCTATCTACTAAGAAATGGCCAAGCGACCAAACGGTTTTTAAAATATAATATTGCCACGGACTATGCCATTTTTTAAAATATTTAAGCATTGATTCTTCAACGTAACGCTGTTTAATATTAACTTTAATCTGGTTGAAACTGGCACCCACATGATCAACGCAAGTAGCCTCAGGAAAATACCAAACTTCCCCACCCAGGACATAAACTTGGCGGCAAAAATCTACTTCTTCAAACCAAATAAAATATTGTTCATCTAAGCTAGGAAATTTTTGCTGAGATAATTCTTCCCAAACAACCCGATTAATTAAAAAGAAAGCACCGCGCACCGAATCAACCTTAGCCTCCTTATTATAATCAAACTTTGGTTGTAAATAACTATTTAAAACGCCAGGAAATATATGCGGCACTTTTAAAACAACCATTAACTGATCAAATAAAGTTGGGAAATGACGAACGTGTTTAATTATTTTGCCTTGAAGAGTTACTAGCTGACAAGAAGCCACAACGGCCTGCTGATTATTTCGAGCCCAAGTTAAAGAATTAATTAAGGTATCGCAGTTAACTAACATGTCAGGGTTAAGCAATAGCAAATAATTGCCTTTGGCTTCTTTAAGCGCCTGATTATTAGCTTTGGCAAAACCTAAATTTTCAGAATTAGCAATTAATTTTACTTGCGGGAAAGCAGTCCTAACCATTTCCACTGAGCCATCCTGAGAATTGTTATCGACTACAAAAATTTCATAAGAAAGAACACCCTTAGAAGCATAAAGAGCTTGCAAATTAGCTTTTAATTTATCCTTAACTTTCCAGGAAACAATAATAATTGATAAGTCCATATTATAATTTTATTCTAACTAGTTTAACGTGATCACTGGCTCCACTGATAATCACCACTTGATCTTTTAAAACATTAAATTCGCTAGCTAGAAATTTTATCAGTTCAAGGTTGGCCTTACCTCTTTCTGGCACTGCGGCTATAGCTATTTTAAAAGCGCCGTCAGCCATGAGACCGCGCCATTGCGTTTTATCGGCATTAGTCGTTACTCTAATTAATAATCGTACCTCACCTTTTTCTAATAATTTCTGTTTTAAATCACTGAGCATATTTTATGGCAATTATTCTCAGTTTAGCTCCTTTTCCAGGGAAAATCAATTAAAAATTAGGAAGCTCTAATAATAAGAAAAGTGGTACTTGTCAACGTTTTAAAATAATCAAAACTACCCTATAATTAATAAACAAAAACTAATATTTACTTATATGAACGAAGAAAAAAAGGTTAGACCATCTTGGGATGAATATTTTAGCGACTTAGCTAATTTAGTTGGTGAACGCGGCACTTGTGACAGAGGCCAGTGTGGTGCGCTAGTCACTAGAGATCGTCGAATTGTTTCAACTGGTTATGTGGGGTCGCCTATTGGTGCGGCTCATTGTGACGAAGTTGGTCATGAAATGCATACTATCATTCATGAGGATGGCTCTGAAAGTAAACATTGTATTAGAACTACTCACGCCGAACAAAATGCTATCTGTCAGGCGGCCCGCTTTGGTATCGCACTAGACGGTGGCACTATCTACACTAAAATGGCCCCCTGCTACACCTGTGCTAAAATGATTATCAACGCTGGCATTACCAAAGTCGTTTGTTGCCAGGATTACCATGCCTCAGCGAGAAGTAAAGAAATATTTATTGACGCTGGGGTAGAATTTGTTTTATTAGATGATAAAGTTGTAGAATATTAAAACTCAATGAACATGAATACCAAAATTATTATCGGTTTTACCGGCTTGATGGCTAGTGGTAAAGATGCCGCCAAAAAATATTTAGAAGAAAAATACAATGCTAAAAGCTTTCGCTTCTCTTCAATTATGCGCGATGTTTTAACCAGAATTAACGTCGAAATGAGTCGTCACAATTTATCAGCTCTTTCTTTATGTTTACGTCAAACTTTTGGTGAAGATTTATTTGCTAAAGTAATGGCTCACGATGTAAATACTGCCGACTCGAATATTGTGGCCGTAGACGGGGTACGTCGTCTGGCTGATATTGCACATTTATCAAAATTAAACGGTTTTCATTTAGTAGCAATTGAAGCTAATCCTGAAATTAGATATGAACGCATGATAAAAAGAGGTGAAAATGTAGGTGAATCTGAAAAAACTTATGAACAGTTTTTAGCTGATCATCAAACTGAAACAGAACTCACCATTCCTGAAGTAATGTCTAAGGCTGACCTAAAAATAAACAATGATGGTAGTTTTGAAGATTTATATCAGCAAATAGATGAACTGATAGAAAAAATAAGAAATAAGTAGAAACTTTTTTAAAAAATCAAAAAGAACTTCGGGATTACCAGTAGTCTCGTAGTTTTTGTTAAACTGATGTTAAATTATTCAGGAAAATTTATTGTGATCGACGGCACCGACGGTTCGGGCAAGACTACGCAATTTAATTTACTAACCGATAAGCTTAAGGCTGAAGGTTATGATGTTGAAATTGCTGATTTTCCTCAATATAATACTAAATCAGCTGGCTTAGTTGAAGAATATTTGGGCGGTAAATATGGCGGTGCTGATGATGTCACTCCTTATCAATCTTCCATTTTTTACGCTGTTGATCGGTTTGATGCTAGTTTTAAAATAAGAGAGTGGCTCAAAGCTGGCAAAATTGTGGTTGCTAATCGTTATGTTTCAGCTAGTTTAGGTCATCAAGGCGGTAAAATAGCTAATCCCCTAGAGCGCAAAGTTTTTTTCAATTGGCTTTATGAATTAGAATATAAAATATTTAACATTCCTAAACCAGATTTATCTTTAATTTTACATGTTGAAGCGGAAATAGCCCAAAAATTAGCAGCTAACCGTCACCGTGAAGACTGGGTTGGCAAAACGAGAGATATTCACGAAGAAAATCTAGATCATCTTAAAAAAGCTGAGGAAGTTTATCTAGAAATTGCTAAAAGCTTTCCAGACTTTAAATTAATTAAATGTACTAGAGAGGGTGAAATTTTAACTCGTGAAGAAATTCATCAATTAGTTTGGATTTACAGCAATCAAATTTTAAATGGTACTGGAAATAAAGTGGCCAGCGGTTTTAAAGCGATTGCCGAAATTATTACCACTAATAAACAGATAATTCAGAATAAAGATTACTTCTTTAAAAAAGAAGAGGTACCAGCTTACCAACCCACGGCACCATTTACAGAAACAAAAACGGAAACAAAAATTGAAGAAGTAATAGAAGATGTAAAAAACCAGACTATTAAAGTTGAAAAATTAAGCACCGAAGCTAAATTACCAACGCGCGCCCATGATGGCGACGCTGGCTTAGATTTATATGCCATTGATTATCATTCCATCGCCCCCTATCAACAAGCTTTAATTGGGACGGGTATTAAAATAGTTATCCCCTTTGGTTATGCTGGTTTAATTTGGGATAAAAGCGGCCTAGCTACTCAAGGACTGACTACACTAGGCGGAGTCATTGATACTGGCTATCGTGGTGAAATTAAAGTTGTTTTAAAAAATCTCAGCGAAGATATTTGTAATATTATACCTGGTCAAAAGATAGCTCAAATTATAATTCAAAAGGTGGAACTGCTAGAGCCAGAAGAAGAAACTATCAATGATCAAACACAGAGGCAACAAGGAGCTTTCGGCAGTAGTGGTAAATTCTAAAAAACAAAGAAGCGGTGATCATTATGACCACCGCTTTTTTTAATATTTAAACTCATCGGTTTCGTTAGGAATAGGACCGGTTCTAACCCAAGAATCATTATGAGTAATTCTTAAAACTCTACGGTCTAAATCGATTTCAGTTTTAATAATGGCGACTACATGAAAAGGAAATTCTTTTTTAATACCAGTCTTATAAATATACAAGCGGTCAAAAAAAGGAACATCCGAAGCCACTAAAGCTATTACTACATCGTCTTTTAAGGCGTAAAAAATCATAGTCTTAACATGTTTTGAGGACATATAAGTCGTAGCCCAATCACGATCAATCCATAGATCAGAGTGTAAAAAAACTTTAGTCTCTCCCAACGTATCTACCCAGCCACCATAGTCGGTGTATGGTATGATTTTGCGCGGAGTATCTACTATGGTTAGTAAACCGCCTGGTTCGAGTCTGGCATTCTTAAATTCGATGGTTTCGAAGTTAGGAATTTCAACTTCTTTACGACAAGATAATAGACCAATAAACATTACTAAGATAAATATTACGTTTTTCATTTCTATATCCTCCTTGTTTTTAAATTACTATTTAACTAATAATATTAGTATTTTTAAATGATTATGTCAAATACTAATAAAAAAGAAAGGCCATCTAAGTAAATAGATGGCCTTAAAACAAAATAATGTTTAGACGCAACGGTCAGGAAAATAATCACCAGAAATTCTAATATTTATGTTTCGGCCGCAATAACGATCACCTTCCACACATTTACCAGTATCATGACAAGGAGGGACTAGCGCACGAAGTAACAAATGAGAATCTGATAATTTTTGTTGAAGCAATAATCGCAAATCACGGCTCAAATGATAAATCTCTTCCTGAGCTGACCAACAAAGTCTTTTGGACTGTTCATGCAATAAGGCATTAGCAGAAGCCGTTTTTTTATACTCAACCATCGCACCATAAGGAGCAATAGCGGTATGTAAGGAATCAGGTATTAAACCACGTAAATCATCGGCCCAAGATAGAAAAAAAGCTTCATGCTCGCTCGTGATTAATTCTTTAACAATCGGCGGACAATAAAAATTTTTAGTAAAAATTGGGGCACCTCTTTTAATAGTACGGTGTCTTTGATCTTGTCCCATCGTAGCCACGGATACTTCAACCTCTGCCCTAACTTCGCCGATATTATTATCCATAAATTCTGGCAAAAAGTGTAGCAAATCAATGGGCTGGGTTTGATGTGGCTCAGGATTTTTAAAACTAGCCTCATCCAAAACATCAAGTAAAGAACAACCTGGTTTGAATTTAAGCTGATAAGAATCTTTAATACTTGGCGCCCAATCAGTTTTATTACGTTTCTCTTCATCAAACATAAAGACCAGTGCCGGATGTTCAGCAATAACACATAATCTCATTTGGTCAGTTACAAAGCGTAAAACCGGAGTCCAGGCCGCTTGCCACAAAGCCACTAAACTAGACAAATTAATTGTATAAACTAGGGCAGTTGGTAAAATAGTTGGAATAAAAACACGTAATTGTTCCTGAGCTATTTTAGGGGCATTTCGTTCGATAAATTTCTCGCTGATATAGGGGCGTTCCTGACGTAGAAATTGCTTAGCTAAATCAGTTGCCTTTTCAATGTTGTCCTGATAAATTTTAATACTTTGTTTAACAAAATCTAAAATCTTAACCAGTCCTTCATCGCTAACCTCTGGCCAAAAAAACTTAATATAATTTTCAATCCAAACATAGTCAGGATTAGTAAACATCTGACCACAAAAACGACCACTACGCTGATCAGAATTATAAAATGGACTGGTTAAATGAAGACCAAAAGTGACATCACTAATGGCAATATTTTCAATCACAAAAGTAAAATTCTGATGTTGCAGAGTGGTATGGTGACCTGTTTTAAATAAATTTTTATCAACAAAATCACGCACTAATTCAGGGTCAGTTTTAAGCGTTGGCACTTCGGCCTGATAACACGTTTTAGCCGCATGTTCAGCCGAACAAAGCGGCGAAACAGTTGGTTGATTTATCAAAGTAATTTTTATCATACTTAATCTCCTTATTTTTTAAATTAAAGTACTATAAATTATTTATTTGACCTAAACTTTATCACAAATTAAAAACAAAAACAATTAATAACATAATCTTTAAATAATGTCACTAGGTATTTGAAAACAAAAAAATCCCCCAAACTCTTAGAACTTGTGTTCTAAAAATTTGGGGGACAACAATTCCTAATAACTCATGTCTTTGTCTGCTAATTTAAATATTTATCCAGACCAAGCTCTTTCACTAATTCTCCTATTTCACCGCCAGATACTCCTTTGGTAAATTCAAATTGGCGATTAGCTTTATAACAAACCGCATTCAAATTTTCCTGGGCGTATTCAGCTAGTTCCAGAATTTGGGTATTAAATAATACACTATTTCCACCCTTGCTTAGGGCGGTTAAAATTGCTTTACCTAATTCCAGACCGGCATCCTGCTGAGTTCCTTTACCAATTTCATCGATAAACACGAGTGATTCGTGGGAAGGAACTTCGCGAATTTCCTTCATGAGGTTAGTAACTTTTTGCACGAAGACTGTAGCTGTTGAGCCTTGACCTTCATCGTTAGTAACAGCACCCAACACTGTTTTAATATCCGTGTTAAAGGTTTCAGCAAAGACCGGCAGTCCTGACATGGCAAAATAAATGTTTTGCAAAATATTTTTGCCAATAGTAGTTTTCCCTCCGCCATGGCGACCAGTTAGACCAACCATTTGGCCATTGATACGATCCAAAGTAATTGGCACAATGGTAACTAAACCTGAACCGACCAAGCTGATTGGCACGAGGTTTTTAAAGAAAACGCCAGAATGATTTTCGGAAATAGTTGGAATACATAACGGAAGTTTTAAAGCCTCGGCTTTTTGTTCAAAAACAGTCAGAATGTCCGACAAACTTTTCAAGTTTTTCAGAGTGTCAAAAAAGAAATCACGTTGTTCAACTAATTGATTATAAAGTGATTTGAAATCATCACTGTTGTAAATATGCCCAATAGCATACCATTTGAAATCAGCGTCGGAACGAGGTGAAGCAATTTTAGTATCAGTCCCAATTAATTCTTTTAGAACATGAAACAATGGTTCGGTTTTAGTTTTAGCTATGGCTACTGTTACTTTCTGGCCAAGTTCATCACTTTTTTTATTCAATCTTTTATTTTCACCTGGATACTGCTGCAAAATCCGGCCATTAAACCGCCAATGAAAACTTCTGGCACAGGTATCCAAATCCATGGAAATTAGCATTATTTCTAAGCCACGGACACCATAACTAAAATAGAAATTGAATTTCACTTCATTAATTTCTGTTAAAGCCATGTTTTGGTAATTTATCATAACCTGGTCAAAACCAGCGTATAAATCATTTTTGACGCCATCGGTTAAGTTATGAATAAACGATGAATTTTTAGCTCTTCTTTTCACTAAGTCATCGGCTATCATCTGAATCAGGAATTTAATGCCGGTTTTGCGATAAAAGCCACCGTCTAACCAGTTGGGCAGTGACGCGGTATATTCCGAGGAATAACTCATGCTGAATTTTTTGTAACCGTGAACATAAATATCCTCCGGTCGCTTGCAAGCACTAATTAAACCATGATTATTAATTGAGGCTGGAATGGAAAATGTTCCCTCCATTTCCGCTACACCATTTAATAATGGGCTAATTTTATCAGCCATCACACGTTCTTTTACTTCCAGGAATAAATCGGCCTCCAGTTGATCAACAAATTTTGTCAACGCCACTGGTAAATTCGGAATTTCCTTAATACTAACGACAAGTTTTTTTACGGCATCCCAATAAGGATTTTCTACTTTAGCATAAAAAAACAAAAAATTGTTTTCTGAAGTCGGCAAAGCCATTTTTCCTTTTAAATAACTCAGCTGCACTACCTGATTTCTGATTTCTGGGTTTTCTTGCAAAAATCGTAAAATTTTATTTCGCTCCAAGACTTCTGTTGGATCGCAAATTCCCAATTCACCGGACCCAACGCTCAAGCCGAGCTTAGTCAACGATTCTTCAATTCTGACATCACCAGGATTAATAATCTTAATCCTTTTTAGCTTTTCAGCTGAATTCCAAAAATTTAAAGCACTAACATGACTGTTTTTTGTCTGCTTTTTCATGATTCCTCCTTTTTTGATTATTATTATTAAAATTTTAATGTCCAATTGACTTATTATAATATAATATTATTACAATACTGTCAAGCCATCTTCCCTCTCAGCCTTTTTTCCTATAAACTTATCATATATGAAATACGACGTTATTATTGGCCTGGAAATCCACGCCGAACTTAAGACTAAAAGCAAGATGTTTTGCTCTTGCGATAATAATAGTGAAGGACTAGCCCCTAATACGACAGTCTGTCCTATTTGTTTAGGTCATCCTGGCACCTTGCCGGTGCCCAACAAAAGAGCTATTGAGCTAGTTATTTTAGCTGGATTAGCTACCCATTGCACTATCAGTCGAGATTCTAAGTTTGACCGCAAAAATTATTTTTATCCAGATTTACCAAAAGGCTATCAGATTTCACAATATGATATGCCCTTATGTTACGAAGGTTATTTAGAAATAGATGGTGACAAAGTATTAATCACTAGAATCCATTTAGAAGAAGATACCGGGAAATCAGTTCACCCTAAAAATGCTGATCACACTTTATTAGATTTTAATCGAGCTGGTACTCCGTTATTAGAAATGGTCACCGAACCAGTTATTAAAACAGCCTCCGAAGCTAAAAAATTTAGCCAGAAATTTCAGCAACTACTTAGATATTTAGATATCTCAAATGCTGATATGGAAAAAGGTGAAATGCGCTGTGAGGCAAATGTTAGTTTACAGGCCCAAGGAAAATGGGAATATACTGAAGGTAAAATATTAGGCAGAGATGAATATGAATTAAATCCTAAAGTAGAAGTTAAAAATATTAATTCTTTTAGATCACTAGAAAAGGCTATTAAGTTTGAAATAGAACGTCAAACTACAGCTTTAGAAAATGGAGAAAAAATAGCAGTCGAAACTAGAGGCTGGGATGATTCTAAAAATGAAACAAAAAGTCAGCGTGTTAAAGAAAGTGCCGCTGATTATAGATATTTTCCGGAACCAGATATACCACCACTTAAAATTAGCGACGACATGATTGCTACTATCTCCGAAGAGTTAGTTGAAATGCCTGATGAAAAAAGTACCCGTTTTGTAGAACAATATGGTTTTAAACCAGATTTAGCTGACGTAATTACTTATGATAAGGATTTAGCTTCTTGGACTGAAGAAGTAATTTCTGAACTAGGTGCCTGGATTATATCCGAAGGTGATTCTTATGAAAGACAAGATAAAAAACTAGCGATCGCGGCTGGCAATTTAATTGCTGGAGAATTGCTCAAACATTTAAAAACCGATCATCGAAAAATTACTGAACTTCATATTACACCTGCCAACTTTGCTAAATTAGTTGCCCTAATTTATCAGGGTAAAATTAATTCTAATGTTGGACAAATGATTCTCGATTTAATGTATAAAAATGGCGGCGACCCTGAAGATATTATGACAAATATGGGCTTAGAGCAAATTGATGATGAAGCAGAATTAGTTAAGGCTATCAAAACTATTATCACTAAAAATCCGCAACAAGCCGCCGAATACAAAGCCGGCAAACTACCACTCATTCAATTCTTTGTCGGAAAAGTCATGGCTGAAACTAAGGGTAAAGCCAATCCTGAAATAGTTAAAACTCTACTAGAAAAACTATTACTTGAATAAAATAAAAACGGTCCAATCACGGACCGCTTTTTTTATAAAAAAAAGACCTTAGTTTAAATAACGTTATATTATTTAAACTAAGGTCCAAAGACTAAAAACTAAGTTCAAGAGAAAGAACTAAGCTGCAAGTCCAACTTGCGAGACGGCGAAAGCAAAACCGTTGCCACTATCCCACTGATTAGCAGACCTGCCATAGCGAGCGCTCAACCAGCCACCATCACTACGACGACCCGTGCGCAGCAGGCGCAAACCGCCACCAGAATCCTTAATTGGTTCGTGCATTATGACGATCCAACTCAGACCCATGGCTTTTATTTCTTCATCCGTGAACATTTCACGGATAAGACAAGCGACTTCAGCATTAGGTGTGGAAAATTTTCTGTCTTCAGCGTTTTTACGGATTTTTTTGGTAACACGGTCGGCATCTTTAAAAATCATGCCTTTTAGAACTGCGATTTCAGTAGTAACACCGCTTGTTGGCTGAAAGTCTTTTGAACGAAGTAAACTTTTAGCATAATCGCTAACGTGATAGCCTTTGCTTTCCAAACGAGCAATCCATTGTTCGCCAGTAGTGCCGTCAGAGGTGACACTAAAATAAATTACGTTATTTTCTTCACGCCAATTGCGAATTGGTTCAGAAATAAGTTTTATTTCAGCCTGACCGGTTATAACCTGCAAAACTTTGGCAAGAATATCGCCTTCTGACAGAGTTTTGATTTGGGCATTGTTCCAGCCGTTACGACGAAAGGCCAATTTCAACTCAGCGGCCTGACTAACATCGAGCATTAAATCATTGTTCGCACTCATGGTTATGTCTCCTATATTTTGCAACTGTGTTTTATAAACTAAGTTGCTAGTTATTACTGGGGCGCATCATCGTTGATTTTGCCACAGTAGAAAAAAGTTTAATTAACAATAAACTCCTTTCTGCTGTGGCTAAGTATTTTTAAAGTTCAATTTTAACAAACTAATTATATCACTTTTGTCATATAATGTCAAATATTTGAACTTATTGGTCATATTATTTATTTAAAATAAGCCTAATATTTCTAATTACCAATTTTATAGAAACTTATTTATTACCCCCTCAGCCTCCTTCAAATCCTTAATCCACTCAATCTTCCTTCCCTGCGTCTCCCAACGCTTAAACCAGGTTTTCTGGCGCTTAGCGAAGCGATAGATAGCGATCCCTAGTTTCTCAATCATTTCTTCATATTCTAATTTACCCTGGAGATAGTAAGAGATAAAGCGATATTCTAAACCAAATGAATTAAGCCGCTGCCAGCTAACTCCATCGGCCTGTAAGTTTTCTACTTCACCAATCATATTTTCTTTTTCTAATCTAAATATTAAACGAGTCATAATTCTTTCACGCAAAACATCATCAGGCCAGGCTAAACCTAATAATATAAAATCGTATTTACTTTGTTTTTTAACAGGAGTTAAACTTTGGCCCTGTTCTATTATTTCAACATAACGGATTAATCGCCTAGGATTATTCTTGTCACTATTATTTAAATTATTGGCAAACTCGGGATTTAATTTAGTTACTAATTTAAAAAGTTCTAAGACACTTAAGTTATCTAGTTCGGCTCTTCTTTGAGAATTAGGCTTACCAACTGTTAATTTATAACCATCAATAATAGCCTGCAAATACAAACCAGTACCACCAACGATAATGGGCAATTTGCCTCGACTTAAAATATCTTTAATAGTGGAATTAGCCAACTTCTGATATTTAGCTAGATTAAATTCGGTATTAGGCGTAACTATGTCAATTAAGTGATACGATATCTTCTGACAACCTACTTGATATTCTATTAAATCTTTGCCAGTCCCAACATCCATACCTTTAAAAACTTGTCGACTATCAGCCGAAATTATTTCACCTTTATATTTAGCAGCTAATTTAACGCCCAGGGACGTTTTACCACTAGCAGTTGTACCTAAAACTACAATTATCTTAGGTTTAACTATTTTTTTTGACATAATTAGTTTTATCTGTTAAACTATAATAGTTCATGGGAAATATTATATTACAGCAACTAGGGGGTAAGTCACAATGGCTTATTCCCTTTTTTATTGACTTTAAGCCCAGACGTTGTTAAGATATAAATGATTTTCTCTAGCTAAAGCTTCACAATGAAGCTTATTACGCAAAGTTAATTCCATTCGTACTCAGAGCGCCTCTCCTAAGGGAGGCGTTTTTTTATCCTTCAATGGCCACTAACTCTCCTTCTAAACATAAATCGCGAGCTTTAGTAATTTTAACTTTAACAAATTTACCAATTAATTCCGAGGCTGGATACTGATCGCTAGTAAAAAAGACATCTTTATAACTAGAAGTTTTACCAGCCATTTTTCTCTTCTTATTTATTTTATCTACTAACACTTCAACTTCACGGCCAATATATTTTTTATTAGCAGCCAGTCCTGTCTTAGAAATAATATCTACTAATATCTTATCTCGTTCACTTTTTTCTTCACGAGGAACATTGTCCTTCATTTTCCAAGAAACGGTTCCAGGACGAGGACTATATTTTGAGCAATAGGCCAAATCAAATTTTAACTTCTTAAAAATTTTAACAGTATTATTAAATTGCTGTTTAGTTTCACCTGGAAAACCGACGATTACATCAGTGGTAATGGAAACACCAGGCTTAGCGGCTCTAACTTTATTAATAATATTTTCAAAATGAGCAGCTGTATATTTACGATTCATAGCTATCAACATTTTATCATCACCTGATTGCAAAGCTAAATGTAAATGACTGCAAATTTTCTCAGACGAAGCAAAAGCAGCTATTAGTTCATCACTTAAATCTTTAGGGTGACTGGAAACAAAACGAATCCAAAAACGACCAGAAATTTTACTTAATTTAATCAGTAATTTAGGAAAATCATAAACACCACTTTGATAACTATTCACATTTTGCGCAATTAAAAATATTTCTTTATAACCTTTTTCAATTAAAGACTTTACTTCATTAATTATTTCTTGAGCTGGTCGATAAACTTCCCGGCCTCTAGCATAAGGTACTACACAATAAGAACAAAAATTATTACAACCATTACCAATGGGTACGCAGGCCGTATAACCACTATCATGTTTAGGCACAATGGCTAAATATTTTTCGCCAGAGAGTTCTCGTAAATCATCTAGACTTAAGACTTTTTCCAGTTTAGTTGTTTTTAATAATTCAAATAAATTAGGTAATTCATTAATGGGCATGAACAAATCAACTTGACCAATCAAACGACGCATGACGTCTTTACGTTTAGCCAAACAACCAGTTATCACAATAATGGCTGACTTATTAGTTTTTCTAATGATATTTACTAAACCATAGACTCTATCTTCAGCTGACTGACGAATACCACAGGTTGTTAGAATAATTAAGTTAGCACTTCCCCAAGAGTCTTGAGCGTGATAAGAATGCCCCTCTAAAAAAGAGGCAATGCGTTCACTGTCGGCCTTATTCATGGCACAGCCTATAGTAATAATATGATAATATTTATTTGACATCAGTTTTAATAATTTTAGATATTTTGTATAAGGAAAATTTATCACTAGTCCGCTTAACTAAATCAATTCGCAAATCATATTTAGCTAAACGTCCATTATTTAAGTAATCAACTGCAGCTGGTGTAAAGGAAAAATTAAAATAATAAACTGGATAATATTTTAGTAGTTTAGATAGTTGAGGATAAAAAGGCTCTTCACTGGCTATCCCCATCATAATTTTACGCTCTGGAAAAAAGACTTTATCATGATATTGCGTCATAATTATGGCATTATTTGGAGTGTCGGCTAAGACTAGGCGACCGATAGCTCGATCGGTTTGCATATTATAATACAAATTGATTAATCCTTCCTCGGAACCAAAAACTAAAAAATTTAAAGAGTTAACGGCCATTAAAAAAATTACTATGGCAACGCCACCAGAAACTAAAGTACGATAACTACTATGTTTTCTTAAAAAAAAGAAAAATAATTTAAACACTAATTCTATAGTAATAGCGGCTAGTGGCATAGCCATCAAATAAATCGGCAACCAATATCTAGTGTAAGAATTACCAATAGTATGGCTACCGATATTAGGATTATCACTAAAACGCCAGGAGCCATAATATAAAATAAGAATCGCTGATAAACCGACCCAGACTAAAACATAAACTAAATATTTACGGCGCGGCTTAGGAAAATTTAAAGTTATAAGGCCTAGCAAACCAAAAGCTGATAAATAAGCTAGCCAAGGAAACATATCCAAAACATAATAACGAAACATTTCTAGCGACTGGCCTGGATGAAAACCGAAGAAAAAAATATTCTTAAAAACTTTATCAAATATTTCTTGATAAGCTGGTATTTGATGAGTAACTTGGCTAACTAATTGTATTCCAGCAGCTGAAATATCAGACAAAGATCTATTCATCTCACCATAACCACCGTAGAGCGGCGAAGCATATAGAATCTGATTATAATAGAGGGCTGGTAATAAGCCAAGCATAATACCAGCTAAAAATAAGGGTAAACGCAATAAGCCAATCCGACGTAAATAAAAAAGAATAATTAGTGCTAAAATCGGAGCTAGCCATAACAATTCCGAAGAACGAGTAATAACAGCTAAACCAAACAGAACACCAGCTAAAAAAATAAAGAGCCACCCTAACCAGAGCTTATTAGGCAATCGCCAAACTAAAAATCCGGGCCGTTTAAATTTAGAATAATTTTTATCCAGAGCTAAAGCTAAAAAATAAAAACCAGCCAGACCCAAAACAACAAACAAGACATTATGAAACATGGAGCGAATAGAATAATACAGGTAAACAGGAAAAGTAGCGAGTAAAAAAGCTGATATCAAAGCAATCCGACGACTAAACAAACGCTTAAGTAATAAGTAAAAAATAATAATACCTAACGCTCCAAAAAAGGGGGTCAAATAAGGAATAACTGCAATAGAAGTTAGTGAAGCAATACTCCCGTAAATTAAAATTATGCCTAAGAAACTAACTGGCTTTAACCAGCCATTATCACTTCTAATACTTCTAGGTACCACTAAATCAATAGCAATAACATTAGCTGGCTCAAAAATTGCTAACTCATGACTAGTCGCATATAGTTTGGTAAAAAAATAATTGGCCGTTTCATCTGGAGAATTCCATTTTACCAGTTCATTTCTCTGAGTTAAGAAATTATAAGAAGAAGCGCCAATAAAAAAAAGTAGCGCAATCACAATGGCGCCTAGTAGGTTATAATCAAATTTTAAGAATCTCTTTATCATAGCTCCTTAATATTATAAAAAATTACCAATTTTAGCAAGAATTTGTTATAGTTATAATATTATAGCTAAAAGTCCAAACGACATGTCAAAAATATTGCTAAACTTAGAGGAAAAAATCCTAATACTGCTCAGTCTAGTCATGACTTGGGGGGCCTTAGTTTATTACATCTATAATTTATCTTGGTTAGGCGTCATTATAACCCTAATTCTTAGTGTTGGCTGTTTTTATTTTTTAAAGGATAAAATTAAACCCAGCGAAAATAACGAACTAATTTTACTGCCAAAATCTAAAATCTTAACTTGGTGGCCAATTTTTATTTACTTAGGACTTATGATAAGTGCTTTGTTAATACTATATCAAAGTGCTAGTTCAGACGCTCTAATCTCGCCTTGGACTGTAGTACCTAAAATCTTTTTTTTAATATTTTTTGTAGCTACCGCTTGGCTATTTTTTATTTTAAGCCGAAAACTCCCAACTACTTACCAAAAATGGTTACTGCGACTTCATTATCTTTTAACTTTTAGTGTAGCGGCTATTGTTTATCAAATAGGTTATGGATATGACCCCTTCATTCATCAGGCCACCATGGAACTAATCGATAAAAAAGGTTTAGTCTTACCGAAGCCCTTATATTACTTAGGCGAATACTCCTTAATTGTAACTCTTCATAAGATTAGCGGCCTCTCCATTTATTTACTTAATAAATTTTTAGTACCAGTTTTAGCGGCTCTTTTTTTACCAAGCGCTATTTTGGAATTTTTAAAAAAATACGGTAACTCCAAAAAAACTATCGTAATAGTCTTAACTATATTAGCTTTACCTTTTAATATCTTTATTTTGAGCACGCCGCAAAATTTTAGTTATCTTTGGACTCTACTTTTAATATTATATGCTTTCGCTGGAACTAATCGTTATTTGCTCATAATTTTAGGATTGGCTACTTTATCCCTCCACCCCTTAAGCGGCTTACCAGCTATATTTTTAATTATTTATTTAGAGGTAGCTAGAAATAATAAAATAAAAAATTACTGGCGCCAGCTAATTGAAATAATACTTTGGCTCGGTACTACCTTGGCTTTGCCGCTAGCTTTTGTTGTAACCAATGGCTTATCTCTACGACAACTATCTTTTTCTTGGAATAATTTACAATTAATTTTTAAAACGCTGGCCATCTCAACTAATAAAGGTGATACTTTTTTAAATTTTTATTACTTACTGGCTAATAACTGGCTATTTATTTTTATTATTCTAGTTATTATCGGTTTAGTTATTTGGTTTAAAAAAAATCGTCAGGAAGCTTGGCTGCTAATTAAAATAATTAGCGCTTTATTTGTCAGTTTTTTATTGGTATCTTCACTATCTTTCAGTTTTTTAATTAATTACGAAAGGACTGATTATCCCATGAGAATTATAATTATAGTTACTCTCTTGGCTTTACCGGCCCTGTTGCTAACCCTTGATTTTATTAACGCTAAGATTTGGCGAGCCAGTAAAACAGAATTAATTAGCGCCGGACTACTTATTTGCATCTTAATTAGCGGCTCCCTCTATTTATCTTATCCACGTCTAGACGCTTATCATAACTCTAAAGGCTACAGTGTTAGTTTCGCCGATCAAGCAGCTGTTAAACTAATCAGTCAGCAAACTTCTGAGCCTTATATTGTGTTAGCCAATCAACAAACTAGCGTGGCTGCTCTTAAAGAATTGGGATTTGATAATTATTTAAAAACACCGGCTGGAGAAATTTTTTTCTATCCAATCCCCACCGGAGAAAAACTTTATCAATATTATCTCGAAATGGTTAACAAAAAACCCGACCAGGAAATCATGGACAATGCCATGAAACTAGCCGGGGTTAGAGAATCTTATTTTGTTATCAATAAATACTGGACTTTTTCTAATCGAATTATCGCCGAAGCTAAATTACAAGCAACCGCTTATTGGAGCGTTGATAATGGTAATATTTATATTTTTAAATATGTCTACTAGCGTTTTTCAGTAAAGGAAAAAATAGGACCAAGGGCAATAAACTTTCCTTCGCCTAATTGATAAACTAAGGATATAAATTTAACATTAATCATTTCGTAATAAGAAGAGGTATTAAATTTAACATTTAATTGTTGCGCTGGAGGTGTACTTAAACTATATTCTTTAGCTAAAGAAGCAATAAAAGCTTGGTCATCAGAATTAAGTACTTCGTTACTTAGTTCTTTTTTCATAATAGCTTCTATTCTTTTTAATTTTTCATTTTCGTCTTTTAGCGATAAAGTAACTGAACCAGCTTGCTTATTAATATTTAAAGCTTCCATCATGCCGTTAATCATTTCATTATCAGCAATTAACTTTTGAATTAAAGAATAATTAGGTTCGATATAATAATTATTATTAAGAGTAGAAACATTGGATAATCCACCAGATACTTCTTCACTCGCTGGTAACAATGACTCCAAGGGCAATTGTAAATCAATCCAAGCGGCCACAGCCGTGTCAATTAACCTTTGCTGCCAAGCTTCCGTCTGGGCATAAATCTGCATCTGACCGCTGTTCTGTTCAAACATCGATTTTAGAACTCCTAAGAGTGACCAGTAACGGTTAGTCTGCCAAATCAAAGTCTTAGTAAATTCACTTCGAAGTGCCGCAATCTTCTGATCATAACCAGCATAATTAGTATTTTCTACCCAATAATCATAGCTAGGCAACTTATCGCGAATTAGACCAATAATATCCAGCCCGGAGCCATTACAGCGATTAAAATTATCATAGGAACAGATAGTAACATTATTTTCTTTAGCGGTAATTCCTTGATATTTACCCAGATTACTAGTTTGTAGACGATTAAAAATATAAGAATTAGGCCAATAATAGTCAGTTAATAATTTAAAACCTAATTTTGGTTTTTCAGTCTTTTTATCTAGTGCCCCTTGAAACTCATTAAACGTTATAGCCAGTAAATTAGTCCGCAACTTTTCTAGATTTTTAGTCTTATCGGGATTTATCTCGGCAAAAATAGTTTCTGGATCATAATTATCGCCAAATAATTTTTGCATTTCCTTATCATAATCCAAATAAGTCAAATCATCTCGCAAGCCTTTATGATAAGAAATTAATTTATAAACCAGCGCCCATCTATTTTTTAAATTCTGATCAGAGGCAAAATCTTTAGTAATAAAACTGGCCGCTATTAAATTTAAATAAGCATCATATTTATCCAGCAAACAAGTAGGACAAGTATTATCTTTAATAACTAAAGGAAAAACTGAGTTCAACCAAGTGCTGGCTAAATAAAAATTGTATAATCTCTCATTACCACGATATTCACCTGGAACTGAAAAGTCGGCATAATTTCTTTGATATAATAAAACTGGAGATTTTTTCGTCGAACCAGCCTCTTTAATTAAACGCAATTCTTCAGTTACATCATTTTGTAAATATGGCAAAATATTAAAATAGAGAGCCTGAGCTTCTTGAGTACTAAATTTATTAAAATCCTTACCATTAGGATCTATTTGATTACTGGTTGGCTCCAATAACTTAAGCGTCACCGCAAAATAAGCCGTAGCTAACCGTTCACCTTCCAGCACTGAATCATTAACGTCTCCTATTTGTGATAATCTAGCTTCATAGCGAGTTTTAGAAGACTCATACAAAACTCTCGTTATCTTAAAAAGATTATCATAAAAAATATTCTCTTCAATATCCTTAAAAATTTGTTTGACCTTATTTTGATGATAATGCAATAAGAAATCAGAAGTAATTAAAAGAGGTATATCCTTCTTGGCTAAAAAACTATAAGCACTATAAAAATTATTTATTTCCGTAGGTGCTGGGTTATCTAAAATAGCAAAACCATTAGCATCAAGACTGGATAAACCATTAGTTAAATCAAATTTGCGAGAAACATCATGATAATTAAGGGTATCAATTTTAACATTAAGCGGCAATTTATAATTTATAATTTTAAAATCAGGCAGAGGGGCGGGCTCTTTATAAAAATCAGCAAAAGTAATTTTTTCAATCGCCTCAGGAATAGTTGAAGTAGCTAGATTTTCAGTACTAGTGCCGACTTCAGTTTGCAAAACATTAGTTTTAATTTCTTCAGGGTTAGTAACGACTGGAGTTATAACCTGTTGATTAGATTTAAAAATAAAAAAAGTAGCTATAGCCACTACCAATAAGACGACCACCACCATAATTATTAAAATCTTGTTATTAGATTTCTTTTCAATGGGCTGTTCCTCGTTAAATTGACTAGTGTCTGTATTAAACATAAGACTTAAATGATTATTTTAAATACTTATTTTTATTTTGTAAGTGTTCTTCGTAAGTTCTGGCAAAAATTAACTCTTGGCTACCGCTAGGGGTTAGAAAATAATTATAATTTGTTTTAATAGGATAAATGGCGGCTTCAATAGCTAAAATGCCAGGATTAGCAATTGGTCCAGGTGGTAATCCTGGGTTTTCATAAGTATTATAAGGTGAATTTATCTTGGTATCAGCCTCACTATATTGTGGTTTATTAACACCTAAGACATAAGCTAAAGTGGCACAGGATTGTAAAGCCTGTCCGGACTTAATTCTATTCCAAAAAATTCCTGACACAATTTTAGCATTATCAATTTTTCCAGTCTGATAAGAAATTGGTGCTTCCTTCTCAATAAGAGAAGCCATAGTAATTATTTCATTAATAGTTTTTCCTTGAGACTTAATATCAGCTCTCATTTGAGAAGTTAATTTATTATTAAAATTAGTTAACATCTTCATAATAATTTCATCGGCCGTACTGGAAGCATAAACCCTATAAGTATCGGGATAAAGATAACCTTCTAAATCAGTACTTTGGGGTTTATCACTTAAAAAATCAAATTTACCAGAATAATCAAGTTTAGCAGCTGCTGTAAATTGAGGAATACTAACTAAATCTAAGTTAGCTAATTCCTTGGCGATATCCGCATTACGCCAACCTTCAATTACTCTAATAACTTTTTCCTCTCTTAATATCGGGGTTTTAACATTTTTTTGACTAACAAATAAATTATTCCAAAAAGATGAAATCTGATAATCAGCTTTGAAAACAGATTTAACAGCCAAAAAAGTAACAATTATAATAATTATTAAAGCTAGGCCACAAAATTTTAATCCTCTAAACATGTTATTTTTTAGCAGCAATTTTTTTAGCCTCAGCTGCCTTCTTAATTAATTCTGAACTAGCTCTAATTTTTTGTCCTAAACCATCCACCATCGTAATATTTAATTCCTGGCAAATAGGATATTCTGGCACATCACCAATACTTTTCCTGTCGCCGCCATTAGCAAAAATATGCGGCTTAACGGCGGCTAATGAAGCACAAACCGTTTTATCATCATCAATCGATAAAAAAACTTCATCAACATCTCGCAAAGATTTGATAATCATAATTCGATCTTGTTCCGACATAAAAGGCACACTGCCTTTTAAAGCCACTTGTTTGTCATTATTAATAATTACCACCAGCTTATCGCCTAATTTCTTGGCTTTATAGATCATTTCTATATGTCCGACATGAAGCGGGTTAAAATAACCGGAAACAGCCACTACCACGGGCTTTTTATTGCTTTTTTTAACAATTTTCATAAATACTTGATTAAAAATTTTCTTAATTTTATTATAGCAGAAAACAGAGTAAAATAGAAAAGAAATAGGGCCTTTCATTTATCCCTGCTATAATTAATAATAAATAAAATTAACAATAGTATGACAATTATTCAAAGCTTGATCATGGGTATCGTTGAAGGTTTAACGGAATTTTTACCAATTTCTTCAACTGCTCACTTAATATTTACTGGGGCTCTGCTAAAAATTCCATCTTCGGAATTTCTAAAAAGTTTTGAAATTTCTATTCAGTTAGGTGCTATTTTAGCCGTAGCTATTATCTATTTCCAACGCGTTATTAAAAACTTTGGTATCGTCTGGAAACTAGCGGCCGCTTTTATTCCGACTTCTATTATTGGTTTAGTATTATATAAAGTGGTTAAAGGTTTTTTAATGGAGAGTTATTTGATAATTGCTATCTCGCTAATTTTGGGGGGTATTATTATTATCATGTTTGAAAAATCATACGGTAAAAAAATAGTTGTTGAAGATAAAGACGACGATCTAGAGGCTATTACTTATAAACAGGCTATTAAATTAGGTGTCATTCAGGCTCTAGCTATTATTCCTGGTGTATCGCGTGCTGGAGCCACTATTATTGGCGGTCTAGCTTTAGGAATTAAAAGAAAGGCGATTGTAGAATTTTCTTTTTTATTAGCTATTCCAACTATGCTAGCTGCCACACTACTCGATATTTATAAAAACCCAGCATTTTTAAACGGCGGACAATTAAACATTTGGATAATCGGTTTTGTAACATCATTTATCACTGCTATTATCGGCGTTAAATTCTTAATCAAATACGTTCAAAAAAATAACTTTGTAATTTTTGGTTGGTATAGAATTATATTAGGATTGATTGTGTTGGTAATAATTTTATTATAAAATAACTTTCGTGCTTATAGTTTTTTCTAACACCAAACCTATTTACATTCCTCATAATTTCAGGGATTTTTTCTTTTGTCTATTTATATATATTAAATAAAAAATTATAAAATGACTCCTTATTTTAAAAGATTACAAAATAAATGGAACAAATTTGGTCAAGACGACCCTTTATGGGCAATACTCTCGGAAGTAAATAAAAAAAATAAAAAATGGGATAAAAAAGAATTCTTTAAAACAGGAGAATATGAAATTGATAATATAATTAAATATATTAATTCTTTTGGTTTAAACGTGCACACAAACCGAGCCTTAGATTTCGGTTGTGGTGTCGGAAGATTAACTCAGCAACTCGCTAATTACTTTGAAGAGGTCCATGGTGTTGATATTTCTCAATCATTTTTAGATTTGGCTAATGAATATAATCAAAATAAAGAAAAAATTTATTATCATTTAAATGAAAATTCTGATTTAAAATTATTTTCAAATAGTTATTTTAACTTTATTTATACAAATATCACTTTACAACACATAAAACCTAAAATTTCTAAAAAATATATACGAGAATTTTTAAGAATACTAAATCCAGGTGGTGTGCTTATATTTCAATTACCTGCCCCATTTAAAATAAATGATTTTAAAAATTTTAATTTTAAAAATTTATTTACTTTCTTTGCCCAATATACCCCTCGCTGGCTATTAGATTTATTACATCCTTTAGTACATTTTGATATGTATGGTATAGAAAAAAAACAAATAATTAAATTGTTAGAAAATAATGGCGCCAAGATAATAGATATAAAAGAAGATTACAGCGCCAGTCAAAAATGGCGGGGTTATAGATATTTTGTTAAAAAATAATTTTTAAGTTAACATAGATCTGACTTTTCTATATCTTGAATAAATTTTTAGCCGTTTCCGTGGTTACTTCAGCCACTCTTTCTACTTTTAAATTCTTTATTTCCGCAATTCTCTGGGCCACATATTGAACTAAGACTGGTTCATTACGATGCCCTCTATACGGCTCAGGCGTCATATAAGGTGAATCTGTTTCAATCATAATCTTCTCTAATGGTACTTTACGAATCAAAGAATCCCATTGCTGGCTAAAGGTAATGAGTCCAGTAAAGGAAATAAGTAAGCCTAAATTAAAGTATTTCCAGGCTAAGTCTTCGTCACCAGAAAAACAATGAATGACACCCCATGGTTTATCATTAGGAATGATATTAGCATAAACCTTTCTAAAATCTTGCAAAATAGCTAACAAATCATCGTGAGCTTGACGACAATGAATAATAACCGGCAAATCAAGTTGACGAGCAAGCAATAATTGTTGAACTAAAACATGGTGCTGTTTTTGTTTTATTTCTCTAGCATCCTTAGCTGGATCAATATGATGATAATCTAGGCCGATTTCACCAATAGCTACTACTTTTTCAAACTTAGCTAGTTTTTCATAATTATCATAATAAAAATCTTCAGCTCGAGTTACAAAATTATAATTACCTTCGTCATCGTGATTTTCAGCGTGCAGTTCTTCTAGATGAATAGGGTGCAAACCAACTGCGGCGTAAACACCCTTCTGATATTTATTAGCATAATTTAAAGCTCGAGTAGAGGTTTTGTATTCTGAACCAACCAAAATCATCCAGGTGCCATTATCAAGAGAGCGACGAATTACTTCGTCGGCATCATCTTTAAAATCAGCAAAATTAACGTGGGCGTGGGTGTCTATCAACATAGTTTAACTTCAAAAAACACGCTAAGCGTGTTTTTTTGTTTACATAAATTACTAAGCTTCTTTGTTTTCTTCACTTTTAGCAACCAATTCTGGAGTCGGAGCAACTGGTTCGTTATTAGAAACTACTGGCGTCTCAGTGTTCTTTTTTTCGCAACAACCCTTCTCCTCACAACAGCCTTTTTTTTCGCAACAACTCTTCATTCTGAATAAGCCCTTGAACCAATTACACATTTTAGAGTTACACATAAGTTAAAATGTTTTAATTATTACCGTATTTTAATTGTATCACGAATAACTAAGGTGTCAATTATCACCATATATTTACTTATTATACCAAAAGATGTTACTAATTATTATAAGTCATTACCTGAATAAGATAAATTAAAACTTTTATTGATTAGAGGAAAATCTGGAACTACATTATCAAAGCCCGCATTCCCTAGCACAGACCAATTAACAAATGAAGGGTCACTGGGGGCCACTCTACTAACTTCTCCCTTAGAATCTGTAGTCACAAAATAAACAATCTCTCCGCGCCAACCCTCAACGAGACTGGTAGTAACAGCATTTTTTTTAAATACCAAGTCAGATTGATCTAATTTTATATTGCCTGTTGGTAATTCTTGTAGGGTATTTTTAATAATTTCTATAGAAGCTAGGACTTCTTTAACACGAATCTTAAAGCGAGCGTAAACATCGCCACCCTGTTCTAAGGAAATCTCTCCTAAAGAAATTTTATCATAAGCCGCGTAAGGATAATCAAAGCGCACATCATTTAATATTCCCGAAGCTCTGCTAGCCACACCTGATAAGCCGTGACTTTTAGCAACTTCATGGGTAAGCACTCCCGTGCCTTTAAGGCGATTCAATAAAGATGAATTATTTTCCGCCACTTCGATTACTTCTAAAAAATCTTTATTTATATTAATAAGATTATCTAACAAACTAACTTTTTCTTGATCGCTTATATCTTTGGTCACACCGCCGATTACGTTCACGCCTCGTAAAAATCTATGACCAGTAATTCTCTCATTTATTTGCATAATTATTTCTCGTAATCGTCCGCCCTGAGCCCCACCAAAATTAAAACCAGTATCGGTCATAATGGCACCAATATCACCAAAGTGATTAGCTAGTCTCTCTAATTCAGCATAAATTACCCGTAAATAAAGAGTTCTTTTAGGCACAATGACATTACTTAATTGTTCTAAGGCCTGGCAAAAAGCTAATGAGTGACTAAAAGAACTATCGCCTGAAATCTTTTCCGACAAACGTATTTTATCGTCAAGAGTTAAAACTTCAAATAATTTTTCACTACCTTTATGAGTAAATCCTAATTTTGGCTCTAATAAAACAATACTTTCTCCAGCTACGCTAAAACGAAAATGACCAGGTTCAATAATTCCAGCATGGATTGGTCCAACTGGTATCTCGTAGATGCCCTCACCTTCAACTTCTTGAAACTTATAGGTTCCACTAATCTCTGTTGGTCTAGTTTTAAAATTAAAATCTTTCCTAAGAGGAAAAACATCGGTTGGCCAATTTTCATGAAGAATAATAGGTCGAGTATCAGGATGACCAATCGGTGTTAGGCCAAAAAATGTTCTAATCTTTTTTTCATAGCTCAAAGCTTCATGAATATCTAAGACTAAAGAAGGAAATTCCGTGGTATTTTTTAATTTAATAAAAGGAATAATAAATATATTATCATGTGGCGATCCAAAAACATACCATATTTTAAAACAGCCATTGTCAGATCTTTCATCAGTAGCAGTAATAAGTTTTAATGATAAATTTTTATTATAATATAAATCACTAACCACCTCCTTAATTCTAAAAGATGAAACCTCAAAAATAACAGTATTACCATTTACTTCTGTCTTAGTATCTTGAGGAATATTTTTTAATATTTTTTCTTTAATCATATTAGTATCGTAAGGCCGCATTATTAATTAGGGTATATAAAAAAGGTGGAATGTAAAAACTTAAAACAACTACAATTAATAAAAATATAACCGGGGGAATAATTAACCAAACATTAATTTCGCCAACCTTAATATCAGTTGGCTTTTCTCCAAAAAACATAGCTGTAACATGTTTTAAAAAACCGATAAAAACAATGGTCATAAAAAATAGAGCCACGAAGACAAGGATTGGGTGATTTTGCATGCCAGATGAAAGAATGAACATTTTTGTCAAAAATATTCCAAAAGGTGGCGTGCCTGTAACCACTAAAAAACCAGCTATGAAAAGAATGCTGGTTAAAGGAATAATATTTAAGGCACCTTTAACATTAATAATTTTAGCTGAATTATATTTAAGTAATAAATTGCCAGCCGAGAAAAAAAGAATGGCTTTCACACAAGAATGATAGATTAAATGAAGTATAGCGGCAAAGATACCTAAGCCCCCAAAACCAAAGCCTAGAGCAATTACACCGGCATTTTCAATACTGGAATAAGCTAATAATCTTTTATAATTTTTAGAATTAAACATGATTAAGGCAGCTACGGCTATAGATAGCAAACCAAAAGTTATTAAAAGATTCTGGCTAAACGAAACACCAACGACAGCGTCGGTTAATATTTTAAATTTTAATATTACAAAAAAAGCGATTGGTAAGAGCGCACCTGACAACAAAGCGCCTAATGGTGCCGGGGTATTACTATAGGCATCTGGTTTCCAAGTATGCATTGGCACAAACCCAACCTTAGTTCCGTAACCAATCAAAATAAAAACAAAGGCAACTTTAGCTAGTATAGGATCTAAATGAGCGGTATTAGCTAAGAGTAACTGCCAATCAACAAAGACATTTCCTCCTAATGAACTGACGGAAGTAAAATATAAAAGCGTTCCGAAAAATCCTAGAAGCAAACCGATAGAACTTATTATTAAATATTTCCAAGCAGCCTCAATAGATGATGGTTTATTGTAAAAACTAATCAAAAAGGCGGTAGAAAGCGTAGTAACCTCAATCGAAATCCAAGTAAAAATAGGACTGCTAGCCGTTATAGCTAAAAACATGGCTACCAAGAAAAAATTTAATAAAAAGAAATATTGTTTTACTCTCGTTAAACCAATAATACCTTTAACTGTTTCCTGATGAAGATAAGCAATAGAATAAACCATGGTGGCTAACCCCATCGAACTAATAATAAGTAGTAAAATCGCCCCTAACGAGTCAACAGAAAAAAATTGCCAAGGATTATAAATTCCGACAGAAGCTACTTTAAGAGCAATAATAATAGATTCGACCAGACTAACTAGTGGAGCAGCCACTAAACAAAATCTGACTATAATTTTATTCTTAATAAAAGCAGTTACCAAAATAGAAACAGCAAAAGATCCTATTATAAATAATAATTCCATAGTTTTAATCTGTTAAACTTTTCATCGAAGTAACGTCTAGCGACCCAAAATGTTTATAAATTATAGACACAAAAACTGTCGCAATAATAATCCAAATCAAAATATTAAACATAATGCCTATCTGAAAACCAGGTGATTGTTCGAGGCCGGCAAAAATAATAAAAGTTATAATACTATTTTCAAAAGAAAGAATACCGATAATCTGAGAAATGGCTCCTTTGCGATTAATAATTAAGAAGAGTGAGATAAACATCGTAGCTAAGGCCAACGACAACAAGGGCTGATTGACAGGGATGATGCCGGTTAACGGTATTAATTTTTGAGAATGAGCTATAAAAGTTAAAACAAAAATAATTATCAGGGTCAGCGATATGTTTAGATAAGTACTGACCGAAAAAGCTGAGGCATACTTTTTAATTAAACGTAGAAAAAATAAAGGAGCTAAAATAGCTTTAACTATTAAAACTAAAAAAACTACAACCAGCAAAGACAAGTGGCCAGTTTCCAAAAAAGAATTAAATAAGATAACAGCTAGCGCTAGTGATTGAATCACGTAAGCTATTAGGGCCCCAGTATTTTTTTTGGAAATATGCAAAAAAACGACGGTTAAAAACATAGCCTCTAATAAAAATTGTACCAAAGTAATATTCATAATTAATAAACGAGGCTAATCGCCACTGCGTTAAGAATAAAAGATATTATCAATAAATCCGGCAAACGAAAGAATCTAAATTTAGCTATAACCGATTCTAACCCAGCGATAGCCAAACAAAAAAAGATTGTTTTTATAAGAAAAAAGATGATTCCTAAAATAACGGCCCTAACGCCAGCACTTTGAGCCAAGCCAATTGGGAAAAAAAGGTTGGCTCCTAAAGCCATAAAAATGACCAGTTTATTAGCTGAGGCCCACTCTATCAGAGCTAATCTTTTACCTGAATACTCTAAAATCATGGCTTCATGAATCATAGTCAGCTCCAAATGAGTAGCTGGATTATCAAAGGGGAATCTAGCCGTCTCAGCCAACAAAACAATAAAAAACCCACTAAAGGATAAGATCAACGGCAAGAAAGATTGACTAGATGCCACTAGATGGGTGTTAGAAATTACAAACAAATTAGCAGAGTGGCTGATAAAAGCCACTGTCAAAAGTGAAAAAATAAAACCTCCTTCGGCTAAAGCAGAAATTGTCATCTCTCGGCTTGATCCAAAACCTCCAAAAGCACTACCAGTATCCAGGCCAGCTAAAGAAATAAAAAATGTGCCAATAGCTAGAGTATAAATAACTACTAAAAAATCACTAGTCCAGGGATTAACCAGAAAAGAGGCAAAAAGAGGAATACTTAAACCCACAATAATAGTCACTGCAAAAATAATAAAAGGGGCATAATAAAATATCCACGAAGCATCTGTACTTATGACTTCATCTTTATGCAACAATTTCCATAAATCCTGATAAGGCTGAAAAATACTAGCACCCTGTCTATTTTGAAGTCTAGCCTTAACCTTTTTAATCACGCCAATACACAGCGGTGAAATAACCGGTATAAAAATAAGCTGAATTATCCAAATAAAAATTTTCATAATTTATAATATAAAAAACAAGGAGATTGCTAAAGCCAGAAAAATATAGGAAATATAAACATTAATATTACCGCTTTGAATATTCTTCATTCGTAAGGAGAGCCCATTAACTATAACATGGATAGGTTGATAAAAATAAGTATCATACATATTACTAATACCTAAAGTAACCACTCTGGTTTTTGGTAAGTATCTACTTTCAGCGTCATGATATTCAACATCATGCTGAATACTGGGCTTAAGAATTCCTTTAAAAATAAGAACAATCGATCTGGCAAATCCTGTAGCGGTTATTTCCATGCGAGAAGTAATTTCAGTGCCACAATTCCAAGTATTGCCCAATTTTATTTTTTGATTTTTATTAACTGTAAATTTGACAACCAATACTATTATAAATGTTATAATAATAAATAATATAAAAATAACTGGCGCGGAAGCTGAAGCAAAACCAGAAAATATATTAAAACTTTGATCAGAAGATGGAGCAACGACCGAAGAAACATTTTGAAAAATAACCAAGCCTTGGCTAATTTTTTCAAGTAAGCCTACTATCTGTCTAGAAAATATACCAAATAAAAGAGATATGATGGCTAAAAATCCCATACCTAGGCGCATAGATAAAACTGATTCTTTAGCCTGTAATACTTTTGAACTTCTGGGGCGAGCTAAAAAGATAGCGCTAAAGGCCTTTACAAAACAAGCTAGAGCTAGTCCGCCAGTAAAAGCCAACGACCCAGCCGCCATAATAAAAACCCACTGTAAAGAAAGATGTAATGTCATTATTCCTTGAAAAAGAATCTGGAAGGTTAACCACTCACTAAAAAAACCATTAAACGGTGGTAAGGCAGAAATGGCCATTGAACCAATTAGAAAAAACATGGCCGTTTGAGGCATATATTTAATCAGCCCCCCATACTCTTCCATATTTCTGGTATGCATCTCATTAACCACTGAGCCAGCACTCAAAAAAAGTAAAGATTTAAAAATAGCATGATTAATAGTATGAAATAACGAGGCTACTAAACCGAGCAAGGCTAAAGATGGCATACCCAATGAATAAAAAACCATAGAGCTACCAAGACCAAGTAAAATAATACCGATATTTTCAATACTATGAAAAGCCAAAAGTTTTTTGATATCATGCTCGGTTAAAGCATATAAAACTCCCAGTAAAGATGATGTTAATCCAATAATAATTATTACTACACCCCACCAAGTCGGTATTGGCTGCAGGAGATCAATAAAAATTCTAATCATCATATAAATGCCAGTCTTAATCAGAACTCCAGACATTAAAGCTGAAAAATGAGAGGGCGCCGCTGGATGGGCGGCTGGAAGCCAAATGTGAAACGGAATAATACCAGCCTTGGTACCAAAACCAATTAAAACAAAAAAGAAAATAATATTTTTTATAGCTAAAGGAACCAGTGGCAAATTGGCCTTTATCACTATAAAATCAAAGGAATTAGTATATTTATATAGGAGTAAAAAAAATAGAATAATAAAAACCGTACCGACATAAGTCATGATCAAATAAAGAGAGCCAGCTTTGATATTATTTTTATCATTACGATCATAAACAACCAAAAAGTAGGAAGAAATGGACATGATTTCCCAGGCAATCAAAAAAAATAATCCATTTGAGGCTGTTACAACTAAAAATAGACTACCAATAGCTAGATTATAAAAAAAACCAAAGACACCAATACTATATTTTTTATAAAAGTGTTTAAGATACCCCACTCCATAAATAGAACAAAAAAGGGCAATCAGTGAAATAATAAAAATAAAAAAAGCCGCCAACATATCAATATTAAAAGATAAAGCTAGAAACGGGAAATAGGCTACTTTAAATGAAAAAAGAAAACCCTGCTCGATAATAATCGAAATTGAAAAAATTAATCCCCACAGAGAACCGATAATGGCAAAAAAATTACTCCAAATATTAGAAAAAATGTCATTCTTTCGAAATAACAAAGAGCCAACAGCGCCAATGGCAAATAATGATAGCAAACTAAAAAAGCTTATCGGAGAGGCGATAATTTCTAACATATTATTTTAATTCTGATTGTTTAGTCTCTAATTTATTAAGAATATCAAGCAAGCTATTAATAATTTCTTTGGGGGTAGGAGGGTTGCCTGGAATGCCATAATTAACTGGCAAGATTGAATCTACCCCATCCAAAACCGCATAAGAGCCTTGATACAAACCACCATTGATAGCATCATCACCAACTGCCACTACAATTTTAGGGTCAGGAGTGGCCTCATAAGCATCTTTAACGGCTTTAGCCATATTTCTAGTGACCGGACCAGTCACTAACAGCATATCAGCATGTCTAGGAGAAGCTACAAAATGAATACCAAAACGCTCAACATCATAAAAACTATTAGAGAGAGCTACTAATTCTTGCTCACAAGCATTGTCTGACCCGGCATCTATTTGTCTGATAGCCAGAGATCCATTAAATAAACGTCTCACTTTATCTTGTATTTTTTGGCCTACCACAAAAATATCTGATTGATCATCATTTTTTAGATTAACTAGGGTTTTAGGAGTTTTGAATATTTTTAAAAAAAGTTTCAACATGGTTTAAGGATACGTAACAATTCAATCTTTATGATTTATTTATCTAAATTTTTTATTTTGCGCCAACGCGAGATAGCCCTACTCTTCAGTAACTCTGTTTCTAACTTAGCCGAGACATTAGCAAACTCAATGTCATCTAAGTTATGAGTTTCTAATTTAGCTTTTTCTGCTTTAGCTCTAGCTTCTTCTACCAACTTTTTATCAAGATTCACGGCTCTTTCAGCGTAATCAGCTAAAATAACAATTTTTTCACTTAGCACCTCTAAAAAACCTCCTGAGACAGCCATCACATCTAAACTGCCGTCAACTTTTTCTACCTCTATTATTCCTGGTTGTAAAATAGAAACCAAGGGAATATGACCAGGTAAAATAGTTACTTCCCCGGACTGGGTGGGAATAGTAGCGCGAACTACATATTCTTTTAAGACTACTTGTTCAGGGGTGACTATTTCAAATTTTATAGTATTGACCGACATAAATTTTAAACTGATTAATTTTGACCAACTTCTTCAATACCGCCTTTCATATAAAAATCATCTTCACTCTTATCATCGTGAAGTCCGTCTAAAATTTGTTTAAAAGCTGAAATAGTATCAGCTAATTTAACATATTTTCCTGGACGACCAGTAAAAGCTTCGGCTACGAAAAATGGTTGTGACAAAAATTTCTGAATTTTTCTGGCTCTAGTAACAATCACCTTATCTTCAGTTGATAATTCTTCCATGCCTAAAATAGCAATAATATCTTGCAAATCTTTATAGCGCTGTAATAGTTTTTGCACATTACGAGCGACTTCATAATGTAGAACACCCACTACTTTAGGATCTAAAATAATAGAGGATGAATCAAGCGGGTCAACAGCCGGATAGATACCAAGTTCTGATAAAGAACGAGATAAAACTACTGTAGAATCTAGGTGCCCAAAAGTAGTAGCTGGAGCTGGATCGGTTAAATCATCGGCTGGCACATAAACAGCTTGAATAGAAGTAATAGAACCATCTTTAGTAGAAGTAATTCTTTCTTGCAGTTCTCCCATTTCAGAGGCTAAAGTTGGCTGATAACCCACAGCACTAGGCATACGTCCTAACAGAGCGGATACTTCGGAACCGGCTTGAGTAAAACGAAAAATATTATCAACGAAAAATAAAACATCTTTATGTTGTTCGTCTCTGAAATACTCAGCAATGGAAAGTCCTGATAAAGCTACGCGCGCACGAGCTCCAGGTGGTTCATTCATTTGACCAAACACCATGGATACTTTATCAATAACACCGCTGTCAGTCATTTCATGAAATAAATCATTACCTTCACGAGTACGTTCGCCGACGCCGGCGAAAACAGAATAACCGCCATGTTCTGAAGCAATATTATGAATTAGTTCGGTGATAATAACTGTCTTACCTACGCCAGCACCACCAAACATACCAACTTTTCCACCTTTAACAATTGGGCAAATTAAATCAATTACTTTAATACCTGTTTCTAAAATTTCAGTACTATTGGATTGATCAACAAACTTAGGAGCTGGGCGATGAATGGGATATTTTTTAGAAAATACTAATTCTTTACCACCATCAACAGTTTCACCAAGCACATTTAAAATACGGCCCAGAGTTCCCTCACCAACTGGCACGCTAATTGGGGCTTCCGTATTATGAACTAAATCACCGCGCTTCAAACCATCAGTAGTACCCATAGCAATACAACGCACCACATTAGAACCGGTATGTTGTTCAACTTCTAAAACTAATTTTTTACCATTTAAATCAACCTCTAAGGCAGTATAGATTTCTGGCAAATTATTTTCGAAATAAACATCAACGACGACGCCGATGACTTGTCTGATTATTCCTTTGTTTTGCTTGTCTTCTGACATATTATTTAAATTATTTTTATTGATATTTTATTTATTAATCAGCCAAGGCATTGGCACCAGCCGATATTTCAGCAATCTCGGAAGTAATACTGGCCTGACGAGCCTTGTTATAGAATAAGGTTAATTCGGAAACCATATCTGTGGCCGCTTCCGTGGCTTGATGCATAGCTGTCATTCTGGAACTATGTTCTGAAGCATTAGCTTCTAAAAAAGCTTGGAAAAGTTGTACCTCAAGCAAACGTGGAATCATAACATCTAAAACTTCATTGGGACTTGGTTCAAAAATACATTCAAGTGACAGACCATCTCTGACTAAATGCTTTTGATTTTTTTCAGCTAATAATTCTTGACTGACACCAATATTTTGGTCAGAACTAGCTAACCCTAAATATTCATCAGCACCATTAATCTCTAGGGGTAGAAGCTGCTTAACTCTAGCTACTTGTTTAACGGGATTAACAAAGTCAGTATAAGCCACTAAAATTTTATCATATTTACCAGCTAAATATTCACTGATTGCTAAAGTAATGATTGGATAAATATCTTTAGTATTGGAAAGCAAATCATCTTTAGCAAATTCAGCCGCTACTTGATAATTTTGACTATAAATAATAGCTCCTTTTTTACCGGCTAAAATAAAATCGGTCGGGACTTGATGCTTAGAAATTGAAGCCTTGGCTTTACTAATCACGGCTGAGTTATAACCACCACACATACCACGATTAGAAGTAATTAAAATAATGGCGATGCGCTTAATTAAAGGGCGCTGAATTAATAACGGGTGTAAAGATTCTTTATTATAATCAGCTTGACTAGCCAAACGTAAAACCGTCTCCCAGCTTAAATTAGCATAAGTACGGGTTTTAAGAACTGCTTCAATTGCTTTACGCATTTTAGCAGCAGCCACCATTTCCATTGCCTTAGTTATTTTTTTGGTACTAGCGATGGATTTGATGCGTCGTGATATTTCTTTGGTCTGAGCCATAACTGTTTAAACTAAATAATCTAAAGTAGCCCCATAGTCACTAACTAAAATTTTAATTTTATCTTCAATTTCTGTATCTAATTCTTTTTTAGTTTTAATTAATTCCAAAACTTCATTATTTAAATCAGCGTAGCGATAAAGTCCAGTCTCAAATTCTCTAATACGTTCAACCGGTACATTATCAATCAAACCATTGGTTAAGGAATAGTAAATTAAAACCTGTTTTTCAACAGACAATGGTTCATATTGATCCTGTTTAAAAATTTCATATAATCTCTTGCCTCGTTCTAGTTTCTTTTTAGTATCTTCATCTAAATCAGAACCAAACTGAGCAAAAGCGGCGAGCTCGCGATATTGAGCGGCTTCTAAGCGCATCTTACCGGCCACTTTTTTCATCGCTTTAATCTGAGCGGAAGAGCCAACACGAGAAACTGACAAACCAGCGTTAACCGCGGGACGATTACCTTTATAAAATAAATCTGGTTCCAAAAAGATTTGACCGTCAGTAATAGAAATAACATTGGTTGGGATATAAGCTGATAAATCCCCAGCCTGAGTTTCAATAATAGGCAAAGCTGTAATAGAACCTCCGCCAAAATCTTTATTTAACTTACAAGCACGTTCTAATAATCGAGAATGCAAGTAAAAAACATCGCCAGGATAAGCTTCACGTCCTGGTGGGCGGCGAAGTAATAAAGAAATTTCGCGATAAGATACAGCATGCTTGGATAAATCATCATAAACAATCAAAACATCTTCACCTTTATCTAAAAAGTATTCCGCCATTGCACAACCAGCATAAGGAGCAATATATAATAAAGAAGCAGAATTAGAAGCACCAGCTAAAACAATCGTAGTATAAGCCATAGCACCAGCCTCAGTAAGTTTGGCGACAATATTGGCAATCTTAGATTCTTTTTGACCGATGGCGACGTAAACGCATTTCATGTTCTGCCCTTTTTGATTGATAATAGTATCAATGGCTAAAGCGGTTTTTCCTAATTGACGATCGCCAATAATAAGTTCGCGTTGACCGCGGCCAATTGGAATCATAGCATCAATAGCTTTAATACCAGTTTGGACCGGTTCTTTAACGGAAGCCCGAGTAATAACACCAGGCGCAATCTTTTCTACCGGATAAAATAAATTTGTTTCAACTTTACCTTTGCCATCTAATGGTTCGCCTAGTGGATTTAAGACACGACCAATTACAGCTTCGCCGACCGGAACTTCCAAAATTCTTTTCGTTGCTTGAACTTCGTCACCTTCTTTAATGGCGGTAAAATCACCCAAAATAATAGCCCCTACTAAATTCTCTTCTAAATTCAAAGCAACGCCAGAGATATCGCCTTTAGCTGTCTTAAACTTTAAGATTTCACTCATCATAGCCTCTGATAAACCAGAAACTAGAGCAATACCGTCGGATACTTTAAGTACCCTGCCTACTGATTTTTCACTAATTTCAGCCTTAAAGCCAGATATTTCGTCTTTGAGTTGTTGGATGATGAAGTCCCTTGTTGTTGACATATTATTTAATTTATGATATAGTAAATTTAGTATTAACTTAACAAAATTGATAATGAAAACTTCTACTTTTATATTTCTTGGTTTTGGATTGGTTTCTTTGGTTGTTGGGATTATGGGTGTTATCGAAAATGTCACTAACAACCTAATTCATGGAGACGCCCCTGGACATCTTATTTTGGGTGGGTTAGTTCTGCTCGGAATTGCTAAGATTCTTTTTGAAATAGAAGAGCTGAGTAAAAGGATCCCCAAGTCAGAAGAAAAATCTGAAGAAAAAATAGATTAACACATAGTTTTTTCTACCTACTAGCCCTTACAGCCATCTAAATTGATGGCTTTTTTTATTCCCAAATAAAAGTACTACCCTCTCATTTCACTTTTTAACTCACTTAAACTATTTCTTAGACTACCATCTACAATCTTACTATTATATTTTAAAATGAAACCGCCTAAGATTTTTTTATCTACCTTTTCTGTTAGGATAACATCCTTCGCACCAGATTTTTTTATTAAATAATCTACAACTATATCTCTAGCCTCCGTCCCTAATTCTCGAGCTAAAGTCAGTTCAGCAGTTACTTCGCCATTCTCCCGATTCCAAATATCAGTAAAAGTTGAAACAATAGCTGGCACTAAATTTAAATCGCGTTTGTGTCCCAAAACTACCACAAAATTATGCAACAGCTCTGTTACCTTAATTTCATTTTCACCCTCAACTAATTCGTATAAACTTTGGGCGTATTGTCTAGCCGATATTTTCATAAATTATTTAACCAATTTTTTTATTAATTCCTGATCCTTATCACTAGTCATCTTTTCGTTTAATAATTTTTCAACCGTCAAAACAACCAGATCGGATATCTCAGCTTTTATCTCTTTCAAGGTTTCAGCCTTATCTCTATCCATTTTAGCTCGCTCGGCATTAATCACTTGACCGATATCTTCCTTGGCCTTATTAATTAATTCGCCGCGTCTTTCTTCGCCGCGTTTATCTGCCTCTTCAACAATCAAATTAGCCTGTTTTTTAGCGGCAGAAATTATATCAGTGTGTTCAACTTCAGTAGCTGATAGTCTTTTTTCTATTTCATCAGCATCCTGTAAACTCTTGGCTATTTTTTCACTACGCTCAGCCATAACTTTAACAAGCGGCTTAAAGGCAAAGAAATATAAAACAGCAAAAACCACTGAAAAGTTGACCAGTTGGGCAATGAATAATTTTAGATCCAAGTGAAAGGTTGAAATTAATGATTCCATATTTATTTTTAATAATAATCTAGCGTTTTCCTCTAAAAATTATTTTAGAGGAAATTCGTCAAAAAACTATTTGATACTTAAAGCAATAACCAAAGCATAAATAGCAATGGCTTCCGCAAAAGCAGAAACAAGCAACATTGGCACTAAAATTTTTCCAGCCGCTTCTGGATTACGGCCAATAGCCTCCATGGCCTTAGCACCAATCAAACCAATACCCAATCCTGGGCCGAAAGAACCTAGACCAATAGCTAAAGCTTTAGCTAACATGATATTTTCCATAATTTTATAAAGCTAATTTTAAACTATGTTTAAAAGCAGCTTATGTTTAAACTAAATTAATTAATGCTCTTCAACTGTCGTGTTAATTGTTAAATATGTAAGTATTAACATCGCAAAAATAAGAGCTTGGATTAATCCGACTAAAATTTCTAAAAACAAAAAAGGAATGGGAATACCATAAGCTAAAATAGTTGACATAGCAGCTAACAAAACCTCACCCGCAAAAACATTACCAAATAAACGAAATGAGAGACTAACCACTTTAGCTAGTTCACCAACAATTTCAATTAGTCCTACAAAAACTTTAATAGGATTTACTAATAAAATAACCGGATCCTTCCAAACTTTACCTGGTATTTCTAAAATAGCTTTAATATTAATAAACTTATTCAAATAATTCCACCAACCAACGGCTAACACGCCGATAATGTGGCTAAAAACTACGCCAATTGTAGCTAGTGCTAAAGTAGTGTTAAGATCAGCTGTGCCGCCACGTAAGTAAGGAATGAAAAGTTTTTCCCCGTTATGTGCTACTACTTGACCAATCGAACCAACGCCGGGGATAATACCGAGCCAATTATTAATCAAAACAAAAAAGAAAAAAGTCAGAACTATCGGAGCAAATTGCAAAGATTTTTTTCTATTGCCGGTTACGCCATCAAAAATTCCTAAAAAACCTTCAATAATCATCTCCATGACATTCTGTAAACCGGTAGGTACTTTTTTAATTTTACGACTAATGGCAACGCTAAAAATAATCACAATTATTAAAGCTAGCCCCGAAGTCATTAAAGAATTAGTAATACTAAAAGAGCCGATATGAGCAATCGGTTCGGCATATAGTGTATTTTCATGAATCAATTCCCCGTGAAGAGCCTGATTTTCAACATTTACCGTTTCCTGGGCCATAATTTTTATTTCTGCTTGTCTTTTTGAGCATCAATCTCAATCTTTTTAAATTCTGTTTGAGCATTTTTAACTAAACCATACATGGATATCAAAAAACAGAACCCGACGGTGGTTAAAAATAACCAGGGTTCTGTATTAAATCTTTTATCTAAGTATTGGCCCAAAAATACACCAATAATAACTGGAATAGCAATCCAGACGGACACATTAGCCATCACTCTTAACGCTGTTGCCAAATTATTATCTTTCATAAACTAGGTTTATTATGACTACAATATAAACCCTAATTTTATTTTTGACAACCCTAGCCAAATAAGAGTCACGCTAGAAACCTAGAGATTAGCCTCTAATATCTGTTGCTTTTGTTTTTTTGTTAAATTTTTAGGTATAATTACGTTAATTTTAACAAAATGGTCACCAACTCCTTTACCATTGAGTTTAGGCACACCTTTATCTTTGAGACGAAAGATGGTTCCTGACTGGGTACCCTCTGGTATTTTGAGGGTTATTAAACCGTGGACTGTCTTAATTTCTAACTTACCCCCCAAAACGGCTTGGGTAACGCTAATTGGTTGTTCATTTTTTATATCAAAACCAACTCTTTCAAAATCAGAACTCTTTCTGACTCTCATTCTTAAAAATAAATCGCCGCCAGGAGCACCTTTAACGCCGGCATCACCGCGGCTTCGTATACGTAAAGATTCACCATCACTAATACCGGCTGGAATTTTAACTTTAAAATTATCTTTTTCTCTTTTAACACCTTTACCGTCACAACTAATACAATATTCAGCAACTATTTTCCCTTCGCCGTGACATTTAGGACAAGCCGTTTGGGTTTGAATATTACCCAAAATGGTTCTTTGCACTCCCATCACTCGTCCTCTACCTCCACACTGAGAACAAGTTTCTACTTTAGTTCCTGGTTTATGCCCGCTACCAGTACAGGTTTTACAAGTAACTAAACGTTCATAAACAACTTCTTTTTCGCAACCAAAAATAGCCTCCTTAAAATCAATATCTAAAAAGAATTCTAAACTTTGACCGGCTTGAGATTCTCGAGTCGAAGATCTTCCTCCCCCAAAACCAAAAATATCACCAAAGCCACCGAATAAATCATCCATATCGACTCCGCCATTTTGAAAACCAGAAAAATCAAAACCACCCATTCCACCACCAGAATTATAACCACCACCTCCGCCAGCTTGACCATTTTGAAAAGACGAACCGAATTGATCATACTGTTTCCGTTTTTCCTTATTACCTAAAACTTGATAAGCCTCATTGTATTCTTTGAATTTCTCCTCATCACCACCTTTATCAGGATGATGCTCGTGCGCTTTTTTACGAAAAGCCGTCTTGATTTCATCAGCACTGGCACTTTTAGCAACACCTAAAACACTGTAATAATCTTTGGACATGATTTTATATTCTTAAGCGATTGCCCTTACTAAAAGCAAGGGCAATCTATCAGAAAACAAATTATTATTTTTTATCTTCAACTTCACCTTCAACCACGTCTTCTTTTTTTTCGGAAGTTTCGGCCTCAGGACCAGTACCAGCTTCTGGACCAGCAGCACCAGCTGTCTGATACATAGCAGCCCCAATCTTTTGAGCGACAGTATTTACTTCTTCTAAACTTTTTTTAATAGCTTCTAAGTCACTAGCTTCTTTAGCTTTTTTAAGCTCAGCCACCTTAGCCTCTAATTCAGTTTTATCTTCAGCTTTCATCTTATCACCAGATTCTTTCAGCATTTTTTCAGTCGTAAATATTACTGAATCGGCAGAATTAATCATTTCTACTTCTTCTTTTTTCTTCTTGTCTTCATCAGCATGAAGTTCAGCTTCCTTCTTCATCTTTTCTACTTCTTCTTTAGATAAACCAGAAGAGGCGGTAATAGTAATTTTCTGAACTTTATTAGTTGCTTTATCAGTCGCGCTAACATTTAAAATCCCATTAGCATCGATATCAAATTTAACTTCAACTTGAGGAACACCGCGAGGAGCAGCTGGAATACCATCTAAAATAAAGCGTCCTAAAGTCTTGTTATCATGAGCCATAGGACGTTCACCTTGAACAATGTGAATTTCGACACTACTCTGACCATCAGCAGCCGTAGAGAAAGTTTGTGATTTAGAAGTTGGAATAGTAGTATTTCTATCAATTAAAGCCGTAGCGACTCCACCCATAGTTTCAATACCAAGAGTTAAAGGAGTAACATCTAATAACAAGACGTCTTTAACATCACCTTGCAAAACACCAGCTTGGACAGCGGCACCCATAGCCACTACTTCGTCGGGGTTAACACTTAAATTTGGTTCTTTGCCAAAATATTCTTTAACTTTTTGAAGCACTAAAGGCATACGAGTCATACCACCAACCATGACCACTTCATTAATATCACTTAAACTAAAACCGGAATCAGCCAAGGCTTTCTTACAAGGTTCAATAGTTTTAGCTACTAAATCTCCAACTAACTCTTCTAATTTAGCACGTGAAATTTTCATGACTAAATGTTTAGGGCCATTAGCATCAATCGCAATAAAGGGTTGATTAATTTCTGTATCTTGAGCAGTTGATAATTCGATCTTAGCTTTTTCAGCCGCTTCTTTAATACGTTGCAAAGCTAAAGTGTCTTTTGATAAATCAATACCTTGCTCTTTTTTAAATTCAGCAATAATCCAATCAATAATACGCTTATCAAAATCTTCACCCCCTAAATGAGTATCGCCATTAGTAGCTTTTACTTCAACAGTATCAGCGGAAATATCTAAAACAGAAACATCAAAAGTACCACCGCCTAAATCATACACCACAATTTTCTGACCTTGCTTTTTATCAAAGCCATAGGCTAAAGCGGCAGCCGTAGGTTCATTAATAATACGCTTAACATCTAAACCAGCGATGAGTCCTGCGTCTTTAGTAGCTTGGCGTTGAGCATCATCAAAATAAGCAGGCACCGTAATAATAGCCTCAGTAATTGTCTCACCGGTCTTTGCTTCAGCGTCAGCTTTTAATTTACCTAAAATCATAGCAGAAACTTCTTGGGGAGAATAATCTTTATCTCCCATTGTTACTTTTACGCCTTCACCTGATTGAACTATTTTATAAGGCATAGTTCCTAAATCGCGTTGGACTTCTTCATCATTAAAATGACGACCGATTAAACGCTTCACAGCATACACGGTACTTTCTGGATTAATAACAGCTTGTCTTTTAGCCGCCGCACCAACTAAACGTTCATTATTTTTAGAGATAGCGACGATTGAAGGAGTAGTACGATTACCTTCAATATTTTCTAAAATTTTTGGTAAACCACCCTCCATAATAGCCATAGCACAATTAGTTGTACCTAAATCGATTCCTAAAATTTTTCCCATATATTTTATAATTAATTATTTTACCTGCACAGCCTGGTATTCAAAAATTAAAACACCAGATGTACAGACGAAATTTTATTTTTTATTTTCAATCTTAATTGTTTTTGATTCTGTTTTAGCCGCTTTAGGAATAGTAATTTTCAAAACTCCTCCTTCAGCTATAGCCTTAGCGTTGTCGCCACTCACTTGAGTTGGCAAGGGAATAGAACGATAAAAAGAACCGCGTCTAATTTCTTTACGATAATAATTCTTTTCATCTATCTCACTTTTTTTCTCGCTTTCACCCTTAATATATAGAGTGTCATGTTCAATAGAGATTTTAACATCGTCAGGATTAATGCCAGCTAATTGGGTTTCAACAATAATATTATTTTTATCTTCGTAAACATCAACGGCTGGCGTAAAACCAAACTCACGACCACTAACGGCTGGCAACATACCAGTCAAAGCTTTATCCATTTCGTCAAAGCCAAGATTGTCAGTAAAAAATGGGGTCCATTTAATAAGAGACATAAATTATTATCAGTTACTAATAAAATCTAGAAAACTAGATAGATATGAATAACTATATTATAACTATATTTTTTTAAACGGCCACTTTCGCGGCTCTAATCAATCGACCATTCAACCTATAGCCGGGCATTATTTCTCTTAATACTATTTCACCATCACCCTCTAAAGCTTCCATAGTATGATGATCAAATTTTTCACCAACTGTTTTTATTTCTTCAACTCCTCGAACTTCTAAAGCATCTTTAAATTGTTTTAAAACATATTTAACACCCTGAGCCCAAGCATTATTTTCTTCTTCGGCCGGTAATCCTTGTAAAGACATTTTTAAATGATCATAAACTGGAATTATATCTTCTAATAAATCGGAGATAGCATACTTAGCGAATTCAGTTTTTTCAGTAGCAGTTTTTTTAAGCAAATTCTGATAATCAGCCATGGCTAATTTACACTTATGTTCCCAGCTCGACTCCTCCTCTTCTCTGATAAATTCAAAACGTGGTTTTGTTTCACCATCAATTTCCACTTCTTCTAAAAACATGATTTTAGGTCGAACCCAAATTTTATTTTCATCTGCGACATCTTGATAAACAACATCCATTTCTTTAGTTTCTGAATTTTTAGCTTCAGTTAAAATTCGATATTCTCCACCTTTATAGTGCCGGTAAATTCCTGGTTTGACTTTAGTCATAATTTTTAATATTTTGGTAACTGCCTTTTTAACATAAGGACAAACCTCGTCTAAACCAATAATTTCTTCTAGTTTTATCCATTTAAATGCCTCATATTTTTCTCCCAACTTAATTTCTCCAGAATAATCAGTCACCAAATAACGGTTCATTAAAATATTATCAACCAAGCCGAAATCGAAAAAGGAAGCTTCATTAACCTGAAGGTCTAATTCTTTTTGAGCTTTATCTTTTAAAACTTGTTCTGGTTCTAAATCTTTAATAAGCCCTGATAGGGCGAGCCATAAAGTGCCGCCTTTTTCTTTTAAAATTAAAAGTTCGCCGGACTGATTAACTATATAACCATTAATAGCTGATAAATTACTACGTGTCATACTTATATAAATTTATTCTTGATAAAATTAACTAGAGCTAAATTTCTGGCATAATCCATGCGAACTGGTCCCATAATGCCAAATATTCCTGATTTATGATCTTTTTTATACTTAACTAAGACTGTGCTTAAAAAATTACCAAAGGGATTTTTAGAACCAATCATGACTTGCTCGCCATCAGTTATTTTTTCAAATAAATCATCAATAATTTCTTCCAAATGATCAATGATTACTGAAACATCATAAACTATTTCTGATTGTTTAAATTCTGGTTGAGCAAATAAATTAGCTATGCCTGTATAATACAAATCATTTTTATGAAAAGCCCAAAAAACAGACCCACTAGATAATTCGGCAATGGCCTTAGCCGTTTGTTTGGCTGCCACCTCTTCGTAAGAAAATAATTGTTCTAGAAGTTTTAATTCATTCTCTTTCAAAGGTTTTTGACTACTTTCCCTAATAGCCTCCAGCTCCAGTTCATAGGCCATCTCAGTCGGCACACGGCCGGCCGAAGTATGAGGTTGAAAAATATAGCCTTCTTCCTCCAGCTCCACCATATCATTACGAATAGTAGCCGGAGATACTCCTAATTTACATTTAGCAACCAACACCCCAGAAGAAACTGGTTGAGCATTTTTTACATACTCTTTAATGATAGTTCTTAAAATTATTTTTTTGCGATTGCTAATCATATAATTACTTAACACCAGTATTATACAAAATAATTAGCACTCCTGTCAATAGAGTGCTAAATAACTAAAAAACATCTTTATTTAGAGGATTAATCTAAGTAAACATTTTCGGTACTAGAAGCGGTTGTTGAAGCTGTAATAGGTATTGGCACAATGGGAATAGCATCTGTTTTGCGGCCGCCAAAATACCACTTTAAAATATCACGAGCCATTGGCACAGCCACAGTACTACCCTCTGTTCCTTCCTCTACTAGAATAGTAATAACCACCTGAGGATTCTCATAAGGAGCAAAACCGGTAAACCAAGCATGGTTAGCCTTTTTACTGGACCATTGAGCCGTACCAGTTTTTCCCGCCGAGGTAACTGGTAAAACTTGTAAACTGCGAGCTGAACCAGTTAAAACTGTTTGACGCATACCCTCGCGAACTATTTGATTATTATAAGAATCAATAAAACCTTCTCTAATTACTTTAGGGGCTATTTCTGAAATAACATTATTATTAGAGTCTAAAAGAGCTGAAACTAAGTGCGGCTCCAGTAGCTTTCCGCCATTAGCCACAGTAGCCGTAAAATTAGCTACTTGCAAAGGGGTTACTAACACATCGCCTTGTCCAATAGCAAAATGATAGGTATCTCCTATATACCAGCTTTCTCCTTTAGTCGCTTTTTTCCAATCAGCTGTTGGCACAAAACCACTAGCTTCATTTGGTAAATCAATACCACTTTTAACTCCCATACCAAATAGTTTTGCATATTTAGCCAAACGATCAACACCTAAACCGACAAAATCTTGATAACCGCCACCAATATAATAAAAAAAAGTATTAACTGAATCGGCCAGGGCTTTTTTTACATTAGTTACTCCGTGACCACCCGCTTTCCAGTCAGGAAAAAACCACTCACCAACTCTAAGACCGCCAGTGGACAAAAAACTAGTCGTTTCATTTATAATTTTTTCTTGTAAAGCCGCCGAAGAAACAACTAATTTAAAAGTTGAACCACTGGGAAATTCTCCAGAAATAGCTCGATTAAACAAGGGACGGTTAGGATCATTCAAAAAGTTATTATAATCATCTTGACTAATACCCTTAGCAAAAAGATTGCTATCATAAGACGGCAAAGATACTAGTGACAAAATTTCTCCATTTTGCGGATTCATAATAATAATAGAAGCACGATGAAGACCTAATTTTTTTAAATAAGTATCAGCTACTAATTCAACTTGTCGCTGCAAATCAGTATCAATAGCCAGTTTTAAATTAAAACCATCTTGAGCTGGTACCTGATTAACAATTTTTTTTTGACGACCCAAAGCATCTACTTCAATATTTTTATAACCATTAATTCCTTTTAATTCTTTTTCCCAAGAATATTCCAGACCACTTTTACCAATATAATCAATTAAAGAATAATCAGAACTAGCTTTGGCTAACTCACTTTCGCTTATTTTTCCGGTATAGCCCAATAAATGTGATAAACTTAAAGCCTTAGTTCCTTTTTGTTCATCTAAAACTGGAAATAAATACTCTCTTCTAATCTTATTGGATAAGAAAACGCCGGGCAAGTTGTTTAATTCCAAAGATAAAATCATAGCCTTGTCATAAGCAATATTATCCATAACAAATAATGGCTGATATGATTCCAAGGAGCCTATCTTCACTTTTTCTAATAAATTTTTAATTTTAAAGAAAGAAGGTGAGTCAGAAATAAGTGATAGATTGCCAATTTGTTCAGATTTAGTAGGTAAGACAGTTACAGTACCATTATCGTTTAACTCTTTACCGTCTAAGATATCCGCCACTCTTCTAATTATAATGTCTCTATCTAATTCATTTTTAGGCAAATCGATTGGTATTAAATATAAGACAAAATTAGCCGTATTTCTAACTAATGGCTTTAAATTACGGTCATAAACAATACCACGTTTAGGCTCTATTATTTCTACACGTAAACGATTACCTTCAGCTAAAGAATAATAATAACCACCACGTACTACCTGCAACCAAGCCGATCTAATACCTATAACTAATAAAGATAGCAGTACAAAAATCTTAATATAAAAGAGCTTATCAAAGTTAAAAGTTCGGCCAACTACTTCTTTTTGCTCAGTATTAGATAAAAAAGAGTGTTCCGTCCAATCACTGTAGTAAGTTGAATTTTTTAACTGGCCAAACTTAAACTTCCCCTCACGAACAATAAAGGGGTCTGAATGTTCATTAAGCAAACCGGAAATAAAACGGCCATCTGATTTTGAACCTCTTAAATTGCTAATTTTTTTTAATATATTCATGTTGCTTGGATGCTTATACATCTTAACCTCTCTTCCCCATAAAATCAAACCACCATCTTTATCAAAAATTCAGCTGACTTATTGTATAATATTAAGATATGAGATTACTGATTGTTGAAGATGACACAATTTTAGCTGATTCTCTGGCAATTTTTTTACGAAATCAAAATTACGCCGTGGATATTTTTAATGATGGTCAGACAGCTCTTAATTTTGCTGACTTTAATAAATATGATTTATTAATTAGTGATTATTTAATGCCCGGTTTAAACGGTCATGAATTAGTTAAAGAAATTAGAAAAAAACATCAAGCATTACCAATAATAGTGTTATCCGCTGTTTGCGAAAGTTCTGACAAAGCTCGGCTACTTAATAACGGCGCTGATGACTATTTGGCTAAACCTTTTGCAATTCAAGAATTACTCTCTAGAATAAAAGTCTTAACACGTCGCCAACACACTAAACCAAAAATTATTTTAACTCTATCTGATTTAACCCTAGATATTGAAAAAGGTGAAGTTAAAAGAGGAACAAAAAATATTAATTTAAGTAGTAAAGAAATATCATTACTCAAATATTTAATGGAAAATCTAGGGGTTATTTGTTCCAGACAAGATATTATAGGAACAGTTTGGGATAAAGAAGCTCATCATTTATCTAATACTCTAGAAGCACATATTAAAAAATTAAGAAAAAAGCTTGATTTTAAAAAACCTAAACTAATTCATACTAGAGCTGGTTGTGGTTATAAAATAGATGTATGCCCCTAATCAAAGATTTCAACTACTTATACTTATATAATGACTAATACTTAATTAATTAATTAATTATTTATTGGCATCTGAGTCCTAATTTAAGAGCTTGTAAATTATTCTCCATAATCTTAATAAAATTCAAGCCACCCTCAATATCATAACGTGCTACGTTATGAGCAGCATTAAGAAGCACCATTTTAGCACCAGTTTGTTGTCTAATTACCTCCGCTAAGCTAGGCATAATAAGTTCTTCATAATAAACATAACCTTGCCCACTTTCTTTTAACTGTTTAATCTGAGCTGTCATTCTGACCATATCCAATTCTATTTTTGGCTCAGGACCTTGAGACGGTAAATAGTTTAGATTGTAACGACGAGCTAAATAAGCAAAGGCTTGATGTCCACCTTGAACTAAATCTCTAAACTGACAATTCTGTAAAGAAGAAGAATAAAGCCCATCTAAATCCTGCAGTTTCTTTTTATATACTTCGGCTTGAGCTTGATAATAATTATAATTAACCGCATCTAAAGCCTGGTAAGTTTCCGTTATTTTATCAACCATTAAACTAGCCTTAGTAAAATCTAACCAAACATGGGGATCGTCTCCTTCAGCTAAGCCATCAGCCGTGGCAACAAATCTAGTCTTAATACTTGAAGCTTTTGCCAGTTCGCTGGCCCAAGGCTCAGCCAAAGACAAAGTATAAAAAACTATCGAGGAACTAGCCATTTTAGCCAACTCCTTATCAGTTGGTTTGAAAGAGTGAGATTCTAAGCCTGGTGGTAAAAGCAAACTAACATTGGTTTTATCGCCACCTACTTCTTTAGCGAAATCATAAACAGGAAAAGAAGCCGCACTAATAATTATTTTTCCATCTTTATCTCTTAATAATTCTGTATTTATTTTATCTTTATTATTTGATTGAAAATAGAAGAAAACCGCTAAAAATAATAACACTAATAAAATTAGTATTACCGCTGGTTTTATTTTTTTCTTATTTTGAGCAGTCATATTATTTTAAAATTATTTGGACTATTTCGGGACGATTAAAGGTTCGTAACGGTGGCCCCCAAGAGCCAACTCCAGAAGTAGTATAAATATTGTAAGCCCCTTCAGTATATAGGCCGTACTGATATTTACCATAAATAAGTTCAGTAAATAAAGAGATTGGCCACATCTGACCACCATGACTATGCCCGGACAATTGTAAGGAAACATGAAGATCCTTAGCTTTACTAATTTCAATCGGGGCATGATTTAAAAGTAATCGGGGTTGTCCTTGATAAATACTAATATTTTTGACCTGTCGCTGATCTCGCCACTCTTTATCTAAATAATCATAACCAATAATTTCCAAACCATCGATTGTCACAGCTTCATCTACGAGAGATAAAATATTAGCCTGTTTTAAATAACCACTAAACTTATCTAATCCTAAATACTTATCATGATTACCAGGAATAAAAATAACTCGCTTAGTAGCTGATAAGTCTTGAAGTTCAGGACCAAGTTTAGCTAGTTGTCCGGGGTGGCCATCAAATAAATCACCAGTGATAATTAAATAATCAGGATTTAAAGTTTTAATTTTACCCGCAACCTTTTGTAAAAAGTTAGAACCATGAATACTGCCTAAATGTAAGTCGGAAATTTGCACAATTTTTTGTCCACGCCATTTTTCAGGTAAGTTATCAATTTTTATTTCTATAGTTTTAATGTGGAAAAAAAAGGTATAGATTATACCAATAATAAAAAGCGCGGTGGCGCAGAAAATACCAATTCTGGCTAGCGACTGATTGGAATATGACAGTTTAAAAAAAGTAATAAATCTGAACAAAATACCAAACATTGTTAAATAAAATAACCAACCGATTAGCAGGGCTAACAGTAGATAAAGCTGTCTTAATAAAAAATTATCATAAAAATTAAGAACGACAAAAACTGAGACAAAGCCAGCTGCAATAAAAATTAAAGAAGTTAAAGTAATCAAGCGCCCCATACGTATCATTAACCAAGCAGAAATTAACAAAAAATAAACCGCATAAACCGCAATAGCAAAAAGTAAGATAATAACTGGTAAAAAAGTAAACATAGTAATTATTGATTATATAGTGATTATAGCAAATTTTCAGTCTAGAGATAAGATAGATCACTTCTTTTTTACTTAGCAAGTAAATAATGCTATATTTCTTTTATATAAATTTAAGCATTAATTAGAGGATCCCTCACCTCTTGGCTAAGATGAAAATACTCATCATTGAAGATGACCAAGACGTGTTATCTTTTTTGAAAGATAATCTAAAGCATTACGGCTTCTCTGTCAATGCCTCCAAAAGCGGTCGAGTTGGTTTAAATTTGGCTTTAAAGACTCAGCCTGATTTAATTATTTTGGATTTAAACCTACCAGATATAAGCGGTCACGAAATCTGCCAAAAAATACGAAAACAAAAGTTAATGATGCCGATTTTAATCTTATCCGGCGAAGATGCAGCCAACAGTAAAATACTATTACTTGATTCTGGTGCTGATGATTATTTAACCAAGCCTTTCTCTTTTACAGAACTACTAGCTAGAATAAATGCCTTATTAAGACGTCCTTTTAACATATCTGAAAATATCATTAAGGTAGGTACTCTAGAGCTTGATCTTAAAAAACAAAAAGTTAGAAGGGGCAATAAGGAAATATATTTAACCCGCACCGAATATTTAATCTTAGAATTATTAGTTAGTAAAATTGGGGTTATTATTTCCCGCGGTGACATTATGGAAAAAGTTTGGGACGCTGAGGCTGATATTTTTTCTAAAGCTATTGAAACTCATATTCTAAATATTAGGAACAAAATAGATAAGCCTTACAAAATAAAATTAATTAAAACAGTAACAGGACGTGGTTACAAAATATCCTAAGTTCTAATTTAAAAGGTCGTAAAAAAATAATAATAATCCGTCGATTTTCTAGAGAAACAGGATTAAAAAAAGTATGGACAAATTAATAAAAGAGTTTTTAAGTAATAAAAAGAGTCGCAACAGTCAGTTGTTGGCTGTTTTTATAACTAGTGCTATCAGTATTGGTCAGCCTTGGGCTTAAATAACATTAGCCTCCTAATTCTAAAAGGTTAGGAGGCTAATTTTAAAAAACATGGAAAAAATAATCCAAAAAATAATTAAACCTTTTTCTTCTGAAGAAAATTTAGCTAGACAAGAATATATTTTAAATTTAATTTTATTAACTACCATCATCTTAATTGGTGTCAGCTTTTTAGTCAGCTGTATTAAACTTTTTTTTGCCAACCCGGTTAGCTATGCTCAAAATTCATTATCTTTAATTTTAATAGGAGTTATCTTAGTAATATTTATTGGCCTATTATCATTATCAAAACATGGTTATAGTCGACTAGCAGCTTATTTATTACTTAGCTCCTTATTTTTACTAGCCGTAAAAATGGGATTGCGTTGGGGGGTTGATTTACCAGCTGAAATACTTTTTTATGTTTTAGTAATTATAATGTCAGGAATTCTAATCAGCGGTAAAATATCTTTTTTTACCACCATTCTCTGTTCGGTCACTTTTATTTTTATAAATTATCTACACGTTAAACAAATAATTGTAGTAGACCGAAGTTGGATTAATGAATTATGGGGTTATTCTGATATTATAGTCACCTCTTTAATTCTACTGATTATTGCCACTGTATCATGGCTATCTAATCAAGAAATGAAGAGAGCTTTAACTAGGGCTTATAAATCTGAACGAGAATTAAAAGATGAACGAGATAGTTTAGAAATAAAAGTAGCAGAAAAGACTAGAGAACTTAAAATAATTCAAGCTGAAGAAATTGCTAAAGTTCATCGTTTTGCCGAATTTGGCAGATTATCTAGTGGTTTATTTCATGATTTAATTAATCCTTTAACAACTGTGATTTTAAATATCGGAAAAATAAAAGAAGATCATCTAAATAATTGCGACTTAAAAAATATCGGTCATGACTTGGATCAAACCCTAAAGGCTTCTAATAAAATGGGGGATTTTATTAATTCGGTTCGCAAACAAATCAAAGCTTCAGGACAAAAAGAATTATTTTGTCTCAATCAAGAAATAGAAGAAGCTATAGCTGTTTTAAATTATAAAGCTATGTATGGTAAGGTTGTCCTCTTATTAATTACTCCAGAAAAAATAACTATAACCGGCGACCCTATTAAATTTAATCAAATAGTCACTAATCTCATATCTAATTCCATTGATGCTTACCAACCAGTCAGTGGAAAGCTCCAGGAAGTTTTAATTAACTTGCAACAAAAAAATGGATTTATAATTTTAAGTGTTAAAGATTTTGGATTAGGTATTAGTTTTAATAATATCTCAAAAATATTTGAGCCATTTTTCAGTACAAAAACAGACAGAGGCAGCTTGGGGCTAGGTCTATCTCTAATTAAAAATTTAATTGAAAAAGATTTTAACGGTAAAATATCAGTCATTAGTGTCTTAGGTGAAGGTTCAGAATTTATCGTTAAAATACCACTTACTAATAAATATGAACAAACAATCAAAGCTGCTAGCACTCTTCCTTAAATTAAATAAAAAAGAAAGAATAACCGGTCATGATTTAGCTATAGCCCTGAAAGCTCTAGCTAAATATGAAGTTACAGAAGGTGGGCCTTATTACGACGAAGGCAAAAAGATTGATTTGGGTCTTAATATCTTAATTGCTCAATTTTTAAAAAAACAAAAGGTTGAATTACCTAGCCTTAATAAACTTATTAAACAAGCCATTAGAAAAAATGATTTTACTTCTGAGTATTTTTCCGATACCGATATTTTAAGGCAACTAAGTGTTAAATTGTCTATTCAAGAAGAAATATTGCCAAAAAATATCGAAGACACGTTCCTAAAAAAAATAATTAAAGAGGCCGGTAATCGATTTAAAACCCTTAATCCTGAATTCAGAAAAATGGCTAAAGAGGCCATTAAAAAAACTATTAAAAATAACCGCGATGGGCAAATGTCGCTCATGCCTTATTATTTTAAAAAAGCTTTAGGAAAGAAGGGGCAAACTATTAATGATAACTTGGTGGCTAAACTAGGACTAGCTAACATTTTCTTTTGGACAGCCTTTATAATTTATGATGACTTTTGGGACGAAGATGAAAAAGCTTTACCTAGTTTATTACCCATCGCCAATTTATTCGCTCGCAGCTACATCAGTTGTTTTGATGAAATATTATCAACTAACCAGCCATTTCATATTTTTTTTCACGATTTAATGGATAAACTTGATTCTGCTAATCACTGGGAAACATTGCACTGTCGAACTAAAGTAGAAAACAATAATTTTTATCTTCCTAAACACTTACCAAATTATCAAGACTATACTAAAAAGTTTGAACCAGCTTCTGGCCACCTTCTCGGTTGCCTAGCTTTAATGATAAGTTTAGGATTTAAACTTAATCAGTCAGAAATAAATAATCTAATTAGTTATTTTAAAAATTATTTAATTGCCATGCAACTTAACGACGATGCTCATGATTTACAAGAGGACTTAAGACGTGGACACTTAAGCACGGTAGTAGTTTTATTTTTAAAAGATTGGCAAAAAGAATATCCTAAACAAAAAATAATTAATCTAAAACTTGACCTAAAAAAAATCCAACAATTATTCTGGTTTAAAACAGTTAAAAAATCATGCCGCCTAACACTCGCTTACACCACTAAAGCTAAGCAAGCGCTGGCAGCCATGAGTTATCTGGAAAATCCAGAATATTTAGCTAAATTTATAAATATTAGTGAAAAAGTGGCCAAAGAAGCTGGCATTGAACAACAAAAAAGTCTGGATTTGCTCCAAGCTTTATAAATCTTGAACATTTCTTGAACTCGTAAATTATATAATGAGTAGATATGATAAATAACCTACTCAAAGAATATCGTTGCGAGTTTTGTCAAAAACTACTTTTCAAGGGCAACTTAAAACAAGCTGTCATTGAAATAAAATGTAAAAGCTGCAAACATATTTTGACTATTGGTGAAGAATTTAGAGAGGCTATAGATATTTAGCGATAATTATTTCAGCCGCTCTCATACCATCAATCGCCGAAGAAACAATACCCCCAGCGTAACCAGCCCCTTCACCGATAGGATAAAGGCCGGCGATGTTTGATTCTAACTGCTCATTACGGCCAATTCTAACCGGTGAAGAGCTTCTTGTTTCTACGCCAGTTAGTATTGCCTCAGGATTAGCAAAGCCTACTATTTTTCTAGCCATAATCGGTAAGGCTTTTTTTAAACTGCTAGATACATAATCTGGTAAACATTTATCTAGAGAAGTTAATTTAACACTTAAAGGATAACTGGGTTTTACGCTTTTAAGTTCCTGCGAATCGCGTCCAGCTAAAAAATCACCAACCAATTGAGCTGGGGCCTGATAATTTCCACCGCCTAATTCATAAGCTTTTTTCTCCCAATATCTTTGAAACTCCACCCCAGCTAGGGGGTGGTTGGATTCAAAATCACTAATATTAATTGGAACCAACAAAGCGCTGTTAGAATTAAGGCCGTCTTGAGCATATTCACTCATACCATTAACAACTAAATGCCCTGCTTCGGAAGCTGCCGCCATCACATAGCCGCCAGGACACATGCAAAAAGTATAAACTGATCTAGCTCCTTCAATATGCTCTACTAATTTATATTTAGCTGTTCCTAATTTAGGATGATGATAAAAATCACCATACTGCGCCTTATTAATTGTCTCCGCTAAATGCTCAATACGTACACCCATAGCAAATGGTTTAGCTGTCATTGTCAGTTTTTGATCATAAAGCATTTGATAAGTATCACGAGCCGAGTGACCGATTGCCAACACTAAATCAGTAATGATTATCTCTTCACTATTATTTATAATAGCTTTTTTGATTTGGGAATTGGTAATTTCTAAATTAGTTAAACAAGTTGCGAAGCGTACTTCTCCCCCCAAAGTAATAATCTCTTCACGAATATTTTTAACTACCTGTCGCAGTTTATCAGTGCCAATATGAGGAGTAGCACTCCAAATAATTTCCTGTGGTGCGCCAGCTGCAACTAATTCTTGAAATAAATATTTGGAACGAGGGTCATTAATTAAAGTATAGAGTTTGCCATCAGAAAAAGTTCCAGCCCCGCCTTCACCAAATTGAACATTAGATGCGGGATTAAGCTCTCCTGTTTTGAAAAAGTTCGCGACATCACTAACTCTAGTATCTATATCTCTACCTCTTTCAATTATAAGCGGCTTTAAACCAGCTTTAGCTAACAACAGGGCACAAAAAAGACCGCTAGGTCCACTACCAACTACTATTGGTCGATTTATCGGTTGTTTATCCACTCTTTTAATTTCATAATTATAAGGCTCTTGCCATCTGGTTCTATGAGCAATACTCCATTCTTTAATTAAATCAGGATTTTTAACTTCCACATCAACTGAATAATTAAAAAGTATTTTCTTTTTATGACGAGAATCAACAGCTCTCTTAACAACAGTTACACTAGCAATTTCAGATTCAGCGACAGCTAAAATAACAGCTGCCTGCTTTTTTAAAAAAGTCTCGCTTTCATCTAGACCAAGGATTATTTCTTCTATTCTAATTATTTTAGTCATGTTACCTATTTAAGAAAGTAATAGTTAATTGTAAAACTGTGGCAAAAGCTACCCAACATAAATAAGGAATATTAATGTAAGCTATCCACCTAGCGTGAGGGTAAATTGCAATCATGGCCCAAATTAAAGTCGTTAACACTAATATTATATCTAAAGCAGCTAAAAAATTATTTTTAAGACCAAACTGGATGTAGGTGAAAAGAAAATTAAAAACTAAATTAAGAACGAAAGGCCACAATAGTGCAACTGGCCAATCTTTATTAAAAATTTTATAAAAGACAGCACCATAAGAAACGGCCATTATCACATATAAAACTGTCCAGACCGGACCGAAGAGCCAACTAGGCGGAGCCCAGCTTGGTTTAATCAGCATTTTATACCAATTAAAAGCTTGCATATCTTTTAAATTAAAATAAATTATACCTATATATTGGCATTTTTTAGTTAAAAAGTAAAATTATAGATATTGACATATAAACTTAAATATTTTATAATCTGGCTATAATCGTTCTTAAAAAAGGAGGCTAAATAATGGAAAACAAGATTATTGTTCCCAACAATCCTTATGTTTTTAAAAGTGGCAAACATAAGGATGAATATGCAGAGAGTTTTATCTTTAAAAACTCTGACTACCTGTTTTATGTTCGAAACAGAAAACATCGAACAGAAGATGCTCTAGATAAACATCTGGATTTCATCTTTGAAGCGGGCTGTCAATTACCAACCAAAACTGTTTGTCCTTTCTGCAAAAAGAAAATGGTTAAATATTTTTTGTTTGGTAAAAATTTACTACTGCCGGGATTAATTTGCTGCGAAGATGCTGATTGTCGGAAAGAACTTAAAAGTTTACGACCAGGAATTAATTTAATTCCTTTCAGATTTTCTTCTCTCGGCTTGTTTAAAAAAATTACAGTCAGAAGAAAAGCTGAAATATTCTTCAAAAGAATATATGGGCTACCAAGAAGAATCACGCCGCAAATAGTTTTTTCTATGTTAGGAGAAGCTCTCGGTGAAAAAAAATTTTCTCCAGCCCCGTCACGATCAAGATTTAAAGTTAGGCCGAATGCCACTCAACTTAACTTATTATAAAACAAGCCCCGCGCAATAACTGCCAGGGCTTTTGTTATAATTATTATTTTTTGCGTCTTAAATAATAAGCTTTAACTAATTCTAAAAGAATAATATTACCTAAAGCAATAGTTAAAACAATTAGCCAAGCACTAGGCTCTAAGGGGGTAGTTTGTAAAAAATTATTTAGAAATGGTAAATAAATAGAAAACAACATTAATATTAAACCGGCAAACATAGCAAAAAATAAATAAGGATTTTGTCTTTGCTTAATCTTATAAATTGGCAAATGAAAACTACGAAGACTAAAAATACTAGTCAATGATTTAAAGATTAACACCGCAAAAAATACAGTTCGCAGATAAGAAATGCTCCAATTAAGCTCGACTAAATTTAAAGTGAAATAATAAAATAAAGCAAAAATTAAAATATCCCTGACCAGTCCAACTCCTAAAATAATAGCCTTCATTTGTCCATTAAAAATTGGTTCACTTCTCTTAATTGGACGACGATTCATCACGCCATCATCACTGCCTTCAAAGGCTAGGGAAAAATTAGGTAAACCATCATTAACAATATTAATCCATAATATTTGAGTGGGCAATAAAGCTAAGGGCGTGTGAAATAAGATTGAACCTAAAATTAAGATTATCTCTGAAAAAGAATCGGAAATTAGATACGTCAACGACTTTCTAATATTGTCAAAAATTATTCGGCCTTGTTTAATAGCCCCCACGATAACACTAAAATTATCATCTAACAAAACTAAATCAGCCGTTTCTTTAGTTACCTCAGTACCTGACCCCAAACAAATACCAATATCAGCTGCTTTAAGAGCTGGAGCATCATTTAAACCATCACCAGTCATCGCCACAACTTCACCGTTAAATTTTAAAGCATTAACAATTCTAATTTTATGCTTAGGACTAACACGAGCATAAACAGAAACCCTTTTAACTAATTCTCTTAATTCTTCATCAGAAATATTATCAAGCATTTCTCCGTTAACCATTTCTTCTAAACTAGCGGCTATTTTGAGTTCGAAGGCAATTGAAAAAGCTGTACCTGAATGATCACCGGTAATAATAATTGGTCTAATCCCGGCTTGCTTGCATAAAGCAATAGATTTAGCCGCTTCCTTACGTAAAGGATCTTTAAAAGAAGCTAGGGCTACAAAAATCAAGTTTTTATCAAGCTCCGACCAATCTTTTTGTTCGTCATTAATATTAAAGGGAATTGTTTTTAAATTACGATAAGCTAAGGCAATTACCCTTAAACCACTAGCGGTTAACCCCTCATAATCAGCTAATAATTTTTGACGATCAGATTCTTTCATTTTTCTGACTTCACCATTTTCCTCCAAGTATAAACATTTATTTAAAATTATTTCTCCAGCTCCTTTTTCATATAAGTTATAAGAGCCAGCTGATTCATGCAAGCTAATAATAAATTTGTTATCACTATTAAACGGCAACTCAGCTATTTTCGGTTCTTGACGCAAAAGTTCTTCGCGATTAAAACCTAAACTACTAGCTGCTTTTAAAAAGGCTACTTCTAAAGCTGAACCAGGGTGGCTAGAATTATTTTCCAATAAAACAACTGTGTTACCTAATAAACCAATTTTTAAAGCCAAAGTAAAATCGGACAAACTATCAAACTTCTGGCGATTTAAAAGACTAGCAATTTTAAAATGACTACTAGCTGAAATTATTTCTTCTAAACGCATGACGCCTTCAGTTAAAGTACCAGTTTTATCAGAACAAATAACTGTAATGGAACCTAGCGTTTCAGCGGCTACCAGTCTTCTAGTTAAAGCTTTCTTTTTAACGGCCTGTTTCATGCCTAGAGCTAAAATAACTGTCACAGCCACCGCCATGCCTTCCGGAATAGCAGCTACGGCAATCGCCACGGCTGATGAAAATATTTCTAAAAAACTAAAACCATTAATCAGTCCGGCGGTTATAATAATTAAACAGACAAAGGCCACTACTAAGCCTAAAAATTTGGAAATACCGGTTAATCGTTCTTGTAAAGGTGTTAATTCGGTATTAGCATTTTTTACTAACTCTGAAATTTTACCGAGTTCTGTATCAATTCCTGTTGCCACTACTACAGCTAAACCATTACCGCTTAAAATACTAGTACCGGCATAAATCATACTTTTACGGTCAGCCAGACCAGTTCCGGAACTAACCGGTTTAATAGTTTTAATTACTGAAGCTGATTCACCAGTTAGACTAGCTTCATTAGTTTCTAAATTAGAAATTTTAAAAAGACGGGCATCAGCTGCAATGAGTTGTCCTGGTTTTAAAACTAAAACATCGCCAATAACTAGTTCTGTGGTTAAAATGTCTAACTCCTGACCATCGCGAATAACTCTAACGCGATGCTCTATCATCAATTTTAATTTATTTAAGGCACTATTAGCTTTATCTTCTTGAATATAGCCAATAATAACATTAATAAAAACTGCTACAACAATAACTTGGGCATCCACCATTTCACCAACAAAAACAGAAGCGAGTCCTGCCAGTAATAATATATAAATTAGAGGATTTTTAAATTGACTAATAAAAACTTTAAAACGGCTATAAGGTTCTTCTTTAGATAAAATATTCAAACCATTTTTTAATAGCCTATCTTTAGCCTCATTACTAGTCAGGCCTTGCGAGGAGGAATTAAGATCTTTAAAAACTTCAATATTTTCTTGATAATAAAAATCTTTCATATAATAAAGTTTATCTAGTATTTATAGCCTTAATTATATCATCCCTTGAGACATCTTCAAAACAAAAAACCCCACTTTACGTAGGGTTTTAAACTTTGTAGTATTTTTTATACGGCCGCATAATGTACACAGCGACAATGATAACATTCCGCTTTTTCTTTAGCGGCTTTAACGGCTGCCTCATACATAGAATACATTTTAGGCAAATCTTGCGGACTGCCCACCCATACTTTTTCTGTTTCCAGCGAAATAAAATTATCCAATCTTTCAATTAGATACATCATAATTTCAATATCACTTTGTTTACGATGAGCTGTCACAGTAGTCACTGCTTCAGGAACAGAAAAAAAAGCATGCACGCCATTAGAAAGTTCTCCTGAACTAGGCACAAAGTAGGGACTAAGTTTATCCCCAGACAAACTGCAAACAACAGTAGCCTGGCCAGTATTAGTAGCTGCACCGCCATTTTCGACGCAGTTTATCATTAAAGAGAATTTTTTACCCTGCACTATCTCAGGGATAAAAAACTTTTTTTCTTCCTGGTCGTAGCCTGGCTGACAAAGAATACCATGCTTAACCAATTTAGCCTCGAATTTGAGACTTAATAACTTTTCCAATAACTTTGGGTTTTCTCCCCAAATCTTAATAACCATTTCCATTGCTAAAGGTTTTATGCCAGTACCCAGATAATAGGAGTTGGCGGTTAGAAATTAAATGTTAAATGACTATTTAGGATTAATAATATACCATAAATAGACCGTAAAGTCAAAAAAACATAGTATTAGACTATGTCTTTAAAAAAAATAATTTATTTTTTGTTATTCACTTCTTAGAGCGTCTACTGGATCTAAACGACTAGCTTTATAGGCTGGGTAAAAACCAAAGAAGACACCAACAAAAAATGAAAAAGAAAAACCAATTAGTGGACCAGTTAAAGATGGTGCTAACGTCATTACTTTAAAATAAGAAATAATCGGAATAGCAATTTGTCCAAATAAAATACCAATTAATCCACCCAGAGTTGACAATATTATAGATTCCAAAATAAATTGGCTCAAAATATCAGATTGTTTACCCCCAATAGCCTTAGCAATACCAATTTCCTTGGTTCGTTCAGCTACAGTCACCAACATAACATTCATAATACCAATACCAGACACGAGCAAAGTAATAGCTGCAATAACTGTTAATAATATCGTCATTAAGTTGGCCGAGGCTTGAGCTGTCGCCACCATACTCCCCGCGTCCATTAATCTGAAATCATCAGCTGCATCACTTTTTAATTTATGTTCGGTGCGTAAAACGCTGGTAATATCCGCGCTTACTGTTGCTACATTATCAACACTATCGGCTTGAACATTTATCATCACCTGCCCTTTGGAACCTAATAAACTTTTTTCAGCCGTCGTCACGGGAACAATTAATGATTCGTCAACTGACATAGGACCCGTTCTCGAGCCAGTTTTAGCCAACACACCTATTATGGCTAACTTTTTTCCACCGACAGTTACTTCACTACCTAAAATATTTTGACCATCCGGAAATAAATCAGTTACAATCGTGCTACCTAAAATAGCGACCATAGCCTTAGAATCTAAATCCGATTGTTCAATATTACGTCCGCTTTGTAATTTTAAATTAGAAACAGAGAAATAATTTGTATCAACACCTGTAATTCCATAATTTTTGCTAGTTGCACCATAAGAAACACTTAAGTCACCAGTAATAGCACCCGTGACAGCGGAAATATTACCGACTTTAGTGGCAATCACTTGAGCATCCGCGGCGGTAAATTTAGAACTAGCCGTAGCACCGCGACCACGATTAGAGGTAACCAAAATTGAATTAGCACTTAAATTTTGAAATTGAGCATCAACTGCATTTCTAGCACCTTGACCAATAGCAAAAACGGCAATGACGGTAGAAACACCAATAATAATTCCTAACATTGACAAAAAACTTCTAGTTTTACTAGCAAACAAAGACTCAAAAGCCATCTTTATAATTTCTAAACTCATAAATTTAAAAAGAAGTTTTTAACTTAAAATCATCGTCGACGACTTTACCATCCTTCATATAAATTATTCTATCAGCATATTTAGCAACTTCGGTGGTGTGAGTAACCATAATCAAAGTCTTCCCTTTATCTTTAAAACTTTTAAAAATTTTCATTAACTCCAAACCTGATTTAGAGTCAAGAGCACCAGTTGGTTCATCGGCTAAGATTATTTCTGGGTCATTAATTAAAGCTCGGCAAATAGCGATACGCTGCTGTTGTCCGCCAGATAATTCACTGGGCTTGTGTCTAGTTCTTTCTCCCATACCAACCGATTCTAGCAACTCCTTAGCCTTTGTTTCTCGTTCTAATCTTGGCACTCCAGCATAAAGAGCTGGTAGGGCTACATTTTTTATAGCAGATAATCTAGCAAATAAATTAAATTGCTGAAAAATAAAACCCATTTTTTTATTACGAATATAGGCTAAAGTAAAATCATCTTTAACTGTGCCCAAATCTTCACCAGTTAAAAAATAATTACCTTTATCAATAGGATGAAGACAGCCTAAAATATTAAGTAAAGTAGTTTTACCGCAACCAGATTCGCCCATAATAGCTACAAATTCACCCTTTTCAATTTCCAAATCAACACCACGAAGTACTGGTATTTCTTCACCATTAGTTAAATAATAAGATTTATAAACATCTTCTAGCTTAATTTCAATATTATTACTCATAAATTAATAAGTAATTTTATCACCCAAATTTAACCCACTAATAATTTCTACGCTTTTGCCATCAGTAAAACCTGTCACAACTGGTGTAAAAGTACCATCTATATTTTCTACCGATGGTTTACCATTTACATTTCTAACAGCCTCAACAGGAATATTTAACACATTTAAAGCTTCGGCTGTAATAAAATTAACTGAAGCAGTCATACCCTCTCTGATGGGATTATCTTTAGGATTAGTAAACAATACTCTTACTAAATAAGTAACAATACCATTTGAACTAGTGACCGAGGTTAAAGAAATGAAGCTAACCTCCCCATCCAAAGTTAAGCCATCAATGGCATCAAAAGTAGCTCTGGCTTTTTGACCAACAGTAATTTTACTAATATCCGATTCTTCAATATTAACTTCTATAAATAAAGTATTATTATTGATAATAGTCACTACTGGTTTGGTATTATCTGTTATAATATCTCCTTTTTTGTAATTAAGCAGGGACACTACTCCATCAATGGGTGAAATTAGAGTAGCCTGGGCAATATTGTATTTTGCCTTATCAACACTAACTGAAGCTGAGGATAATTGAGACCTGACACTGGCTAAATCGGTATTGGCTACTGGTATGGTTAATTCATCGTAACTAATTTGGGCATTTTGCAAGGCAGCATTTTTGTTAGCTACATTATTGTTAGCATTAGCAATACTCTGATTGGCCGACGTTTTAGTAGAAGTTAAATCATCTAAAGATTTTTGATATGATAATTGATAATTAGCTAAGCTTCTTTTAGCACTTTCAACTGATTGCAAACCGCTAGTTAAACTTGAATTAGCACCAGCCACACTTGACCTAGCAGAATCTATCTTTGACCTAAGAGCATCTAACTGACTTTGTGTTAAAGTTGTAGCAATAATTGTAGCATCTAAGGTAATTTTAACATTATACAAAGCCTTTTCCATTGAATTAATAGCCGTAGTGGCTTTAATCGCTACTAAATCAATTTCTGATTGACTACTATTACTATTTAAAGATAAAACAGCATCATTTAAAGTTTGCTTGTCTATTTTAGCTAGTGTATAGCTATCTTTGGCAGCACCCAAAGTGCCGCTATTCTTAGCGCCTAATAAACCTTCAAAAGAATCATTAATTCCCTGGTCATCAATACCCAAAATACTATCAGCATCTTGCAAATTTTTATTAATGGTAATATTTATTGATTTTAAGGAATTAACTAAATTGTCATAAGCATCATTAACTATAGCGCTAGTTTTTTCATCAGTATTAAGTCTTAAATTGTTTTCAGCTACAGTCACACTATTTTCTGCATTACGAATACTAGATTCGGCACTACTTTTAGCTTGGTCTAAACTTATCTTTGATTGATCTAAACTTATTTTGGCTTGATCAACGGCATTTTTAGCTTTAGCCCTTTCATCGACAGTTGCTCCAGCCTCCTTAAGCTGTAAATTAGCTAAGGCTGATTGATAATTGGAATAAGCATTACGCAAATCAAATTCTAAAGAATCGGTTTTCATTGAGGCAATTTTGTCACCTTTAACTATTTTTTGCCCCTCCTTAACAAAAACATCACTTACTTCAGCATTAGAACCACTATTAGGAAATGACAAAGTAACACCATCTTTAGCAACCACTTTACCATCTGATTGAATAGCGATTTGTAAATTCCCCTTTTTTACATTCGCTTCTTTTTTGACTACAGCCACCGCTGGTTGAGATTTTTTACTATAAAAATAATAAACACCTCCAGCAATAGCTAAAATAATAAAAAAGATTATTAAAAATTTCTTATTAAATAAAAACGAAAGAAAGCCTTTCCCTTTAGCTTTTTTGCTTTCTTCGATAATTGATGACTGAGCCATAAATTTGATATTTTTAGACAAAAATTAATTAATCATTACAAAACTTGCCACTTTTTTGTCAGTAACAGAAGCGTCTAACCAAATAGTTAACATTTTATCAGCGGTTATGTCAGTAATCATAGCCTCAACCATAGTTCTCTGTTTACCGGTACTATTGGGGTCGGCCTTAAGCATTTTAATTCCTACAGGAATAATTACTTTTTCTTCACCAGTACTCATAGCCTTTATTCTGTCCAGCATAGCAGTGCTGTCAGTAGTCGTGTTACTTCCGCCCTGTCCTCCACCTTGAGGTCTTCCTCCGCCATTAAAACCCATACCACCACCTTGACCGCCACGATTACCACCTCCACCAGTGGAACCACTCAAACTTAAAGTTGGTATTTTAGTGTCAGTTGTGTTAGTACTAGTGGCCACGTCTCGCCCTGTCCCCTGTGGTCTATCTATCTTTAAAACCGTCACTTCATTACCAACCACTGATTTTACTAAACCTCTAATTTCTGGTGTGGTTGTCGGTTGACCATAATCAGGGCGACGGTTAGTAGCCCCTTTATTAACACTATTATTTGTGGCCGTTGAAGCTGAATTGTTAGTACCACAGCCTGACAGAACTAATAATAGCCCCAAACTAGCTGTTCCTAAAAGTAATTTCTTATTCATACCAGTTATTTTTAAAATTATTTTGTTATTACCTATATAATACGCAAAATATTTTTATTTATTCAAAAAATTGGGTTTAAAGTCTCCTTCTAATCATCAATAAAAAAAACTAATTAATAAAATTTAATATTTCCATCGGCGTATCCACAATATTAGCCTCACCCACCAAGCTTGTATCTAATCCCCAGCCGTAAGTAACTAAAATAATATTTTCATCTTTTAGACCAGCTTGTTTGGAAGCTGCGTAATCAATGGCCCTATCTCCGATAGAAATAACCTCTTCTGGAGAATAACTATTTTCAACTATGATATTAGTCATCATAATACCTTTATGAATTCCTTGATCGGCGCCACAATAAATCTGTTCAAAATATTCTGTTAAACACAGTCTTTCTATTTTAGGCAAAACTTCAGTGCTATGAGAAGCAGAAACTAAGTACAGTTTATACCTATTACTTAGTTCCACGATGACTTCTAAAATATCAGTAAAAATTTTATGATTAACTTTAACTATCTCTTCCTGATATATCTTTTGGGCCTCATCAAAGTCTTTTTCAGCCACACCTAGGTTTGTTAAACACTCTATATAATTATAACCATAATTTTTTCTAAAATCCTCAATGTTTTCAGGGCAAACAATCTGAAAATGCTGGCAAATTTTTTGATAAGCTAAAAAGACTCCCGCGAAAGAATCAACTATCACTCCGTCGTAATCAAAAATAACTGCTTTTATCATAAATAATTTCTACTAATTAATAACTTTAAATATTCTAGCTGACAAGACAGCTATGGCTTCTGGTGATAAGATCTGGCGTGGTTCACCATTGTGATCTAAATCACCAATACGATCATTGGGAATTAGGTGATAATGTAGGTGCGAGATACTTTTATTAGCATTACTTCCCTCACGGACCAAGATAGTAAAATTAACATATTCCAGTTTTTTTAATATTTCCGAACCAAGTTCGATTAATTCATTAATGTCCGATTCCTCCTCTTCGGTAAGATCAAAAAAAGAGACAACGTGTCTTTTGGGAATTACCAAAAGATGATCTGGATGATAAGGAGCTTTGGCGTAGGTTAAACAAGCATTTTTTTTATCAATAAAAATTCTTCCATCACTTTCACAAAAAGGACAGATTTCTAATTTTTGTAAGTAATCATCGTAAAGCATGCATTTATATTTTATTTATTTTTTAAAAGGCGAATAATGAAACGATGAGTTAACAACCATAAAAATATTAGTCCCGTTGTAGTATAGATGATTTGCATCCAAATAGTTTTAGAATCCGTACCTGTAAAAAAACCATGGATGAGAGAAAAAATAAATAAAGCATAAACAGTATAATGAATACCGCGCCAAGCTCTCTTATATTTTAACCTGAACCATAATGAACTAAAAATAATAACGAGCAATAGATAAAAACCAAAAATACCTAAGCTTAAGAAGATTGGTTTATAATTGGAAAAAAAAGGAATTAAAATATCTTGCCAGCCAAACTTCATAAATTTATCAAACAACAGAGAAAAGGCATGCGTTAAAAGAGCGAGACCGAGAGCTAGACTCAAATATTTATGGATTAACCAAGCCTTAACAGGATTCACGTAGTTATAAGCGTAACCAGTGGTCATGCCTGCGCCCAGCATCACAATGAAAAACATCAGAATATAAGCCACCAGACCGGCGGCTCTAGCAGTATACCAAGGCAAACTAATGGCTGTTTTAGTTTCAGTCGGGGCTACTAAACTATTAGCCGGATCACTGGCGTCAAGCGGATTACTTTTTATTAAGACCTCGGCGGAATCAAGATAACCATCACCATCGGTATCAGCTTTAAAGGGGTCAGTATGATAGACCGTTTTTTCTACTTGATCAGACAAACCATCGTAATCACTATCTTGTCCTGGATTGATTGATGACTTATTATTAACAGGATTAGGAATAACAAAATAAGCTAAACCAACCAATAAAAAAGCTACACCTAGAATATAAAATTTATTTTTTATCTTCATATATTTTTCACAAAGGTTTTAGCTCGATTAGAGAAAATTGGTTCCTTATTTTTAATAAAAATTATGCAAGCTGAATCATTTTCTTGTTCAATAAAATCTAGGCCATCAGCCTCGCCCATAATTAAAACTGTTTTAGCTAAAATATCGGCTTTCATGGCACTTGAAGAAATAACTGTCACTGACAGTATATCATTAATGACCGGAAAACCAGTCCTAGGATCTATTAAATGGTGCCATTTAAAATTACCAGTTCGACCGCTTCTTTTGATAATTCCCGAAGTAGCTATGCCTAATTTTTTACCACTTGTATCAATATAAAAAATGTTTTGGTCTGGCTTAGTTGGATTTTGGACGCCAATCTCCCAACCAGCACCATTTTCCTGACAACCAGAGGCTAAAATATCTCCGCCAGCTGAAATCCAATAGTTCGGAATGTCTGAAAAAAACTTCTGACCTAACAAATCAACAATATACCCCTTACCAATTCCTCCTAAATCAATCTTAAAATTCGGCGGACGATTCACTGCTCGACCGACTATTTTTAATTCATCCATCTTAGAACGTGTTGCAAATTTTTCTGCCAACTCTTTAAGATTAATCTTATCTGATTTAGAATTAATTTTATCAAAACTCTGATTATAGCCGATAGCCTCTAAACTACTTAGAATAGTTGGATCAAAAATACCCTTAGTCTTGGAATAATAATATTTAGCACTCATTAACAACTCAGACATGATTTCGCTAATTTTTTGTTTAGTATCTTGGGAATTATTTAAGACGGAAAGTTCACTGTCTGCCACAAAACGACTAAATCTTTTTTCAAAATCCAGGACTTCTTGCTCGGCGGCTATTAAGACATTTTTTTGTTCAGCTTCCAGAGCAACAGTAATTGTAACCTCAGTGCCCAGGGCTTTAAATTCTCTCCAAATCACAAAATTATTTTATTAATATTTCTAAATCATCGGCAATACCATTGTTGTTATCATCAATTAAATAAAAGGAAAAATCATCTTGGCCGGGATATTTGTCAGACACGTCTGGAATTCCGTCTTGATCTGAGTCTTGTAAACTAGCCAAAATGGCAGAATTATCAATTTGGGTTGAGGTCGTGATGGGTTTTGATGTAATAATATCCTGAGAAGTCACGGCAGAATTAGTTATTGGAATTAAAGTTTCAATCGGTGGGGCCGAAACAGTCGGACGATAGTCTTCTTCGTAATTATTCCCTTCTTTATTATCATCTTCCGCTTTACTAACAGAAACTACCAGTAAAAGAGCTGCTACAATTATACCCATTAACGTCAGTATTTTTGTTAAATGTATTTTACTCATATTAATTTAGTTATTTAAGATACTCTGGTTCTAGGCATAGGAACTGGCCTTGGCACAACCACCGGAGTCGGCCGCGTAATTACTGGCGATGAAACGGGAGTTGTAATAATTTTATTAGTTGTTTGGGTGGGTTGTTTATTAATGGTCGTAGTGATAATTTGACCATTCTTAGTGGCGGCTAAAATTTGTTTGTTTAAATCACTTAAAGCTTTATTTTTAGCTTCGTAAATACTAATCAGACGATCGTAAGCAGCTTGGTTTACCTTATTAATTAAAACTTGATCATAATTTTTCTTACTGGCCAAAACAGCCGGTCTGCTAATCAAACCAAAGGCTACGGCAAATAATACTAAAGCTACTCCTACAGCATAAGAAATATTACGCAAACGAGACCAAAGAGACGCATCAGGAATCATAGAAAACTCTTCCATTTCAATTTGATTGGCAGCCACACCTAAACTAAGTAAATTAGTAACCATAGCCTTCATGAAAGATCCTGGTCCGCAAAGAAAAAAAGTCTTGCCCTGAATATTACCAACAAAATTTTTAATTATAGGGGCGTCTATCCGCTGACATAATACACATTTGTCTTCCGATACACTAGTTTCTTCAGTAAATGAAAATAAAGTTGAAATATTAGGGTTAATTTTCTGCAAACTTTTTATTTCATTAAAAAAAGTGGCACCACTAAGAGTTCTAGTGCTATAAATAAGAGCCAATTTATTCGGCAATTTAAGATCAGTCGCGTAATTTAAAGCACTAAAAAATGGAGTAATACCAATACCGCCAGCAATCATAACTAAATCTGAATATTTTTTGGCATCATAAAAAAAATTACCATAGGGTCCAAAGAGTATTAATTCGTCCCCTTCTTTTAATTGCAAAAGGCCTTGGGTAAAAAGGCCCTGGATCTTGATTCCAAAAATAATGGAGTTTTTATTAGTCGGCGAACTGGCAATCGAAAAAGCATGTTTATCCTCCATTCGCCCCTGGCCATTTCTATAAGAAATCATGGCGTATTGGCCAGGACGATAATTAAAAACTGGCAGTCCTTTAGGGTCTCCCACTTCCAAAATAACTTGGTCAGGAACCGGTTGATAAATCTTTTTTATATAGTATCTATACTCTGACATAAACTATTAATTTAATTTTTCTGATTTTTATTTTCTTCTTCTCGTGACATTTTTTTCTTGATACTGATCATAATAGCCAATAAATCTTTTGATGTTTTTGGGCATATTCGCGACACAATATTATACAACTCACAACTCTAAGTGTTATATTCTCAATTATACCTCTTATTAATACGCTTAACTACATTATACCTTCAAATTTAATTAAAGGTATTTTTTTATTGACCAATCATTTAACAAAAGGATTAGGCATACCAAAGACTATTTCACTAGTTTTATTATTAATCACGTCTGGCGCAATATTATATTTTAAACTATAAATAGTATCAACTGAACAAAACAAAGCTTGACTGTAATCAAATCCTAAAAGTTGGCTAGCTACCACCACATCTTCTTCAGTTTTAGCTTCAACCTCCACATAGGGTTCTAAAAAAGGCCACTCATCAATGGTTACTTCAACTCCATTTAAATCCCATAACTCTCTAGTACTCTCTTGATAAGCTTTGCGCTCACAACCAATGGCCTCCAAAAAACTAACAGCTGATCCAAAATCACTAACAGTTAAACAAGTTTCTTTTTGGTCCTCTATTTTATCACCGTCGACAATTTTTAAACTCATTATAATTTTATCACCTTCATCTCGGACTCTGAGCCAACCACCTGTTATTTCGTGTCCAGTTGGTAATTTAAAAACTATTCTCTTTTGCAAAAACTCTGATCTTATTAAATACGCGCCAACTGATTTTAGTTTCTCTCTCATCACCTCCTTATTGATGTTTAAAAAAGTAGCTTCATATTCAATGGGCATATTATTGAGATTACTTTATATAAGTTAATATTATCATAAATGAGCCTTAAATCAACTTGACTTTTTACCCTTTAATCACTATTATTAAGAGTTAAACAAACTAGTTCCTTAACCAAAAAAATAATTAGAAATGAATCCAAGACAAAGAGAGGCTATCACGGCCGCTAATTTTATCAGGGGACTATGCCCTTGGCTCAACGAATCAATTACTCCTATCGGACTAGTATTAGGTACTGGTTGGGATGTTATACGAGATGACGAAGCTACTGAAATCCCATTCCAGCATATACCGGGATTTAATGGACTGGAACACATTGATGGCCATGCTCGCAAGTTGTTAGTGGGAAAAATTGCTGGCAAGCATGTCGTAGCTCTAAGGGGTCGCATTCACATGAACGAAGCTCCTTGCGATATAAACATTCCTCGGATGGTCAGACTACAAACTGAAATGTTATTTCAGTTAGGGGTTAAAAATATTATCGTCACTAGCGCTGTCGGTAGTCTTGACCAGTCTTTAGAGGTTGGTAGTATCGCTGTTATTGATGGCTTTGTGACTGTTTACGCTCCTGAAATGCCAATCTGGGCTAATGAATTTTATTCCCCAGAAGATGCTATCAGTCTTAGATTAAAAGTAATTGCCCTTCAAGAACAGTTAGATGAACTTGATGTTAAAGCAGTTGGTCATGTTATGTTACGTGGACCTTTTTTTGAAGGTCGTAAGTATGACAAACCATTACTCGCTACTAGCGGTGCTAAAGTGGTAGGTATGAGCATGCTGCCAGAGGCCTGCATTGCCGCCATCTACGGTGTTGAATTTTTGGGACTAGGGTTTGTGACTAATACTCACTTTGAAACTCATTCACACGAAGAAAATGTGACTAGGGCCAAAAAATCAGCTGCTTTATTAAAAGATTATCTAATACGAATTATAAATCGTATCTAACACTCTCTCATTTTAAAAAGGACTATCACCAAGATAGTCTTTTTTCTATATAAAAAAGCCCCTCTCGCATTGTGCAAGAGAGGCAAACTTTTTTACTAATAAACCAGAATCTACGCCTCGTTGCCTAGCCCAATTTAATCTTTGTTGATTTTAATTGCTTATTTTCCTCATGGGTACAATAATTGATTTTCATACCAATGGGTGAATCTTGGTAACTCGCCTCCTTGCTCAACAATACTTAAACAAACTGAAGTTGTTGTCTCGTTGAATATTCTGGCTAACACCTGAATAGCAATAAACGCATCTTCATGTGATTGCAAACCAGAAACTGAAACTACAATAGTTATGCCTTCTATTTTCACCGTTACACTACCAGGAAAACGCAATTTTGATAAATCTTGACTGTTCTGAGATGAAGCATCACCTAAGACATAAGATCTAACGGCTTTCTCAACGGAAAAAATCTGAGCAGCCTCTGAAGGCTCACTAACAGGAAAAAAAACAAAATTTCTGGTTCCTGGTTCCCAGATAAAAACCTGGATTCCAGTTCTATTTTTATCATCATTTCTGATGTCGTTAGACAATTTCATTAGCTTATTAAACCAAAAAGTAGCGGTTTTATGAGCACGTTCTTTTTCTTCTAACAAATTCATTTCTTAATCCTCCATTTTTTAATTAACGTTTATTTTTTGAACTTTTTTCTTTAGCTTCACCAATTAACTCTTGAGGTAATTGCCCGAAAATCAAACCATGATCCAAAAATTGTTGTCTTAATTCTATTAATGACTTTTCTCCGAAATTTCTAAATTTGAAAAGCTCATTAACTGATAAATCACAAATTTGAAAAATAAATTTTATGCCAGCAGTTTTAAATACGCCGTAGTTTCTAACACTAAAATCTGAGTTTTCAATCGTAAGTAATAAAAATTTAATTTTATCTTCATCACTAATACTAGTTCTGACTGTTAGCGTAGGCACGACTTCAAAGATAGCTTCTTTATTTCCCTCAAGAAATTTAATCAGCTTATCAATAAAATCACGACCTTCAGCTCTGATAACAATATCGATCACTGGCCGCTGTTTCATATTCCGTAAAATAAAAATATTAAAATATTCTTGTTTTACAAAAACAGCACAATAGCTACCATCATACAAAGCTAAATTATTAGAAATAGTCTTAGCCTCATCAAGTAACTTTTCTTTGCTCAATTGTTTTGGCAACTTACAAATAGAAATATACCCTTGATTAGTCAACTGTTTTTTTGTTTTACAAATAATACTGGTATTATAAAAGATTTTTGCTTCTTTAATATTCATTATATCCTCCATTTTTTGTTGTTAAAGTAATAAAAAAATATAGCATAATAGCTATATTTTTGTCAATGATACTGTTTCGACTATTTCGACAATCTTAAACTAATTTCTTAACAATATTATAAATATAGGGAGCAAAAGTTTCCTCTCCCATTTTTAACCATTCACTTGGCAACAACCATTTACATTCCCTGTCACTATCTGATTTAAACTTATGATTACTTTTAGTAATAACTATATAATCAGCAAAAACTAGATTAACTAATTCCCGCTCACCTGGTATTTCAATATTTAAACCATCGGTTAAACCGATTAATTTGAAAGAGTCCATTTCTAAATTAGTTTTTTCTCTAACATTTTTAGCTAAGGTTCTTTCAATTGTTCGCCCCCACTCTATCGCCCCATTAATACAAGTGTATTTGTTAACTTGGCTAGATGTAGTTCTTAAAAACAACTCTCCTTCATTATTAAAAACGAAGGCCCCGACTACTAATTTTGGATATTTTATTTTCATATAATTTTTAATTACTTAATAAGTTGTTTAATAAGAGCACCCACCTTGGGACACCAAAAATGATTAACATCAGCTAATTCAATAAAAGCAATTTTATAATTACATAGAATCGCAGCTGCCTCTAAATCACAAAAATATTTATCATTCTTACCCTTAATAATTATTAATTTATCCTTAGGAATTTCTTTAATTATCTCTAAGGCTTTAATTTCTTTAAAAAATAAGGCATTTTTTATAGCTATAGGTAAATATTTTAATTTTACTCTACGCCTCCAAGCTCTAACAGAGCCAGGAGAAAGAAGCATCATTGTCGTAAATCTAAACAAAAGATTTAATGAATTTCTTTTAACTATCAAGGGATTAAACAAAATCACAGTGGCATCAGTATTTTGTTTCCAACTAAGCAAGGCTGGACAAGACCCCATACTATGACCCACTAAATATTTAATTCCAGCCACATCAGGTTCGATATATTTTTTTTCCCAGAGATTAACATAAGAATATTCCCCATCCAAAAAATCGTTTTGCATCCAACCAGGAAATAATAAAATATTGTCTTTCATAAAATTATGCTAAAAGTTTTACAATACAGAATGTTTACTTAATTGATAATCAAAAAATGACCACTTAATAGTACTTTTACCAAAACAAGAACTACCGTTTAAAATTACTAATTTCATAAATTTAATACTAATTGGAGTTTATAATGCCTTATTTTAAGTATACTATACTATAGTAAAATATAAAAAAATAGTATTTTTAACTAAGGTTTAGTAACTGAAGAAATAGTCCTTTTTTGACGTATTAATAAGTGTTAAGAGAAATTATTAAAAAATATGAAAAAATACGAAAAAGTAGCAATTAATCTAGCCTTATTAACTATTATTTTCTCGGCTGGTATAACAAGTAACTATTTAGCAACTGCCAATTCTGATTCTGATTTAAATCTAAATAATAAGAAAACTGCCAAATATTCTCAAGAAAAACAAGAAAAAATTTTAAATACCTTTGAAAATAGCGATTATCAAACTTGGAAAAAAATTATTGGTCAAAACAATAAAGTTGGCGATATCATCGATGAACCTACTTTCCAAAATTTTGTGACCGCTAGAATAGCGGCCAGAAATGGGCAATATAATAAAGCTATTAAGATTACTGAAGCGTTAAAAAGAAAAGTGGAAAATAAGTTAAGCTAATTATAAGACCACCACTCAGCCAGTCTTTACTTTATTAAACTAAAGTGATAATATCTAAATATGACAAATGATATTATTGAATTAAACGGCTCTATAGCTGGACCGACTAGTATAATTCTAGTGGGCGTTCACGGCAATGAAAAATGTGGAGTCGAGGCTTTAGAAAAGTTATTACCAACTCTTACTATAAAAAAAGGTCGAGTTTTAATTGGTTATGGCAACCCCCGAGCCATTGAACAAGATGTCAGATTTACAGAAATTAATCTAAATCGAGCCTTTAAGGCTGCTAATTTATATTCTCAGTCAGAAAGAGAGAGTTATGAATATCAACGGGCTCAATTTTTAAAAACTTATCTTAACCAAGCTGATATTTTATTGGACATACACGCCAGCACCACCCCTAACAGCCAACCATTTATTATCTGTGAAAATAATGCTCTCAAGATAACAAAATATCTTCCTTTTGTATTAGTTAATTCTGGATTTGATAAGTTACACCCCGGCGGCACAGATAGTTACATGAATAATCAAGGCAAGATTGGCATTTGTGTAGAGTGTGGTTATTTAGGAGATCCTTTGTCAATGAAGAAGGCTGAAGAATCTATATTAGCATTTCTCACAGCTCGTGGGCATGTAAATGGACTATTAAAAATTTCTAAGCAATCTAATATTAAATTTAACTCTATCTATTTCACAAAAACCAATAGATTCCATTTAGCTAAAGAATTTAATGATTTTGAAGAAGTTACTGCCGGACAGCTAATTGGCACTGATGAGGCTGAAGAAATTAGGGCTTTAGAATCAGGCATAATTATTTTTGCCGGAAATTATAATTTAGTCGGCAGCGAGGCTTTCGTCTTTGGTCAATATATAAAAAACCCAGTGCATTAAAACACTGGGTTTTTACTTAATTCTAGTCATTACGACTAACGAAGAATATCCAGCCTTATCATTCTCATGATAACGCGCCCCTTAGAAATTTTTAAAACAGTTTTTCCTTCCATCTTAGTAGCTAATTTAAACATGGCTGAGTTTTCAAGAGTACGAAGATATAATGTTTTACCAGGATAACGGTAAAAAACATTTTCCATTAACCTGTAACCAATCCCCTGACCCTGATATTTAGGAGAAACGGCCACTTCATCAATATAAAAAAAATCGCGCTCAGCAGAAGTGAATCTTTTTTTAATAATTTTATCTAGACCGGGAGCTTCTAGATATAAAGAGGTGGTTGGAGTAGTTTCTAATCTGTAGCCCCAAACAAAACCTATCACTTGTTTATCTTCAACAGTTAAACAGAATGAATCTGGTTTTGCCATTTCAGCGTAAAAATCAGAAATTACTTTACTGATTGGCCAGTATTCTATCAGGTTGATAGAATTAGCTTTTTTAAGGCAGACTGGACAAACTAGATCAAAATAATTCAAGGGAACAACAGTCTCACAAATCGGGCACTTGTAGCCCTCATTCCAAGGTGCGTTACCAAAGGCCTGCTGATAAACCATAGCAATCTGAGCTACTGTTTTAGCATCTTTAAAAGGCTTAACATCTTCAACTTTCATTTTATTAAATTGTTAATGAATGATTTGTCATTTTATTATAGACAGACAAACAAAAAGTCCATTCCAAACGTTGTACTGTGACCAACAAAAAGCCCCTTCCAAGTAAGGAAAGGGCTGACTTCATTTTTAAATAATAAAAAATTATCAAGACAACCCTTTCCTGCTTTGGATAGAGTTGTGATGATGTAAACGATTAATAATTGTCTTGTAGCCAGTTTGAGAGCCATTAAGCCACTTAGAAACACGAGCTACCGTTGTAGAGCTTAAACCAGTTTCTTTTTCAATAATCGAATAAGGTATTTTTTCAAGTAGCATAGTAGCTGCTTTCAAGCGTTTAGCAAATTCGTCTATTTCTTTAGCGGTCATTAAATCGCGCAAAAAAGACTGAGCTTCTTCTTTATTTTTTAAAGCTAGTATGGCTGCGATTAATTGTTGACTGTCAGAATTTTTCCAGTTCATATTATTTATTTATATTTATCTTACTTCTACTTTACTCTAGTAAAGTAAAGATGTCAAGTCTAAAAGTGGATAACATTAAATTACCCAAAAACACTAGCAAAAAATGCTAGTGTTTTATTTTATTAACCCAAGTGAGACTTTCTGTTTTTATTTCTATAATCTCAATATATCCGCCACATAATCAATATCCTTATCACCTCGACCAGATAAATTCACAAGGAACCCACCTAATTTATACTTGAGTCGCACATGAGCTTGACAGATTGACTTCCAAGTTAAAATTTACTACTATTAGATTATAACTTATGAAATATAAACAAACTATAATTTTATTAAATTGGTGGTGGACATTGCAAACTCATACGCAAGGTCCTAGTTTTGTTTTAGCCTAGTATATACTTCTATTATAGCAATCAAAACTCCTATCGGACTGCGCGATGGGAGTTTTTTTATGTTGATGGCTATATATTTTATAACAAAACCGATAGCCATCAGCAGAAAAATATTGCTGAATTGTTATTTAAAAATCATTATTTAAAAAAGAAAAAAATCATGAAAACTTTTGGTATTGAACGTGAGCGTTTTATTATAAATGCTCAAGGTAAAATTGTTCCCGCTATCGAGAAATTACTGCCGCGTGTGCACCAGATTTCCCGCGCTCAAGGAGTGTCAGAGAATCTATTCACGTTTGAACTATTCGCTGGACAAATTGAAGATCGAACGCCACCCTGTCCTAATTTAGAAGCTATCAAAGAAGCACTCTGGTTAAACGACCGAATCTTATTAGAAGCGGCCAGTGACCTAGGATTAGCATTTGATTATTCTGAGTATGCTAATGAAAAAAGAGTATTGGAATTTACAGTTAATCCATTCAACGAACGTCATCAACAAATCTGGGCATCTATTTCGTCCGATCAACGAATATCCGCTTCGGTGGTTGCGGCCGTGCATGTCCATATCTCAGCAACGGATGAGGCTGCAGTAAAAGTTCTTAATCTTTGTCGGGAGGATGTCGTTAATCATCTTATTTCTATTGGCGATCATTCCGGTCTAAAAAGAATTAAAGCCTACCAACAAATGGCTGAAACTAGCGGCACTCCACCAATATTTGCTAATTTCTCAGCCGTAATGGAATACATTACTGCTCATGGAGGAGAGAAAAACGTTTGGGATTTAGTCCGCTATAAGCCCTCTACTAAAACGGTGGAGTTCCGAATGTTTGGGATAACACAAAGCGTAAACGAAATTATTGGATATGTTCAGGCCTGCCTAAATATATATCCATAATTCTACAAACAAAAGGAATGACTAATAACAGTCATTCCTTTTTTAATTAAGTATATGAAATACAAAGATAAAAAATTTTAATTAATTTCAATAAATTCTTCATTTTTCATTTGTTGCCAATTTACTCCATTAATTTCTATCTTTTCGGAAGCAATAATAGTGTATTTTTCTTTTTTATTTATGCCAATAAATAAAGAGTAATAATCTTTCATCTTTAGTTTTTTAACCTCCTTATTATTTAAATTTATATCCCTTAATACAAATAATTTCTTTCCATCTGATAATAAAATATTCATAGCCGTATAATCAAAGCCTTTTCTGATTTTTTTTATTGCCTTTTCAATTTGTGACTTTGTCATTTTTTCCTCAACTTCGCCTAAAATAAAATAAAAAAGTCTTTCAGAATCAGTATCGCCTTTAATTAATTTCTTATATTTACTCTTTAGTCGTATTCTCTCACTATTAAAAATAGTTCCGTTCTGACAAAAAGAAAAATTCTTATAAACAAAGGGATGAGAATTATTTATACTACTTTTTCCAATAGAACTTTTTCTTAAATGACCAATTATTATATCCCTAGATTCTTCTAAAATTTTATTTTCAACTATTTTATAACCATTATCGCTATAAGCATCATTATAACTACGCTTAAATAAAGCCACTTTACCCAAATTATAAGTAACAAAACCCCAACCATCTTTATGGCCTTTATTACTTCCCTTGGGCACCTTTCCAAATTGAGATTGTTTTCTAAAAGCATTCGAGACAATCTTCAAGTCCTTATCGTTAATTTTATTTTTTATTGCTAATAATCTACACATACAAAAATCTTAACAAATTTATTAATGAAACTTATTTTAGATAAGTCTTTGCATACCATAAATTATATTTCTTTATCATTTCAACGTAAACTATTAGTAATTTTGCAATATTTATTAATATTTTGGTATTAAAAACATCCCTAGCTTAACAAGAATTTAGTTATTTGTAAACCGTTGCCACAAACAAAAAACATCCATTTTATTGAATGTTTTTTGTATGAATCTTTAACGCGTGTCGGTCACGACACACAAAAAATGTGTTGGCTCGGAGACTGGGACAAGATTGGAACTTTTTTTGGTAAAAAAAGAAGGCAACGTTTAGTACGTTACCTTCCGAGTTTATCTTATGACCGGGTTTTCTTTTTTACCCGGGACGTCAGCATTCCCATCACAAACCCTACATGAACGATTTTTGATGTAAGCATAACCATGTTTGGGACAAATAGTGGCATCTTTTGGAACAGGGATTTTTCCATCTTCATCTAAAAGTAGAATGTTGGAATTGAACGCCCGTTCTGCTCTGCAAAACACACCTTCTTGCTTGGTCATTTCGTGGTTAAACTGTTCCCACTCACCGTTATTAGTATACCTTCTCGTTTTGAACCACATATTGTCAGCTTCTGCCAGAATTTTAACGCTAACATCGTCTCCGCAACTATCCTCTGCGGTTATCTCGCGTATTACTGCGAAATGTTTTTCAGCTAAGAGTGCTAAATGTGATATACCAAACTGGTCTTGGTATTCTAGGTAGGGACTCCTTGTCTCCTTCCCGACCAATATTCCATTTCTATACCAGTCTGGATGTCTCCAGAGCTCCACACTCTTACCAATTTCGATTCCGTCTTCAGCAAGATCCCGAAGTTCTTCTTCAAATGCTTTCTGCTGTTTTTTTGTTAAGGTTTTCATTATTTTTATATTTAATGTTATTAGATTATCTCAGCTCCCAATTTACAGAAGTTCAGAAAATCTAATAATATTAAGTTAAAAAATAAATTTTATTAAGGTTCTGTATTTACAAAAAAAGTATACCATAAGTATACTTTTTTGTCAATATATGCTCGGAGACTGGGACAAGATTGAAACTATTTTATCTCTAAACCAATTAAATTGGTAATGGCGGTAAACTTGTGATATACATTTGGTGGTATCACTACTTTTGCGGGGGAATTGATTATTTTTATTTCGTCGCCAATAATTGCCTCTGCAATTCCATCCATTAAAAAAACCGTTTCTTGATGATTGTGGGTGTGATCGGATACAGTGACTCCTTTTTCTAAACAAATATAGAGCACTAAATCGCAATCATAAGCAGTACATCCTTCGGAATCCTGTATAATTTTTACGTCTTCTTGCATTTTGATTAAAAATTAGTCTACTAAATTAATAATATACCTATTAAACTTTGTACCTTCATAAACATCGCTATTTTTATAAATTCCTCCTGCCTTTTCAATAACTTTTTTGCTGCCGATATTATCATCATCACAAGTTATCAGTAACGAAGATAAACCATCTTTTTTTGCAATATTTATAACATACTCGAGCATTAAAGAAGCATAGCCTTTCCTCCTCTCGGACGGTCTCACTAAATACCCAATATTGCCTCCTCTAAATTCAAATTGATCGTTCAGTTTCGGTCGATAATTAATATTACCAATGTATTTATCTCCTTTAATACACCAGTATTTAGTTCCAGGAAGATAGTCCTTAATTAAACCTTCTTTGATTTTCTTGGTTTTTTCTAAAAAAGAATCAAAATCATTGTCTATTTTTTCTATATCAATATTGTCTTTATTTACTAAGTTTTGCTCTTTTAGGGCCTCTAGATATGATTTCTTATATTCTAAACAGGGTTCTATAAACTTTATTTCAAAGTCATTTATTTGATTATTTATTTTCATAGCATAATTATAACATATCGTTCCAAAGCCATAAACTCCATACACAAAATAGCCCCTGGAATGGGGCTATTTGAAAGTGCTCGGAGACTGGGATAAGATTGGAACTTTTTTATAAGAAAAAAGACTTGATTTTGTAATCAAGTCTTTTTATTCTTTTTTATAGGAATTATTTGTATTCCATAAGTTCTTTTAAAAATCCAGCGTCTGAACCAGCTAATGTTTTTTTATTTTCATCTGAACTTAGTCCAGTTTTAACAATCGCTAAAGCAACACCATAATCTCTGTAAGATTTTTCCCACATGCCAAGCATTTGATTAATAGAAAATAATTTTGTTTCAATTGCCCTTATCACTACAGGCCAATAATTTCCACTAGCTTTTACGACTTTTTCTACTTGTTCAATAGAAAGTTTATTTTTTGTGATAGTCAACTGAAGCGAATGATTATTAGTACAACCAAGTTCACTCCTAGAAATCATTTCCATCACTTTTTCTACTGACAATTTATCAGCTTTTATGGCCTTATACAGTATGTTATCATCGTAATTTCCATTGCGCAGATGTTTACTCAAAAATATTATCTTCGAGACTTCTTCAGATGATAGATTTTCCCATTCAATGTCATTGGCCAGTGCATTTATTAAAATTTCATCCAACCCGAGTACTTTACCGGTAAAGACACCGAATATTTTTTGTTCATACTCATTAGTGAGGGTGCGTATAAAAGATAAAATATCCTCTGTTGACAAACCTTCTTCCTTAAAAGCATTTACTATCAAACGAGCGCCCTCGGGAGACTTTGATTTGTCTTCCATAAACGAATGCAACATTTTAACAGTTTCCCTTTTCATGTTTTCGATCTCCTATATTTTAGTTATTAATTTGTTAATGTATTTTGATAAAATTATAATAGCATATTTATAAATAATTGTCAATGATATAACAAAAAATAGACTAAAATTAGTCTATTTATGTATGTGCTCGGAGACTGGGATAAGATTGGAACTTTTTTGTAAGAAAAAAAGCTTCAAAATTTTCAAATTAAAGCTTTTACATAAATTATACGCTAGGAGGATAATAATAAACTATTCTAGAGACATCTTCTATTTTTGAATTACCATATCTAGCAGTTTTTGTCATACATAAAGCCAACCGCTTCTTTTGTACATAATTAGAAACTTCGTTAATGACTGTGGCCATTACCTTAAGATCATGTACTCCTTTTATTTTTTCATCTTGATAGGGATGTAACATAATAACAGTTTTAAAATTCTTAATTTGCACGGCGGCATGTTTTTGATCACATGAGCAACCATAACCAATTAATGAGTAAGGTGGAAAATTATTTTTATACCAATTTAATCCTAATATCTGAACAATTATTGTTCCTAGACTATAATTAAATATACCAAATACCCCGTCACCATATCCATATTTCGATTCTTTTATTAAATATTTGTGTGAAAAAAAATCTTCAGAATCTTTTGAGGCTAAAAAGTCGGCAAATACTTCTTTTGGTTCTTCAGAAAGTAAAATTGGAAAATTATCATAAAGACCCAATTGCTTATGATACTCAGAGTAACAAAAATTAAGTTCTTCTTTTTCTTCAGAAATTAAACTCAGTTCGATTAAAAAATCTTTTAGTTCCATAATATGTTTTTTAATATTGTTAAGGTCCCTTTAATTAATTTTATAAATAAAAAATAGCACTAAATGTGCTATTTTGTCAACGTGCTCGGGGACTGGGATAAGATTGGAACTTTTTTACAAAAAAGTTCTCAAATATTTTTATCCTCTTATATCTTATAAATTACTTTCAATAATGCTTTTTACTTCAAAAAGTTCAAGTGGAACTAGTTTTACATTATTTAACTTCTTCTCTTCTAACCATGTTTGTACTTTTTCTATATGAACCTCTGGAATTCTAATCTCTTTTATATCTTCGCCGACTAGCTTACCGTTGTAAAAATCTTCAAAAGGGATATGGGTTGGTTTTTGTCCATTTTTTATACTCCATAAATTTTGCTCTTTTCCCTTTCCTTCAAAAGATATAAAACAGGCAAAAGGCGTCCTAGCTTCTTCAATTAGACTTTCTTTTACTTTTTCATCTTTGACCAATGCTACTATTCCAGCAATACTATTATTGTCCAGTCTCGGTCTTCTATTTTTAAATTCTTCAATAAATTCTTGCTTAGCTACTTCGCCAGTCAACCTTTGAAAGGCCTCTTCGGTCAAATCTTGTTTGGTAATAGGCTTTAATTCTGGTGATAAATCAATCACCCAAGACCATTTGTCGCTCCTTAACTTACCCCATTTCTCTTTTTCTTCCTCCTTGGATTTAATAAATGAATTTATTCTATCAACGGCTAAATCCCTTAACTGCAACTCAGTTAAGCTATTATACAGCTCTTCTATAAACTTTTCTGCTAATGATTTTTTTGTTACAATTTCTGAATCAATTTTTAAAGATGTAATTTCTGGTAATCCATTAGTTCTAGCAAAAAGTTGCTGAAAGGTCTCTGCGCTGGCATAATTAGGATGTGTGACTGATAATTCTTTCTGAACATCGCTACCCTCTTCAAATTTTAAAGCTCCTTCGCCACCCTCGCTAGCATGCCCGCCCTCAAACCCTTCTTCTAAGCCTTTTCTCAAGCCATATGAACCAGTGGAATGTAATAATGGCTCCTTTATATTAGAAGCCTGAGAATAATACTCTAAGGTTTGACGAAATAATCTAATTCGGTCTGATTTTGGCAAATCAATATCGGCTTCTAATAGTTGTTCTAATGACTTTTCAAATACTTGTTCTGACACTTTTTCTGATTTCATTGATGAAATTTTTTTTCTAAACTCTTCATTGTCTATGTTTTCGAGAATAATTTTTTGAATATTTAATCGATCGAAACGTTCGCTTTGTTCAATAGCCATTTTAACATTAGAATCAACCACACTTTTATAAATCATAGAAACGCTTTCTGGCTTCAATGGTTGTCCTAAATGTAATTCTAAATCTTTAACAATATTCTGAAATTCTTGCTCTTTTTTAATAGTTTCCTCTTTGATTGTTTCGCTATTAAATTCAAATTGCCCGTCAGTTAACTCCTTATTAATATCAGAAATTTTTTGCAATTTGTTTATTTGAACATTAGGAACATGATCTTTATTTGGCTCAAGGTTTTTATGCTCTTCTTCAATATTCATAAATTTAACAATTCATATTTATAAAACAAAAATAGCACGAAAGTGCTATTTTGTAAATATGCTCGGAGACTGGGATAAGATTGGAACTTTTTTGTAAGAAAAAAGAGGACAATTTTTATGCCCCCTCCTTGCTATCTATTTACACTGTTAGCGAAACTTTAAAAAGCAAAACATTCCACCAGATATACCACTATCAAACTTATTAGCGGTTAAATAAAACGGCCCAAATCTGGAAAATGATATACCAAGAAATTCTCCGGAAGAAAGTTTGACGTGAAAATGATGAGATACACTATGATAGTATTTCGTACCAATAACCTCTAAACATCTTCTTGATTTGCCATCATTAAAATCGCAAATGAGCAAATAAAGAATCTGGAGCAATTCATTCTCGGTCAAAGGGACCGATTCAGCATATTTCTGGGTATCGGTGTCATTTAACGCCTCAGGGAGATTGCGGATTTTTAGTTTACCTAAACTTTCATCGATTTTAATAACCTTCTCTTTATTAGGAGCAACCAGCTTACTAATAAACAGTTCGTTTATCAAGACTCCATTTGGAAATAATTTTTGCTTAATGGATTCTTCAGTAAAAAATTCTCCAACAATAAATTCATTGTTCATCTTTTTATCCTCCTATTTTTAATTTGTTAATATTACTACTTTATAAAACAAAAATAGCACCAAATGTACTATTTTGTCAATACTGCTCGCCTGGAGGGACTGCTTTCGGACTTGGGTGGCTAATAATAAATAAGATTTTAAACTTTAAATTTCAATATTTTCTTTGACTTAAATTTTCAAATACAGATATAATCCGCAATTTAGCTCTTTCTCTATGATAGTCGGAAAATGAGTGTTTTATACTTTCGTCAATGAATGTACATCCAATTCCTGATTGATCAAATCTTATAGTATTTACATCTATACTATTTCTATTTATAAAATCATCAACTATTTTATGGAATGTTTCCGGCGGAATATGGTCAACGTGGCAATTATTTTTATTAAGCAATTCCCCTGATATTGCAGAACTTACCATGCTGTCTTTATTTTGATTTTCTTCAAAGAAACTATCCTTGAAACCAATTATTTGATCAGCGGCAGCTCTTCTGGCGGATATAACGAATAATTTTCTGGGTTCGTCTAAAGAATTATATAAACACTTATAAAAACTGAAGTCAATTTCTGATTCATCATTTCTTATTATATAGAAACATTTGGTGCTACCGACACCTCTTTGTTCTTTTACAACAATATTTTTCACACCGCTTCCTATCTTTTCATCTTTTCTGGGATGAAGTTGTATTAATTCGCAAACAAAATCAAGATCTTCTCCGACTAAAGCTCTGCCAATCGAATTTCTATATAATATTTCTTGGATAAAACTTTTTGTCTCTTCTTTTGTTTTAAAAACTTTATCACCTATTATAATCATATAAATGTGAAACAGCGGAAATGGATCTATTTTAAGATAAATTTGCAGCTATTAACTTTAAAAACATAACTATATTTCAGAATATTTATCTCCATAAAGAAATCTGTCTTTCTTCGTGAAATTTGCTATTCGATGATCTTCTATTTTTAAATCAAGAATTTTTTCTTTCTCTTCGTTCTCAATTTTATCTCTATTCAGGGTAAGTATATACTGAAAATCCTGCGATTCCTGTTTTGCTAAATAGTTTAAACTCTTTACTAAGGAATCTTGATCAACATCAAAAATATTATCATGTATTAATAAATGCGGATGCCTCTTCGTTGTATAATCATTTAATAACAATGACAAATCATAGATAAAAACCTTCGTTCTATCGACACTATGGCTACCATCATCATCAATTCTCATTTCAAATTTTAATACCTGTTTATTTTTGCCTGTAGAAATAGTTTTGATATCAAACGATGCCTCATTACTTTCCATTATATATTCATGAATACTTAAGATAGTTTCATTAAAATTATCTATAACTTTTTTAGCATCAAATATCAGAGCATCTAATTTTTGAAAATAAATATCCTTCTCTAATTCCAAATCCTTCAATTCCCTTTCTGCTCTTTCATAATTAGTATAATTAACACTGATATTTGAATGTTCTTCTTTTTTTTGATGAAATATTGCAAAACTAGTCTTAATATCTTTTAAAACCCCTTTCTGATCTATTAATTGGACTAATTTTATTTTATTTTCCTCAAGGATTTTTAATTTTTTAGTAGTATTATCCAATTCCTCGTTCAATGTTTTAATTTTTTCATTGAATAATCTATTCTGGAATTCATCAATTTTTTTCTTAAAAACTAATACTTCATTTAATGATTTTGCAACCATATCGCCAAGCCCTGATTTAAATTGATTATATATAATTTCCATGTCTGACTCCTTTATATGCTCAGGGGTCGGCAATGTCTTTATCCTCCTTAATTGATACTTTAATGCAGACTGTTTACTCCGCAAATCATCTATTTCTACTTGGATTTTTGTTAGATCATCTTGCTGAACAGAATATGCTTCATTTGATTTAAAACTCTCCAGAGCTTTATCAATTTTTTTGAGATCATCATTTAAAGAATTCAGAGTTGCCTTAACATCACTGATTTTTCTAGTATTATTATCAGTTAATTTCTTCCTTAATTCTGATTTATAACCGCTTATTTTATCAATTTGTTTAAATTTATCCTGTATTTCATTTATCAATAATACATCTATACCGAACAAAAAAGCGTTTGGTTTAATTGCGAGGGGTAAGACTCTCCCGGGCAAACTTTCATAACAAACCATTATATCCTTAAATTCTGACCCCTCTTCTCTTGTAAATGGTCCGATGAATTCGCGAAAGCTCATTCCGACATCTTTTTTTTCTTCAGAAAACAATAATGTTCCCAAATAATTAATAGCATCTTCTAAATTAGAGAATAGTGTCTCCTTGCCATCTATTAATATAATTGGATTTTCAGGCTTATCCTTAGTTCTAATAATTACTAAGGGCTTGCCGTTGATTTCTAAATCCAACATTATTTGTGTGTCGTCAGAAAATTTATCTAATGGAATTTTTAATACTCGACTGCCAGCAGCAGATTTTAAAAGGCAAAAATTAATAAACTCAACACAAAGACTTTTGCCAACGCCATTGGTTTTTTTCCCTTTTTTAATTACTGCGCCTTCTACTTTTTCGCCCATGATTAAATTAACCCCGTCTTGAAATTCGATGGGTTTAAATATTTCCGGAGATGAATATAATTTTATTAATTTAATTCTCATAATTTATATATATACGGCTCAGAAAAATCTATAACACCTACGGTATGAAGAAACGATAAAGATAATATAATTTGTCGATAATGAATCACTTTTAGTTCGATTTTTAATTTTTCGATCAATTCGTATATGCTAACCTTATCATCTATTTTCTTTTTAAGGATTTTCAAAATCAAATAGCCAATATATACCGGCGTGGTCTTTATGTCTTCGTCTTTTGTAATAAGATTATTCGTTTTCATTTGGAAAAACATTACATTTAGGAATCTCACTTATTAAATAGTATCTAATAGCACTACGATCATATTTTCTACCACTATTGCCAAGTTCAGCGCTTAAGAAATCCGTCATCTTATCAAGTGAGACCATCGGATCCTCGCTGTTTTCTCGTAAAAATCGCCTGCTAATATTTTTTAAATATATAACTTTTTTGCTAATACTGATCTTATCCAAGCCGATGACTTTTTCCGCTTCATTTTGCGCAACCCTATATATAGCACTGTTAGCAATTTCGCTCTTAATTTCCTGACAATACTTCGAAAATCTTTCTAATTTTTTATCAGGATCAGGCATATCATTCAACTCACTGCTGTCTATTAACTCAGAATAATCGCTTATATAACAAATCAAATCCATTATAGTTTCAACTTCACCCGGTTTAGAATCTAAATTCAAATTATCCAACTCAAAAATTCTTTTAATATCATCCCGATTTAATTTTGTGCAAACTTGAATTATATTATCAATACACCAATTTGCTTTTAAAATACCATCTCCATTATTATTAAGTTCGGCTAGCTCCTTTAATGGTCTGCCCATTAAACGGCTTTTTGTAACAAAAACCCAGGTATCAAAATTATTTGTGTTTTTCCAATTTTTTAAAAACTTATCATAATCACCTAACTCCTCACTCTTTGTAGGACTTACATTTGATATTTTCTTTATGGTTTCGGCATTATCATACTTACTGCCAGGTTCTATTGCATAAACAGCAAAAAAAATTCTTCCTTTAAAACTATGGCCATCACTGCCAAGATCGTTTTGCATCTTCGCATACTGAAAATCGTCATAATAACAACCTAAAACATTCCAAAGTTTTTCTTGGAATTCTTTACCTGACAAACCATTTAATCTGTCTCGAATTATTTTTTCTTCGCCACTTGTCATTATTTTAAGCTATGATTATAGTATAACATTTTTTATACTGCGAGACAAAAGAAAATACTGCCTAAAAATATATGGCTAATGATAAATTATAAATCAAGCTTATATCTCTCTCCAGTGCCGTCCAGATAGTCATGAATGAAAAATTTACCAATAAAAGCGCCGCAAGATGGACAGGTATTCGCCAAGTATGTAGATTCCGATGTTTTAGCATCTTGTAACTTAATCAGAACCCCTTTTGATCTGGCTAGTTCTAGTTGTTTTTCGTCAAATGCTTCCGGGCCAAATAGGTCTCCTTTTGATAAAACTAAAGCCATTTTCATCAATTTACCGCACTTCCAACATTCAGCACCGTTTATTTGCATGGTGTTCTGCGATAAATATTCTTGCAATTCTTTCTTTTTTATTTCTTTGTCTGTCATTTTATTTATTACTAATTATTTTGAGGTAATTGGATTGTTCCTTCATCAAGTAATCTTATTAGCAGACTTGCTAAAGTAAGATACTCTATTGTTTTTAATGGATCTTCTTGAATAAAATTCAAATGAGCTTTTCTATCTCGCAAACCGACTATTCCTTTATATAGATTCAAAAAGCCACGTTGCTCTGTTTTATCAAGTGAATTAGACAACTCATTGAAAGATATTATCGGGACTTGGTCGCTATCACAACCAAAAACTCTATTCATTAAAGTGTCTCCATCGAGATCTGTTATATTTCCATTATTATTTTTTCTTGGATTATTAGATTTTTGCTTAACTTGGTTTATAACTTCAACAAATGCGTTTTGGATTGCTTCTTTAAAATATCCATCCGTAAATTGACTGTAGGAAACTTTATTTATTAACGGATGAAAACGATATTCATTAAATAATTCTATCCTTTTAGATTTATCATCAATTTCATCTTTTTTTGCGGAAGAAACCTTCTGTCCATTATCAGAGATACTATTTTCATCGCCTTTTTCACAAACTTCTTTTAAAGATTTATAGGCCGTTTCGAAATTAGGGTTAATAATTTCAATTTTATATAATCTTTTATTCATATTCTCCTGTCCCTCCCGGGTTTATAATTTTTATTAAGCCCATCTCTTCCAACTTTTCTAATATACCAATCTCAACTTCTGGTTTTTGATAATTAGAATCTATCACCATTGGATTATATTCCACCCAATATCTTATTGGATCGTTTTTTTTAGTTAAAAGCGATAAGTCATAAATTTTATCCATTGCTGTTAATAATCTTCTGTTGTGTTTTTGACCTATATTCATAGATATATTTTTTGTAATAACCAAATAAATTTAATTTTATCCAATTTTATACAATTATTTTTTAGGTCTTCCTCTTCCTTGAGACTTATTTCCACCAATTACATCACGCAATTGGTTAATTAAAACCATAATTTCATCTACTTTTTTAACAATGCGTTTTTGTTCAGCTACGGGAGGGAGAGGAATTAAACATTCTGACCATCGTGATGAATTTAATATCGGAGTTGCTCCACCAGTTGTTTTGGACCAAACTAGAGCCTGAAAATACTTTGAAATAAAAACATAGTACAAATATTTTCCAATTGAGTCATGGAGTGTTATTTTATTTATCTGTTGATTAAAAGTAACTGGATTATCAACTAGGGCAGATTTTCCAATCGTACCACCTATACAAACCATTAACACGTCATCCTTCTTAGCATATTGAGATTCACTAGCTCCCTTTTCTGTAATTAATTTAGAATGAGAAACGATACGCCCAAAGCCAAAATCACCTGGACCAATAAACGGGATGTCCCCATTAAAATTTTCAGAAGATGCTGTTTTTGGGGTTTTCCCTGTATTTATAATTCCCAACTCTGCAAGTCGTACCCACTTCCATGATTTTGGTATATCAAACGGTATTTCTTTTTCTAAAATTGGAATTGCAGTTTTTCGTTTTTTAGCTACTTTCTCCTTCTGAATTTTTTGATAAAGTTCCTCAGCTGTACCCTCTTTTACATCTTGTGAAACTAGCTTTCCCGATACAGCTAAAGCAAGAAGGGCATTTTCTAATTCTTTCGTATCATCTGGTGTTTTTATAAGTTCGGCAAGATTCTCAAAAGCTATTTTTGATTCTCCCTTTCCAAGAGACTGCATTGCACTACGAGCAAGACGAACTCGTGTTTCATCGCTTTTTTGTTTTTTAACTTCGAGTTCATCAAGTTGTTTCATTACTTCATCTACTTTTTTTATAATACGTTTTTGCTCAGAAAGAGGAGGCAGAGGTATTAACATGCTATTAATTTGTTCTGTACTTAAATTAGGGATAGCACTACCAGCTGATATAGCTAAATTTTCCTGAATTCTAGTAGATAAATAATTGTAAAAATATTTTTGTTCTACTAATATAAATTCGAGTTTTCCAACACGTTGATTTAACACGAAAGTATTATTTGTATTATTAAATCCAAGCTTCCCGGTAGTAGCCCCAGACATAGCAATCAATAAATCACCAGGATAAACATTAAAATTTTCACCAATTGAGGATATAATTTCCCTAGAAACATATTTCATGTTCGACTCAAAAATATCTCCATTTTGAATATTTCCAATACGCACAATACCAACACCATCATTCCTATAATCAGAGCTTTTAAAAGCATATCCATTGGTAAAGTTCATTATATCGCCCATCCGAATCCATTTCCATGTTTTTGGTATTTCAAACAATACTTCTTGCTCAGAAATAGGTTCCATTTCTTTTATTTTTTTATTACTTATTTTCAGTTTTTCCTTTTGAATCTTTCTGTAAAGCTCCTCTGCTTCACCTTCTTTTATATCTTGAGGTACTAATTTTCCAGAAACAGCAAGTGTTAAAACTGCTCTACGTAAGCGATTAATACTATTAGGAACTTCTATAAAATCGTCAATATTATTGGCGACAATTTTAACTTCATTTGGAGTCATAATGAGAGAGTGATTCAATTATAATATTACGAATTTTTATTAGGACTTCTTTTGTTTCTTTTTGTTTATCTCGATAAGATTTTAATAATTCTTCCGGTGATTCTATGATATCAATCGGGGTATTAGGGTTTTTTATATCTAGATTATAATTATGACTTATTATTTCATCAATAGAAACCTTCCATGCATGTTCATTCTCTTCACGCTTATTCCACCATTTTTTTTCGACATCAAATTCTTCAACCGTTATTGGACTTGAAGTTGAATAACTTGTTTTACCTTCCGGATAAGGATGCTCGTAGTACCAAATCTCTTTTGTTGGCTCTCCTTTAGTAAAGAAAAGAAGGTTTGTATTAATACTTGTGTATGGAGAAAAAACATTTTTAGGTAAACGTACAATTGTATGCAAATTACATTCCTCAAGCAACATCTTCTTCAGTGCTGTTTTCATTCCTTCACCAAAAAGAGTTCCATCCGGAAGAACAATTCCTGCTCTACCATGTTTTTTGAGTAAACGAACAATAAGGACAAGAAAAAGGTCCTCTGTAGCACGAGTCTGAAATTCCTTGGGAAAGTTTGATTCAATACCGGGCTCTTCAGTGCCACCGAATGGCGGATTTGTTATGACGCAATCTATCTTGTCTGCATCAGTATATTCACGAAGTGGTTTCTCTAAAGTGTTTCCACGTCTCATTGTTATTGGTTCTTCAATACCATGAAGCATCATGTTTGTAATTAGGAGCATGAATGGAAGTGGCTTCTTTTCTACCCCATGAATACTTTCTTGAATTTTCTGTTCATCTTTTACAGATTTAACTTGTTTTCTCATGTGCTCAAGTGCATGAACTAAAAAACCACCGGTACCAACCGCAGGATCAAGAATTGATTCACCAACTTTAGGGTCTACCATTTCCACAATAAATTCTGTTAAAGCACGTGGGGTGTACATTTCTCCAAAATTTCCAGCACTTTGAAGACCCTTTAAAAGTCGCTCGTATATTTCATTAAATGCGTGTCTATCTTTGGAAGCATTAAAATCAATTTCATTTATTTTGTTTATGACTTGTTTTAAAAGTGTGCCCTTACGCATAAAGTTATACACATCTTTAAAGGCCATCCGTGTAAGGTCTGTTCTTTTATTACCTCCTTTAGGAAGATTGCGTAATCCTGGCAATAAATCATTATTTACAAATTCAATAAGCTTATCTCCTGTCATCCCGTCCATTGGACCAGCCCAAGTACCCCACTGATACTTTTTAGGTAGAGTTGGTATAAATTTATCTTTACGAATTTCTAATGCCTTATCTTCATCATCAAGTATTTTTAAATAAATAAGCCAAACCATTTGTGAAAGTCGTGTTGCGTCACCATCTAGACCAATATCTTGACGCATGATATCTTGAATTGCTTTTATTGTTGAGGGTGTAAACATATTATTGAGTATATATTACATCAAGTAATTTATCGACTGTTTCAAAGTATCCTTCTTTTCCGCCAAATAAAGAAACCAGTTCATAGTCAGTGCCAAGAGATCGAAGTGGTTCAAGAGTAAGAATACGAACACTTTCAATATCTTTTAGGGCAACATCGGCATATTTAGAAATTAATGCTTCTAGCACTTCTCGTGCTTTACCATTATATTTATCTAAATAATTCGAGCGGCGAAGGGCTTCTATCCTTTCGTTTTTTTTCATCATTTTTTTATCGTACGCAACGTGCATGATAAGGTCAAATAAATCAAATTCTACTCCTATTTGTTTCTGTAATTCTTCAAGAGGAATACCGCTTTCATTTATTTGGTCAATTATCACTTGTCGTCTTTCAGCCGATTGCCAAGCAGTGAAAAAACTTTCAAGGGTTGGATAATGTGTCAGAATATTTTTTCTAGTAAAGTCGGTTAATGATTGAGTAAGAAGTTTTCCATCTGGGCCAAGATATTGCACTTGTTCTTTTACAACAGCATACGGCACCCCGCTCAATGTAAATACAGGGGGTCTATCTGTAATTTCCAAAGATGAGCCTTTTGAAAGTATTACATCAACTAGCTTATCTTCATCTTCTTTTTCTTCAATAGTAACATCCGGAGGATCTTGTTCTTTTAATGTTTTAGCAATATCTTCATCTTCAGTTACTTCGAATACACGTTCAGCGACACCATCAAATCTTGGGTCAGCAAAAAGTTTTGTAACTCCTTGAAAATCCATAATAGTAAACCACATCTTTCCCTTATCTTCTCTAACACGAGTACCGCGTCCAATAATTTGTTTGAACTCCGTCATGCTTTCTATTGGTTTATCAAGTACTATTAGTTTACATGTTTGAGCATCAACTCCCGTGGATAGCAATTGTGAGGTAGTAACTAAAGTAGGAAATTTTTCTTCCGGATCAATAAAACGGTCAAGTTGATTTTTTCCTTCTTCATCATCACCAGTAATTCTCATAACATAACGAGAATCCTCTAATGCTCTATCCCCAGAAGCATTCACTAATGCTGAGCGCATACGTTCAGCATGAGCAGTTGTTCTACAAAAAATAATTGATTTTGCATATGGATCATCAATTGCGTTTAAATATTCAACAATCTTTTCGGCAACAACTGTATCACGTTGCGGGAAAATAACTGATTTATTAATATCTCGAAGTTCAAAAAGACGGTCTTCAACAATATTTCCGGCATCATCTAACGTGCCGATAGATGGGCGCCATCCTGTAATATCATTATCAAGCAAAACCCTTAATACTTTATATGGAGCTAAAAATCCATCATCTATTCCCTGTTTAAGGGAGTATGTATAAATTGAATCTCCAAAATAATGCGTAGTGCTAGTATCTATCGTTTCTTTTGGTGTTGCAGTAAGACCAAGGTGAGTGGCACTTGTAAAGTGGTCTAGAATTTCATGCCATTCACTGTCTTGCGAAGCACTACCACGGTGACACTCGTCTATAATGATTAAATCAAAAAAATCTTTTGGAAGTTTTTTAAAAAGTTTATCTTCCTCAGTAACCCCGCTCATGGCCTGATAAAGTCCTAAGAAAATTTCATAAGACATTAGAGAGCCTATGTCATTAAAATTGTGTCGAGAAATTTTTGTAAGAGCATCACCAAAATGTTTCAAGTCATTTATGCGAGCTTGGTCTACTAAAATATTTCTATCAGCAAGAAAGAGTATCCTCTTCGCATTCCCCGATTTCCAAAGACGCCACATTATTTGCCCTGCTGTATACGTTTTTCCTGTACCGGTAGCCATTACTAATAATAAACGTTTTTCTCCTCGAGCAATAGCCTCAACAGAACGGTCAACGGCAATTCTCTGAAAATAACGAGGTGATTTGGTTGGGTCATCAGAATAGAAGGGCGTCTCAACAACTGCACGTAAAAGAGGGGCTTCCCCCTTCCATTTAAGATAGCGCCCATAAAGTTCTTCGGGGGATGGAAATGCATCTGGAGTAAGGATTGTTTCTGTTATTGTTGATAAACCTGTTTTATCATGAAAAAGAAATCCACTTCCATTTGCAGAAAAAACGAAAGGAATATCGAGAGCGTTTGCATATCCCAGAGCTTGTTGCATCCCTATACCAAGATCTTTGTCCGAGTGCTTAGCTTCAATTATTGCTAGGGGTAAATTAGGTTTATATTCAAGAAGAAAATCTACTTTCTTCTTTTCGCCACGTTTTGTTGTTTTTCCACTAACATGAATACGCCCCATTGTGTATGGATACTCTTCTCTAATCTGATCGTCCTTCCAACCAGAATTTATTATTGATGGTCTAATTAATCTATTTCGTGTTTCTTCTTCGTTCATAAAAAATATTTAGTTTTGTTTTCGCTAAAAACTATATTATTTTAATAAATCATCAATTTTGAGACTTTATTTATTCTTTAGATTTATTTTATCTTTCCTTCATAATCCCATAAATTTACCCAAAAGTCAAAAAAATTGGCTTTTAAGATTAGCCAAAAAAGAAGTCTAAAATATTCCCCAAATTGCCTATACAAAAAAAGGAGTCAATCCCGAAGGATCGACTCCTAAATTTGTTAAGCTTGCGCTTCAACCTGTTTCTCGTAGAAAAGATAAATCGTTTTCGGCCGTCTCTCGACAACCGCTCCGGTTTTCTTATCTTTCTTCTCAATGATAATAAAAGACCGGATAGCCTTTTCGTCCTTACGAACGACATAGCCGTTCTTAAGCCAACCGTTAAAGGTGAAGCAATTAACAAACGGATTATAGCGTTTAGCTTCATCTTCGCCCCAACGCTGGGCAATCTGCTTTCTAACAAGATCAGAGGTGCTCTCTGAGCCAGTCCAATTTGATTTGACTGATATAGTCATAAAATTAAATGTAGCGACTGATTATTAAATAGCCCTGATAACGTCGCCTTAGATTATCTATCGGCACGAAATTAGACAGCGTCTGATGGCTTGCGACAGTCAAAGTGGAGACTTGTACTACCTTGATAGACGATAAGCTGACGCTATAATGAGAAGCCACAGATAGACAATCATCCCTATTTCCCTGCTTTTGACTAATCCCAATTCACGTTATAAAATAAGCTCACTATGAATGAAGATGCCAAACAATTAAAAAATACCCTGGAAGGTCTTATTACTGAATTTCGTAAGACTTATTTCAAGGTTATTTTTTCCCGAAAAAATATTAAGCTCACCGAAACATTGTCTATATCCGACAAGCTTCCTGAGCTTTTTACTATTATCAAGAAATATTTAGATATTATTGAATCAGAGAAGATATTTAGCGGCTTTATGATTTTACTCCGTAAAGAAGTTAAAGATAACGATAGTGACGGAGCCTTATTCGGACAAAATTTAGGGAAAATAAAAAACAGTAAAACTAAATCATATAACTGGGTTTACTACAGTTTATTTAAAGAAATGATTGGGGGTGCCAGTCTTTATGCCCCGGCTTATCAAAAATCTCTTAAAGCCGGCAGTTTAGCTCCTTTAAAAAAGGCTTTAATAGAGACTGATTTTGACGTACGGGTCAAAGAGATAAAAGGAATGGAGGAAGAGTTAAAAGAATTTAAGTTAGATATAGTCCTAAAACCGAAACTCCATAAAAGATTTCTGCTCGATTTTAATAAGAGTGTTATGACTTGGCTTAATGTTTCAGTAATGGCCGCTGAATTTGCCAATACTGAAAGCAAAATATATAAAGAACCATTAACCGAAAACTGGGAAAATATTGAGATTCGTTTTAAAAATAACCACGATATAACTCTAACAATAGACGGCGAGGAATCAGATTCAAGCTATGAAGCGCTTGGCTTCGCTGATACACGCCAAAATTCTTCTCAAAATTCATCCTATGTTAAAAGTTGGAGTACTTTAATTCTCTTCTCTACTCAAAACGGCCGTATAAAGATGAATATTTACGCTGGCAGTAAGGCCAAGAAAGAATTGTTTAAGAAGAATAAACAAGACCTATCAAAAAGACTAAAAGCCCATTTCGGTTTAAAGGACGACCCGATTATCTATAATGAAAAGAATGAAGAATACCAAATAAAAATTAAGCTTGTCTCGCCACCGGAATTTAGAGAATCCTGGTCAGACCGCCATATCTCCGAATCAGACAGTAAAAAGATACCACCGAAAGAATACCTATCAAACTACTAAAGAATTTTCCTCGCTTCTTCCCCGATAATTCAATCCCTTAACTTATCTAAAGTTAGGGGATTTTTTTATTACCTGCGAAATTTCGTCCATAAAGGGTAGGAGACAATCCAAAAGGTCGAGCTCCTCACTAATTCAAAATCAAACTCATATGCTTTTTCGTCAAAAATCATTCTCAATAAACAAACGGTCTAGCGACTACTTAATTCTTTGCCCGCCTCTCTGTTTTTTTCTTTTTCGGCGGCTACCCCGTGGGGGAGCCGAAAAAGAAAAACAGAGGCGGCAAGATATACAACGCTTCACAACTGCTTATTAACTTGACTATAAGCACACTCAACAAGATTTAAGTGATATGGATAACAAAGATACAGATAGATTAGAACGAGGGAGATTAAAGTATTTAGAATACATTAAGAATGTTAAAGAAAAACGAGCTAAAGGAACTTATAAGACCAAAATAATCATCTCCGGATCATTTATTGAAGAATATATTTATCAAAATGAAATCGTCTTAGGCAAGAAGGCGGTCCACAGAAAGAAACGAAAGAATAAGCCCCGAGAAGAACAAACAGAAATGAGAAGCGGAGCCTTGCGAAGAACCAGAATGACCATTATGCGCCTCGTAAATAGTAATCCCGATTTTATCACTTTCCTGACTCTAACTTTCGACGAGAATAAATTTGAGAATAAAAAAGATATCACCGAATTTGAGAAATGTAATTACCTGTTTATGACTTTTATGCAGCGGCTGAAATACAATTTTCCCGGTATTAAATATTTAGCAGTTCCCGAATTTCAAGGCGATTATTATTTCCGCACCAATATCAAGAAAGAGTTCGGTGGAGCAATTCATTATCACCTACTACTTAATCAAAAAATTGAGGTTAAAAAAATTGAGAAAATTTGGCGACACGGTTTTGTAAAGATCAACAAAATAAAATCAATTAATAATGTCGGCTTATACGTTTCAAAATATTTAAGTAAAGAATCGTTTAACCGAAAATATTTCGGCAAAAAGAAATTCTTTTACTCTCGCAACTTAAATCGTCCCCAAGAATTCAGAGGCCAAGAAGGAGAAACAATAATGGCTGATTATACTCCACCACCAGAAAAGGTTTATGAGAAAGAATTTAACAATAAATATCGAGGTGAGGTAACAGTAAATATTTATCAAATTAAATAATATGGCAAACTTAGAAAAAATTTATTTCGGCGCTTACGGATATGAAAAATGGTTAATTGGAAAAATAGACGGCATGCGAAAGGCACTTGAGGCCGGAGAAAGTTTTGAACATTCCAGCGATACCGAAATGCTTAAAAGAAAATTAGCCTCTTACGAAAAAGCTCTTAAAGAAATTGAGTAAAAAGTCCTGCACAAACTTTTTGCTCCACGATTAACTTACAATAGCCGATATGGTTAGCCAGCAAATGCTTCAAAAACTGAAGATAATCATCAAAGATGAATACGGACGAGATCTATCAGATAGCGAGGTATTTGAAATTGGCAACCAGATAGCAGGTTATTATAAGGCTCTAATAAAGTTGAAATTATCTAAGTAATTTGTTAGTATGAAAATGCACACTAATTAAATACAATAGCCAGGAGCTTTTTTTATACTTGTCCCCTAAAAGGGGGCGGTTCTGACTGGCAAGTATTGCTTTTGGCGATATTTAGTTAGTGTGCACAGAGCCGCTCCCTTTTAGTTATCAAAAATATGAAAAAGACAGATAAAAAATGTATTCTCTATTGTCGTGTCTCCTCTAAAGAACAAGAGGATAAGGGCTATTCCTTAGAAGCTCAAGAAAAGCTGCTAAAAGATTATGCCGGACGCAATGATTTTAGTATTGCTAAAATATACAAGATTTCAGAATCCGCCAGCGGCAAGCTGATCAGGAAGACTTTTTCTGAAATGTTAGTTTATGTTAAAAAGAACGGCTTTAATATTCTACTGGTTGAAAAAATAGACCGTTTAACTCGCAATCTTAGAGATGCAGCAATTATTAGCGACTGGATTAATGAAGACGAAAAACACGAAATACATTTTGTAAAAGAAAATTTTGTCGTTAATCGTAATACTCGAGCTCATGAAAATTTAGTTTGGGATATGAAAGTGGCAATTGCTCGATTCTATACTAATAATCTAAGCGAGGAGGTAAAGAAAGGACAGAAAGCTAAACTTGAATCCGGTTGGATGCCACAACGACCTTGTTTAGGTTATAAAACAATTGGCGACAAAGGACATAAAACTCAAATCATTGACGAGAAAATTGCACCACTTATTAGAGAGGCTTTTGAATTATATGCGAGCGGTAATTATTCTCTAAAATTTCTAGCTGAGGTAATGTTTGACGAAGGACTTAAAACACCATCAGAAAAAATTATTCCTAAGAATACTTTACATAGCATGCTTACTAATCCTTTTTATACCGGACAAATTGTTTGGAATAAAAAAATATATCCTGGCAATCACGAACCAATGGTCTCTCAAGAATTGTTTGAGCAAGTGCAACTTAGAATTAGACGAAAATTGTCAGCTTCTCAGTTTAAAAAGCATCTCTTTATCTTTAAGGGTAATATTCGCTGCGCTGAATGTGGTGGCATTATTAGCTGGAGCCAAAGAAAGGGACATATTTACGGAACCTGTAATCATTATCGACCTTGTTCGCAAAATACTAGAGTTAGAGAGCAAGATTTAATAGAACAATTAACTCCTTATCTTGAAAGAATAAAACCAAAAACACCTAAGCTGATTGATTGGCTTGAGCAAGCAATTAAAGAAGGCGAACCGGCTGACAATAGACTTATAGAGACCAAAAAACAGGCCTTAGAGGAGAGTTTAAAGCGAATTGAGAATAGATTAGACAATCTCTATAATGACAAGTTGGACGGCAAGATTGCTGAAGATTTTTACCTTAAAAAATATAATGAATTTAATGCTGAGAAAATAGAACTGGAGAAAAAAATAAAACAAATTAATCCAGGATCGAGTACTCCGGATTATAAAGAAGGCATCACTCTTCATCGTATAGCAATTGAAGCTCAAGATTTAATTTGTGACTCAGACAAGAAGCCCGAAGGCAAAAGAATAATTTTATCTAAACTATTTTCGGACTTTTCATTAGAGGGCGATAAAATAAGGCCAAAATACACTAAAGGGGGTGAATTTTTAGCTCAGTGGATGCCTCAAGTAAATAGCACTTTCGGACCAGAGAATTTTAGCGAATATTATGAAAAAACAGACGCTTTCGCGCCTGCTTGTTCAACGATGCTCGGGGACCAGGATTCGAACCTAGATCGACGGCTTCAAAGGCCGCTGTCCTACCATTAGACGATCCCCGAATGTAAAGCAGTTTAGAAAACTGCCTTTATAATATGGCATTTTTAGTAACAAGTCAAACCACTTTAAATCTTAGCATATTTTCTAGCTGCGAGTAGACTGGCAAACATTGTGATAGCAAAAACTGCTAAAAACTGTAGCCCAAAAATAGCCAAAAAATTATTTACATAGTAAGCCAAAATATTAACATTATAACCGGTAAAAAAGACCTCTAAGTAAGGTTGTAGAATCGTTAGAAATGGATAAAATACCAGCACCATCACGAAGGTCGCCAGTAAAGCATAGATAAATGCTGAAAAGAGATAAGGCGTGTAGATGAAGAAATTAGAAGCTCCTACTAATCTCATAATTTCGATTTCCTGACGATGAGTATAAATAGCCACTCTAATGGCATTATAAGCCACAAGCACACTAGTTAAGATAAACATGATAATCAAAACCAAACCAATTTCATTAACACGTTTAGTAATAAAATTGATTCTTTCCAAAATTACTGAGTTATCCGAAAAATCTCGTGATTCAATAGCATCGCTTTCCAAAACACGTAAAGCAGTAATAAGGCTATCAGACTCATCAAAGTTTTTTGGTGTAATAATTAATGAGGGCGATAAAGGGTTCTTACCTAATTCTTTTAAGGCATTTAAAATTTCTGGATTATTATTATTACGCTTCCTAAAATTATCTAAAGCCTCGCTCTTAGAAATAAAGGTGGCATCTTTTACTTCTGGCATAGCTACCACACGCGATCTTACATCGAGAATCATCGCTTCTGAGGCATCAGCTTTAAAATATAAACTAATATTTATTTTATTTTTAATAGCTCCTACCGCATTTTCACTTATTAATTTAACCGTCAGCAACATATTAATAGAAAAAAGTGCTAAAATCAAAATAGTTATCGTCACGATTGACAACCAGATATTTCTAAAAATATCTTGAAAACTAAACTTCACGATGCGCAAAAAAGAAAGCATAAAAAGTTTTATTTTATATATTAAAGCAAATACTTGCCGTGTTCCTTATCACTAATAATAATCCCCTTCTCCATCGTAATAACACGGCGGTTTAAACGATTAACAATATCCTTATTATGAGTTACTAAAATAACCGTGGTGCCAAATTTATTAATTCTAAGTAGCAAATCAATAATTTCATCAGCATTAATGGCATCCAAGTTACCAGTGGGTTCATCAGCTAATAATATTTTTGGTTGATGAACTAACGCTCTAGCAATAGCCGCACGCTGCTGTTCTCCGCCAGACACTTCACGTGGATAACGACCACCCTTATCTTCTAGTCCAACAATTTTTAAAACACTTGGTACAATTTTTTTTATTTTATCAGACGGAGTACCACAAACTTCCAAAGCAAAAGCTACATTTTCTTTTAAGGTTTTTTTTGGTAATAATTTAAAATCTTGAAAAATAACACCTATTTGGCGACGCAAATAAGGAATATCGTGACGACTGATTTTAGTGATATCCCAATCACCAACTACCACTTGACCATCATCAACCAGCTCTTCACCAGTTAATATTTTAACTAAGGTTGTCTTACCGGCACCTGATTGGCCAACAACTGAAACAAATTCACCGACATTAATATGTAAATTAATATCACGCAAAACTTTAACCTTATCGGTATAGGACTTAGAAATATTATCAAATTTAATCATAAAACTATTTTTTTAAGAGGCGTTCGCCATAACTAATTAATTTTTCATTATCACTGAAACTATTAGCTTTACTGTTGGAGTTAAAATTAACAATAATTAAATTACCATTTTTAGTCCCAACTCTAGTCATTAGACAATAACCAGCTTCTTCTAAATAACCAGTTTTTGAACCAATAATATTAAGCTTATTATACTGCAATAACTTATTAGTATTAGTTAAAGTGTGTTTTATTTTTTTATTAATAGTTGAAAAAGAATAACTAGCAGTGGTACTAATTTTTTTAATTAGCGGATTATTATAAACCTCTTTAATTATTATAGCATAATCGTAAGGAGAGCTCACATTATCTTTAGACAATCCAGTCGGTTCTACGAAAGAAGTGGAAGTAGCACCCCATAATTTAACATTCTCATTCATTTTACTAATAAATTCTTCACGACTTAAACCGCTTACTCGCACGAGTGATTCGACGGCGTTATTAGCAGAACCGACTAAAGCTGAATATAATAAATCTTCAATCTTCATAGTTTCGCCATCGCTAACTTTTAATTTAGCCGATTCACCAGGCTTACAATACTGGTAATTATAATCTTCATCTTGTTTACTATAAGCTACAACTTTATTCAAAGTTGGCCTGGTATCTAAAAATACTTTAGCGGCTACTAGTTTAGTTAAGCTGGCTAGAGGAGAAACTTGTTTCGAATTTTTTTCCCACAAAACTAGGCCATCTTTTTCACTAAAAATAATAGCCGACTTGGAATTAATAACTGGCTCAGTAGCGACTACTAAATCGGCTGATAAATTTTGACCAACAGCTTTTATAACTTCAATTCTAATTTTAATGGTGCCGTCTCTAGAAGAGGCTATTTTATTAAAAGCTATTTTATCTAAATCAACCACCCGATCGGGGTGTAAGGTTCTATTTGGTCCATAATCATTAACTGTAACATCAACAAACTTACCATTAGCTAAATTATAAACTCTTAAGATACTGCCTTTAGCGAAATCTGGTGAAGCGGCAAACAATCCTCCTTTGTATTTATACCAACTCGCTTGACCAACTGTTAAGATACCAGAGTTGGCAAACACGGCTAAACGCACTGAAGCAAAAGGCACCTGTATTTTAACTTTTTTAGTCAACGGGTTGTCTTTAGTTGGCAATGGTCGCCAGACATTTTTATTTTTATCAAAATATAAAGCTGTCTTATAATTATTGTTGATTGCCTCGTAAGGAATTTCTACCGTGTAGGTATTTCCTTTTAAATCTTCTGGATTATTAAAATTAACTTGATACAATTTACTAATAACTTGGTAATTCCAAGGAGTTTTAATTTCTTCAGCAATTATATTGGCTTGATAAGATAATTCACTAGCCGCTGCTACAAAAGAGATTGGCAAAATATTAATTAATAGGGTTAGAATAATAATTTTAATTAAATATTTTTTCATAATTTTATAATTGACTTTAAACAGTTATTACGCTTATAATTAATTAGCTTGCGGGTATCGTATAGTGGCTATTATGCCAGCTTCCCAAGCTGGACAGGGCGGTTCGATTCCGCTTACCCGCTCTAGAATATAATTAAGCCGAGATAGCTCAGCTGGTAGAGCAACACACTCGTAACGTGTAGGTCGTGGGTTCGATTCCCATTCTCGGCTCCACTATAAAAACCAAGTTTCCAAAAAGACTTGGTTTTTTTATTTGAAAAAATAATTTATCCAACGACGCCAATTAGTAGCTCTATCCTCTGCCTCTGAAATAGAAGTCGACGTGGCTTTACTAGTTTGACGATTAACTACTACTACCGCTTCATTAGCTTTTTTTAAACCTAAATTAAGACGAGCTTGCTCTTCTAAAGAAGCATCAGACTGTAAATAATCAATGACTGCTCGAAGCTCTTTGCTTCTATTAGCATAGGCTTCATTTTCGGCTCTCATTCCAGCTATCTCTTTTTCAACTATTCTTTTTTTACTGATACTTCTAACTAAGGGAAAGCAAATAGCAATAGCAATTAGTAAAAAAACAATAATTAAAAACCTCTGGCTAGCCAAAAAACGGTACCAGAAAGGCTGATTAACCTGCCGACGATTGGCAGCACTTAAATTATAAGAACGATTTATCATTGATCTGTGTTCTTAAAATAATAAAGACTTCACCTACAATAATAGCAAAATCTTTTAAAAAATCCTAACCCTAATCACGGCGTTCTTTAGGCGTGACCCAGAAGCCCATATACTTACCGAACATTAAACGTGCTTGAGCGTCAAGACAAGGAATAGCCCCAAAAATAACAATAGTCACTGGCACAAAAATCCATTCTACTACCATCGCTACACTCTTCCAGGCCGAATATTTTTTAGGACGTTTTGGTAATAATAAATTAGAAACAATGGCTGATAAAATCATCCCAATCATGGCTAAGTTCATGAGGTTAGAAGAAATGGCTGGCAAGTTTCCAGATAAAACAGTGGAGTTAAAGCGATTGCCGCCTAAAAGCATAGGTAGCCAGCCAATAACGGCAATAATTAAAGCACTCGTACCCCAAGAATGAAAACCGTAAAGTTGAATTAAAATATGGCTAAAAATTCTTTTTTTATTAGCCGCCTCTTCTTTTTTCATCTTTAAAAAATTAAAGATCAAATAGGCGACATTTTCTGCTCCCCAGGCCCAACGACGTTGTTGTTTGTAAAGACTACGAGCTGTGGCCATAAAGCTCGTATCAGAGGTGACGTCCATAGAAACCATCACATATAACGGCTCTACAAAATAATCACCTTTATAATAAACCAAGCAATGAAAGAAAATACGAGAGTCCTCACTAACCATTTTAGTAGACCAAAAACCAATATCGACTAAAGCCTTCCAAGTCATGGAATGGGAAGAATAAGTCACCAATTTCTCTTGACGAATTTGCATCATCATCTGCCAAAAAGTATTAGAAGAGGCCGCTACCCGAGAGAAAAAAGGTGCACCCCAAATATTATTATGATAAACCGGCACTGGCTGATAACTAGTATGATAAGGTTTAGCAATAGTTAAAAATTTATAAGACAGAGCATAAAAATAACCAGGGCGAATAATAGTATCAATATCAAAGACTGATACTAAAATTTTGTCATAGGGAATATTTTCTTTATCAATTATTTCTGCCTTAACTTGCTTGCCACACCAAGCTTGATTAGCCCCCTTACCCTTAATCTCGCCCTCAATATTATCCGGATGAAAGGTAATAATAAATCTACCAAATTTAGAAGCAAATTCAGTATTAACTAATTTAGCTCTTTCCTTGGCAGCTTCTCCAGCTCTGTCTTCCATGGCTACGGCCACAATCATTTGTTCAGTTGAAAAACCATCGTCAATCAAAGCTCTAAGACAAGTACGAATAATTTCAACATCTTCATTATAAGTTGGTAAAACAACTAATTGTCTAATGTCAGTATATTTATACCCCTTATTAACTAAAGCTTCTTCGGGAAAACTAGTACTCGGCTGTAAATTGGTAACTCTTTCCTCCCAATTAACTTTGGAGTTTTTTCTAACCTTACGATAAGAAGATACTAGATATAAAGCCAAATAAATAACTTGTAACAACCAATAGACATCAAAGGCAATCAAAAAATAAGCCACTAAAACTGGATTAAAATAGGAAAAGATAATTAAAACAAAGAGAGTCCCAAAAGATAAAATACCTGGAACCATTTCTAAAAAACGATATAAACGGCGATCACGACCCAACAATTCTGTCGCCTTGCCGATTTTAAGATAATCTGTCATTAGTGTTAAATAAGTAGAGCTTAAATAGCGTTCCTATTTTTTAGCTCAAAAAAACATTTTGCGCAAGCCTTGACATCGACTAAAGCATCATGGGCATCAGCAAAATTCTCACTAAACAAACAATTATGTAATTCGCTTAAATTTGGCCATTTGTAACCACCGCGACCATTAGGCAGACGGCAAAAATTAACACTACTTTTCATGGTGCAAATCTTAGTGGCAGTTTCTAAAACATTTTCTATATTACGTCTAAAAAATTCAGCCCCAACAATTTTATCATCAAAATCAACATTATGACCGATTACAAATTCAGCTTTTTTTACTTCTTCAGCAAAATGTTTTAAAACTATATCAAGTTCTAAACCTTCTTGTTCAGCTCGTTCCTGAGTAACACGATGAATACGTGCCACTTCTTCAGGAATAATAAAACCATCCGGTTTGATTACAAAACTATAACTATCCCAAACATTACCAGCGGCATCATACCAGCTCCAAGCAATCTGAACCAAGCGTGGCCAATTATCCGAGTCAGAAACTGGTGCCTTATAATTTAAAGGTAAGCCGGTTGTTTCAGTATCAAAAAATAAATACATAAATTTTTAAACCACTATCATTTTCTGAGGGGTAAGAAAAATTATTAAAGCGGTGTTACTTAATTAGTTATCAAATTTAATTTCTTCACCTTCTTTAAGCTCTTCACCGCTAGGCCAGTCAGTTAAATATTTATTATCATTTTTATCATCGGTTTCAACAACTGTTTCTTTAACAATCGTTTTATGAATATCAGGATAACCCTTAAAATTAAGGGGACTAGCATTGCCTAAATTGCTCAAAGAAAAAGCGGACGTAGCTACTGTCGGAGAAACATCATTTCTAACTACTTCAGACATAGTTGATGGTCTAATTGGTTGAGGTCTATTAATAGATGTAGAAGACGTCTGTCTAGGGATAATAAGTGCTGCTGGTCTTGTATTAGTCGGCGCCTGAACTGGCCTAGGTGTTGCCATCTGACTCTTAATTGGGGTTAGTTGGACTGATTGAGTTGGCTTAACCGACTGAGTTTGTTGAACTGGTTGAATTGGCTGGAGTGGTTGAACTGGCCTAATTGGAGTTGCTGGGGCTACTTTTGATTTATTCTCCATATCTAATTTTCGCTCTTCTTTCTTTTTACTTAAACATTGTTTACAAAAAACCGGTCTAACACCATCTGGTTCAAAAGGAGTAATAGTAACATTACCACACAAAGCACAATTGGTTTTAAATCCATCCTCAGTTTGTTTAGGTTGAGCATAAACAATCGGTGCAGCCTGAGTAGAAGTAGTGTTAGAAACAGAAGATCTGGGAGCTTCGTCATCGCTCTCATGCCAACTCATAATCTTTTCTTCGACTTCAGCACGAGGAGTAGCATATTTTTCACGAGAATATCTGATAGCTTTCTCTTCTTGACCAGTTCTTTCTTCAGCGGTCAACGGTGGTAGTCCGCGAGCTGAAAAAGGCGAAGAAGCCACGCCATCAATCATTAATTTCAAATACATCTCATATTTTGGTAAGTTAACCAAATCTTCCTCGGTAAAAGTTGGGGCAAATTCTTTAGCTAATTCTTCAGCATCAACTGAACCAACCCGAAAAGACACCATGGTGCCGACATTACCAAAAACAGCTGGCTTAACCTTCTCTGATAATTGCTCAATATATTGGTGAGCTAAAATAAGATCTAAACGATATTTTCTGGCTTCAGATAAAATATTAGCAAAAGAATCGGTAGAAAAGTTTTGAAACTCATCAATATACAAATAAAAATCACGACGTTCTTTTTCCGGAATATCAACACGACTCATAGCGGCCAACTGAATTTTAGTAATCATCATCGCACCCAATAAAGCCGAATTATCTTCACCGATACGCCCCTTAGAAAGATTCATGATTAAAATTTTGCCTTCATCCATAATCTCACGCAGATTAATAGAGGATTTGGTTTGACCAACAATATTTCTCATTAAAGCGCTTGATAAAAATTGTCCAACTTTATTTTGAATAGGTGAAACGGCCTCGGAAGCAAACTTATCAGCATAACTAGCGAACTCTTTTTCCCAAAAAGCTTTAACAACTGGATCTTTAATATTAGCAACAACTCTTTTACGATAAGCTTTATCAGATAGCATGCGCACTACACCTAAAAGAGTTGAACCCGGAAAATCTAAAATAGCTAAAATAGCATTACGTAAAATGTATTCTAAACGTGGCCCCCAAGAATCAGCCCATAATTTTTGAAAGACTCCAATTAAGCCAGATGCTACTAAATGTTGTAAATGAGAATCCACGTGTTCCACTACATTAAAAGCAATAGGAAAATCGATGTCAGCTGGATTAAAATAAACTACGTCTTTAATTCGATTCTCTGGAATATATTCCATAATTTTCTCAGCTAAATCACCGTGGGGGTCTACCACGGCTACGCCGCGCCCAGCCCGAATATCACCCACAATCATATTTTCTTGAATAGTGGATTTACCCATACCAGTTTTTCCAATCAAATACATATGACGGCGCCGGTCGTCAGTTTTGATACCAAATTTCTTGAATTCGTTACGATAAGTAGTTTGAGCAAAAACTGCTATATCATCATTATTATTATTCATATTTTATCTATATAAAGAACCTAATTGATCGAAATAACCTTTAAGTAGTGGTGGCAAATAAATAAGACCAATAACAATCGGAATGATGATGATGAAAATCTTAATATAGCCCATGACTTGCTGCCATTTTAAATAAGATTTTATCCAATTAGTTTTATCTAAAATCTGTTGTGATAATTCTAAATTCTGACGCAGTAATTTATTCTGTTCGATAATATCTTCGATTGGTTTGGATTCATTTTCCATATTTTTATCTTACTTCACAAATTTTAACATATTTTTTACCAATATTTTCCATTTCTATCATTTCTTCACTGCTAAAAGCTGGAGCTTTTTCTAAATTACGATCAACTAATTCCACATCTGATTTAAATTTTTGTAAATACCAGGCATTAGCTCCCACAATTATCTCTCCCATTTTTTCAAAGTCACTAACCGCTAAAAGACCCGGGACAACGGTAGTTCTAAATTCATGTGGTAAACCACTATTAATTATCAGTTTAACACTTTTTTGCAAATTCTGAAAATCAACCTTAACTCCCACTACCTGATTATAATTATCACTAGAACCTTTTAAATCCATAGCTACATAATCTAATAATTTTTGATCGAGCAGTTTTTTTAGCATCTCGGGATTAGTGCCATTAGTATCGAGTTTAATTTTAAAACCTAGCGCTCTAATTTTCTTAATAAACTCAGGTAGATCAGGGTGAATAGTCGGTTCGCCACCAGTTATAACCACGCCATCAAGCTTCCCTTGCCTGGATTCTAAAAAACGAAAAAGGTCATCCTCAGTAAACTGCGAATAACCTTTCTCATATTTCTTTTCGCCTGATTCCACCTCGGACCAGACAAGCAGGGGGTTATAGCAAAAGTGACAACGAAAATTACAGCCTTTAGTGAAGACGATAGCTGCTAGTTGCCCGGGATAATCAATCAAGGTCATCTTTTCCAAGCCGCCGATAATCATATAATTAGATAGGTCGTGGGGTAAGTAGCTAAGCCTTCGAAAGTAACGAAGGAAAACCCTCGTCACACCAGGTTCCTTTTATTTAGCTATTTTTTTCTTCCACTTCATAAGTACAACGATCACGAAATTCACTGCTCTTACCAGGATTAAAATTTCTAACTGGTGTCAACCAACCAACCACGCGACTATAAACGATGCACTCTTGTCTTTGTGTTTGAACTGGGCTCATATTGTTATTATTTAAATTATTGATATTTTTATTATTTTAAATATTTGCTAAACGTCTGGCTTCTACTTCACTCTCAGGGGTATAGCCTATTTCCTCATCACATTTGGGACAGAACTTATGTTCTCCTGATAAATAACCGTGTTTAGGACAAACTGAGAAAGTTGGAGTAATAGTGAAATAAGGCAATTTATAATTATCAATAATCTTGTGAACTAATTTCTTAGTTGATTCGCCATCTTTAATTCTTTCTCCCAAGAAACCATGTAAAACTGTACCACCGGTATATTTAATCTGTAAATCATCTTGTAAATCAAGAGCTGTAAAAATATCATTAGTAAATCCAACCGCTAGATGACTAGAATTGGTATAATAAGGTGGCAGGCCATTTTCCTTAAAATCTTTGTCATTAGCACAAATAATTTCTGGATAAACTTCTTTATCTTTCTTCGCAAAGCGATAAGTGCAACCTTCACCAGGTGTAGCTTCTAAATTATACAAGCTACCACTTTCTTCTTGAAAATCGCGCATTTTATCGCGCATATATTCTAATATTTCAGCTGCGAAATCATGCCCCTCAGGAGTAGAAATATCTTTGCCTAACAAATTAAGAGCAGCCTCATTCATGCCATTAATACCAATAGTATTAAAATGATTTTCCCAATAACTACCAAAACGTTCTTTAATGTCTTGTAAATAAAAACGGGAGTAAGGATATAAACCATCATCGGTAAACTTTTCAACCACTTTACGTTTTATTTCCAAGCTTTCTTTAGCAATTTCCATTAAGGCTAATAGACGTTTTTTGAAATCTTCCTTATCTTTTGACAAATAACCCAATCTAGGTAGATTAATAGTCACGACACCTAACGATCCTGTTAACGGGTTGGCTCCAAATAGGCCCCCACCTCGTTTTCTAAGCTCACGGTTGTCTAATCTCAAGCGGCAACACATTGAACGAGCGTCATCCCTATCCATATCCGAATTAACAAAATTAGAAAAATAAGGGACTCCGTATTTGGCCGTCATTTCCCACATTGGTTTTAAGCACTCTCTGTTCCAATCAAATTTCTTATCAATTTGATAAGTTGGAATTGGAAAACCAAAGACTCGGCCAGTAGAATCACCTTCTAACATTACTTCCGCAAAAGCTTGGTTGAAAATATCCATTTCCGCTTGAAAATCTTTATACTGTTCCGGCATAACTTCACCGCCAATCACTACATTCTCTTCACCAATTAATTTAGAGGGAGTAACGTCCAAAGTAACATTAGTAAATGGGGTTTGAAAACCTACGCGAGTAGGCACATTCACATTAAACATGAATTCCTGAAGACCCTGTTTAACTTCTTTGTAAGTTAAATGATCATAGCGAATATAAGGAGCTAAATAGGTATCGAAGTTCGAAAAAGCTTGAGCCCCAGCGGCCTCGCCTTGTAAAGTATAAAAGAAATTTACAATCTGGCCTAAAGCACTTCTAAAATGTTTTGGCGGTTTGCTTTGGACTTTTTCAGAAACACCACGAAAACCTTTAACTAATAAATCTTTGAGGTCCCAACCGCAACAATAAGGAGCTAATAAACCTAAGTCATGAATATGCAAATCACCATTCACGTGAGCTTGTCTAACATTTTCTGGATATAGTTTATTTAACCAATAACGAGCTGAGACGGCTGAAGCGATATAATTATTTAATCCCTGAACTGAAAAGCTCATATTGCTATTTTCCTTCAAGCGCCAATCAGAACGACCTAAATAATCTTCCATCAATTTTTCATCCGACGTTCCTTTGTTGATATCACGAAGCTGACGATGCTGATCACGATATAAAATATAGACTTTAGCTAAAGCGATTTGTTTATTTTCAATTAATGTCTCTTCAACCACATCCTGCACTTCTTCAACGGCTGGAATAGTATTTTTATGAAATCTCTTGGCTAATTTAATAGCAACCTGGGCACTCAATTCCTCGGCTAATTTATCATCTTTAATATCCAAGGCTTCCTGGGCGTGCATAATCGCGCGAGTGATTTTACTTTGATCAAAATCAGCAATATTGCCTGATCGTTTACGAATTTGAGTGATAGTCTCGGACATAGTGACTGTTAACGCCCTAGAGGTTAGGAAGTTCTTTTTAACTTCCCAACCTTTAAGGCCTTATTTAAATTATTTCTTTTCTTTAATAAGTTTATTTAATTCTTTACGGAACTCATTAGCATCTTTAAACTGTTCGTAAACTGAGGCATATCTGATATAAGCCACCTGATCAACTTTTTTAAGTTGTTTCATCACTACTTGTCCAACTTGGCGAGAGGTTATTTCATTTTTACGGAGCTTTTGTAATTCTCTTTCAATACCATGAATTAATTGTTTAAATTTATCATCCGTTACCGCTCTTTTCTCTAAAGACTTTTTTAAACCATTAATTAATTTTTCTCGGCTATAATTTTCACGTCTGGCATCTCTTTTGACAATAGTTAAATCTAAAATTTCAACTTCTTCATAAGTGGAAAAACGAAAACTACACTTAAGACATTCACGACGACGACGAATAGACAAACCATCCACAGCGACACGCGAATCAACTACTTTAGTGTCATCAAAATAACAAATTGGACATTTCATACTTTAAATTTACAACTAAAGATTTAAAATTCGTCAATATCGACAATAACCATATTTAGTAGGACCTTTTTTACTTCCTACACTATATCTTGTGTGTAACCTCATTGTAGCAAAATAAGAAAACAGCTACAAGCTAAGTAAAAACACCAATTTTAAACAAAAAATAAGAACCACCAATTGATGATTGGCGGCTGTGGATAAATAGTGGGGAACTTTATAATTAGTGTTTATTGGACTAAAAAAATACAACTGAATTTTCACTGAATCTTTATGGGCCTAAAAAAATTTACACTTTTTAACAAAAAACTAAAATGTGAGATATGATACGCTGGCCATAAAACTAACCGCTATTTCAACCTTACCAAACACTAATCAAGACTGCCGTCCAAGCAATTATTAGCCATTGGATAATATAAATCAGAGTCACATTTTTACTCCAAAAAGTTAAGGTATTTATAATTTTAACTGATAATTTGCGATAATTTAAATGGATAATAGCCAACCAATAGATAACAATGGAGATGAACAATAAACTAGCCCCAATGTCATGATGGGAGTAAGATAAATTTGGTAAATCAAAATCTAGCAACAAAAAGATTGCTCCTAAGACTATAGCTGGAATCAACTTAACAAAACAACCCTTATAAAAATCAACCTTGTCTTTAGCTTTAGATAATAAATCACCAAAGTAAACACCAACTAAAGAATAAAAAAACCAAGGAAAAAAAGGAAAAACAATATAACTATCTAGGCCAAAGAAAGGTTCAAATAGGTATTTAAGACTATTAGAAAAATTTATTTGCCATAAAAATGGCGAGAACAGGGCTACCAATAAAGCTAAAACTAAATAATAATCGTATTTAATTTTTCGCCATTTTAATAAAGCTATACCCATCAAACTAAGCCCTGCTACCTGTAGAATATCAATCTCTAGCAAATAGTCGATTAGCGGTATTTTATAAATAATACTTTCCGGACTTACTATCAAACCAAAATACTGACTTAAAACAATCGGTAAAAAAAATCTTAAAGCTGACAAACCATAGCCCAGGACAATTAACTGTAAACCTCTAATCAATAAACTATGGGGCTCATTTCGACGAGAATTAATAATATTTGCTCCCATTAAAAATAAAAAAACTGGAGCGACTAGAACTGTTCCTGAAATAAAGATAAAATAATCCAAGTCGGGGTTATTAACAATACCACTAAAAAGTAACAACCAAGCATGTTGTAAAATCATTAAAGCAATAGCTATTCCACGAGCAATATCAAATTCTACCTGTCTTTTATTTATTTGAGATGTAATTTGAGAAACCATTATTTTAGTCTTATATTTATTAAAATTATACTATTATAGTTATAATAAGACAATTATAAAAAGTATCGTCTGTATATGCACACTACCGGAAAAGAGTACATTTTAAAAAAAGAGCTATGCGTCTAACATAGCTCTTTTATATTTAACTTTATTTGAGATTACATCATCTTCTTCCTAATAAACGCTGGGACACTTAAATCATCTTCTTCGTTATTTTGATTACTGGATTCCATCTTCTTTTCAATAATTGGTTTTAGTGGAGTATTTTTAAAAACAGACAATTTAGTTTTAGTTTTATCAGCCCAAGAAGAACTAGAGCTTACTTCTTTTTCACTTTCCTCAATAAAAGAATTTGGGGTATAGGCCGGTTTCATTTCTGATTTACCACTACTATTTTTACCATCAAAGCCAGTGGCCACAACCGTGATTTTAATTTGATCTTTCAGTGATTCATCAATAACAGCACCAAAGATGATCTTAGCTTCTTCATCAGCGGCTGAAGTAATAACTTTAGCTGCTTCGCTAACTTCACTCATCGACAAGTCAGAACCGCCAGTAATCGTAAAGACAATACCTTTAGCACCATCAATCGACATATCCAGTAAACTGGAATTAATAGCGGCCTTAGCGGCTTCAATGGCCTTATTTTCACCACTAGCCTGACCAATACCCATCAAAGCACTACCGGCATTAGACATAACTGCCTTAACATCAGCAAAGTCGGCATTAATAATACCTGGAACAGTAATTATCTCAGCAATACCTTGGACACCCTGACGTAAGACATCATCTGCAATAGTAAAAGCTTCCAGTAGTGAGGTTTTTTTATCAATTACCTGCAATAATTTATCATTAGAAATAGTAATTATAGTATCAACATTATCAGCTAACTCGGCAAAGGCTCGATCAGCAATATTCTTACGCTGACCACCCTCAAAGGCGAAAGGTTTAGTGACAACTGCTACAGTTAAAGCTCCAAGTTCTCGAGCAATCTGAGCTACTACGGGAGAGGCTCCTGAACCAGTACCGCCACCCATACCACAAGTTACAAAAACCATATCGCAACCTTTTAAGGCTTCTCTAATTTCATTTTCAGATTCTTCGGCTGCTGCTTTTCCTAATTCTGGATTCATGCCGGCACCCAAACCTCTGGTAACCGTTTTTCCGATATGAATCTTTTCTCCAGCTTTATTATAATGCAAAGCCTGAATATCAGTATTAACAGCCACAAATTCTACACCCTTAATGCCATTGTTAATCATACGATTGATGGCACTGCCACCACCGCCTCCGACACCAACGACTTTAATTTTTGCAAATGTTTCGATCTCTGGTTTTATTTCAGCCATATAACTATTTATAAAGAAAGGATAAAAACAAATCCCACCCTCATATTCTAAATATATTTATTACTTTGGAATGATTCTCTGAAAAAACTTTTTAGCTTTTCCGAAGACACCTTCTAAATTCTTACGTATATTATTATTACCACCACCTTGAGAACTATTATTATGACCCCAAACAACAAGACCGAGCGAAGTTAAAAATTCTGGAGTTCTAACCTTATCAATTACCACATTAATATTACGAGAGACGCCTATACAGGCTGGCAAGCGTAACTTTCTTTTAACAAACTCTATTAAACCATTTAATTCGGAACCACTACCTACAAAAACTACACCAGCTGGCAACATGCCCGAACGATCAATTTTTTTAAATTCATTATCAATTTTTTCTAAAATTTCCTCCACGCGAGCTTCGATTATTTCGGCTACATAGTGTCTAGAAATAGTTTCAATATCATCGTTGACATCTTCTTCTTTAACTAAATCACGAACATCTACTTCTTCTTCACGACTAATATCGCCTGGATTACAACTACCATATTCTCTCTTGATTCGTTCTGCTAAATTAATTGGGCAACGAAGTCCAATGGCAATATCAGCAGTAATATGTTCGGAACCAATCGGCAAAATAGCAGTATGTAATAAATTTCTTTCTTCATAAACGGCAATGGAAGTAGTTGATGATCCGATATTAATCAGGGCTACACCAAGTTCTTTTTGCTTGGGCGTCAGAACGGCTTCAGCGGCAGCCAACGGTGCTAAAACTAAATCTTCAATTTCTAAACCAGTTCGGTAAATAGATTTAGTTAAGTTTTTAATTTGAGTAGAAAGTCCCTGAATAATTAAAGTTTCAACTTCTAGGCGTATGCCGCTCATCCCAATTGGATCCTTAATATCAGTTTGATTATCAACAGCAAACTTAACTGGAATAACATGTAAAATTTCATAATTAACTGGCACGGCTAAAGCTCTGGCTGCTTCAATAGCTCTATTAACATCAGCCTCATTAATTTCGCCGTCACTTTTAGAAACAGCAACGACTCCTTTGCTGCGCTCACATTTAACATGAGGGTCATTAATACTGACCCAAACATTAGTGATAGGCACACCAACTAAACGCTCAGCTTTTTCAAGACAAGCTGAAATAGAAGAGGTTGTTTCTTCAATACTACTAACAACACCCTTATTAACTCCCGAGGTAGGTGAAGAAACTGCCCCAATAATCTGAACTTCTTCTCCTGACGGAGTTTCTATTTTTTGACCAATAACTAGACGAATAGAGGTCGATCCCACGTCTAGCCCGGCAATAATTTCATCTCTCATAAATAATTTGATAAGGTAAACTACAAAATAAACAAAAAAAAGAATTTTAGCCAAAACCAGTCTGCTAAAAAAGCTTTATTTCGTTAATTAGATTATACTAGATTTTGATTTTTTTAACAACCAAGCCAATCATCAAATTAAGACAAAAATAGCCCCTGATACCAAATAATCAAATTAGAACCAAAAAAGATGGAAATTAAAGCGCCAACTGTCAAAAAAACGCCTAATGGCAAGCGACTGCCAAATTTCTTCTTCTTTAGGGCCATTAGTAATAAACCAACCATTGAGCCTATAAAATAAGAACTTAAAATAGCCACAGCTAATTCACCTAAATTAACAAAAACTACTCCTAGAAACATACCCAACCAAATATCCCCCTCGCCTATCCCCTTACCCTTGGTAACCCAGTATTGGGCTGCAAAAAATAACGAAGAAATTAAAACAGAAATAAACAAGGCTAATAAATAGGCACTTAAACTATACTTATAGGAAAAAAAACCAATAATTGCCAAAAAGATTCCTGTCCATAACAAAAAATTAGTAGGAATTAAATACCAGCGAAAATCAAAAATAAAAACTAAAACTAAAACTGCGATTAAAACAGCTATTTTTAACAAAAACCACCAAGAAACCAAGCCAAAACTAGCAACAGCTCCAGCGAAAAGTAGACCTGTGGCGAGTTCAACTAGGGGATATTGCCAAGATATTTTATCCTGGCAAGAACGACAACGACCCCGTAGTAATAAAAAACTTAGAAGGGGAATATTATCATACCAGTGGAGTTCTTGGCGACATTTTGGACAATAAGACCGGCCTAAAATAGTTTCTTCTTGATAAAGACGCCAAGCTAAACAATTAATAAAACTACCAATTAAAAGACCAAAAATAAAAGAGAAAAAAATTTCTAACATATTGTTATTTTACTTTATTAAGCAAGAGGTTGGCGCGCTGTAAGCGAGCCTCAATTAATAAATTGTAATGACTTAATTTAATTTTTTGGTCATCATTAAGATAAATATTATTAATATCAGGTAATAGACTTTGGGTCTTTTCAAATTTAATTTTAGCTTGCTGGGGATTATTATTAAATAAATAAACGTCTCCCCAAGCTAAATAAATTTTTGGTAAATAGGGACTGACTAAAGCCAATTGATTAAAAATTTCCTCTGACTGAAGACGATTTTTAGTTACGCCCAGAATAAAAGCTTTAACAAACTGGCTTTCAAAATCTTGGCTCTTTATCTCTTCTCCAAAATTCTTCAAATACTTATCCACAACATAATAACTAGATTTATCAGCAATAGTTGGTAATTTTTCAATTAAATTGAGGGAAATTGATTGTTTGTAATAAGCTTTTAAAATTGGATTGGGCTTAGATTCCTCTAAGTAATCATTTAAGACTAGAGCCTTAAAATATTGTTTTTCTGAAATGGCCGATAATGTTTCTGTAAAATAATATTCCCCTTCTAAAACATGTAACTCGCCTATTATTCCATAGAAAGAAATAACTAGGGCACCAAAAATAGCTAAGAACGAAGTTGATAAATGATTATTACCTTCTGTTTTAAAAAATAATGGTCCACTCGCTAATAAAGATAATGCTATTATCAAGAAAAAATAAATATTAGTAACAGTAACTGAAAAATTAAACATTAGTACCAATAAATAAGCGGCTAATGACCAAACTAAAAAAGCGGTAAATTTATTATTATCCCGTTGATAGGCTTGCAATAAATTTTTAAAAATCCACCATAATAAAAGAATAAGAGCAGCTAAGCCAACCAAACCCCCAGTTAACAAAGTATCTAAAATTAAATTATGGGCTCGGTCGCTATAAGTATTAGGTCTGGCGTAGATAGCCCAATCTGGTTCGTAATATTTAACATAAGCTTCTGACTGATTTTCTAACCCATAGCCAAATAATGGCTTCTTCAAAAAAGCTTTAACCCCAGCATTCCAAAGCTCAAAACGAACATTAACGCTACCATTTTTGAAATCTTTTAATTCTGATAATCTAGTAGGATTAATAATAAATGAAGCGGCAATAAAAATAAAAAATAAACCTAGAATAGAGGCGCTGACTAAATAAATCTGTTTCTTGGCATATTTCTTTTCAGCTATTAAAAACCAAATTAACCAAACTAGGGATACTAAGAAAAAAATTAAAAAAGCACTGCGACTACCAGTCGTAAATAAGGCGGTTAACTCCACTAAAAATATTAAAGCTAAACCCAGACGGAACCACCAACGTTGTAAAATATAAAAAAGATAAGCCGAGAGCGGTAAAATTATAAGTAACCAACAAGCCAAATAATTTGGTTGGCCAAAACTGGAAAAAGCTCTTTTAGTAACACTGGCTGGTTCTGACCAAGTAAATAAATCCCAACCTAAGAGTTGCAAAATAGCATAAACTGAAACTAAAAAACCAGAAATAGAGATACCAATTAATAATCGCTTTAGCTTGGCGTTATTTTGAAAAATATCATGGCAATTAATAGCTACCAAAAATAGCCACAAGCCGTAAAATAAATAAGAAGATAGACCCTCTTGTCGGCTATAAGAGCCAAACCAAGAACTATTAATATCCAGCGAAAAAGTCAATGATAATAATAAGGCTAAAAAGAAAATAACCAAAGGCCAAGCTGAAATAATTATTTTATTATTTAAGGTTACCTTTTTAAAAGCAAACCGCCAAACAGAAACAAGCAGTAATAGAAAAAGTAAAGCTCTAAAGAGAACTATTTTACTCAAATCAATATTAGTCGAATAGAAATAATTAAAATAAAGAGGGATTAACCCTATAATTAATAAAATTAAAAATTCTGCCAAATATTCCACTTTCAAATTTTGGATAATTCGTTTCATAAGAAAAGTATAACATAATTAAAAAAGGACTCCTATCCGCCAGCTAGCGAAGAAGTCCTTTAATATTATGAACTTTATTTTATTTTTTTCTCTGCCACTGTTCAAAATAAACAAGTAGCGGAGAGGCTACAAAAAGCGAACTATAAGCACCACAAGTAATACCAACCATTAAAGCCAAGACAAAATCACGAATGGAAGCTCCACCGAAAACAAGAACAGCCATTAGTGATAAGAGCACCGTCACAACTGTATTAACTGAACGGCCGAAGGTCTGATTTAAGCTGTGATCAACCGTATCGGCAAAAGTACCATGACTCTTAGGCAAATTCTCTCTGGTTCTATCAAAAACTACAATGGTATCGTGAACACTATAGCCTAAGACTGTCAGTAGAGCGACCACAAAAGGGGTGTTAACTTCCATACCATAGAAGTGACCTAAAATAGCAAAAATACCAGAAGTAATGATTATGTCATGAAACAAAGCAATAACTGCAATCAAACCATATTTCCAAGAAGCTACCGGTTTAGAAACCTTACTAAAAGCCATGGAAACATAGAGGATAATAATAATCAGAACTAAAAACATGACCCAAAAAGATTTAGATTTTAATTCTTCCCCAACAGAGGGACCAATAGCTTCAAAACGAATTTCCTCTAAACCGCCTTTAGCAAACTCTGACTTTTTCAAAGCTTCAAAAATAACAGTATGTTTTTCTTGAGAAGTTTCTTGAAAGCGTAAAATAACAGAATTAGCATCAGTTGGCTGAACAATTAAGCTGCTAACTCCGGCGGTTTTAACGCTATCCTGAATCTCGCTAACTGTAGGTTGACTACCTTGATATTTAACTTCTAATAAACTACCACCAGTAAAATCAATACCAGGCTTAAGACCCCAAATCGCTAAAGCTAAAATGGATATAATAGTTACTCCGGCTGAAATCAGAATCCAAATCTGGCGATGCTTAATAATTTTATAATTGACCATATAGTTGAAACAAAAAGTAAAAATTAGTTATTAATTTTACGTACTCCTAACCACCAAGGATGACTAGCTAAGAATTTACCAACAAAAATCTTCATAAATGAGCTGGTAATAACAATACTACTTAACATGGAAATAGATACACCTAAAAATAAAGTGGCACCAAAACCTTTAACTAAGCCTGTTCCGAAGCTCATTAAGACAAAAGTGGTTAAGATAGTAGTAGTATTACCATCACGAATAGAGGGCCAAGCGCGCTTAAAGCCTTCATCAATAGCTATATCAAGCGGTTTGCCATTTCTAAGCTCTTCTTTCATACGTTCAAAAATCAAGATATTAGCATCAACCGCCATACCAATAGATAAAATAACACCAGTGATACCAGCCAAAGTTAGAGTAACTGAAGCATGAGCGTAATAAGCTAAGAAAATAAAGACGACAACAAACATACCGGCCGATAAAATACCATCAAAAATCTTCAGCTCTCTAAAGACTGAAATAAACAGAGCAAATAAAGACAAAAGAAAAACAGCTGTCATCCACCAAGGCATAACTTTAAAAATAGCTAAAACGGCCATGACATAAATTCCTAAACAAACAACAGAAATAAGACCGGGCAAGCGGTAATAAAGAATCATGAATAACGCTACTAATAAGAAACCAACCAATCCGGCTTTGAGACTATTATCAATTGATTGTTGACCTAAGCTAGCGCCAACAGTTTGTTGACCAACTAAAGTAATCGGTACTGGCAAAGCACCAGTATTTAAACGCTGAACTAATAACTTAGCTTCTGCAATATCAAATTTACCAGAGATAACAGCTTCTCCGCCAGTAATTTTTTGAGAAACGGTAGGAATACTAATTGGATAACCATCTAAAAAGATGGCCACTTGCTTGTTAATATTGCGATCAGTAATAGCTTCAAACATTTTAGCTCCTTCACTATCAAATTCTAAGGCAACTTCTGGAGAATTATCATTAGAATTAAAACGTAAAGTAGACCTCTTTAAATTTTTACCAGTTAGCTCAGTATTTTTCCAAGCTAGTTGCGCAGTCGGCGTAGTAGAAGAAACTGTCGCTGAAGTTGTAGAAGCTACAACATTTTCTTTAAATTCTAAAAGAGGAGTTTCACCAATCATCTTAATAGCTTCACTAACATTCTTAATGCCAGCTAACTCCACTAAAACGCGATAACTACCGGAAATGGTGCGGTTAACTTGCACAACTGGTTCACTAACGCCAGTAGCATTAATGCGGCGTTCAATAACATCACGAACACCTTCCAAAGAAGTAGCTCGATCACTTTCTGGAATACCATCAACATTAGCTTCATAGATTAATTGAGTTCCACCCTGCAAATCTAAACCTAAGACAAAAGGAATTTCCTTAGTCGCTGGCAAAATAATTACATTACTAGTAGTTTTGGCTAAGTAATGAGCGAAGCGGTTATAATAATTGCCAGCACTTCCCAAGAAAGAAATAAAAGCAAAAATAAAAACCAAGAATAAAGTGAGGCGTAACCGTGCTTTTTTTGAAGAGAAAAAGCTTTTTGACTGCTTTTGCATATAAATTTTATAAATTAAGAGCGAAATGAATTATTTACGACATTTTGCTTTTAAATCTTAGAATAAAGCTGATAAAAAATCAATGGGTAAAAATCTTTTTGAGGAGTATCTTTACAAAAAGCCTTATTTTAACTATAATTAGTTTACTATTATAAAATAACCAACCAGGTAATATTTTAAATATTTACCTGGTAATAAGAAAAATATGCCACTTATTCCTACAGTTATTGAAAAAGAGGGGCAAATGGAGAGAGCTTATGATATCTACTCCCGTCTCTTAAAAGATCGAATCATCTTCTTGGGCGAGGCTATTGATGATCACGTTGCTAATATTATCATTGCCCAACTATTATTTTTAGACGCCGAAGACAAAAGTAAAGATATAAAATTTTATATTAACTCTCCTGGTGGATCGGTTAGCGCCGGTTTAGCTATTTATGATACCATGCAATATATTAAAGCTGATGTAGCTACCATCTGTGTCGGCGTAGCTGCCTCCATGGCTTCTCTGCTACTCTCGGCTGGGGCTAAAGGAAAACGTATGGCCCTGCCTAATAGTGAAGTTATGATTCACCAAGTTATGGGTGGCACTGAAGGGCAAGCTTCAGATATTAAAATTCAAGCTGAGCATATTCTTAAAACTAGAGATAAGTTAAATAAAATATTAGCTACTCACACAGGACATAAACCAGAGCAAGTTGAGAAAGACAGTGATCGTGATAATTGGATGAGTGCTGAAGAAGCTAAAAAATATGGTTTAATTGATGCTATTTTAAAATAATTTAGTTTAAATAATAATACTAAAAAGGACTACTTGCGTGGTCCTTTTTTAAATCTAAACTAATTATTTAACAATCATCGTTTTAGCCATTAATCTAAAAATTGGTAAATTTAAATCATTTTCAATCAATGGTGAATAAGCGAGAGTATATATTTTTGATAAATCATTACTGAAAATATAAGCTGCTGAATTATCCTGAGAATAAAAACCACTCCATGATTCACCGCTAATTGCCTCTCCTGGCATCAGCCCAGAAAATTGTTTTTCGTACCAAGCGTGTGATGATAACTTTTCATCATTATTTTGAAAAGTAACTTGAATAAAAGCCCTATCTCCATCCGTAAAAACAACGGTATTATTAGCATCACTTTTGGTTATCTCCCAAGCATTCAAATAAAGAATACTAGCCCGAGAATCAACTTGATATCTATTTAACAGCGAATTAGCATCCATTTTTTTACCAGCTACTAAAGGGTCATAACCACTTTTTAACTCCGAAATATCTAAATAACCGTCCCCATCTGTATCAGCTAAAGCTGGATTGGTACCTATTAATTTTTCTTCATCATCAGTTAAACCATCAGAGTCAGAATCAATGGTAGAAACAATAGTAGAAATAAGAGAAGTACTTTTTTCTTCTGGTAATAAATCAGTAGAAGTGCTGACCGTTTCATTAGTTGTGGTGGCAGTAGTGGTATTCAAAACAACAACTGGCTCAATGACTGGAGTTATTGGTTCTGAAATAGTCGGAACAACACTGGTTGGTATAGTTTCAACTTGGGCAACTGGAGTAACTGGCTTTTTCATCACCGGCTTAATCATAAAAATATAAGCTGCATAAATAAAAGCTCCAATTAAAATAACCCCTCCAAAAATAATTAAAATACCTATTTTATGGTGACTGTCTAAGCCACTAACAGGCCCGCTAAGCGAAGTCGGTCTTAAAGAGGTATTGCTCGTAGAAAAAGTTTGGCCAGAAAAACGATTGGCTTCAGGCATATTATGAACAACAAAATCATTATTGATTTTTTTTTCATCCTCGTGTTTATCTAAATTATGATTTTCGATAGAACTATTGAACATAAATCATTAAAAAAATTATTAAGCTGGTAGCAATAAGTAGGCCGGCGACTAGCCAACTATAAACCCGAACATCACTTGATTCATGCCCATGCGGCATAATATGGAGATTAAGAAAAACTTTTCTAGCCGGCTTCTTTTGAGAAAAGAAAGGATCATTTTTAAGTTTATCTTTATTGTTTAAATTACCAATCATAAATAATATCAACTATTGACCGAGTTTTTTACCAACAGCTAAAGGATCGTAACCACTTTTAACTTCGGCTCCATCTAAATAACTATCACCATCAGTATCAGGATTAAGAGGGTCAGTTTTGTAAATTTTAACTTCTTCGTAATCAGACAGACCATCTTTATCAGTATCTGCCACTAAAGGATTAGTATGATAAATTTTAACTTCTTCGTAATCAGTTAGACCATCGTTATCGGTATCGATAAGATTAATATTAGTACCAAGGATATTTTCTTCTTCGTCTGTTAAACCATCGGAGTCAGAATCAACTAAAGTACTAACTGGTGGCGTGCCTGTAGCTAAAGGCATGGATGGAGTAATAACCACTTCCTGACTAACAGGGGTGGTAGTCGCTGGTTCAACAACTAGTTCAACTGGTTGTTCTGTTGTAACTGGAGGAACAATTACTGGTGGAACATTTTGAGTATTTAAGTTATCGGCTTGCTGATTATTTTTGCCAGAAAAGAATTTAGCATAAGCTAAATAACCTAATGCTAAAAGTAGAAGTACCAACAAAAAGACTAAAATAATCTTAATAATTTTACTTTTTGAAGATGTTTCTTCGGTCTCGGGCGAAGTTAAAACTCCAACTTTTTTAGCTTCAATTTCGGAATCACCTGGATAATAAGCATTAGATTTTTTAGCTTCAGCTGTCTTATCTGTATCAGCAAAGATATCGTCAATCGGTTTTTGTGGAACAGATTGATTAGTTTGGTTTAAATCGTTAAACATAATATTAACATTAAAATATAATTATTATTATTTTACCACATTATAGATAAAAAATCCTTCTTGATCATTAACTACTGTTGCTTCTTGATTTTTATCAAGACCAACCATCTCTTTTTCCTTGGTAGTCATTGGTCTAGTCGAAGTATTAACGTTAACTGGCTCGTTTGTTAAAGTGGCTTTCTTATCTCGATTAATTAAGAAGAAAAAAACAACAACAATAAGTAATAATAAAATAATAGTTATTAAAATAATTATTTTTTTATCTCTAAAATTTACCATATTTATATAAATTAAATTTCATAAATTAAAAAATATAATTACCAACCGGGGTCGGCATAACAGTCACTTATTTTATTCGAACCAAGCATTGGCAAAGTTCCTGGGGGACAATTAAGAAAACAATCGCCTTCCACTTTAGAGCCAGGTAATGAAGTAAAATCAGTCGGACAGGATGATGTATAATTTGCTGAACAATTAACTCCCACATAGTGAAGATTGCATCCCGTACAATACTTTCCGGCCGGACAGACGGCGCAGGTTGTCCCTGTAGAGTAATAACCCGGTTCGCAAGCAATCATCGTGCATTCTGAAGATCCGGGAGAAGAGAAAAAACCAACCCAAGATTCAGGATGGTAATAATTAGGAGTATTGAAAAAATAGGGTTGGCATGGTGTGCAACTTGCATCACCGGCATATGAATACGTATTTTCAGGACAAATAGTACAACCCTCTTTAGATTTATTACCGACTGGACCAGTATAACCAAAGGGACACGCGGCTCGCCCATAGCCACCAAAACAATAATAACCGGCCGTACAAGGCAAGCATGAAGTTCCTGAAGCATAGAAGCCATCACTACAAATAGTAGTTACTGGAGAACAAGATGCAGCACCTGGTAAACTATAATAATTAGTGGGGCAGTGGGTACAATTAATATTTCCAAATCCAGCAGCAAAAGTCCCAGCAGGACAAATTGAACATAGTGTATTCCACCAGGTAATTTGAAAAGTACCTGGCTTACAAGGATCGTGTGGTACGGACGAAAAATTATATATTTCACATTCTTGGGTATTAAATTTGCAATCACTCGTACACGAAATCCCATTTGGATTTAAGAGATAGCTATCACAAATTCTTCCGCCTAAATTAGCCCCGTCGCATTCTTCACCTGGATCAATAACTCCGTCACCACAGAAACTAGTTATTGGATTACAACCGTCTCCACTAGTTGGCGAACCACAATCCACAGCACAATTACAAGTATTTTCAATATCAATATTATTAACTTTAAATTGACACAGACCATCACCACAATAACCGCCACCACTATTACCATCCTTAAAAACGCAGGACTGATTATTTAAAATAGGATAATTATCAGCATTATTCGTAGTACAACCGTACTGAAGAGCAGAAGAAGTAGAAACAGTGGTAGTTATTCCTTCAGTGCCGTCACAACTTTCTACACCATCGTTAGAAATACCGCCCTTACCTTCTGAATTAGGTGTTTGTAATTTACCGTCACCACAATAATTATTAACTTTTATTAAGAAAGATTTAGCAGAAGAAGCACCATATTCATTAGTGGCCGTGACAACAACTTGAGTACCGGCAGAAGCACTGGCCGGAGCTATACCTGATAAATAAGATTTACCATCCTCACTAGTTCTTAAACTTAGGCCACTATAGGCCGTCAGACTATAATTAATGCTATGATTGCCCTGGCTTAGTGGACCAATTAAACACGGCACATTATTAATCGGATAAGGTTGTCCAACGCGTGCATTAGTATCACAGTCAAAATTAAGATATGGTTTGTCAGCTTTTAAATTAATGTTTATATCTTTTTGAGCCACATTTCCCTTTTTGTCAGTGGCTATAATACGATAAGTAACCACACTATCTTCAGGAAGTGGAGTACCAGTTGGAATAAAAACAGATTTATCAATTCTGAAATGATTAAGACCTACCTCAGTCTTAACTTCCGTAGCATTAGGAAAACCAAATAAATTTAAAGTACCACTATCTCTTTTAGTTATTGTAATCTGATCAGGATTAAGGCCCTTAGTACTATAAACAGAGAAAGTATAATTTAAGGGTAAAATAGGATTCACTAAATAATCAATATTATCAGCCTCAATAATCGGCTTATTAGCAGTAATTATTATAGTTAGAGGGTATCTAGCTTCTAATCCGCGGCTATCAGTCAAAATTAAAGTAATTGGGTAACTGCCAGTCGAACCAGCCATTGTAGCATAAATTATCTTTTGATTAGTCGTACCAGAGTCTTTTAAAACTGGCTTATCACTCCAGGTTGCAAAATTAGTAGAACCAGTATCGAGTCGCCAGGAAATAGTATCACCCTGATCATCTTCAGCTTTAATATAGCCAGTAAATTCCAAACCGCTTTCTCCTGTTAAAAAAGAATCAGATATTTTAGGTGGAGTATTAGTGCTAATAGCGGTGATTGCACAAGCATCTTTACTTAGTTGATTATCGGCTGTTTCATATAAACCATTAGTTTCAAAAGTGGCACACAAATTATAATTGATGCCATTTTGTTCAGCTGAATATAGATAAGTATAACTGCCCTCTGGTAGAATTAATTTACCATTGCTGGTTTGATAAAATTGATTTTCAACTTTTTTCCAACAAGTAGCTGCTTCAAAACCAGGACAATCACCTAAAACATTAATCGGGTCGGTCATCAAAGCCAGTCCTGATAATTTAGGCCAAAAAGTTTCCTGCCAACTAGGCCAAGTAGAAATAGTATTACCAGGTACATAAGTCCCACCAGCTAATTCAGGAAAACGAGAATTCTGAGTATCAATCACTTTAAGAGCTTCTTTAATGTCACCTAGCTGTCCTAATCTTTTAACATCACGAGTTACTTTAGCCTTAGCACTATCACAAAATAAATTAACTGGGCAATCAGAATCAACTAAACATTTCTGCTCAATTTTTGGTAAACATTTTCCTTTGTTAGAAGAGTTAAAACTAGAACCGCTAATTACACTACCGGTTGAACAAACATAATCAGTAGGGCAAGCCATATCGGCCGAACAAACTATTTTTGAAATAGAACATTGCCCGATAGTAGATAAATTACTATTAAATTTCCAATGAGAAACTAGTTGCCCTAAAATATCAACTGTTTTAATATTTGGATCCTGATTATAGGAAATAAGGTAGATATTAGTATAAATCTTATTATTATCAACATTGGCGGCATTAACAAAAACAGTACGACCATCACGAACAGCTTCATAACCATCCACTGTTAATTTTTGAGGAGAACCTTTGTAACCTTGCTGTTGATACCAAGTTTCAATACTATAGTGATTGAGATTTGGCATTATTCGCACAGCAATAGCATCCGAAGTTTCAGCTGCTTTAGCCTGGATAATTAAAAAAGTAGTCACCACAGTTAAAATGGTTAAGCCAAAGCTCCACTTTTTCCAGTCTAAATTATTAATGCGCATAATTTATTTATTAAGCTTATTTGCTAATTGTGACTTTTACTTCTGCTGATTTATTACTTTGGTTATCACTCTTATCAAGAGCGGTAACTGCAAAAAAGTTATCACCAATTGCATACTTATTAATATCAAAAGTAGCAGAAGTTACTTTATTAAGAGAGTCAACAGATTCAGCGTAAAGACCAGATTTTAAACCATGATATATTCTATAATAAAAAGCATCATCAGTATTAGCTAACCAACTAATTTTCAAGATTGTGCTGGTGGTAGTTGCCGTGACTCCCTGAGGAATAGCTGGAGCTGTTTTGTCGGTTGGAATAACTTCTTTACCGCCAAATAAAGGACTTTCGGTTTTTTTATCAGAAATAGAAGAAACCATGAAGTTATACTTTTGGCCGTCCACTAATTTATTTATTTTGTAAACACAAGAATATTTACTTTGATCGGCTGATTTAACACAAGCTTCTTGAAGTGTAACTGGTATTATAAAAGAGCTGGAACTACCCTGAGTCGGTCCATAATAAATCTTATAGGAACTAACTAAAGCTGCTGGCGAGTACCAGCTAAGCTGAACTTGACCACCTAAGCCAGTATCTTTTACTTCAGTTATTTCACCAGATTGAGGAAGAGCGGTGCGGAAAAAATAAGATTCTTTGAGAACGCTCCAAATACAAATACCACTATTATTAGGGCCGCAAGCAACTCCCGGTGTAGGACAAATGGCCCCGCCTTGACTACAAAAGAAATTAGCATTAGCCCCTAAAATTAAAGCCGCATCATCAATAGCTGGCAAATCATCAGCTGTTCCTGGTTCACCAGCATCACGACAATAATAGAATTTATAATTGTGATTAATAACTGGCTTACCATCTTTATCAAACGACAGATCAGCCCAAGGGGTCCATAAACCATTTTTTTCCATCGGCCAAGGATTAGCACACAAGAAAACATACATTTCCGATGATCCATTACTGCCATCACCCTCGGAAGTAATATTACAACAGTTATTAGAACAACTCTCATCAACACAGGAACAAGGACTAGATTTGCAACCTTGAGCCGTTGAAAAATTGTTCATAGAAATAGCTGCCTTAATCTCAGTACTATTATCTGTTATGCCGACATTGGCTTTAACTACTTTCTTATCAGTTGGAAGACCCACTGTATTATTTATAGAAGCAACTGTTGGATTTTTAATCTCCCATTGCCAATTCCAAAAATAGCTAGTTACTGGTTGTAATAATTGACCATTGATACTATAAGCGTGAGCCGAAAGCAAACGATCGTTGTCATCTTTTTTATCAAAAGTATTAATTTGTTTAAAATCATCATCACTCGAATCATTTTCAGAGGTTCTAATCAAAAAAGAGACTGGATTTACTTCAACTTTATTAACAGTACACAAACCATTATTAGCATCTTTACTGTCCATGGTCTGAAAGTTGAAAATATATGATTTTGGAAAACTAGCATTATTAAACTGGACACTGCCGCTAATAGGACTAGTACTGCTGGCATTAAGACCAACTTTATCTTCACTCATTACTCCCATATTACTATTTAACTCTTTATCACCCTTAACAATTACAAAGTAATTGGTGTAAGCTGACAGCAATTTTTGTGGTCTAAGATAAACCCTGGTACTAATTGATCCATTAGCTAAAAATGTCTGTTCAGACGTTACGATGCTCGGTGCTAAACAATAAAGTTTATCCGCCGAAGGTAAAGCGGCTAGAGCACTATTTGAACTACTAAATAAATTATGCCAACTAGAGCTTATTTGGCGATAAATTCTAGCTAATAAACTATTATTTTTAGGTGTTGGGTTATTATTAAAACTAATAACCCCGTCTAAACAAACTCCTTTTCCGTATTCTTTTTCTTCAACTAATAAAATATTAGAAGGTAAGGTATCTGACTTCATTACTTTATCAAAATTGATAACTATTTGGCTATTGCGACAAACTGAAGGTGTGTTATTAATAGGTAAAGTGGAAATGATATTCGGACGAGTGTGACAACAGGTGTCGAAGCCACAACCTTGGGTGTCAGCGGCACCGCATTGTAAATCTGCTGTACAACCACAAAATAAACCACGAGAACCACCAGTACAAGCACCTTGATTAGCGACACAAGTTAAACTGTTGTTAACACTGCCTGGTTTGCAACAACAAAATCCGCACTCTGTACCAGTTGGTAGTTGTCCTTGGGTGCCACTACACTGGTAAGGATTACCACACACACTAGTATTACAAATTCCTGGCGCATCAGAAGCACAAGAAGCTCCAGGTTGTACATCATTACAGGAATTTACACAATTTTGAACACCTAAATAAGCACCGGTTGAAGAGGCTATTTTACAACTTTGATCGCTACCTTTAATACAATCATATCTAGCACAAGTCTTGTCTGGTAATTTGTCAGAACTATTAGTACATGTTTTAGTTTGAGCGTCAAAACAGCAAGCGTCCTGCAAGGCACATTTAACTTGGTCACCAGCAGCTAAATCACAGGCTGTTTTAGGATTAGTAGCGCAATTAGTAATACAAGTTGAAGTAGCTAAAAATTGGCCAGTTTTGGCAGCTATTTGATTACACTTAGTCTTATCTAACAAGCCATTAGTATCGGTTACACCACAATCATAATAAGCACAGAAACCATTTAATAAAGTACCATCTCCTCCTTGGCAAGTATTTTTAACGGCATCAAAACAACATTTTCCAGAGTGCAACGAACAACCAGCTTGGTCTAAGGCAGCACAATCGACACAAGTTCCTAGCGGTTTAGTAGTATCACAATATTTACCAGTAGTCGTACTACAGTTACAAGCAGCATCTTGCTCAGCTACATTGCCGCTTGGCTTAGCACAACCAGAGCAACTACCATAGCCAATACCATCATCCGTTTGATCACTGCCACAAGTACCAGCACAAGTTAAGCCAGCACAGCATTCATTATCTTTACCAATCGTACAACAACAATCACAACTCTTTTTAGCAGCACTAAGACATGAAAATTTATTGGAATTAGCTCCACAAGTAGCTCCTGATGGGCAAATCTTATTTGACTCGCAAAGACCAAGATTATTTCCAGCACCATTATCTATACATTCAAAACTAGCGGGACAAGGCTCACAAAGAATAGTTGAAAGATCGGCGCATTGACCACTCAAACTAATTTGACCAGCCAAACAAGGCTTAGCTGTCAAAGGTAATTTATCAACACAATAACCAGTTTCCAAACTAACCATATTGGTTGGGCAGGTAGTATTAACTTTTAATTGTTTAAGAAAATAAGTTTTGCCAGATACCTTGTCATTATAGGCCCGGCAACTAAGCAGCCCTTTATAATCTGTAGTTACATCTTTCCCGCCAACATTAGCTATTAGAGAGTAAGAAAGTTCATTTTCTAATTGACACGCCTTAGACTGACAAACATCTTTGGTTTTATTATAAATACAACTACTAGCATTGCCCTGACAATAAGCTAAAGCGCCACATTCTGAGGTTGTGCTACCGCAATCTTTTAAGACTTCTGGTACCCCAGGATTAAAGGGCGAGCATTTACCAGGAGAATTTGGACAAAACTGTCCCGTCTGACAGGAGCCAAAATAATTAGACATACCAATACAACTATCAAAAGGGGTAGAGGTGGCACTATTGTAATCTGTATTAAAACTAGTTTCGTAAACTGAATTAGGAACATCAAAATAACAGGAAACAACCGAAGCGGCGCAAGTACCAGTTTTATAAGTATTACCAGGACAACAAATAGGACTAGCCGCCGAACACTCATCATTTTTAGTACACTTACCCACACTAAAATTTAATTCATTACCCCATTCACCATTTTTTATAACATAAACTGGACCAGTAATAGAATCAACTGGTACTTCTGTTTCAATCTTATCGGCTGTACCATCCTTTATAATTACCGAAGAGGTACTTTTATTACTATTAAAAACTACTGAGGCGGCCGTACCAATTGTTCCAAAATATTCACCCCAAAGATTAACCTTAGTGCCAACCTGCCCTAAAATAGGATCAATTTTACATAAACCGGTTTTTAATGGAACGGTGGCATCATATTTAAAAGTGCTTGGAGAAAGTAACGCCGAAGTAATGGTTATTTCACCTAACTTAACTTTAAGTTGAAATGACCCGGCGCCTAAATCACTAGGTACCTTAACAATTATTTGATTATCACTCCAAATAGAATTAGTACAAACTTCTGGAAAATCGTAAACAGCCTCTTTATCGCCAAAATAAACTTGGCGACTACCACGAGTGTTGCCAAAACCGCTGCCGGAAATAGTAACATATTGACCAACTTGACCACTAACTGGGTAAAAAGTAGAAATATAAGGACCAGCTTCTGGGTCTTTATCCTTAGTAAAAACTAAAGCATTACTTTTCTGATTAACGCCGACCGTCTGCCCCTCTACAAAAGTAGTGGTCTTACCTGGCATAATACTAGGAGCTAGCGTCTGACCAGTTAAATTATCATTTATGAAATTAGAGTTAATTCCTTTATACGGATTAGCGTAATCGCCAAAATAAGCTTCTCCGCTTTTTAAATTAACTCCTTGATAAACGACTTTATCTCCCAATAAACCTCTCGCTGGGCTAACAGAACAAAGCCCGGGACGAGAAATATTATTTTTTATAAAATCAGGAAGTTTGGGACCGATTTCATCATTAGTTTGATCAATATTGGTAGCTAAATTATTTTCTCTTTCTACCTTAATTGGACCATTAGCGACACCACTAGGAATAGCAATGATTATTTGGCGGTCGGTCCAAGAACTAATACAACTAGGATTTATCGTTTTGGGATAATTAGCTATTTGTGCTTGAGAGCTATTAGCTCCTAAAAATGTCACTTGACCAATGTCAGGAATTTTAGAAACTGAAAAATCATCAATATAAAAATCTGTACCAGCTCCAGTTGAAGCATAAGAAGTACTGATTATAAATTCTATTTTTTTCTGACCACTTTTATTCAGCCACGTTTCCATTTCTGGAGTATATTGGAGAGTATAAGAATAAAGTCTCCAATCACCATAAGAACCGGATAGAATTGGCGTCATCTCATTGGCTGCGTAACATTTCTTTTGATATGGTGCATTAGCGCAACAAGTATTTGACTGCTCTGAACAAGTGCTACCATAGCTAGCATTACAAGGATCAACACCGCCTATTAGTGTTGGAGAAATACTTGAACCATTCCAAGAATATTCTGACTTGAGAGCTCCAGCACTACCGTAACCTAAACATTGATTATCACCAAAAGATAAAGATAAGTTAGAGGCAGTTTTGCCTTTATAATAAAATTGGATAGAATAAGTAGCTCCAATCTGTAAATTTAAAGGAGTGACATCATAATACAATTTAGCCGACATACTTAAATTAGCATTGGGATAACAAAGACCTTCTCCTTCGCTATAAACAGCTGGAACAACCTTTTTGCATTCATCTTGAGCGGCAAAAGAACAGGTTTTATTAGTACTATTCCAAGTGCAACCCGTGACAGCAGCACATTGAACTTGATTACACTGACCAGGCCAACTTAAATTACTGTCTTGATGAATTAATAAGCTTTGTGCAGCAGAGCGAGCAGTAGCTGTACTAATTAGGGCTTTAGAGCCACTATTAGTTTCAGCACGCCAAGCAGATGATAAGCTACCAGCAGTAGCGGCGTCAAAATTATTTTTAATCAAAATTTGTTCGTTGGCTTTTAAAGCAGAATTAAAATTATAACCATAAATAGTTAAAAAATTATTAGCGGCACCATTAGGTGTATTGGAATTACAAACACCTCCAGCTAAACAATCTGTATCAACATTACAAGCTCTATTCTCATCATTAACACAAAAACCACCGACCGGACTAATGCCAGTGATAACTGGTGGGCCAACACATAAGCAAGAACTGATATCACATTTTAAATATGGTCCACAGAGATTATTATCAGCATTACATTGACCGCCAGGAGTTGAGTTGCAAGACTGTCCGAACCCGAATTTTGGTTTACATAAACAACTAGCGTTATCACATAAGTATTCAGGGCCGCAAATATTATTATCAGCCTGACATCCACTTAAAACCGTGCTACTGTCACAAGATACGTCGCCAGGATCAGAACAATCCGAACCTAAACATGGCCCCCAAGAATTAACATTGCAAATTTTTTCGCCCCCACAACCGCAAGAAGTTCTGGCACCGTTAGTACAAAAGTCGGAATTACCTCCACCGCCACCGGTAGCGCTTAAAATTTTACTTATAATAAAATAAGCAATTCCCCAGGCTGATAAAATAATAATTAAACCAATAACTCCATTTTTTAAAATTTTCTTAGCCTGAGCCACTTTATCTTCATTACCGCCAGAGGTCATCCAGATAAACCCAGCCCACAGAATTAAACACACCGCCAAAAAACCTAAAAAACCAAATAAAAAACTAATAATAGTGGTGGCAGTTGTTAGCGGACTTTGAGCACTAAGATTTAACGATCCTTCAACAACAGAAAAACCTGGATCAACAGCTAAAGATATGTGAGGCGCTAAAAAAGTTGCTCCAACAATTACAACCAATATTATAAGCTTTTTAAATTGAGACATATTAAAAATATTTTATCCCCAAAAGAATATTGAGTTAATTTTATTACAAAGGCAAACAATTGCCATCTTTATCTAAAGCGCTAGTGGCTGAACCAAAACAACAGGAAGGATTTTTATCACTAGCCGTACAAGCTGGTCCAGAACTGGGTTTAAAACAATTTTGATAAATATTTTTTACCCCTGAACCCACTTGTGATAAATAAGTAACTGATTCAAAAAAATCGGAATGGCCAATTCTAACACTAGTAATATCTGGTTCACCATCTGGTATACCTATTTCTTTATTTTCTGTTTCTACCCAATAACCCAACGGTTTATTGGCTGAATTTCTTAAATTAATTAATTTATGTTCAGTAGTTGTTAAACCACTATTAGTAATAATACTACCTGTTCGCAAACTAGTATTCATCATTAAATCATTAAAATCAATAAGGACTGGATCCTTGGCTGTTATATTTTGAGCATTAATAGTTGGTTTAAATAAAGAAATAGTTGGTGGATCTAAATTAATTAGACTACTAATATAGAAAGAAAATTCAAAACCGTCTCGTTTACTAGCATCAGCGTCGCCTTCTATAAAATAAGGATAAACACTAGTAACTGGTCCATCAGCTCTATTGTCACGATTGCCATCTAAAGAATTAAAAGCTAAATCCGTTACGCCGTTTAAATTTAAGGTATCAGCTAAAGGATAATTATTATTTTTAGCAACATCGCGACAAACTTTACCGCCTGACCAAACAGCACATTCAGAATATGGAGCTAGCGGTAAACAGCTATCATTAGAAGTACAAGGTTTTAAGGTAGCCGCTTTAACTCTAACTGCCAAATGACTGGCTGGTGGCAAACAATACATTATCTCACCGCAACTATTAACGCCACATTCTTGATTGGAAGTAAATTCAACCGTATCATAATCACTACTCAATGAAAATTTACCGCTCACATAATTACCAATACAACGTCCGGCTTGGCAATTATACGATAAGCAATTGGCATTACCCGCGCAAATACTATCAGCCACTAAAGAAGTAGGCTGAGCATTAACGATTTGAATATAGTTTTTCACTTCATCGGCTGTACCCACTAAAGTACTAGGGTTCATAGCTTCGTTAAAATTTACCTGGATAACAGAATTCATTGGTTTATCTTTTTTATCTTTAATTTCATAGGTGGTTATTTTATCTTTGCCACCAGTAAAAGACTTGAGAGTTAGGACTTGGCTATTCGAAGACAAAGCTAAACTATTACCAGCTACCCCTGCTATCTTAGACTTCAAGGTCAGAGTACCACCAGAACGATCAACACTAATATCTGGGTGACCGCTTAAAGCTAATTCTATATTAAGCGCGGCCGCTGTGGGATCGCAAACAGCTGGAATAACAATACCATTACCGCTATCGCTTTGTTTTGCCACAAAAACATAAGACATGGCGCCAACTATTAAATTATCAGCTGCCTGAGCCGGATTAATACTTACTTCCCAGGAATTGCCAGCGGCAAAGGCATCATTTAAAGTGACTGAAAAATAACCAACAAAATTTGCTTTAGAATCTAAAATATCAGCTGTTCCTAATAAGTTACTACCACTATATAAACGTAATTTATTTTTTTCTGGTATCACATCAAAAGTAAAATCTTTAATTGTTCCAGCATAACCAGAATCAACAACGGCCGTGGCAATCACCGAAGAACCCAGAGGCTTGATAGTCACTAGTTGAGCTGAAGTATAAACTTTAGGACAATTATTAACTATTATCTGACCCTGAGCGGTCGCCGCTGGCACACTAACATTGCTAATATCAGCTTCTTTATCAACTGGCGGAAAAACTCCACCGGACAAAACTTGAGGTGCTTCTAAATCTAGTTTATTGCTAGTCTCAAATTTCCATTCAAAAAAGTCAGCTGAACAAGTTTTAAATAATGATTCACCACCAAACTTTTTAATTTCATTAGTTAAACGAACAGCGTATTCGATATTACTATTGGAAGCACCCAGATATTCTAAAGGTCTAATAATTATAATCTTACCATCACCAGAAATTGTTACTGAAGCATTGGTAAAGTTGGTATTTGGTTGAGCACAAGATCCTGTAGAACAAGCATTACCAATAGCTGTTTTATAAATCTGTATATTGGCTGGATTAATTAAATTACAATCACTTTGATCACAGGCACAAGCAGCCCCACTTGTTTTACTAACACAAATTGTATCTAATTGAATTTTTTCTTTAAAGGTTATTAAAATCGAAGTATTACGTGGTACTTCTGTCTTGCCATCTTGAGGATATACTGATTCAATCACACAAGAACCCATTGCTCCCAAACTGAGATTATTAAAACTGCCTGTAGTATCGGTAATATTGGTAGTTAGAGTGGCACCAGTAACATCAAGCAATTTTTTAATAACAAAGGTAACTAAACCCCAAGCTGATAAAATAATAATTAAACCAATAACACCATTTTTTAACCAACGCTTAGCTTCAGTCAGTTTATCTTCATTACCACCAGAAGTCATCCACAAAAAACCAGCATAAATAACAATTACTACTGCAATAAATCCCAAGAAACTAAGAGCTATCTGGATTATATTAATAACAATGGCAAGAGGGCTAGCACTGCCCAGAGTAATAGAGCTTTCGACTTGGCCAACACCCACGTCAATTGCTCCAGCCGCTAAAGCGGTTTTAACCAACAAAAGACTGATCAACATTAACAAAAAAGGCAGACCGAATCTTCTTAAAAACGAGATAGATTTTTTCATCGATTTAATTATAATTATTGGCTAATTATGATATAATAATTATAACAGAAAAAATAAAAAATAAAAAGAAATGACTATAGATAGAATTTACAAAAAATTCAAAGAAAATCATCCAGAAGTAGACGCTGAAATTTTATGGCTAGCTTATGATTTTGCTAACTCGGCTCATGAAGGACAAATAAGAAAGAATGGTGAACCTTATATTAATCATCCGCTTCATACTGCTTATTTACTAACTGAAATGAAAGCCGATTTAGCCACGGTTACGGCCGGATTATTACATGACGTGCCGGAAGATACTAATACCACTATAGAAGAAGTGGAAAAGAATTTTGGTGAAGAAGTGGCCAGCTTAGTCAGCGGTGTCACTAAACTGGGAAAGATCAAATACCGAGGCATCGAAAGATACCGAGAAAATCTAAAAAAAATGTTTCTAGCCATGACTACCGATATCCGAATTGTCTTTATAAAATTTTGTGACCGACTTCACAACTTACGTACCCTAGAATCATTACCAGAAGAAAAAAGAAAACGCATTGCTAAAGAAACTCTGGAGATTTATGCTCCAATCGCTGGTATGTTAGGAATTTGGCGTTTAAAATGGCAAATGGAAGATTTGTGTTTCAAATTTTTATATCCCGATGAATTTAATGATCTAGAACAAAAATATGAGGTTGAGAAAAAAGCTGAAAGAAATCTTTTTTTTCAAAAGATTAAAAATGTCTTAGCCCCTAAATTAGAAGAGGCTAAAGTTGATTATGAAATTGAAGTTCGTTTCAAGCATTTATACAGTATTTGGAAAAAAATGGAAAATAAAAACCGTAAATTTGATGAAATTTATGATGTTTTTGCGGTGCGTTTAATCGTTTCTAGTATTAATGATTGTTATAAAATATTAGGTATTATCCATACTCTTTGGAAACCAAAACCAAATAGATTCAAAGATTATATTGCTGTACCTAAACCCAATGGTTATCAATCACTACATACAACTGTTTTTGGCCCCGATGGTAAGGCGGTGGAATTTCAAATTAGAACCCAGCAAATGCATGAGGAATCAATTTATGGTTTAGCTGCTCATTGGTACTATAAAGCTAGCAACAATCATGAATTTGATAAACAACCTACTTGGCTTCAAGAAATTGCCGACGTTCAAAAAGAAATAAGTAACACTAATGAATTTATTAAAAACGTCAGATTAGATATTTTTCGAGACCGAATTTTTGTCTTTTCACCTAAAGGTGATGTTTTTGAATTGCCTGAAGGATCAACTCCTATTGATTTCGCCTACGCTGTTCATAGTAATATTGGTAATCATGCCTCGGGCGTTATAATTAACGACCGCCATGGCCGCATTGATCAAGAACTTAAAAATGGTGACTTAGTTGAAATAGTTATTGAAAAAAACAGGCCGCACCCTAGTAAAGACTGGCTTAAGTTTGTTAAGACTAAAAGAGCCAGAGACCATATTAAACAATATGCTAAAAGATCAACCTTGGAAAACATTAAACGTTTTATTCCAGGTATAAAAAAATAACCGCTTATTAAGCGGTTATTTTTATTTATCTTCTATTTTCTTCTTCTTGCAACTTGCCAGTTTTTCTCAAAAAGTCTTTTTCTTTCTTAATCTTCATACTGGTTAAAGCATACTTTTTTTGTTGACGCTTAGTCTTTTTAGGGACCAAGTGTTGCTTTTCACGAGCTTTCTCTAAGCGCTTACCATTCTTCAAAGCTTTTTTGAATTTCCTAAGGAAACTTTCAAAACTTTCACCTGGTTTTCTTTTAAAATCAGCCATAAATAACACCTGCCTTTCTATTTATTTTCTTTTCTAATTTTTCTTTAATCTTTTTTTGAGCCACTATTTCTTGGACACCAGACTCCATATCTCGCATTAAAATCGTTTCATCCATTACTTCTTTCTTTCCAAGCACTAACGATATTTTAGCTTTTAAACTGTTAGCTTCTTCCATCTGGGCTCTTAAACTATCAACTGAAAAAGATTGTCTAACATTAAAGCCAGCAGTTCTTAAATCTTCAAAAAGCAATAGGGCTTTAACTTTGGCCTGCTCCCCTAATTGAGCAACATAAATCAGTTCTTCCTCATCAGAGTAAATTGCAGTCGAATTTTTTTCTTTCAATTTCATCATAGTTCTCTCAATGCCAATAGCTAGACCGATACACGGTGTTGGCTTACCACCAAAACTTTCAACTAATGAGTCGCATCGGCCACCACCGGCTAAAGCTAGTTTGCCACTCGATAACCCCTCTTCATTAACTGGCCAAAATTCAAAAACCGTATCATTATAATAATTTAAACCACGAACTAAATAGGAATTAAAATTATAAGGTATGCCTAATTCATCCAGATATTCTAAAACCTTGCTAAAATGCTCACGACTAGCCACTGATAGATAATCAGCAATCTGAGGAGCTCCTTCTCTAATTTTTACACAAAGTTCTTCACGACAATCAAGCAGAGCCAAAGAACTTTTGCCCAAATTTTTCTTACAGTGATTACACAGCTTAGAGCGACGCCCCCTTTCCTTATAAAAAGCTAGAAGCTTATTGTTATATTCTTTACGAGTATCTACATCACCTAAACTATTTATTTGAACATTGACATTAACACCTAATTCTTTAAAAAAACGATAAGCGGTATTTATTAAAACGGCTTCAGCCATTGGTTTTTTTTCACCAATGATTTCTAAATCAAATTGATTAGATTCACGATAACGGCCATTTTGTACTTTTTCTTGTCTAAAAACTGGACCAATAGAAAATAAACGAACTGGCTGAGGTAATTCATCCATGCCGTTTTCCAAATAAGACCTAATCATGCCCTGAGTAAGCTCTGGACGTAAAACAGCCTTTTCACCTCTTTCAAAATCAATAAAATAAAATTCTTTATCGGAACTCTTGCGAGTTGATTTTTTATAAAGATCAAAATCTTCAATAATTGGAGTACGTAAACAGGAAAAACCAAAGATTCTAGCTAATTCCCAGGCTTTATTCATGGATAAATCCCATTGTAGAAACTCGCTTCCAACATAATCTTTTAAACCCAAAAGACGGCTAACTGTTTTAGCACTTTTTCTCTCCACTCTCTTAGCCACACCCGGCTTATCCTTGATAGTGGTGGTAATTTTACGTTTTGGCATATTCATTTTAGTATTTTGGTAATTTATTTTTAGAAAAAATTTCAATTTTACTTAACGGAAAACCGCGCAAGAAAACTCGACCAACAATGAAACTTCGATTGACTGGACCAAAAGCCCTGGAATCTTGAGAAGCATCGCGGTTATCTCCAAAAACATAATACTCATTAGCCTTCAACTTAATTTTATTTTCATTATTAGCCTCAGTTACCTTGCCGGCTGATAAATATGGTTCATTTAATTTTAACCCTTCTGGATTTTCCTTATTATAAATATAAATGCTACCATTTTTAACCTGAACCTCTTCGCCGGGTAAGCCGATTACTCTTTTAATAAAAAATTCTTGAGGATCTCTAGGATATCTGAAAACAATCACTTCTCCACGAGCCGGATCAGTAAAACGATAGTTAATCTCATCAATTATCAAATACTCAAAATCATGAAAATTGGGCTCCATGGATGCCCCTTTAACATAAAAGGGCTGAATTAAAAAATAGCGGACTGGTACAATAATCACTAAAGCAATGGCCGCTAATTTGACGATTTCCGCAAAAAATAAAAAGAATTTTTTAAACATAATAAATGATCGATTTGTTTACCTTAGAAAAAAGAGCTATTTTAACTTAACTTTTGTCTATTCTAACACTAAAAATAAAAAAAAGCAAATGAGCTTAAAAAGAGCTATTTTAAAAATATTTATTAGCTAATATTAAATAATAAGCATCGCATCACCATAAGAAAAAAAACGATATTTATGCAAAATAGCCTCTTGATAAGCTAAATCAATCTGACTTTTGCCAGCTAAGGCCGAAACTAACAATAAAAGACTGGATTTGGGCAAGTGAAAATTGGTAATTAGAGCATCAACTACCTTAAATTTATAACCAGGATAGATAAAAATATCAGTCCAGACCCCAAATTCATTTTTAAAACCATCTTTAGCCCAAGATTCCAGAGTTCTACAACTAGTTGTGCCCACAGCTATAATTCTGGAGTGGCTATGTCTAGCTTTTTTTAAGACCTTAATGGTTTTTTTACTTATTTCTGCATATTCACTATGCATCTTATGTTCTAAAATATTATTGGTTTTCATTGGCGAAAAAGTACCCAAACCGACATGTAAAGTAACCAATTCAATAATAACGCCCAGGTCTTTAATTTTTTTTAAAAGTCGTGGCGTAAAATGTAAACCAGCGGTCGGTGCCGCCACTGACCCAACTTTTTGACTATTAGCATAAACTGTTTGATAACTTTTTTTATCTTGAACTCTATCTTCGATCCTTTTTATATAAGGTGGCAACGGTAAATGTCCGATTTTATTAACTGCTTTAAAAAAGTCTTGACCAACTTTATTAAAATTAAGTAACCAAGTACCATCATTATTATTTTTTAACACGGTGGCTCTAAAATTTTTAGCCAGTTCAATAACTAAACCTTCATGAATCCTACCACCCAGTAAACACTCCCAAATATCTTCAGCAATTTTTTTATGCAAAAAAACTTCCACCGCGCCACCAGTATTTTGCTTAGTTCCAAACAAACGAGCCGGAAAAACTTTGGAATCATTAACAACTAAAATGTCACCGGCCTGGAAATAATCAATAATATCAAAAAAATGGTGATGACTAAGCTCACCTGTTTTTTTATCCAATACTAAAAGACGAGAATGATCACGCGGACTCATCTGTTCCTGCGCAATTAACTCTGGCGGTAAATTATAATCAAAGTCACTTAACTGATAATCCATAACTATCTGAGTCCTAAATGGCGATAAGCTAAATCAGTAACTACTCGTCCACGAGGTGATCTATCTAAAAATCCAAGTTGCAAAAGATATGGTTCATACACATTTAAAATAGTGTCCATGTCTTCTCCTGTGGCAGCTGATAAAGTATTTAAGCCCACTGGACCACCAGCAAACTTATCAATAATAGTTTTAAGTAGTTTACGATCAACATTATCAAGCCCTAAATCATCAACTTCCATCATATGAAAAGTATCTTGGCATAAAGCCAAACTAACATAGCCGTCGCTCTTAACCTGACAATAATCGCGAACTCTCTTTAACAGGCGATTAGCAATACGGGGAGTTTTACGAGCCCGACCAGCCACCAAGTTAACAGCTAAAGCATCTATATCCACCTTAAGCAACTTAGCACTTCGTCTAATAATTTTTTCCAAATCTTCTAAATCATAAAACTCTAAATGATGAATGTGTCCAAAGCGATCACGTAATGGTGCTGATAAAAGACTCGCCATAGTAGTAGCACCTATAATAGTAAATCGTGGTAAATCTAAACGTAAAGTTCTGGCACTCGGCCCCTTACCCATGACAATATCTAGAGCAAAATCTTCCATCGCCGGATAAAGTATCTCCTCAATATTTTTATTTAAACGATGAATTTCATCAATAAACAAAATATCCCCCTCCTCTAAGTTACTTAAAATAGCAGCTAAATCACCACTTTTTTCAATCGCTGGACCAGAGGTAACTTTAATATTGGCTCCTAACTCATTAGCAATTACGTGAGCCAAAGTTGTTTTACCCAAACCAGGTGAACCATACAATAAAATATGTTCAATGGGTTCGCTTCTTTTTTTAGAAGCTAGAATGGCAATATTCAAATTATTTTTAACCTTTTCCTGCCCAACATATTCTCCTAGTGTTTTAGGGCGTAATGAAAAATCAAAAGACTCTTCACTATTTTGGCTGTTTGGATCAATGATTCTTTTATCTATTTCCATATTTTTATTAATTACTGAATTTATTCCCAAGTTTGTTCCCCATTACCGTTCAAATCAAAGGTTTGTCCTCTATATTTTAGTGAAATACCAAAAGATACGTCAAGCCAAGCTTTAACGCGAGCTAAAATTTCTCTCTGTTTCATTTTTTTAATACCCTGATAACTATGCAAATCAGCCGAACAACCTAAAACATTGAGCTCTAATTCAGTACCTAAATATAAAGCTCTTGGTAAATGAAATTCTTGAGTAATAATTAAAGCCCTACTTATATTAAAAATATTTTTAGCACGATAAATTGAATCATAAGTATCAAAACCAGCGTGGTCTAAAAAAATATCAGCCGGTGCCACACCAGCTTGCAAAAGATAATTCTTGCCAATAGTTACTTCATCATAATTTTTTTGACCGTAACCACCAGAAACCAATATTTTAGAAACTTTACCTTTTTTATAAATATTAACAGCCGTCTGAAGTCTGTCAGCATAAATATCGCCGGCTTGATTGGTGTCCGTTACCCCAGCTCCCAGAACAATGGCTACTGGATAATTTTCTATATCCTTATCGCAATCAGGTGCCATCAAACTAGCTCCATTTAAAACACGCAGATTAACAAACCAAATAAACCATAGTCCAATAATAACTAAGTATAAAAAATAACGCCATTTAAACCAAGAAAAATTCATATTATCTTAATTTTGTTTAAATTCACAAATGGTTCGGAAATCGCAATATTTACATAGCTCCGATGGCTTGGGGGGGAAATTAGCTTTCTTGATTTCTGAAATTTCCGTCAATATTTCTAAGCGTAGTTTTTCAATTTCCTTATCAGTAGCTGCAAAAGATATTTTCTGACCACTTTCTAAATAATAATAACTTAGCAGTGAAACCTTTTGCTGATAAGCTTCTTCCAAAAAAATCTTATACAAAATTAATTGTCGTTTATCTTCATAAGTCAATTTTTCTTTAGGATTACCAGTCTTATAATCAATCACTTCTAAAGTTTCATCAGCTAATCTATCGATGCGATCAATGGCTCCCTTAATAATATCGCCTCCGATTTTAAAAGAAAAGCTTTTTTCTAAAAATAGCACTTCTGGCATAATAGTATTTTGCCAGTTAACTAGGAATTGCTGAACTATTTTCTGACCATTCTGATAATAATTATCACGTTCTTCTTTACTAGCGTAACCATCTCCTTGCCAGCGACGCTCATAAATTTCTAATAATTTTTCTTCTGTTAACTCTGGTTGGTTATTTTTACCACCAAATAAATTATCTTGAAAAGCTTGCTTGGAAGCTAGTAGTGGTTCTAAAAATTCATAAAGAACATTATGTAACACGCGACCAAAAATTAAACTAGCCTTATCACTCGGAGCTGGTATTTTCAAAACGAAAGCAAATTTATATTGTAAGGGGCAATTAGAAAAAGCTGCTAATTGTGAAAAAGAAAATCTATCAGGCAAAACTAAGGCTTCCGTGATTTCATTTTCTGGCTTATCTAATCTGTTAAGATCACGTAATAATTCTGATTTACCATTAGGATTATTTTCGGCCTTAACTTCCAAAACATCTAAGCCCATCTCCGAAATAAAGAGTGATGGTTTTTTTTCACGCACTCCTCCATAATCTTTAGCACCAGTAATATATAGTGATTCTTTGGCGCGAGTTATAGCCACGTAGAATAAACGACGTTCCTCTTCTAAATGAGCCTCTTTACCGCCCACCATTTTCTCTTTTACTAAAGCATCTGGGATACTAATTTTTTCTGACCTGGAAATAGTAGGAAATTTTTTGTCCACGGCATTAACTAAAAAAACGTGTTTAAACTCTAAACCTTTGGCGGCGTGCACTGTCATTATTTTAACAGTATCATTATCAGAAAAATCTAAACGTAAGGCTCCAACCTCTCCGGCTTCCATTTCCAAATCCATCAACTCCATAAAGTCACGCAAACGAGCGCCTGGTAAAGTTTCTTCAAACTTTTTTATTTTTTGATAGAACTGATTCAGATAAGAAAAAGTTTCTTGATCACGATCAAAATCATATTCTGAAATTAACCCAGAATCGTAAACAAATCTTAAAAATATTTTAGTCGGCATGGTCTCGGCCACTAAAACCGAATGCTTATTTAATAAAGTGAGTAGTTTATCAATATTAAGTAATGACTCATTAGAAATACCTGGGATAACTGAACAATTTTTTAAAGCTTCAAACAAGGACCAAACTTTTTGTCTGGCATATTTATTAATATTAATTAAATCTAAATGACTAACCTTAAAAGCCGGCATGCTTAATACTCTAAACAAGGCTGATGATTCATGATAATTATCTAACAATCTTAGGTAAGCTAAGCAATCTAAAATGAGTGGCTTATAATACAAGCCTTTAAGCGACACAAATTGGTTAGGAATACCTAGTCTAGTTAACTCCTTAACATAAGCTTCGGCCGTGTCATTAGCCCGAACTAAAATAGCCATATCTAGCCAATTAAGTTCTTTTTTTTGTTTATATAAATCGGCAATCTGAACAGCCACAAAACCAACTTCATCTTCACCTCTTTCAAATTGTAAATAACAAATCGGATTTTCATCATTATTTTCAAAGGCACTCCCGGTTTTTAGCTGCTTATCAATTTTTAATTTAATCTCTAAACGATTAGGATTATTATTTTTGATAAACTTATAGGCATAATCTAAGATTTCTTGACGAGAACGATAATTATCTATTAAAACTATTTCTTTAGCACGAGGATAATCATCTTTAAACTGCATGATGTTAGATAAAGAAGCCCCGCGGAATTTATAAATAGCTTGATCGTCATCTCCAACCACAGTTAGATTATGGTTTGATTCAACTAAAAGTTTAACCAATTCATATTGAGCCCAATTAGTATCCTGAAACTCATCCACCATCACTTGTTTAAACTGATGACGATAGGCATTCAAAATATTGGATCTAGTTTTAAATAATTTTAAAGTATAAACAATTAAATCACCAAAGTCTAAAAAATTATTTTCAATTAGTAATTGATTATAAACACTATAAGCAGTAGCTAATTCTTGCAGACGATTAATTTCTTCCAGATCTTCTTCTGTTAACGATTTAGTATAAGTTAAATAATCAACATCAGAAATATTTTCATCCTTTAATCTAGAAAAGTGACGCAACATTTCTGAAATAAATTTAGTCGGATTGCCCAGTGGTTTATAATACTTTAGATTAAAACGATTTAAATTTTTCTTAATTAAAATCCATTGATCAGTTGATGATAATAATTTAAAGTCGGAAGATAATCCAATATCATACGCATGTTCGCGCAAAATTCTTTCACAGAAACCATGAAAAGTATGAATCCACAAATCAAAATAACCGTAAGGCAACAGAATATCGGCTCGTGCCTCTAATTCACTGGCTGATTTCTCGGTAAAGGTTAATAGCAAAATTTCATCGGTCTCATACCCCTTTTCTAAAACTAAATGAGCTAAACGATTAATCAAAACCGTAGTCTTGCCAGTACCAGCTCCAGCCACAATTAAAAGCGGCCCCTGTTCGTGATTCACGGCTTCACTTTGGCGACTATTTAATTTGGTAGCGGAGTTAGCCATAAGCTAGTCATTAAAGGTCAAAGCTTTTTTTAAATTTGTTTCTAATTTAGTAGAAATAGAACCAATTAAAGCTAAATTTAAATTAGCATTCGTAAAAATTCTTTGAGCCATTTTCTTTAAATCAAGCGCACTAATTTTTTCGATGATATTAATATAATCTTCTGGGCTCAAATATTTTTTACGATAAATTAATTGTCGACCGTACCAACTAGCTAAATCATCTGAAGCTTCTAGGGAAATAGCCATACGCCCTTTAATCATATCTTTGGTACGACGTAACTCGTCAGTTAGTACTAATTCCTTAGTTATTTTTTTATATTCGCTAATAATTACTTTAACAGCTTCTTCTTCGTGACCGCGCTTAATGCCAGCAGCAGTAGTCAAATAACCAGTGTCAGAATATAATTCCGTATTAGTACGAACAAAATAAGCTAAACCGCGTCGCTCTCTAACCTCACTAAACATTCTGGAACTCATTGATCCGCCTAAAACGATAGCTAACATCTTAACAATAAATTCATCCTTCTCACTAAATTTACCAAGACGAACACCAAGCGATAAAGTAACTTGATCGGTTTTTTTAGTTACTTTTTTTAGAGCTGAAACTTTTTGAACCTCTTTAACTTTCACTTTATCTTGCCAATTATTATCAGGAGTGATACCAAAATATTTCTGAGCTAATCTATTAATATTTTTAGGTAACTTACCAGCCACTATTAAACTGGAACTTTTTGCACCATATTGTTTAGTAAAGTATTTTATAAAATCAGGGCGCTTAAAGGCCTTAACATTAGCTACTGTTCCGGCTGTGTCCCAACCAGCCGGGGTATCACCATAAAGACACTCTTCAAAAACATCTTCAATCTTCATTAAAGGATTATCTTCATACATATTAATCTCTTCGACAATAACACCTTTTTCTCTCTCGATTTCCTCGGCTGGAAATTGGGAATTAAGCAACATATCAGAGACTAATTCTAAAGCTTTCTCAGTTTTTTCACTAGCTACTTTAATCCAATACCCCGTGTACTCTTTGCAAGTAAAAGCATTATACTCACCGCCAATAGCATCTAATTCAATAGAGAGTAGTTTGGCACTCGGTCTTTTGCTGGTACCTTTAAAAAACATATGCTCTAAAAAATGAGATAAACCACTTTCTTTACGATTTTCATATTTAGAACCAGTCTTAATCATTACTAAAACAGTGACCGTTTCCGTTCCAATCAAAGGAGCAGCAATAAACGGCATTTTATTGCTTAATTTGTCAATAGAATAATACTTCATAATTATTTAATTAATATATTTTATATTTTAAATTTAACACAAGTCTGATATAATTGGAACTATCAGTCGTCTTAAGACTTGACTATTAATCTTACCTCTTATGGCTAGTTATAAAATTAAAGATCACGATATTACTATTAGTAGTGATAAAAAATACATTTTACGTGTTAAAGATTTACCAGAAAAAGATAAACCACGCGAAAAATTAGTGTTAAATGGCCCTAGTGACTTAAGTTCTTCAGAACTATTGGCCATTATATTAAACACTGGTGATAAAAAAGAAGGAGTTTTGGAATTAAGTGCTAGATTGCTTAAAGAATATGGAGAAAAAGCTATTATCAGTCAGACTGATGTTAATAAATTATCCAAAGATTTAAATATTTCTATTATTAAGGCCTGTCAGATTATTGCCTGTTTTGAATTAGGCCGTCGTTTTTTTCAAAAGAAACCTCACGGCTCCGTTACTTTACGCAGTGCCAAACAAGCCTTTGAACACTTAAAAGATATGGGTGGTTTAGCTAAAGAAAATTTCAGAGGTCTTTATCTTAATAGTCGCTATCAATTAATTCATGATGAGGTTATTTCGGTTGGCAGCCTAACCTCTAGTTTAGTTCACCCCCGTGAAGTTTTTAAACCAGCCTTAGAATACTCAGCGGCCGCTGTTATTATTGCCCACAATCATCCTTCTGGCAGCCTGAAAATAACTGAGGCTGATTTAGAGGTTAGCCTCAAACTAGCTGAAGCCGGTCGTATTCTAGGTATCGATGTTTTAGACCATTTACTAATTGCTAAAAATAAATTTATCAGCGTACCCTTAGAATAATCAAGGCTTCCCTCCTGTCTTATTTTTATGTTAAAAAAATATAATATTTCTGGCGATGATTTAAAGGTACACGATAAAGATAGTGTAGCTTTTCATGTTAAATCGGCTGATTATTTTGGAACCATTGCTACTATTATTTCCCTCTGGAAACAAACCGATAAAATTAGCAAAAAGAGTTTTAAAGAGTTATACGACGATTTGCTTGATTTACAAAAAAATTATGAGATAAAAAGAAAGTCCCGTTAGAATGGGACTTTTAAGTATCTTGTTGAATAATCAAAGCTGAAATAAAAAAGAATAATAATAGACCGAGCGCCGAACTAAGCAACCAGTGATCAAATAAACTAAAAATAAACAAAGCTATAATTATCGGATGTAAATTTTTAGAGTAAGAAATAGTTAATAAATAAAACCAAAAGATTAAAGCACTTAGTAATCCAAATATTCCCACTTCAGCCCACAATAATAACCAATAATTATGAACCGGCTGACTATACTGATTAGAATCAGGTAAGGCTAAAATATAATTACCAGCACCCACTCCTTGCAGTGGTTTTATTTTAATTAGTGACCAGGCTTGTTCCAAATATGTGGCCCGCTCCGTTAAAGATTTCTGTTCTAAACGGCCGGTGGCCGTAGATCTGACTAAAAATAAATCTCGATTGGGAATTATAATAACCAAAGAAATAAAAATTACAAGACTACTGTAAAATATTAATAAACTTTTAGCCGTCTTTTTAAACTTGATAAACAAAAGTGGGGCAGTAATAAAAAATGCTAACAGTGCTGATCTAGAAAAAGATACCAGTAGTGTACTATAAAAAACGGCAAAAGATAATAAATAAAAAATTCTATTTTTTCTAGTTAACTCCCGCTTAAAACTATAATATAAAATAATAAGCAGCCCGATAACCATCACGCCTCCTAAGATATTAGGGTGATCAAAACTACCATAAGCTCTTAAATATCTGACCCCACTGGTTTCAATAACCGCCGAACCTAAGGTGCTAGCTGAATGACTAGCTACACCTAGCCATTTACAAGCAAAAGTTTTTTGACTAAAAAATTGCCAAAGACCCAATAAAGCAGGGGTAATTAAGGATATTATAAAAATATTTATACTTTCTTTAATGGGGGTTATTTCCTTCTTAATAAATAAATAAAAAATACTTAAGCCTAAAACAAAGATAAAATAATGAAATAGTGATAATAGTCTATCGCTAGCTGCTACTATTGAAAATAAAATAGTAGCCTCTAGAATAAATAAACTCCAACACCAATAAGCTTTTTTTTCTCCTGTTTTAAAACTATAGTTTTCTAAAAATATTTTTTTGCCCCAAACAATTAAGGGGATAATTAATAATAACCAGGCAGCAAAAAAAGATATTTCTAAATAATTAGAATCGTTGGGTCGTAAAATTAATTTAGTTTGCCAAGGCCAAACCAACAGCCAAAGATACAAACAATATTTTCCAATCAGCTCTTTATTCATAAATATCAAACTTGGATAAACAATCGTTATAGTTCTTATAAAATTCAGCCCGGCGATCATTCAGATAAAATCTCAAAATAGTATCGCTAATTAAAACTCCTGACTCAGTAGCGGCCAACTCTCTCATTCGAGCCGGCATAATCAACATTTGGATTTTTTTAGCACACCAATTTAAGCAATCTCCCCAGCCAAAAAAAATCCATTCACCCCAACTACGATGGAAATAATTTTCAGGGAAAATATCTTTTAATAAAAGGCTATTGGGGAAAGCCTCTTTAAGCCAGCTATTTTTAAATCGTAAATAAGCTAAGAGATTATCTTTTTCGTAAATTGGATATAAGCCTAAAAACCAATGATCGAAATAAGGATCGTGCGGCGCAAAACGTAAGTTTTCCATAGCTAGACCATCGACACTAGCGTAAAAACTCAGACAAATTTTATTTCTTTTCCCCTTCTGATTAGGTCTCATATTAGCTAGCTTCATGAGTCCCGTACAAAATAAACGAGTCAGCCATAGACGACGAGGTGAGGAAACTACAAAGACATCGATATCGCTTTCATCACGTAAATTATGATGACCAATCAAGTTAGAGACGGCTACTAATTTTACGAATGGTAATAATCTAAAAAAATAAGAAGCGCGACGAGCTATCTTAATTTTATAATTAGCATAGTTATATCTTTGCTGACGAATACTAACTAATTCTTGCCGACCAGTTAAAAAATAAAAGCCATCGCATGTCTCTAAAACTTTTTCTTGTTCTAAAAAATTATCTAAAGCCGCTTCTAAAATAAGTAAATCAATTTTCAGCGGTAAGTTTTGCCAGATTTCCCAACGTGTCAAGGGATAGTTAAACAAATCAAAAAAAACAATAGTAGAAATTATTGCTGCTCTTAATTCGCTGGTTGAATATTTTCGTTCCATTTTAATTATCACTCTTAGGACGATCAATCTTCACAATCTCAATATCACTAGCACCGCCAGTAATCTTTATAACATCTTTATCAATCTTTTTAAATTCGGTATAGGCATTATTATAATGATTAACAGTGGTGCCTAAACTATTACCAAGTTTTTGTAAAAAATCATCATAACTAATAATGTGCTTACCTAATTTTTCAATATTCTGTTTTATTTCCATCGCCTTTTCCTCAATTTGCATGGCCTTCAATCCTTGCAAAACCGTTTGTAAGTAGGCTAAAAATGAAGTCGGAGAAACAATAATTACTTTTTTATCTCTAAAAGCATATTCAATCAAATCACGAGTATTAACTTTAACAGCCCCCACACTATTAACTAATAAATCATAATAAATTGCTTCCGAAGGAATAAACATGAAAGCAAACTCTAAAGTACCTTTATCTGGCAAAACATATTTAGAAGTTTCATCAATACGATTTTTTAAATCTTGCTTAAAGGCTATTTCTAATTTTTTACGAGTCTCATCATCATGACAGTTAAGTAAACGTTCATAATTTTCTAAAGAAAATTTAGCATCAATAGGAATAATTTTATCTTTTACAAAAACTACCGCATCGACAATCAAATCTTTACCAGTTTTTTCATCTCTACCCATCTTATATTGCAATTCATAAGATTTCGGTGGCAAAACATTTTTTAAAGTTTCTTCTAAAAAATATTCACCAAGTACACCGCGTTGTTTGGGATTTTTTAAAATATCTTGTAAGCCTTGAAGTTGGGCCGAAAAGTTAACTACTTGTTTATTAGTCTCATCTAACTTAGTTAATTTTTCAGTCACATCGGCAATTAATTTAGCCGATTGACCAGTAATGTTTTGAATAATTCTAGTGGTTTGTTCAAATTGTCCCTGGCTAGTGCGATGGGTTTCTGACAACTTAATATCTAATTCTTGACGTAATTCGGTATTTTGACGATTGAGCTGATTTAACTGCTCTGATTGCTGAGCCATGCGTTCCATTAGTGGGGACCACTTATCAGAGCTACTATCTTTTTTGTTCATTAATAAATAAATAACCACCCCCAAGCCACCTAACACCAAAATAAAAAGAAATATTTGCGAATTATCCATAATATTTAAACTTAATAATTATTACTTTTATTATATATCTTTTGAGCTTATTTTGGCATATTGACAAGATTCAAATAAGATACTAAATTTAGCAAATAAGGTCATTAAAAATAAAAGTGGAGGACAAAAAAAATGAGAACAGCAGAAAGTATTATTAAAGAGAACCAACTGGTGCAGGATTTCAAAAAATTTATCGAACAGTACATCACCCTAGATGACATCCCTGAACTTTTCATTAAAGAAAATTTCAAGGATGAAGCTACTATTAAGCATGTTCAAGACTCAATACAAGCTGAATGCGGCGTGCATGTTTACGTAAGTGAAATTGTTGACTACTTAATTAAATATGCAAAAAAGGTAATCAAAAATAAAAATAATTTTCAAAATTACCTTGTATTAAATGAATTAAAAGCATTGCCTGGAATTGATTATTACGACAACTACGTAGACCCTCAAGATAATCATGAGGATGAGCTTGAATTCTATAGTGAAGTGGACCTAGAATACAGCTAAAAAACCAAAAGTTTGCCTATAAGAAAAAAAGTTGACCCACTAAAAGTCAGCTTTTTTATTAGATTAGAACAAATCAACTCTTTACAACTAAATAATCATCAGCTATAATTTAAAAATCAATAAAATTTTAGTTTCTTAACCTTTTAATACGTACTGGCCTATGAGACGCTTCGTATTAGTAAACAGCCAAAAGTAGACAAAGAAGCCGGGGGACAGTAAGGGTACTGGTCCCAAAAAATCGTTTTAAACAAAAAAAACCGATTCGTAATGAACCGGTTTTTTCTTATTCTCAAGTCTATTGTTAAGCCCAAGTAACACCAGCTACTCTATCGTCATCAGCTTTAAATCTCATAATCTTCACGCCCTGAGTATCACGACCCAAAACGCTCACTGATTTAAACGGTACACGAATAACTTGTCCATTGTCAGAGATAATAATAATATCTCTATCCATCATAGTTTCTTCATTTAATAAAAAAGCATTAGTTAGTTCACCGGTCTTATCGGTAATCTTGGAAGTTTTAATTCCTGAACCACCACGACCCTGAACCTTATATAAACTAAAGTCTGTTCTCTTACCATAACCACGAGCCATGATAGTTAGTATTTGATATTTTCTAATTCTATCTTTATCAGTTTTAGCTATACCCATACCAATCACACGATCATTTTTATGAAGTCTAATACCATTAACACCAGCGGCATTACGACCCATATCGCGAACATCAGTTTCTTTAAATCTAATAGCTTGGCCTTGGGCAGTAACTAATTGAATATGATCACTACCAGAGGTTGGTTTAGCCCAAATCAATTTATCATCCTCCTTAATCTTAATAGCAATCAAGCCACTACGTCTAACATTAGAGAAAGCTGAAAGTTCAACTTTCTTAACTAAACCTTTTTCGGTAGCAAAGAATAAATATTTACTAGTGGATAATTTATCTAAAGGTAAAATAGAAGTAATTTGTTCTCCACCAATTAATTGTAAAAAATTAACAATTGGTGTGCCTTTAGCAATACGTGAGGCTTGAGGAATTTCGTAAGCCTTTAACTGAAAGACACGTCCTTTGGTGGTAAAGAATAAAATATCATTATGAGTTAAAGTGGTAAACATAAACAAAACAGAATCTTCTTCCTTGGTAGTCAAACCAATGATCCCCTTACCGCCTCTAGCTTGAACCTTAAAAGTATCAGGTTCAGTACGTTTAATATAGCCATCACGAGTCATTATTACTAAGGCTTCCTCGTTAGGCACTAAATCTTCCATATTAAATTCTTTTATACCGTGAGCAATAACTTCAGTACGGCGCTCATCTCCAAACTTTTCAGTTAAAGCAATCAATTCATCTTTAATAGTAGCTCTAATCTTAATAACTGAAGCCAACAATGCTTCCAGTTCAGCAATTAAAACTTTCTTTTCTTTAAGTTCATTTTCAATTTTTTGTTGTTCCAAATTAGCTAGGTTCTGTAAACGCATTTCTAAGATAGCCACAGTCTGGCGTTCTGATAATTTAAATTTTTTCATCAAACTAGCCTTGGCCACTTCCTTGTCTTTAGAAGCTTTAATAGTTTTAATTACTTCATCAATATTTTGCAAAGCAATCATTAAACCTTCTAAAATATGAGCTCTTTCAAGTGCTTTAGCTAATTCATATTGAGTACGACGCTTAACCACTTCTTGGCGATGCTTAATATATTCTTCTAAAATCATTTTCAGTGTTAAAACTTTTGGCTGAATACCGCCATCAACTAACGCCAACATATTACAATGAAAAGTAGTTTGCAGCGAAGTGTGCTTATAAAGAGCATTTAGAATCTTTTTTGGATAAGCTTCTTTTTTAAGTTCAATGACCACACGAACACCGTCGCGATCAGACTCGTCACGTAAAGCACGAATACCATCAATCTTTTTATCTTTAACTAGATCCGCAATTTTTTCTACTAAATCAGCCTTATTAACCTGATAAGGAACTTCGGAAATAATAATTTGAAAACCATTTTTATTTTCAGAAATATCCGCTCTACCTCTCACCACAATTCCACCACGACCAGTAGCATAAGCGGTTAGAATATCTTTCTTATTATAAATAATACCTCCGGTTGGAAAATCTGGTCCCTTAACAAATTCCATCAAATCTTCAATACTGGCCTCTGGATTATCTAATAAATGAACAATTGCACCAGATAATTCTCTTAAATTATGAGGAGGAATATTAGTCGACATGCCAACAGCAATACCCATAGTACCGTTTAAAAGTAGGTTTGGTAATTTAGCTGGTAAAACTCTTGGTTCTTTGCAGGAACCATCAAAGTTTGGAATAAAATTAACTGTATCCTTATCAAGATCAAACAACATTTCTTCAGCAATCCCTGCTAATTTAGCCTCGGTATAACGCATAGCAGCTGCGCTATCACCATCCATAGAACCAAAGTTACCTTGACCACGAACCAAAGGATAGCGCATCGAAAAATCCTGAGCCATACGTACCATTGAATCATAAACAGCACTGTCACCATGAGGATGATAATGACCTAAAACTTCACCGACCACAGTGGCCGATTTTCTAAATTTACCATTAGCGCGAAGTCCAATACTCCACATTGCGTAAAGAATGCGACGATGAACAGGCTTCAAACCATCTCGAACATCCGGTAAAGCACGAGAGACTATAACACTCATAGCATATTCCAAATAAGATCGACTCATTTCGTCGACGATAGGTTGTTCTTCAACTATTCCAAATTCCGTCTGTTTTCGGACATTTTCCAAGACTTCTGATTGGTCTTTTTCGTTAGACATAATAGATGTATTTAATAGGCGATTTGGGTAATATTTTCACAACCAGCGGGAATAACACAAGGTCTAGCCTCACCGATTGTTGGCATACAATTAATATAAGCCGGGCAATTATTTTTAACTACTGGTACTGTAGAAGTAGAAATATTCTTAGTCAAATCTGATAATTCTTTTTTTATTTCTAAAATAGCAGTTGACGTGGCAGCGGAAGAAGAAGCAACATTGGCAGTTTTATCTAATAATTTTTTAACAAATTCATTCTCAGTACTAGTGGCCGGTTGATTAATTCCTAGTCGTGCCTCAGCTTCTTTAGTGTTCTTGTCAATTTCGGCACTAACTTCAGCCCAACTTACTTTATTTGTTTGATTAGAAATATTACCAAAAACACCTTGTATATTTAGTAGCCATAAAACAAATACTAAAGCAAAGACAGAAATTACTCCAATTTTGAGAAACAAACTTTTTTTCGCTTCCCTTTCTTCTTCATTCATATTTATTTTTTTATTCTTTAATACCATCTAAGTTAACATCATAAATAATGCTCTCAGCTACTAAACGATATGATAAAATTTCTTCTTCAGTAAACCAAATTTTCATCTCCCTTTCAGCTTCGGAAACTTGGTCAGAACAATGAATTAAATTTCGAACAGCCCGATCATCATAACTGGATAATTCATAAGAATCTAGAGTGTAGTCGCCACGAATAGTCCCAATATCTGAGGTTAAAGGTTCGGTGCCGCCAACTATTTTAGTCACAATTCCGATAGCCTGATTGCCTTCAAAAATCATAGGCACAATTGGACCTGCTGTCATAAATTTAACTAGAGCACGAATAATATCTTTACCATATTCTAAAGCATCTTTTTCAATTGGCAGACCTAAATCCTCACGATTCTTCATGATATTCGCACCTTTCTTTAAGAACCAAGCCTCATCTTTATTATAGTGGTCCCAACATTGTTGTTCGGTCGCCATCATAATTTTCATAGCCACCATTTTTAAACCAACTTTCTCAAAACGTCTAATAATTTCGCCCATTAACCCGCGCTGTACAGCATCTGGTTTTAAAATTACAAGGGTTCTTTCTTTTTTAGGGTGTGGCATCATATTCTTTATATTTTAATTATTTTAAAAACTTAAAATGATTAGCTCCATATCTTCTTGAGGAAGATCTTTTTTAGTAATCTTTAATTTTTCCTCATGACTTGGTTCTATACCTAATTCTTTAATAAACTTTTCAATAGAGTCCAATCCTTCAATCGCTAAACCTTCAGTTTGATAATGCATTGGTATAACAATACGTGGTTCAATTTGAGAAATAACTTCTACTGCTTTCTTAGCATCTAAGGTAAATTTACCGCCAACTGGAATAAGCAAAACGTCAGTACCGACTAATTTTTCTAATTGCTCATTAGTTAAAGTATGCCCTAAATCTCCCAAGTGAACAATGGAAATATCTTCAACCTCAATACGATAAATAATATTACCGCCGCGTAATTTCCCTTCTTCTTCATCGTGATAAGAATCAATTCCTTCGACTAAAACACCTTTAAAATCATATTCACCAGCACAATCAATGACAAAAGGCTTACCGCGTAAGGCTTCAACGTTATTATGATCATGATGATCATGGGAAACAGTAACAATATCAGCTTCAAGGTTAGGCATTTTTAAACCAGTTTCCTTATCATAAGGATCGGTAATAACTGTTACGCCATCTGTACCAACTTTATCTTGCAACTTAAAACAGGAGTGTCCTAACCAAGTAATAATCATATAGTTATCTTAAAAACAATAAAAAAGGTCCAAAAAAAACCTGTATATTTATTATAACAAGGAGATGTTAAAAGGTCAATTTACTGCCAAAAACAAAGGGTTTTGGTTAAATTGATAAAAAAAGAGGCTTACGAAATTGTTTCGTAAGCCTCACTCATATCCACTTATTACTGTAGGTTAGACCACTTGAGATTAAGGTCGGCGCCGGCAGTTGCTTTTTGAATTTGTTCTGTAGTGATAATAATTGTGTTATCACTACTTATTACATGTATAGGAATATACACGGTCGGATAGAACATTCCATTGGACGTATTTGTACATGATGCTTTTAAATAGAATTGCCCTATTGGAGCCATAAAACGTCGCGATGATTGATCATAACCAATGGAAATCAAAGTACTCTTTCCATCTTTCGAGACATCTTTCGGATCAAATAATAGTTTATAGTCTTTAGCCATAAACTTAATTTTAATTTCCTTAGTTTCGTTAGTGCTCATTTTTTTGATGTCACCTTCATTAATGTATAAAATGGCATCACCTCTATTCACTCTTTTTCTGAACTCACCATAAATATTTATGGCGTCCTCGGGGTTAAAGACAACTCCAATATGAATGTCTCTATCTTTTTGAATAGATAAGCTATACTCATTTTTAGCATTATCCTGAAGCGAATCAGCTTTACTTCTACCTCGAAATTCAATGCCTTGCCACTGTCCACCACCTAAATCAGAGAATACTTTAAATCTTTCTGTGCCGGTGTAAATGACTTTTATCGATTCAAAATTTGCCTGACTCTGTGGTTGCACAACTGTTACTGTTTGGGTAACTGGCAAATTAGTTTGTCTAACCTCGGTAACTGTTTTAGTCACACTAGACTGGCTTGTCTGTGGGCCGTTCCCCTTTAAGATTGACTGTAAAGTGGAATTTCCTGTCGCTGGCGGAGGAGAGGCATTAGTCGTAGAGGTAACTATAGAAACAACGCTCGAACTAGAGCTTTGTGTTACCACGGTATTATCATCTGGTTCAACAGTCACCAATCCAGAACGTCCGACTTCTTTGGAAACAGAGAATTTTACTTTTCCATTCAAAGTAACACATTCTAGATATACGCTTTTTTGACCGCGTATTGGAAAACTTTTTATACCCTTATAGGGTACATCATTTTTTTCGCCGTTAATGGCGATTTTCAGGTCTTGGCCAAAATTATTAGCCACTCTCAGCTGACCAAAAGCAGCACTAAAGCCACACATAGTCACAAACACAAGTACAATCCAAATTTTTCTCATGATATGGAGTTTTTGTTGTTAAATTTTTAAATGACAATTTATTAATTATCCCTAAAGATAATCGTATTATGTTATCAATAAATAGTTATTTTGTCAATAGATACTGACAGCCAACAAAAAGACCACTAAAAGTGGCCTTTTTTACTTAATTTAAAGTAAATAATTAAGCTCCAAAACGACGAGTCAGTACCCTAACTAATTTGTGGACACCCTCGGAATCTATTTTAAATTCACGATTGCCTAACACAAAATGTTTAGCATCAAGATCTACCATGACACCCTTAGCCACTACATTAAAGGTGCCGCTAATTTTATTGATTAAATCAGCAGAAGCTAACTTAGATAAATTAAAGGAGTGAAGCATTTCATAGACTGTTTTATCATTAGCTCCTAATTTATTCCAATTAGTAAAAATCTTTTCTAAGCCACCGCGACTAGCAAATTTATCCATCGAAGCTCTGCCTCTTAGTTCATCAATAAATTCATTAGGAACACTTTTATTATTAGCATCAAAAACTTCTTTAATAACATTTTTAGTGGTGTCAAAAACTATTTTACCACCTTTGTTTTGATAAACTATTTCATTACCAACTGATTTGATAGCTTCAGGAGAAACATGAAAAATTTTAGCTAAGCCAGTGATAGCGGTCGAAGTTTTAGCTGCCGCTTCTGAATCAGCCCCAATAGTTGGCATCGGATTACTAGCTGGTACTGTTTGCACCAAAGCTGATTTATCAAAATCATTTACATCATCGCCAGGCTTAAATTTTAAATCATTGTAAATTTCTTGATTTGTTTTTGGCACTTCATGATCTAAATAGCCTGGAGTACCCCCCTCTCCGCTCTCAACTGCAACTTTAAATTGGCCACCCTCTTGAGTTAACAATACTTTATTACCTTCAAAAACTTTGTCAGTCACATCACCACTATTATGAATTGTATTAGCTGTTTGGGTTTCAGCCCAATGATTAACAGCTTCAGTATTATTTAAATCTCCCTTATACCCTAATGACTGGGAATTACTCTTAAATATTTCTCTTAGTGATCGCCAAACCGAATTACTTTGACCAGGTTTACTAGAAATGTGCTCACTATATGTTTTTGGTGCAGTTTCAATTTTAACTGTTTTAATAACTTCAGTAGTTGCGGCCACCGGTTGATTAATATTCTGTCCAGCATCAATTGTGTTACTAGGTTGAGTTTGATTAGAACCAGTTACAACTTCTTGATTACTACTTGGGGTTTCTACACTAGCTGGCGTTTCGGTTGTTATTTGATTAGCACCAGTTACGACTTCCTGATTACCACTTGAAACATTTGCGCTGCTTGAATTTTCCGTTATTGTTTGGTTAGCCACAGTTGCTATTTTTTCCACAGCCTTACCACCACCAACCTGCTCAGTCGTAAATAAACTCTTTGTCCAATTTAAAGCTTGGTCAGCATGAGTAAGACGTCCTAAATTACTTAATTGATGGCTAGACCAATTTCCTAAACCAGTATGCTCAAAAATCCAAGCACCAACAGCCGCAAAAGTAGCACCTATTACGGCCCCCTTAGCAGTTTCTTTAACTAAGTATTTAAATTCAGCACTTTCACGTTGTTCTTCTTTAAAATTTAAAAAGCTGGCTAAACGTTCTTCTATACTTAAGTATTGTAAATCTTCTAGTAACTCTTGGGATTTTAATCTAGCGTTCCACTCATTAACCATTTCTTGTCTTCTTTTTTCTAAAGTTTCTCTTTTATCTAAGGTAATATTAACATCTCCAAGCTGTTTTGTAATAGAATTAAATTCATTGTTATGTTCCAAGTTATCCTTGGATCTAGTTAACTTAGTTACCGATTTATCAATATGCGTTCTAGAGGCTTTACGGCCAACAATATCCTCTTTATTAAAAACTAAAGACTTAGCCTCTTCTAAAGAGTTAAGTAATCTATAATAATTCAAAGATCTTTCAGCTGGATTACCAAAAGAAACTAAACCATCTTCCATTTTTTGACTAGTATATTTTACCCTATCAATTAAACGGGCAAATACTTTAGATAATTCTGTTCTAGCTTCACCCCATTCCTCTTCGGTTGACGTTCCACTAGTTGTGTCTAGGCCATCAAATTTATTTTTCAATAAATTATATTTTTCGATTAAACTATCGAGTTTATCAGCTAGACCTATATTTATTACTTTATCACCCTCTTGTTCATAGCCAACAGCTAAGTTTAAATTTTTAATTTTTTTATCTTGACTAACAACTCCTAATTGAGCTAAATCAGCTTGCTCTTTTAGACCTGCCCTAGCTCGGGTATTAGCTCGCCAGCCACCAATAGCAGCGGCCACTGCTGGACCAACAGCATAAGAAAAACTTTTACCAATAATCGCTGTGGCTAGTTCTGATCTCAAACCAAATCTAGCGGCGGCACCAATCCCCATATAACCAGCCTTATCTTTCTGTCCGCCCAGCATCATACTAAATTTCTGCCACGAACCTAAAGAGTTATCGACTAATTTTTGAATTATTTGTTCATTTTTAGGATCAGAATTTAAAAACTGATTGAGTTTTAATTGTTTCTCAGCTTCAATTAATTTATTAACCAACTCGGCTGAATCATTATCATCTTTAGCTGATTTTAATAATTTCTCTCGAGATGTTTTTAAATAATTACTAAATTCTTGATATTCTGGGGAGTCGATGGGTGTTTTAGATAAATAATAAGCATCGTTATTATATTCATCAATCAATTTTTGTCTTTCTGGATCAATATCCTCTTCAAATTTTAAGTAATTTACAGACTCAACCTCTCCATTTTCATCTATTATTATTTCTGGTCCATTTTTAACAACATTTATTAACCAAGAAAATTCAGTTTCACCATAACCTTCTAAGCCTTTTTCGTGAATCTCTTTAGCGGCTAAGACCTCATGTTTTTTCTTATGAAATTTTTGATTAAAAGCAAAACCTAAACTGTACCATTTTTTATTTTCTTTTTCGGATTCAAAATTATCATGAGCTGCTACTTTTATCTTATATAGAGAAGCTCTGTTTAAGGCTTCAAGTACAAATTGTTGTTGAGCCTCGTTTAATTCTAAAAATTCTGGATGGGCGGCCAATTGTTCAGCCTTGATACCCATATCTTCGGCATATTTTGAAATTTTCTGATTTTGTTCTCCAGTATTACTAATGTCTTTTTGCTCAATATTAATTTCTACTTGTTCATTATTTTCAGTAACACCCAACTCTTTTTCAATCGCCTCTTTGTTTTCTTCAAATTCTCTATTTAAATTAGTTAGATATTTTTCAGACTCTGACCACAGAAGATTTTCTGCTTCTTGATAACTTAAGTTATTACGTTTGACTCCGCCATCGGGGCCAACCAAACTGTATATGGCTTTTTCAGATTTAGTAGCTATACCATTTTCACTCTTAACATCTTCTTCATTAGTTAGATAAGTTGAATAACCAACACTAGAAAAAGAAACTATTCCGGCTATGATGTAATTACGATCCCAAACTGTAACATTTTGACGATTAATATTCTCATTAATTAAACCTGACTCCAGATTTTCTTTAGACCAACCACTTAATTTGCTTAAAACAAACTTATTAAACAAAGGCGATGATTCATATTCTTGTTTTTCTACAGTTGCGGCGGTTTCTGTTTCTTGGTTATTATGACTATCTATTAAATTTTCATTTGACTCAGAAGTTGACTCAGAAGCGTTTTCTGAATCAATAAAATCTAAGGGGGTATTCAAGCCAGAGTCTTCTAAATTAACTATTTTGTCTTTTGACTCTGCGCTCGAATCCACAACTATCTCATTTTCGGTCTTTAATTCTTTAATAATAACAGGCGTAACTGGTCTGATCTTTTTTTCCATATCCGCCCCAGTAACTCCTAGGGATTTTTTGGCGACATTATATCTTTTTACATCTTCTTCCTCCGATTTTTCCTGATCATCTAAATCAGCTCCTAGTTGAGCCTCTCGATCTATTTCATACTGGTTTTCAGCTGCCATAAAATCAAGCTCCTTTTCTGCAATAGTAATTGGGGTAATAGGCATTATTTTTTTCTCCATATTAGCGCCGGTCACTCCTAATGATTCTTTTTCATCATTATATCTCTTAATGTCTTCCTCTTCTGATTCAGCTTCCTCGTCTAATTCAGCTCCTAATTTAGCTTCTCTGTCCATTTCATATTGATTGGAAAATGACATAACATCAACTTCTTGATCTAATTTAACTTTTGGTTTCTGTAATTCTGACTGTTTCTCAGATTCTGCGATTAACTCTTTTTGATAAGTATCAGATAAGTCTTCAAGTTGAGATAGGCCGTCTTTAAAGTTAATATCTTGGGCAAAAGTAGAACCATTAGGAGCAATAATATTAAAACGAGCTTTATCATCAGTAACTAAGTTATCAACCTCTTGAGCATTAGTTATTTGCATTAGACAACCGTTATCAGAAAAATAAACTACATTAAAATTAGCCGGACTAATAGTTTCCATTTCGATAATTAAGTTATCTTGTGGTGTTATTTCATTGTCCACTAAATAATCTAATAAAATTACTTTATTTTGCTCTCCTAACTTTTGATAGACTAATTTGGAATAAGGATTAATTATTTGTGATTCTAATTCTTTTATAGCTAACTCCATTTCTTCTGATTCTGATTTTTTTAAATCCTGATTATCTGCTCCAACATTACCTATGGCATTTTTAGCTCTTTCAAAAACTAAAACTCTTTTATTATCAGTGACTTTAGCTCTTTTAACAAAAGTTTTATTATCCTCTAAACCAGTACTCAAATTATTTTCCACACTTTTAGCTAAAGTGACTTGTCTGGTAAGTTCTCGGCCAGCTCCATGAATTTTCTTTTCCAAATTGCCCTCTTTATTTCTTTCAAAAACATCCTTGTCTTTGACAGGCTCAGCAGTAGCTAATTCCGGTTTTTTAATGTTTGTTTGATCTATAGTCTGTTTTTGTAGTTTTTTTCTAAGCTCCTTGGCCGTTACTTCTGTAGTATTTATAGCAGTCTTCATTTTTTTTAAATCAGCTTCGCTAATTATTGAGCCAAAAGTATTCATATTATTTAAAAAATAGGGAGTTTAAAAGCTACCCCTTAATAGATTCTCTAATTTTATTTAATTCAATTAAATTATTTTCAGCCCGAAACTTTTTAATAAGTTCCAGTTTTTCTTCATGAAGCGCCTTTAACCTGGTTAGGGTATCCTGAAATAAATCTTCAACTTCTTGCATTTTTTGATCGTCGTTTATTTGGTTTGTTTCACTCATAAATTATTCAAATAATTTACCTTTTTTTATGAGTTAATCATACAGTAATTTAAAGATAAAAACAATTATTTTAAAACTATTAAAAAAAGCTTTATTACCCTTTATTTTATAGGTATTGACAAACACTGAACCGTAGTATATTATAACAACATCGAAAATAAAACAGAATAAATAACAGAAACAAGATATGAATTATATCTCTGTTTTTTTCTGTCCACTTTCGTGCTCGTTAACAATTTCAATTTTTGGTGAAGAGTTTTGGTGCTAATTGGCATCGATTCGGACGAAACAAAAAAAACAGATCTGGTTTAACCAGAACTAAAAATATACGAAAGCTAAGGCTTTCATAGAGTCACAAACTTAATAGAGAGTTTGATCCTGGCTCAGGATGAATGCTGGCGGCGTGTCTAAGGCATGCAAGTCGAATGCTTAGTTTACTAGGCATGGCAAACGGGAGAGTAACACATTGATAACCTACCCTGAAGACGGGGATAACCTTGCGAAAGCGAGAATAATACCCGATAGTATAAAATGACTCATGTTATTTTATTAAAGCTCAGACGCTTCAGGAGGGGTCTATGGCCTATCAGCTTGTTGGTGAGGTAATGGCTCACCAAGGCAACGACGGGTATGGGGCGCGAGAGCGTTACCCCACTCACTGGGACTGAGAAACTGCCCAGACTCCTACGGGAGGCTGCAGTCAAGAATCTTCCTCAATGGACGAAAGTCTGAAGGAGCGACGCCGCGTGTATGAAGACGCCCCTCGGGGTGTAAAGTACTTTTAACTGTGAAAAAACAATGATGGTAGCAGTTGAATAAGGGGCTGCTAACCTCGTGCCAGCAGCAGCGGTAATACGAGGGCCCCAAGCATTATCCGGATTTATTGGGCGTAAAGCGTCCGTAGGTGGTTTATCGCATCTCCTGTTAAATCTCGAGGCTCAACCTCGAGTCAGCGGGAGAGATGGACAAACTAGAGATTGGAAGAGGCAAACGGAATTGCTGGTGTAGGGGTTAAATCCATTAATATCAGCAAGAACACCAAATGCGAAGGCAGTTTGCTAGGACAATTCTGACACTCAGTGGACGAAAGCGTGGGGAGCGAATGGGATTAGATACCCCAGTAGTCCACGCCGTAAACGATGGATACTAAGCATTGGAAGTATCGACCCTTCCAGTGCTGCTAATTTAAGTTAACACGTTAAGTATCCCGCCTGGGGAGTACGGCCGCAAGGCTAAAACTCAAAGGAATAGACGGGGACCCGCACAAGCGGTGGAGCATGTGGTTTAATTCGACGATAAGCGAGGAACCTCACCAAGGTTTGACATGTAGCTGCAAGGCCTGGAAACAGGTCCGCCTTCGAGGGTGCTACACAGATGCTGCATGGTTGTCGTCAGCTCGTGTCGTGAGATGTACCGTTAAGTCGGGAAACGAGCGCAACCCTTTTCTTATGTTTTATATGTCATAAGATACTGCCCGTTTTAAATGGGAGGAAGGTGGGATGACGTCAAATCAGCATGGTTCTTACACCTTGGGCAACACACGTGCTACAATGGGAGGTACAAAGGGACGCCAAAGCGCGAGCTGGAGCAAATCCCTAAAAACCTTTCTCAGTTCGGATTGGAGTCTGCAACTCGACTCCATGAAGCTGGAATCGCTAGTAATCGTGGATCAGCTATGCCACGGTGAATACGTTCTCGGGTCTTGTACTCACCGCCCGTCACGTCAAGGGAGTTGGTGGTGCCCAAAAGCTCATTTATGGGACTAAGGCAAAACTGATGACAGGGACGAAGTCGTAACAAGGCATCCGTAGCGGAAGCTGTGGATGGATCACCTCCTTTCTAGGGAGATTTATAGTTCAAGTCATTGACTTGCAACTATATAGTCGATATTGTGCTTGCACAATAAGTTCGAATTGGTGCCTATTAGACTTAAAACTCTCACACAAACACAAAAATTGAAATTGTTAATAATAAAGAAGACCTTTTTTAGGGTCTTTTTTGTTTGTCTAATAAGCATTGACGAAATTGATATAATATTATATAATAATTAGTCAAATTGAACATTAACATTTGGTTATTTCAGTTAATTATTAGTTTTATCTGTTTAAAGACAGGTGCCCCTAATAATTAACTGAAAATTTTAACCTTTAAAAACATGAAAAATGAAAAAAATTTATTTTTTCGCATTAGTTATGACTATCTTTATCGTTCAGTCATGTGGTTTAGCCGGAAATAAAGAAAATGTTAATAAAGCCAATTGACAACATTGAAGCTGTTCAAGCTAGCATTATTGATTATGATAATGGGGTTTTCTATTTTGATAAAACTAGAAGTTCTTTTGGTAATACTTTATCTAGTTTTATCAAGACGCATCCTAATCTGGAATTAATATCAATGGCCGGAGATGGAACCGGTGCTTACGGCACCGAAAGGGGTTATTTCGTAATATTCAAAAAAATAAACAAACAATAATACAAAAGAAATGGGAAGAGGAAAATTACCAGAAACGGAAAAATTGATTCTTGAAAGTGAGGAGAGCCAATGGCGAATGCTAACCCGCGGATTGATCAATGAACTGCGAACAACTGCCTTAATTGAAAGAAACCCCGAGCAGACAGTCAGGGTGCACTTAGTAATAGAGTCGATTATTCCCCCAGAGCACAACCGGGAAACAAACAGGTGCAATGTGGAAAGTAATATGGAAAAAAAAATATCCAGCGGACTAGCTAGAACCAAAGAATTTACCAATGATTGGTTAAGTAAGACGATGTGGATGTTTATTGGTTATATTGATGGTGAAGAAAAAACACCGATTTTAATCACCTATTACGAAGTTATTAAGACTTATTTTTACACACAAAAACTGGAGGGAGAATCTCAAAACACTTTTTCACCGTTTGCCAGTTTGAACTAAAGATTAAACCAAAAAAATTTAACAAAAAGGATCTCATAAAGAGGTCCTTTTTCAATATTTAAATTTATTTTTATCTGACCCCTATAGCCATTCTAGCTTTTCCTAAAGTTTCTTGAGCAATCTTCTCTGCTCTCTGTCGACCATCTTCTAAAATATCCATCACTTGACCATCGGATAAAGCATAATATTTATCTTGAAAATTTTGAAGAAATTTAACAACCACTTCAGCCAGTCCTTCTTTAAAATCACCATAGCCTTTGCCAATATATTCTTGTTCAATAGCTTGAGTAGTCTGACCACTTAAATAAGAATAAATGGTTAATAAATTAGACACGGCTGGTTTATTTTTTACATCATATTTAACCTCATCACCAGAATCAGTCACGGCTCTCATGATTTTTTTCTTAGCACTTTCTATATCATCCAGTAACTCGATGCAACCATTTGATGACTCGTCACTCTTACTCATTTTTTTAGTTGGATCTTGCAAACTCATAATTCTAGCCCCTTCTTTTCTAATAACCGCCTCTGGAATATTAAATATTTCAGCATAATCACTATTAAAGCGACGAGCTATATCACGAGCCAGTTCTACATGTTGCCTTTGATCTTCGCCTACTGGCACTATTTCAGTATTATACAACAATATATCGGCCGCCATTAAAACTGGATAATCATACAAACCAACCGTCGCTGATTCTTTATTCTTGCCAGCTTTATCTTTAAATTGAGTCATCTTATTTAAGTCGGCTACGCGAGCACCACAGCAATTTAAAATCCAAGCTAGTTCAGTATGAGCTGGCACGGCTGATTGTTTAAATAAAATAGAATTTCTAGGATCAATACCAGCCGCTAAATAAGTTTTGATTAATTCCATGGTTCGTTTGCGCAATTCTTCTGGCTCCTGTCTAACAGTAATAGCGTGATAATCAACCACGCAATATATACAATCATAATCGTTTTGCATTTCCACCCACTGTGACAAGGCACCAATATAGCCGCCAATATTTAATCGTCCGCTAGGTTTAATTCCCGAAAAAATTATTTTTTTATCACTCATATTATTATTCTTATATCTACATCTTATGATAAATTATGTTTTTAGGCAACAAAAAAAGACCCCTCTTCTGGGCCTTTCGCATAACGTACCTACAAGCATTGTAATGCTGCTTTTTAACTTAGTCAAGTTTTTTTTGACAAAAACAATAAACAGAATTAAGCTTAAGAAAAATAATAAGCAAAAAAAATATTTTTTCGGGCTGTAGTATAATGGTAGTACGCGTGCATGGGGTGCATGTAGCCCCGGTCCGATTCCGGGCAGCCCGACCATCTTTATTCTTCAGGGATTATGGCTCAAACTAGTAGGACGGCTTATTCGTATTACAGAGACAAGTCCCCCATCCACCAATTTTTCGACAACAAAATAACGGGTTGTGGTATAGTGGCATTACGTACGATTCGGGTTCGTATAATCCCGGTTCGATTCCGGGCAGCCCGACAAATATAAAAAGTCATTTAACCATGATTTTTTATTTTTATTATTTATCTAACCTAAGCCCTTAATACAACTACTATAGCTCTATCTGTCAATATTGCCAAAAATAGCAAATGGTTATATAATGACTGCAGTAAAAATTTTCCAGTAATTCAATACTGACTCAGTTATTGAATTATTTTTAATATGATTGATTTTAAACAAGGGATGGAAACTGAAGAAGATGTTTCTAGCGAATATAAAATAAAAAAAAGCCGAAAATTTATCACTTATGCTGGTATTATTGTGATAGTGGCTTGTATTTTTGCCGGAAAAGTAATAATGTCTGGGCCTAGTGGAGACTCTTGGTTTAATATTAGCTCAATATTTTCCAAGGTGGCAACCCTTACAACCGCTGAAGACAAAAAATTAACAGGAGAAGAAGATGACCGCATTAATATTCTACTAATTGGTATGGGCGGAAAAAACCATGATGGCGCCTATCTAGCTGATACTATTATGCTCCTTAGTTTTAAACCATCAACCAAACAAGTGTCCATGATTTCTATTCCCCGCGATACTACCGTTCAGGTTGAAGGTGGAGCTTGGCGTAAAATAAATTCCGTTAATGCTACGGCTGAAGCAAAAATGCCGGGTAGTGGTGGACCGGCTATGGCCACAGCTTTAAGTGAAATATTAGGTGTACCAATAACTTATTATGTCCGCGCTGATTTTCAAGGATTTATTAATATAGTTGATGAAATGAAAGGTATTGAGGTTAATGTAGAAAATACTCTTGATGATTATAGCTATCCAGTTATGGGCAGAGAAGATAATCCTGATTATTATTCTCGTTATGAACATTTACACGTTGAAGCAGGATTACAACAAATGGATGGATCACTCGCTTTAAAATTTGCCAGAAGTCGTCACGGTCTTGGTAAAGAAGGTACTGATTTCGCTCGGGCTAAAAGACAACAATTAATCCTACAAGCGGTTAAAGAAAAGTTGCTATCAAAAAGTACTCTTCTTAAACCAGCTATGATTTTAAAAATTTCTGGTCAATTAAGCGAACATATAGATACCAATTTAGGAATCAGGGAAATGTTATTGTTCTGGGACAAGTTTAAAGATGTAAATCGTGACAGTATTATTAATAAAGTAATTGATAATCAGGATAATGGTTTATTAGTTGATTCTCGCGGCGAAGATGGTGCTTATTTATTAGTTCCTAAAAGTGGTAACTTTAATCAAATAAAAGCTTTCGTTCAAAATATCTTTGGTGCAGATACCACAATTAATAAAACCATTGATGTTAAACCTATTGAGAATCAAGTGAACCTACAGATTATAAACGGTACTTGGGTAACCGGACTAGCTAGCCAAATAGCTAATAAATTAGACCCTTACAATTTTAAAGCAACTAAAATAGGTAATGGTATCGAAAGAAACTTTGTCACTAGCGCTATTTACGATTTATCATATGGTAAAAATGACCAAGCTATTAAATCATTATCTGAACTAACTGGGGCTAAATTAGCTTATGATAATCCTAACTGGCTCGAGACCTTGAAAAACAGTACCTCAACTCCTGGAATAGTTTTAATTTTAGGAACAGATGCTCAAGGTTGGGAAATTAAGCCGGCCCAAAAATAAAATGAACAACCCAAATAAAAACATGCCCTTAGTCGCCTTACTGGGTCGAACTAATGTTGGCAAATCAACTCTCTTTAATTGTCTGACTGAAAAACAACAGGCGTTGATTTCTGATATCGCTGGTACAACTCGTGACAGTAACTACGGTCAAATCTCTTGGAATGGACGTGAATTTCAATTAGTTGATACGGCCGGTATTATTGATGCTAAACATCTGTCTAAAAATCCAGATAAAAAAAGTCGCGATATCGATTCCTTAGCCCAAAGACAGGCTAGGTTGACTATTGATAACGCTGATTTAATTTTATTTTTATTAGATAATAGAACTGGCTTATTAACTGAAGACCTACAATTAGCTGATGCTCTAAAAAAGAATCCAGCCTTATCTAAAAAAACTATTGTCGTAGCTAATAAAGTAGATAGTCAAAAATATGCTTCCGAGGCGGCTAGTTTTAATAAATTAGGGCTAGGTGAACCAATTTCAGTTTCTTCAGTCACTGGTTCCGGCACCGGAGATTTACTGGATGCCTTAGTTATCAGACTAGAACCACTTTTTAAAGAAGCGAAAGTAGTAGAAACTTTTTATAATAAAAAAGAGCGTGGCGATGAAGTTGAAGGTGGAGAAGAAGAAAAAGAAGAAAGACGTTTTGGCAGAAATAAAGATGAAATTAATGTTTGTATCATTGGTAAACCAAATGTTGGCAAATCATCACTGTTAAATGCTATTTTAGGCTATGAACGCGTGATTGTCAGTGATGAACCGCATACCACGCGCGAACCGCAAGACACCTTAGTGGAATGGAAAGATAAAAAATTTAGATTCGTTGATACGGCCGGTATTTCTAAACATGGACATAAAGGCGATGGATTGGAAACAATTGGCATTGGTAAATCATTACATGCTATGGACCGGGCCGATGTCGTTTTAATGGTCATTGATATTAGCGAACCTCTTACTCACCAAGATGCTAAGATTGTCGGTGAAGCTATTGATCGCCATAAAAGTATTATTATTATTGCTAATAAGTGGGATAAGATGGAAGAAAAAAATACTAAGAAATGGACAGAAGAAATTTATCATGAATTCCCTTTTGTACTCTGGGCGCCAATTCAATTCATCTCCGCTAAAACTGGCATGAAGGTCAATAAGATTATGGACCTGGTCACAACTTTAGCTGAGGCTAGAAAAATTGAAATTAGTGATTCACAATTACAAAAATTCTTAAGCAAAATTGTTAAGATTCATTTACCAGCTAAAGGTAAAGGTCTAAAAGCACCAAGAATTTATGAATTCACTCAAGTCAGAAGCGACCCGCCCATGTTTAATATTAGAATCGGTTCTAAGGATAATTTACATTTCTCCTATGTCCGTTTCATGGAAAATAGATTAAGAGAAAAATATGGTTTTATTGGTACGCCAATTAAAATGACCGTAGTTAAAAATAGAAAAGTTCACGGTACCGCTTCCTAATAAAAAATCTCCAGACAACTGGAGATTTTTTATTTTTTAATATTTTGTTTTATCCACTCAATTAACTATTTGCTTAGAAAAAAGTGATAAAAATAATCGCTAACCAAATTAACCACCTAATAACAACTAAAAAAATAAAAATTTTATTATCTTTTTATTAAAAAAATATTTATCTTTTATTTATCAGCCCTTAAGTGCAATTTAACTACCGATATTGTATAATAAAACCAATACTAAAAATAACAAACATATGAAAATTATCGTCGGACTAGGAAATCCTGGAGAGCAATATGAAAAGAACCGTCATAACATTGGCTTCATGGCCTTGGATTTATTGCTCGGTCCAGTTAAATGGCAAAGCAACAAAAAATTCCAAGCCCTTATTTATGAAGTTGGTGATTCTTTATATATCAAACCTCAAACTTATATGAATAAATCCGGAGAGGCTGTTAGAGCAGTCATGTCTTACTACGGATTATTACCAAAGAAGCTCGGCATCTTTTCTAAAAAAGATAGCGACTTAAATGATGTTCTAACCGTTATTCATGACGATATAGATATTGAAGTAGGAAAATGGAAAATTTCAACTGATTCCAGAAGCGGCGGACATAATGGTGTGCAATCTCTAATCACGCACCTGCAGACTAAAAACTTCAAACGCCTCAAGATTGGAGTAAAGAATGATTTGCTACGCACCAGAATCCCAGCTGATAAATTTGTCTTACAAAATTTCAGCCACGAAGAAAAAGAGCTAATAGAAAAAAGTTTAAAAGAAGCCCTGCTTACTATTTAAAAAAAACGTCCAAAATTTTGCCTAAACAATTATTTAAATTAAGTCACGGAGGGGCGACTTGATAATAATTTTTAGGCAAAATTTTGGACGCTAACTATCTTTCTACTGCTAATATCTTAATATAAACTAGAGTGATTAGCAACTAATGCCCGTGTCCTCCCGACCGGGTATTGTTTTATCAAAATGGCCATGACTAACTATGAAATAAAAAAAATTACTATAAACAGTGAATTATATCCAAAAATTCTAAAAGAAATAGGTGACCCGCCTCATATTTTATATTATGTAGGTAAATTTCCTTCAACTAGTTTGTTCCCGTTAGCTATTGTCGGCAGTCGTCAAAGTGATAAATATGGTGAAGATGTCTTAACATATTTACTTACTCCAGAAATTTTAGACAACACTCTAATTATTAGCGGCTTAGCTAGGGGAATAGATACCAAAGCTCATCTTTTAGCTCGTCATACTATTGCCATACTCGGCACCGGCCTTGATCGAGCTAGCTTTTATCCCCCTGAGAATTGGTCATTGTGTCAAAATATAGTGGCTAATGGTGGACTAATTATTTCTGAATACGCACCAGGAACCAAAGCCAACTTCTCCCACTTCCCCCAACGCAATAGAATAATAGCTGGACTAAGCAAGGCTGTGCTCGTTGTACAGGCCAAAAAACGCTCTGGGGCACTAATAACTGCTCGTTTAGCATTAGAGAGCGGACGAGATGTTTGGGCTGTTCCTGGGCCAATTTTTAATGAATTAAGTGCTGGTGTCAATAAGTTAATCTCTCAAGGAGCCACACCTATAACTAGTAGCGACGACTTAAAACAGTGCTTGACAGAGAATTCATAAATAGTACACTAGTTATAACGGTTTAAAAAATCTAAACTAATATATGACTTTAATCATTGTTGAATCACCAACTAAAGCCCGCACCATTTCCAAATTTTTAGACAAAAAATATCGAGTGGATTCCTCTTTTGGACATATTCGCGATTTACCTAAAAGTGACATGGGCATAGATATTGAACATGGGTTTACCCCAAAATATATTATTCCCACTGCGGCTCGTAAAACTGTTACTAATTTAAAAAAATTAGCAGCCACCGCCGACTCCATAATTCTGGCTTCTGATGAAGACCGAGAGGGAGAAGCTATTGCTTGGCATTTAGCGGAAGTTTTAAAGATAGATCCTAAAGACGCTAAACGTATTGTTTTTCATGAGATTACTAAAGACGCTATTTTGAAGGCCCTAGAAAGTCCACGTTCTTTAGACATGAAAATGATTGATGCTCAACAAGCGCGACGAGTTTTGGATCGCTTAGTTGGTTATGAACTCTCACCTTTCTTATGGAAAAAGGTGGCCAAGGGCCTATCAGCTGGGCGCGTCCAAAGTGTAGCTATGCGTATGATTGTAGAGCGTGAAAAAGAAATCAAAGCCTTTAAGAGTGACGAATATTGGAGCATTAGAGCTGATTTGGAAACTAAAAAACAAGAAGGTTTAACTGCTGAACTTTATAAAATTGATGGTAAAACTTTAGATAAACTAGAGATAAACAAAGAAAAAGCTGATGCTTATGAAAAAGAATTAACAACGCTTCCTTATGTTGTTAGAAAAATTGAAAAGAAAAAAGTTACCAAAAATGCTCCAGCTCCTTTTACCACTTCAACCTTGCAACAGGGGGCTAACCGTCAATTAGGTTATTCCGCCAAACAAACTATGACTCTAGCTCAAAAACTTTATGAGCAGGGTTTTATTACTTACATGAGAACTGATTCTTTAAACTTATCTAGTAAGTTTTTAGAAGAGTCTTCTAAATGGTTAAAAGAAAGTCTTGGTTTAGAATATGCTTTAGAAACGCCACGCGTCTTTAAAAATAAAAGTAAGAATGCCCAAGAAGCTCATGAAGCTATCAGACCAACTGAAGTTTACAAAACTCCTAATGATTTAAAAGAAAAATTGGAAAAAGGTCTTTACCGTTTATATAAATTAATTTGGGATAGATCAGTCGCTAGTCAAATGCCAGCTGCTATTTTAAGCGCGACTGTTATTGACGTAGAGGCTGGAATATATGGGCTAAAAGCTAATGGTCAAACTTTGGATTTCTTAGGATATCTTAAAATTTATAAAGAAAAAACTAGTGAGCAAGAATTACCTAATGTCCAAGAAGGTGACGATTTGAAATTCATTAAAATTTGGAATGAACAACATTTCACTAAAGGACCAGCTAGATATTCCGATGCCAGCTTAGTTAAAGAAATGGAAAAATATGGTATCGGACGTCCTTCCACTTACGCTCCGACCATTAATACTATTATTGCTAGGAATTATGCTATTCGTGATGACAATAAAAAACTAGCGCCAACCGACATTGCCTTTGTAGTCAGCGATTTATTGACTGAACATTTCCCAGAAATTATTGATTTTAAATTTACAGCTAATATGGAAGATGATTTAGATAAAGTGGCTACTGGCGAAAAAGAGTGGCAGCCAGTGATTGCTGATTTCTATGCCAAATTTCATGGCAACTTAAAAGCTAAATACGAAGAAATTAATAAAAACGATATTATGCCCGAAGAAACAACTGAAGAAAAATGCGATAAGTGCGGTCGAAATATGATTGTCAAAACTGGTCGTTATGGCAAGTTTTTAGCTTGCAGCGGTTTTCCAGAATGTAAAAATATTAAATCAATTGGCGATAAGCCTGGCGTGGCTGCCCCGGAAAATAGTGTTTTAACAGAATTATCAGCCAAGCACGCTGGTACTAAATGCGATAAATGCGGGGCTGATATGGCCGTTAAAAATGGACGCTTCGGACCTTTCTTAGCTTGTACCGCTTATCCAAAATGTAAGAATATTAAAAATATTAAAACTAGTGATACGCCAGATGTGAAATGTCCAGTTTGTAATCTTGGGAACATTGTTAAGAAATTTAGTAAGCGCGGCGCTTTTTATGCCTGTGACAATTATCCAACTTGTAAGAATGCTTACTACGGTGAACCCACTGGAAAAAATTGTACTAAATGTGATGCTTTAATGATTAATGATGCTAAAACCGATACGGAAAGATGTAGTAATAGGGAATGTGGTTTTAAAGCTAAACCTACTGTTACTAAAGAAAAGAAGGCCCCTAAGGCTAAGAAATAATAATTAGGATATACAAAAACAGAGCTAAAAGCTCTGTTTTTTGTTTAAAATAACCTAATAATTATATAAGCATTGTTTTAACAGATTGACAAAAATATGTAAATGTGATATAGTAATTAGCTAAATCGTACTTTAATATTAACCAAATAAAACAAAAGAATATGGACTTGAATTTATTATCACTCATTGTTTTAATGATCGGTATTTCAGTATTATCTTTTCGATTAACGAAAAAAATCAAACAATCAGCTGAAACCGATGCTAAACTGAAAATTGCCAACGAAAAAATTGCTCTGTACCGGTTGTTTGTAAGCAATACTCCGGTAAAAAAATTCTTCCGGTTTATTGACACCGTCAATTTAGAAGTATTCGATGTCGATATCAGGGTAATGCTCGCCAAATATTTTGACAAAGTATTAATCAATTTAAGTATTGAGCACATCACAACATTAATTGCCGACATTAAGGCAACCAAACATTCTATGGTTGTTATGGATGCCTTTATTAGGGCTAATGGACATTATCGCTTAAATCTATCCGGTCTAGCATTGACTAGTGCTATTCAAGAATGTGATAATGAAAAGTTAATAATTATTAATGAATTTTTAGAACTTCTTCCATTGGAATTAAAAAAAGAGCAAATAACCACTGCTATCAAGAGCATGCAAAATTTCCTAGATGTTGATTTAAATGATCAGATATCTAGCGAATACAAAATTGAAATGCAGGCGGCACTAATTGAATTACAAAAAAGAGTCGAGTAGTCTCACTGCTCACAACAACGAAAAGATCGCCCACAATGGACGATCTTTTTTCTTTACAAAAGAACCCCGTAATTACGGAGCTCTATTTTTTTATTTTTTCTTTTTAGTAGTTTTTTTAGGTTTATCTTCTCGCTCTTCTTTTTTTTCTTTTACGTAATCAAAGATTTTTTTAGCCACATCACCCAAAGTAAATAAGTAAGCAGCACTGCCATGTAACTTTTCTTTAACAGTTTCAATAATTATTTCGGCTTCAGCAACGATAATCTCAACTTTTTTAGTAATTTTATACCACTTAGATACTGCTGCCACGAAATAAAATATCCCCCAACATAGAAAAAAAGTTAGAGCAATAATACAAACCGACAGAACCAAGTTTAAGATATCACCTGATGTCTCGAACATAAAATTATTATTATTTTAAATTTAAAAATTTCTAACTTGGGCTCAAAACTTACTTTCCAATCTTTCAATTAAAGAAGTTTGAATTTGATCTATTTCATCAGCAATTAGCGTTCTTTCTTGCGACTGATAAATAATATGGAAGGCTAAACTTTTTTTATTATCACCTAGTTTATCACCCTGATAGCTATCAAAAAGTTCAACTGAAGATATAAGGTCATTAAAAGAATTAATTTCTCTTCTTAAATCATTATACATCATTCCTGTCTCGACTACAAAAGCTAGATCACGAACAATGGCCGGATATTTAGAGGGCGGCTTCGTATTTTTTAAGAGGACAAACAGCTAATAACCCTATTAACTCCATTAAACTAAGTTCTGTAAAAACAGTTTCATTCTTTAAGCCAAAGGCAACGGCGCTTTCTTTATTAACCGTGATTATTGAACCAATGTCGCGGCCATTAACTCTCACTCTAACTGACTTTTTATTATCACTATAATAAGGAAAGTCGTCGACTAAAACAAATTCTGCTTCCCAATTGTTGTTAAAAATTTCCGCTATTAAACTTTCCGCTATACCTTTACTCTCAGCAAAATAGGCTCCTTTCTTACCTGACAAAACAAAAGCTATTTTTTTCTCTTGATATGGCAGTCGTTCTTTATCATCACCTTTTTTATCATCATTGCCAGGTGTATTATAATAAACCTGTCCGATTTCAAATAAACGAACTTCATCAAAATTAAACTGATTGGTTTTAATATTGCTAAGCAAGCCGACAATTAAATTCTGGCGTAAAATTGATTGTTGGTCAGATAAAGGGTTAACTAATTTAATATAGTTAACGAAATCGATGTTAAGTTTTTTAAGCTGTGTTTCACCCACAAAAGAATAATTATAAGTTTCAAGCAGTGCAGCGTTATAAGCTAAAAAGTTCTTAATGTTTCTTTCAAGTAACTGTTCGCTAAAAATCATTGGTGGATTAAGGTCAACTCGTGGAGCTGCAGATACTACATTATCATAACCAAAAATACGAACGATTTCTTCAAGTATATCTTCTTTAATAGTCACATCTTTAGCTGCCCGCCAAGTTGGAATCAAAACGCTTAGTTCGTCTTCTTCACTTTCAACTTTAAAACCCAAACCGTCTAGAATCTCAACTACTTGATTATGTGGAATTTCTTGGCCAATTTTTTCGTTCAACCAAGAAAAGCTAAATTTAATTGGACCTTGGTTTACCTCATAATTACTGATATCGGTTATTTTACTGTCGGCTTCGGCTTCAGAACAAACTTCTTTAATTAAAGAATAAGCACGGCGCAAAGCCATTTCCGCAAAATTAGGATCTAATGATTTTTCAAATCTAACCGAGGCGTCTGTTCTGACGCCTAATTTTCCAGAGGTCTTTCTAATAGAAACAGCGTCAAAATTAGCAGCTTCAATAATTATTTCAGTTGTCTTTTCAGTCACAGCACTAGCTTGGCCGCCAATAACACCAGCGACAGCGATAGGATTTTTAGAATCAGCAATGACTAGCATGCTATCATCCAATTCCCTTTCTTTGCCATCTAGTGTTTCTAAATGTTCCTCTTTCTTAGCTAAACGAACAATAATTTTATCAACCTTATCAGCTGAAAAAGCATGCAGCGGCTGACCGATTTCCAACATAACATAATTAGTAATATCTACGATGTTATTAATAGGACGCAAACCAACAGCAACCAACCTTTCTTTTAACCAAGCTGGCGACTCTTCAACTTTAATATTTTTAACTTTCAAAGCCATGTATCGAGGACACAACTCTTTATCCTCAACTTTTACTTCAACTTTATTTTTTCCTTCCTCAATTTCTGAATTTATAAAATCACTATAATCTTTAAGAGGTAAGTTATAAAAAGTTCCGATTTCGCGAGCCATACCATAATGCCCCCATAAATCAGAGCGATTGGATAATGATTTGTTATCAATCTCTAACACAACGTCATCTAATTTTAAATATTTAGCCAAATCCTGACCAATTTTAGCACCATCATCTAAAATCATAATACCTTCGTGACTTTTTCCTAAACCTAATTCATCCTCGGCGCAGAGCATACCGTGAGATTTTTCACCTCTAATCTCTGATTCTTTTATTTCTAAACCATTAGGTAAAATAGCACCAATAGTTGCTACTGGAACAAATTGCCCAACTTCAATATTAGGAGCACCACACACGATTGATAATATTTTACTTTTAATATCAACTTTGGTTAAACGCAATCTGTCAGCATTAGGATGTTTAGTTACTTCCAAAAGTTTACCGACTACCACGCCTTTAAAAGCGTCTTGTTGATTATTCCAACCTTCAACTTCTACAGTATGCATCGTTAAACGAAGAACCAAGTCTTCTGGAGTAATATTTTTTGTAATTTTTATAAAATCCTTTAACCAATTTAGGGATAATAACATATGTTCTTAATTAGAATTGTTCAATAAAACGCTCGTCACCGCCCATGAATAGACGAATATCATTAATACCATATTTAAGCATGGCCAAACGAGTCAAGCCGAAACCAAAAGCAAAACCAGAATATTCTTCCGGATTAATGCCGCCAGCTCGAAGTACATCCGGATGAATCAAGCCACAACCCAAAATTTCTAACCAGCCAGTGTGTTTACAAACACGACACCCCTGTCCTTGGCATAAGAAACAAGTATAATCACCATTAGAGCCTGGTTCCACAAAAGGGTAAAACTTAGGTCTCATTCTAAATTTAGTATCTGGCCCATAAAGTTTCTTGCCAACGATTTCACATACTCCTTTTAAATGTGCAAAATTTATTTTTTTATCAATCATGATTCCTTCCAATTGATAAAAAGTGTGTTCATGTCTAGCATCAGTAGTCTCACAACGAAAGACTCGGCCAGGAATAATGGCTTTAAGCGGTGCTCCATACTTTTTCATAACTCTCACCTGTACTGGAGAAGTTTGGGTACGCATTAGCAAATCATATTCCCCGTCTTTATTTTTTATATCAACATAAAAAGTATCCTGCATATCACGAGCTGGATGATGCGGCGGCACATTTAAAGTTTCAAAATTATAATGATCACTTTCTAACTCTGGGCCATCAAGCACCATAAAACCCATGGAAGCAAATAAATCTTCCACCTCCATTTGCACCTGAGTTAGCGGATGAAGATGACCTCTTTTCATCTTAGTTCCTGGCAAAGTAGCATCTTCAGCTAAAGAATTTTCCGCCTGACTTTCAAAAGTTTTTTTAATTATTTCACATTGCTCTTGTAATTCTTTTTTAACATCATTAGCAAAAGCACCAACATCTTTATGAAGGTCGTTACTTAAATCTTTTAAAGCACACATGGCTTTAGCTAATTCACCTTTACGTGATAAATATTTAAACTCAAAGTCTTTTAAAGCAGCACTGTCTTTAATTTCTTGCAGACCGTTTAAGAATTCTTCTTTTAATTTTTGTAGTTCTACTTTCATATATTTACGTTAGCGATTTTTTGAGGAACTAATCATAACCGTTTCAATAATAACAAAAACTACAATCAACATTAATAAGTTTAACCAATTAAATAATCCTTGAGACAATAAAATTAAAACAGAAATTACAAACAAGGAAAACAAAAATGATTGGCGAAAAGCAATACGTACAGCATGAAAAGCTAATTCTCTTTTCAAAGCTACAAAACGGATTAAAAAGCCAATCAGGGCCGCTGTACCGGAAAAAGCCATAAACAATGAGAGATAGAACAAGAAAAAACCAATACCATTGGTCGCTTCTGGATTAATTACGCTGGCCACAAATAAGAAAACAGTCCAACAAACCGCCGTGGCAATCACCATCACTGCTAAATATTTTTTTAAAGTCATAAACTGGCAATTAATTTATTTATTTTCTCAAGTTCTAAAGAATAAGATCTTAACTTATTTTTTTCTACCTCAACAATCGAGATTGGTGCCTTAGCAGTAAACTCTTCATTATTTAATCTTTGACTTAAGTTAAGAATCATTTTTTCTAAGTTATCCTTTTCCTTAACAAGCCTTTGTTTTTCCTTAATCTCATCCACTGATCCCAGTAAATAAATATCAATTTCGCCCAAGGTAATGGCGATAGCTTCTTCTGGTGTGTCACCGCTACTTACAACAAATAATTCTCCTAAACCAGTTTTTAAACTTTTTATGAGTTCTGCATTACTTTCTATAATTTTAGTTCGGCCGTGACCATAAATAATAGCCTTAACCTTGCGACTTGGCTCAACTTTATTTTCACTTCGGGCATTACGAATGGCCACAATTATATTTTGAATAAGTTCAAACTCAGAACTATTATTAGTTGATAATTCTGTCTTAGGCCATTGAGCAATCATTAAAAGATTATCGGAAAAATGACTCCAAATTGTTTCGGTGACGTAGGGCACAAAAGGATGCCAAAGCATTAAAATATTTTTTAAAACATAAATCAATATTTCATCTTTATCTTTTTCTATTTTAGCTACTTCTAAATACCAATCAGCTAATTTGTCCCAAGTAAAAGACGATAATTCTTCGGCTGCTAAAGAAAAATCAAAATTATTTAAACAATCGGTTACTTTCTGTCTGGTTTGAAGCAAATTTTCTAAAATCCAAGTATCAGCCAAAGTCTTAGCAACTGGCGAATCATAAGCAGAACAAGAATATTTTTCTTCTGAGACCGATGACAACACATAACGAGAAATATTCCACAGTTTATTTACAAAATTTCTTTTAGCTTCAATCTTATCTTCACTATATCTGGAATCGTTGCCAGGAGTCGAACCCATCAGCAATGAGAGGCGTAAAGCATCGGCGCCATGTTTATCAATAACTGTTAAAGGGTCAACACCGTTCCCTTTGCTCTTACTCATTTTTTTACCCTTAGCATCAAGAATTGTGCCATGTAAATAAACTTTCTTAAAAGGAATCTCACCCATAGCAAATAGGGACATCATAATCATGCGTGACACCCATAAGGTTAATATTTCATAACCAGTCTCAATTAAATTAGTCGGATGAAATTTTAATAAATCTCCAGATTTTTTTCCATCTTTAAAAGTGTCTGGCCAGCCCAAAGTTGAAAAAGTCCACATACCAGAAGAAAACCAGGTGTCTAAAGTATCCTGATCCTTTAACCAACCATCTCCAACCGGAGCGCTATCGCCGCAATAAATTTCTTCGCCTCGATACCAAACTGGAATACTATGACCAAACCAAATTTGACGAGAAATACACCAATCATGTAAATTTTCCATCCAATCTTGATAGCGTTTTTCAAAACGATCAGGAATAAAAGTTATTTCTTTAGTTTTAGAAACTTCTAGTGCCTTTTCTTTTAAAGACTGTCCACTAAAACGATCTAATTTTTTATCAACAGCTACAAACCACTGTTTAGATGGAAGTGGTTCAATCGCCGTGCCACATCTATAACAAATTGATAAATTATTAGATAATTCATCTTCAGCTATCATTAATCCTTTACTTTTTAGTTCTTCAATAATCAGGTTTCTAGCACTAAGAACATCTAATCTGGAATATTTTTCAAAGCCATTATGAATCAAACCATCTTCATCAATGACTTTTATAATAGGTAAATTATGAGTAGCCGCCATTTGCCAATCAACCATGGAATGAGCTGGGGTAACACCTAAGGCGCCAGTTCCAAAGTCTATTTCCACATTTCTGTCAGCAATAATACTAATATTTAAAGGTTGGCCACAAAAATTTACTTCATACTTTTTGCCGACATAATCTTTATATCTGTCATCTTTAGGATTAACAGCCACGGCCACATCGCCTAATTTAGTTTCTGGGCGAGTAGTAGAAATAGCTATTGGAAAATTATCAGCATATTTAAAAGTATAAATCTTAGCCTGTTGTTCTTTATATTCAACTTCATCGTCAGCTAAAGTAGAGTGGCAATGAGGGCACCAATTAACAATACGTTCACCGCGATAAATTACACCAGCCTGATACATATCAATAAATAATTGATTAACAGCTTTCTGGCGCTTTTCATCAAAAGTAAATGCCTCTCTGGACCAATCTAAAGATGAGCCCATGCGTCTTGTTTGACTCAAAATAGTAGCTTGGGTACTGCGCAAAAATTTCCAAATTTCCTCGAGCAATTTTTCACGACCTAAATCATGGCGAGTCAGGCCTGTTTCTTGAAATATTTTTTTTTCTACCACCATTTGTGTGGCAATAGCAGCGTGATCCGTCCCTGGCAACCATAAAGCTCTATAACCATTCATGCGGCGAAAACGAATCAAAAGATCCTCAATTGCCAGCATCGAACTATGTCCAATATGTAAATTAGCTGTAATATTAGGTGGCGGCAAAACAATAGTATAGGCTGGTGCGTCGTCTGGTAAATTTAAATTATCCGGATTAAAATAACCGGATTGTTCCCAAATTTTATAGATATTTTCCTCATGATCCTGAGGATTATAAGTCTTTTCTAATTCTTGTTTCATACTCTCCAAATTACCAAAAAAAACACTAATAGTCAACTGATAATCATCTTGACTTTAAAGCAAAATAGCGATATATTAATAAATCAACACTTACTAAAATTTTGACAATGTTAGGTATTAAAGAACAAATATTCAATCAAATAGAGAAATCCAAATTTCCCTTAATCATTTTTTCGGCTGACTGGAGCGGTGACGATGTTGCTTCTTCTTTGGCTCTATTCTTATTTTTAAAAAAAATAGGAAAAGAGGTAGAAATAGTTTCGATGGCTTCAGCCAAAAATAAAGTTTGGTCTTTTTTGCCTGGAGCATCTGATATTAAGGATTCGCTAGTTAACTTAAGAAAATTTATTGTATCACTGGATATTTCCCAAGCTAAGATTGATCAAATTAAATATGCTATCGAAGATAAGTCTTTAAATTTTATTATTTCTCCCAAAGAGGGTTGGTTTAGCTCCGAAGATGTCAGCACCTCAGCCAGTGGCTTTAGATTTGATTTAATTATTACTATCGGGGCTGGTGACTTAGAATCTCTTGGTAAGCTTTATGATTCTAATGTTGAATTTTTTTATAAAACAACCATTATTAATATTGACTGCCGCGCCAATAACGAAGAGTTCGGGCAGATTAATCATGTTAATGCTAATTCAGTTTCTACTGCCGAGATAATTTTTGATTTGTTAACAGAAGAAAAACTAGAATTAATTGATGAAAATATTGCTACTTGTTTACTGGCTGGTATAATTTCTAAAACTAAGAATTTTAAAAATACTAATCTCACACCAGATACTTTGCTTACTACTTCAAAGCTAATTAATTTAGGTGCTAAACGAGAAGAAATAATTAATAATTTATATCGCTCACGTAATTTTAAAACTCTTAAATTGTGGGGTAAAATATTAAATGGACTCAATTCTGAACTGGGCAGTCAATTGATTTGGTCTACTGCCAAAAAAGAAGATTTTTTAGACAGTGAAACTGGCGAAGATTCTATTTTTGATATTGTTGATGAACTAATAGTCAATATCCCTGAAGCTAAAATTATCGTCATTATTTTTGAAAATCCGGTTGGAGTCGGCAATAAAGCTATTATTTACTCGGTAGGCAATATTAATACTAAAGAACTATTAAAAGAATATTTGCCGGAAGGCAACTCGAAATCTTCAAAAATTAACTTAGACGGCAGCCTATTGGAAGCCTCAAATAAGATTATTGAATTGATAAAAAATAAATTAGAAAAAATAAACAAATAATAAATCTTGCCTTCAGGGTTTTCTGGTGCTATATATAATGTAGGTAATGTGCTAAAGGCGCCCATGGCTCAGCGGTTAGAGCACCGCTCTTATAAAGCGGGGGTCGATGGTTCGATTCCATCTGGGCGCACCAATAAATGACTGAAATTATTCAGACATTTTTATATTTACTTTTAAAAAGAAAGCTGATAACATTAGGTTATTATCTGAAGAATAATATTGATAATAGGGGCTCGTAGCTCAGTTGGTTAGAGCGCTACGTTGACATCGTAGAGGTCTGCAGTTCGAGTCTGCACGGGCCCACATCAAACAATAAATCTTATGTTTAACAATCTATTTTCTAAAAAAAACCAAGACCTCAAAACTGCCAATCCGGAAGATTCTATTGACGATTGGATAGGAGAAAAAAATGAAAATGGAAATATGGCTATTGATGTCTATCAAACTAATAAAGAAATTATTATTAAATCAGCTTTAGCCGGTGTTCATCCAGAAGATTTAAAAATTTCTCTACATAACGGATTATTAACTATCAGGGGGTTCAGCCAAGAAAGTGAAATAATACCAGAAGATGATTATCTTTATAAAGAATGTTATTTTGGAGAATTCTCCAGATCATTAATATTGCCTTATGAGGTTGATAACCAAAAAATAGAAGCTTCTTTAGAGGAAGGCATATTAACAATAAAACTCCCTAAATTGGAAAATTCAGAAACAAAAATAAATATAAAAGGTTAATATGGAATATCTATTAACAATTAAAGATTTTTCTAGTCACCAAGTCATTCTACAAGACCAGGATAATAATTTAATCTATTGGCCAAAATATAAATTACCGGAAAACGCTATTATTGGACAGGTAATCTCTTTCAAAATAGGGGCTGAAATAAATAATGAAGAACAAACTTTAGCTAAAAAAATACTAGGAGAAATTTTGGGCAACCAGAGTTGATTTTACGACTCAAAAAATATGAAGAATATTGATAACAAGAAAAAAACCATCATCTTTTCCGTGGTTTTTTTATTTTTACTTGTTGCCACTGGCTATACTACCTATCTTTATCTTGATTGGAGTAGTAACTATCAAAATAAAATTTATCCTGGAATTAGAATTGGACAAATTAATCTTCAAGGATTAACTCTAAAAGAAGCCGAAGAACTAATTACTAAACAGACCGATCTTATTTCTGATAATGGCTTAAATCTATCATATAGCAACCAAGGAATTAGTTTACCATCCACCGTTGCTTTAAATACTGATATCAGTTTTCCTATTTTTACCTTTAATATAGACGAAACTATTAAAAATATAGCCAGCTCTAGCCCTAAAGATTCTTTTATTTCATATTTAACTAATTCTGTTTTTAGTGCGCTTAAAGACAAAGATATTCCCATGGTTTATTCTTTTGATGCAGAACGGGCTAAAACTTTTATTTCTGAAGACTTAAAAGATTTATTAGTAGCTCCACTCAATGCTTCATTTAAGACTGAAAAAACTAGTAGCGGTGAGGTAGCTTTTAAAATAGAACCAGAAAAAATTGGCAAACAAATAGATTTTGAATTAGCTATACCTGAGATAAAACAAAGGCTGGACTCTTTAAATAAAAATTCCATTGGCTTAAAAACTATCACTGCTAGACCAAGCGTCACTAGCCAAGACTTAAAAAATTTAGAAGAAGCTGCTGTTACTCTTATATCGAGAGGGGACTTATTGTTAACTGCTAAAACAGCTACTTCAACTGAATTTAGGATTAAAAAAGAGACAGTGGCTTCCTGGTTAAAAAGCCAAGGTGAAAAAGATAATTACCGACTCGATTTAGATGAAGAAAAAATAAGTGATTATATTATAAAAAATATTGCACCAACTATTAATCAGGATGTTAAAGAACCTCGCTATGAAATAAAAAATGGCAAAATGGTTAGTTGGCAAAATAGCGCTAACGGCCAAAAAATAAATATCAAAGATAGTATTAGCAAAATTAAAGAAAATTATTTAATAAACGATTCTAACTCTGCTGAGTTAGTTATTGACGAAATAGTATCGCAGTTAAGCGAAAATACTGATGAAATAAATATCAAAGATTTAATCGGTACAGGACATTCTAATTTTGCTGGATCGCCAGCTAACAGAAGACATAACATAGAAGTTGGTGCAGCGGCCGTTCATGGCATGATAATCAAACCTGGCGAGGAGTTTTCCTTAGTTAAAACCTTAGGCGAAATCGATGCCAGTTCAGGTTATTTGCCAGAATTAGTTATCAAAAATAACAAAACTATTCCAGAATATGGCGGTGGTTTATGCCAAATTGCCACTACTATTTTTAGAAGTGCTCTAGTCTCCGGTTTACCTATTACTGCTAGACAAAACCATTCCTATCGAGTTGCTTACTACGAACCAGCTGGTACCGATGCCGCTGTTTATGATCCTTGGCCAGACATTAAATTCTTAAACGATACTAGTAATTATATTTTAATTCAATCTCGAATTATTGGTAATGATATTTACTTTGACTTCTGGGGTAAGAAAGATGGACGCATCGCTTCTTCAACCAAACCCGTCGTTTATAATATTGTTAAGCCAGCTCCAGCTAAAATGATAGAAAGTGACTCCTTAAAACCAGGAGAAAAAAAATGTACTGAGACGGCCCATAATGGCGCTGATGCTTATTTTGATTACTCAGTTAATTATCCTGATGGTAATACAAAAAATGTCAGATTTAAATCTCATTATGTACCATGGCAAGAAGTTTGTTTGATTGGTAAAAGTGCTACCTCTACGCCACTTATTTCAACTAGTACACCCCAGATTAAAACAACTACCAATAATTAAAAATATTATCAATTTAAAAACCGTCAGTCAGACGGTTTTTAAAATACAAAAAAAGACCAACTTAAACGGGTAGGCAAGAAAATATCTCCTAGGAATTCCAGAGCCCGCAAAAAATGATGAATAAATTCACTCAACTTTTGCAGGCCCAAAAAACCCTAGTGAGAACATCCCCATGCTTGTCGTGCCTGACCCGTTTAAAATGGCCTTTTACTTCTAAGCTATTATTTGGTGTTAAACATCTTAACGATTAACTATATCACAGCCTTAAAGCTTTGTCAAGAGTTTTGTTATCATGGTGATTAAACCTTATTTTTTCCAAATTATTGACTTATTATTAGCCAAAAAATATAAAGAACCTAACTCATCGGTTCTAAAGATCTTAACAGGCAAAGTTAATAACCAGTTCAAAACAATTTGGTTTGGGTGACCAAACTTATTATTAATACCAACTGAAATAACAGCTAAATCTGGCTTGAGTTTATTTAAAAAAGATTGATTAGTACCAGTATCAGAACCATGGTGTGAAATTTTAAGAATGTCAACTAGAGGAACGGGAATATTATTTTCTATCTTAGTACCAGCATCACCTGTCAGTAAAATTTTTCTATCAAAACAAGAAAACAAAGAAACAATGGAATAATCATTTTCATCTGTCGCCTTTTGTTCAGCTGCCAATATTTTTAAACTGCAGTTACTATCAAAACTAAAAATCATCCCTGTTTTAGCCTTGATAATTTCTGATTTAGAAATAACTAATTTATTTTGCCAAATATCAGTTAGTGGCGACCTACTATTGGAATAGCCAATTAAAACTTGTTTAATTTGATAACGGTCAAATACTTCGATTAAACCGGCTAAATGATCATCGTGAACATGAGTTAAAATAACTAAATCTAAATGTCGCAACCAAAAAGGTAAAACGTGACCTAAACCTTGAAGAACACTAGCATCTGGTCCGCCGTCTATCAAAATTGTTTGGCCACGCGGAGTAATAATCAAAACTGAGTCGCCCTGACCAACGTCAAAAAAAATTACACGAAAATATGGCGATTTATACCAACGAGTGGCCGAAATTATACAATAAGCAACCACTGGCGCTATTAGTATTAAAATAATAATCTTTTTCATCATTAAATAATAACTAAAGCCACCTGAATTTTCGATAAACTAGTCCACTAATACAAAAATCATCCTAAAATTAGGACGATCTTTGTATAATTTTTAAATCAATAAGAATATTGATTTTATAAAAAGTAGAAAAAATACTAAGTTATAGTACTATTTCTTTTTAGCAACTTTTTTAACTGCTTTTTTAGCTACCTTTTTAGGAGCGGCTTTTTTAACAGCAGCTTTTTTTACTACCTTTTTAACTGCCTTTTTAGGAGCAGCTTTTTTTACTACCTTTTTAACTGCCTTTTTAGGAGCAGCTTTTTTGATTTTTTTAGCTGGCATATTATCACCCCCTTTCTGAAGTGACGTTTTAAAAAAATTACAAAATGAAAATCTTTTTAAAAAATCGTTTTTTAAAAAATTCGACCAAGAACTTAATACTATAATTATACATCCAAGATAAAAGCTTAGCAATACTTTTTCGCAAAAAAATTAAAAATACTAAAAATATTTTACAAACAAAAAAAACTTGTAAAATTAACGATTTAATAAAAAAAATAAAAAAGAAATAACCTTTACTTTACTAGTGATTAAGCATTATTAACATCTATATAATTATCAACAAAAAATTAAGATAAAAAAATAACAAAAGATAAAAAAATAAAAAAGGAGAAATTAATCTCCTCTTTTTATTTCAAAAATATTTTTTTTAAAAAATTTTAAAATTTATCATTAAAGAATTTCTTTAGTTCTGTTATTTTAATCCGTGGTTGTTCCATAGTATCTCTATCTCTAACTGTCACTCTAGAATCTTCAAGGGTATCAAAATCAATTGTCAGACAAAATGGAGTACCGATTTCATCCTGACGACGATAGCGTTTACCGACATTACCGTTATCATCAAATTCACAACGATATTCTTTACGCAATAGCTCATACACTTCCCTAGCCTTAACTACTAGTTCTGGCTTATTTTTAAGTAATGGAAAAATAGCAATGGAAATTGGAGCAATTTTAAGAGGAAATCTCATAACTACTCTAGTATCTTCCCCAATAGCCTCTTCATGATAAGCCGACAATAACGTTACCAAAATAGCTCTATCAAGGCCAAAAGATGGCTCTATAACATAGGGGGTAAAGCGACGATTAGCCACTGCATCGAAGTATTCTAGCTTTTCATTGGAAAACTCACTATGCTTTTTTAAATCAAAATCACCACGATGAGCTAAACCGCATAACTCTTTAAAACCGCCAAAGGGGGAGTCAAACTCTAAATCAACTGTCTTACGGGAATAATGAGAAAGCTTTTCTTTAGGATGTTCAAAACGGCGTAATTTATTAGCCGGCACGCCCAATTCATAAACAAACTCTTCTTGTTTATTTAAAAAATCTTCAAAAATAGGTTCAAAATCTAACTCTGGATCAATAAAATATTCTATTTCCATTTGTTCAAATTCACGAGTTCTAAAAATAAAATTACTGACTACAATTTCATTACGGAAAGCCTTGCCTATTTGAGCAATACCAAATGGTAACTTAGGACGCATCACATCAACTACATTTTTGAATTCTACAAAAATAGCTCCGGCTGTTTCTGGTCGAAGATAAATTGGCTCATCAAGGCCATTCATTTCAGTCTTAAACATCATGCTAATAAATCTGGCTTCAGTCCAATCACTGACGCCACAAATTGGACATTTAAGTGTTGGCAAAGCTGCATTCATTTTAACTAAATCGCCTTCTAAATCTTGTCCAGTTGCTTCTTCAATAACATGATCGGCTCTAAATCTTTTTTTACATTTTTTGCAATCAACCATAGCATCATTAAAACCGCCAATATGCCCGGAGGCTGCCCAAAGTTTGGGATGAAGTAAAATCGGCCCATCAATGCCATACATATTATCACGATCATCGACAAATTTTTTCCACCACAAACGTTTAATATTATTTTTTAAAGCTGTGCCATAAGGACCGTAGCTATAACTGCCCGCTAGACCGCCATAAATTTCACAGGCCGGAAAAATAAAGCCGCGACGCTTGCATAAGGACACAATTTTCTCCATTAAATTATCTTGATCGTTAGACATATTCATATAATTACATTTCTTCTAAATAAGTAAGTCCCAGCAAGGCAAAACCATTTTTTAATACTTGTTTAGTTCCGGCCACTAAAGATAGGCGCGCATTACGAATCACCTCTTCAGCTTTGATAATATTAGTATCGTGATAATAATCATTAAATGTTTGAGCTAATTCAAACAAATATCTAGCTACAATCGAGGGGTCGCGGTCTAAACCAGCTTTTTTAACAACCTCGCTATATTGAGCCAATTTCATAGCTAAATTAAATTCTTTAGTACCGGATAACTGTTTAAAGTCTACTGATCGACTTAGATAATCAGGAACTTTTTTTAATAAACTGTTGATTCTAGCTCCTGAATATTGTAAATAAGCGGCTGTAAAACCTTCAAATTTTAAAGCATCAACTAGATCGAAGGTAATGACTTTATCCGAAGAAACTTTTATCATTTCAAATTTAATTGCCGAAATGGCTAAGGCATGAGCAGTTTGTTCGGCTTTACTATCAGTCCAATCAGGGTGACGCTTCACAATTTCCTCCTTAGTTCGAGACAAAGCCTCTGTCATTAGTTGTTCATAAGTAATTACGTTGCCGGTACGAGAAGCCATCATGCCTGATTTTAAAGTTAAAAAGTCATAAGATAAATGGGTCATTTTAGCTTGATACCCCATCAGTTCTAGAATTTTAAATAATTGGCTGAAATAAAGACTCTGTCTAACGTCAACAATGTAAATTGATTCAAACAAATTATATTTTTCAAATTTATAAGAGGCTAGGGCTAAATCGGCCACCAAATAAAGAGCGGTGCCGTCGCTTCTAATAACCGGTAATACCCCCAGGTTATAATCTTGCAAGTCAGCAATAATAGCTCCTTCACTTTTTTTAAGAATCCCCTGATCTAATAAGTGATCTTTAATTTCTAACCCTCGATCAATAAAATCACTTTCGTAAAAAGTATCTTGGAACTTAATATCCAAGTCATTATAAATTTCTTGAAAATAATCAATACTCCACTGTCTAGTTTCTCGCCACAGCTTATAGCCAGCTCCCTGACGACTCTCAATTTCCTTCATTATTTTACTTACTTCGGCCTTAGCCTCAGCGTTATCATCAATCTTTTGAGCTGCCTCGCTATAACATTTACCTAATAAATAACCTTTAGATGCCTCTGACTGAGCGTAAGCGGGATTATTTTGCCAATTCCAAATAGTCTTAGCAGTATGAATACCAAAATCATTAATATAAGAAACAGGAATTGCTTCATAACCATTAGCAACTAATAATTTATAGACCGCATCACCATAAGAAATATTACGTAAATGCCCGACATGCAATTCCTTATGAGTGTTACCATTGGAGTATTCAATCATTACTCTTTGATTATCCCCAAAATTATTAGCCCCAAACTTTTCTCCCCGTTCTTTAATGTCAATCAAAACACCACCAATAAAAGTTAGTGGTTCTAAATAAAAATTAAGATAAGGCCCAGTTGCCTTAACTTCTTTAATACCACTTAACATCGGAAACTCCTTGGCTTTTTGAATAGCTAAAATAACCGGACTTAATCCGGCTAATTTAGCAGCTTCAAACATAGGCCAACTTAAGTCACCCATTTCAGGATTAGGGGGATAAACTAGTGACTCGGGCCCGATATTTAAAGCCTGGGCTAGTTCATTTTTTACTTTATCTAAATAATTCATACCTATTTAATAATCTTTATAAACTACGACTTATTAAAAGAAATAACCCGAGCTTAATGATTTGGAAATTATTTCTTAAATATGTTATAATATTAACAAAGATTTTCTTTTTTTTCAATCATTTTTAAATAAAAGCTTTCTTCGAAAAAACTTAAAAAATTAGCTAAAAAACTATGTTTTCTTATCGATCAATTTTGAGTCGGGCCTGGAAAATTACCAGACAGTATAAAAAATTATGGATCTTTGGTGCTTTGGCCATGATTCTGTCAGCTGGTGGTGAATATCAAATCTTGACTAAGATCCTTAATGAAGATTACGGTTCAGGATTTTATAACAAATTACAGAGTGGCAGTTACATGTTTAGTTCACCTTTCTGGTCAGACTTTGGAAGAGTATGTTTAACTGAACCACGATTGGGTTTTGGTCTCGGACTATTAATGGCTTTAGTAATATTTGTTGCCTTTATCATTCTCTGGGTTAGCATCAAATCTCAAATCTCCATTATTGAGTGGGTTAAAACTATTTCTACTAGCAAAAAAAAGGAACAAAAAATTAGTATTTGGGAAGGACTCTCAAAATATGATAATAAATTATGGTCAATTCTAGGACTTAATATTGTTTTTAAGGCTGGTCTTTATTTACTGTTTATGATAATGAGTATTCCTCTGATCTACTTATTTTTCCAAGATTCTAGCCTTGCTATTCTGTTCTACACTATCTTCTTTACTATTTTCTTACCATTAGCCATCTCCATGGCCTTAATTGTTAAATATGCCATGATTGCCGTAGTTTTAGAAAAAGATTCTTTTGTAACCTCTATTGAGAAAGGAATAAAAATCTTTTCTTTAAACTGGCTAGTCAGTTTAGAAATTGCTATTCTACTTTTCTTAATAAATTTCTTGGCTGGACTACTGATTATTTTCATTATTTCCATCATCCTCTTGCCGGTAATGTTAACTCTGATTATTTTTAATTTCCTAACCCCTCTATATCTACTAATAGCTGTAGGCTTATTAATAATTATTCTAACGGCTGCCATATTAATGACTTTTCAAACCGCTGTTTGGACAATCCTCTTTGAAGAGATTAAAAAAGATGATGTTAAAGCTAAACTAGAAAGAGTCTTCAAACGCCGCCAATAAAACAATAAAGACAATCTGATTTATGAGTGATTTAGCCTCAATTAATAATCTAATCCATGATGATTTGCCTGAGGAGGGTTCCGTTTTGGATAAATTTTCAAAAAAACAAGCGGAAATCAAAGCTAAGGAAATTGAAAGAATAACAGAAAGGACTGCTAATTTACAGGGTCTTTCGTATATTAATTTAACAGGTTTCCCGATTAGCCCGGAAGCTTTATCCTTAATTGACGAAGAAATAGCCACTAGTCTCAGTGTGGTTTGTTTTTATTATGATGGAAAAAATATTCGTCTAGGTACGACTAATAATAATGACGGTATTGAAGAATTAAAAAAAGATTTGAGTGAGCAATATTTTGCTGATACTTCTATCTTTTTAATTTCAGAAAATAGCCTTAATCATGCTTTGGAACTTTATGAAAGACTGCCTAAAGTTAAGGCTTATAGTGGTTTAGTGGAAATAACCGAAGATAAACTTAAAGAATTCTCCCAAGAAATAACTGATTACAGACTACTTAATAAAAAAATTAACGAAGTAAACATTTCTGATGTTGTCACCTTGATGTTAGCAACTGCTATTAAAATTAAAGCTAGTGATATCCATATCGAGGCCGAAGAAAAAGGTGTTATTATCCGCCTCCGCATTGATGGTGTTTTACAACAAGCAGCTATTATTACAGCTGATAAATGGCACAAAATATCCACTAGACTTAAAATTCTATCTAAAGTAAAAATTAACATCACAGATAAACCACAAGATGGTCGTTATAGTATTCTACTAACTGATAAAAAACTGGATGTTCGTACCTCTTTCCTACCAACTGCTTACGGCGAAAGTGTAGTTATGCGTTTGCTTGATTCGTCGGCCACTGCTTTAGATTTTGATAGTTTAGGAATAAGAAAAGAAACCTTTCATTTATTAGAGAACGAAATAAGCAAACCTAATGGTTTAATTTTAACTACCGGTCCAACTGGATCTGGTAAAACTACCACCTTATACGCCGCGCTTAATAAATTAAATAAGCCAGGCGTTAAAATTATTACTTTAGAAGATCCAATTGAATACCAACTATCTGGAATCAACCAGAGTCAAGTTGATAATTCTAAAGGTTATTCTTTTTCTGACGGATTACGATCTATCTTAAGACAAGACCCTAACGTAGTGATGGTTGGTGAAATTAGAGATTTAGAAACAGCTGAAATAGCTATTCAGGCATCACTTACCGGACACTTGGTCCTTTCTACTCTACATACTAATGATGCTGCTGGCGTTATTCCACGTTTAATTGATTTAGGAGTTAAACCTTATTTTTTAGTACCAGCTATCAATGCTGTAATTGGACAACGTTTAGTCAGAAAAATATGCCCAGTCTGCAAACAAAAACACGAATTAACGCCTGAGGAAAAAGAACAGGTTGATAAAATACTATCAGTTATGTCTCCTAAATCTGGCATTAACATTCCTTATACTCTACCAGATTTTTACAAAGCTAATGAGTCTGGTTGTAATGCCTGTAATTTTACCGGCTATCATAATCGTATTGGTATCTACGAAATATTTACCATGGCCGACAACATTAAACAATTAACCATTGATAAAGCACCGTCATTTAAAATATTACAACAAGCTATTGAAAATGGCATGATTACTATGCTCCAGGACGGTATTTTAAAATGTTTAGAGGGGGTTACTTCTCTACAAGAAGTTTATCGTGTCATTGGAAATTTTGATTATATCAATGAACTTTACAATATTGTTATTTCACAGACTATTGGACGAGGTCTAAAAATTAGTGACGCTAATCTAAAACAAGCAGCGCAACTCAGTTCCGACATCTCTCAACTTAATCAATTAGTTAAGGACACTCCTTCTAAAGAAGTTATTATTTTAATTATGTCGCTGGCAATTGTCAATAATGCCGGTGATATCCATATTGAACCAACAGATGTTAGTGTTAAGGTTCGTTTTAGAATTGACGGGGTACTGCATGACGTCTTTACCTTACCTAATACCGCCTATCTGCCAGTTTTATCAGAAATGAAAATCTTAGCTGGTTTTGCTACTAATATTAAAAGGGCTACTCTCGATGGTCGTTTCAGTTTACAATTAAGCGACCGCAAAATGGATTGTCGTTTATCAATTATTTCTGGCGGCTACGGCGAAACCATTGTTGTTCGTTTACTTTCAACTTCAGCAGCTAATTTAGAAATGGAAAACTTAGGAATAACTTCTGTAGCTTTACTTGCGCTAAAAGAGGCTATTAAAAAAACTAGAGGCATTATTATTACCACTGGTCCAACTGGATCTGGTAAAACTACGACTCTCTATAGTATTTTAAATAAATTAAATAAGCCAGATGTTAAAATCATCACCATTGAAGATCCAATTGAATATCAATTACCGGGAGTTATGCAAACTCAAATTGACACTGAACATGGTTACACTTTTGCTTCCGCTATGCGTTCTTTATTGCGCCAAAATCCCAACATCATGATGATTGGAGAAATTCGTGATGATGAAACTGCTAAAATAGCCATTGAAGCAGCTTCAACCGGTCACTTAGTCTTATCGACTATTCATGCTAATAGCGCTGCTGGGGCTATTTCCAGGTTCTCTGGATTAGGTGTGGAAAGACAAGCGCTAGCTAATTCTTTAGAGTTCTCTATCGGCCAAAGATTGGTACGTCGTCTTTGTCCTTATTGTCGCAAAGAAGCTGAAACTGACAGTGAAACTTTAAATAAAATAAAAACTATCTTAAGCCAAATAAAAAATCCAGCCATTGTTATACCAGAAAAAATTAGTTTTTATACCAGTATTGGCTGCGACAAATGTGGAGGTATCGGTTACAAAAATCGAATAGGGTTATATGAAACGATTACCGTTACCCCTGAAATAAAAAAATTAATCCAAAATCCTGACATAACCGATTATGAAATAGAACAAGCCGCTATTTTAAATGGTACAGTGACTATGATTCAGGATGGTATTTTAAAAGCCTTATTAGGAGAAACTAGTTTAGATGAAATATTCAGAGTTATCTAATCTACCTTCGCCAGCTGGCGGAAAACAGAGCAAACTATATGATTAATAAAAAATTTGTTGAACAATTAAAAAAAGATTATCAAAATCAAGAAAATGAGAGAAGACAAATAATCTCCTTATCAAACAATGTTTTATTCCATTCCAAAAAAGCCATTTTTACTTTGCACCGCCATGAACTAAAAATTGCCGAACTGAAGCTTAAAGAAATGGAAGATTCCCTCTTACAATTAGAAAAGAAATTTGGTATCAAAAGAATTGAAGAAGAGGGTGCTTATCGGGCGGCCATTGAAGAATATGTGGAAGCTAAACTTCTATCTTTTGTTATAAAAGGAGAAAAGATTGATCGCATTAAAAAATTAAAACTAGGTAATGATGCTTATTTAGGTGGTATTTGTGATCTACTTGGAGAATTAGTTAGAACGGCCACCAATGAAGCGGCGGCTGGTCATTTTGAACAAGTAGAAAAAATAAAAAAGTTAGCTAACGACATAATGGACCAATTAATTGATTTTGATATGACTGGCTATTTGCGAACTAAATATGATCAAGCCAGAGGTCATCTGCGTAAACTAGAACAAATGGCTTATGAAATAAAATTAAGAATAAACTCATGAGGATAGCTATTTTTTCTGATCTTCATGACAATCTAGATAATTTAAAAATATTTTTAAATTGGATAAAAGAAAATAAAGTCACTAAATTAATTTTTTGTGGCGATTTATGCCAATTAGATATTTTAACATATTTAGCCTCTAATTTTCCAGGAGAAATATTCTTAGTCGGTGGCAACGCTGACTTATTTTTACCAAAAGACACCAAGATTTTTAAAAATGTATTTTACGATGAACATAAGTTAGAATTTAAGCTAGGCCAGCAAAAAATATTGATAGCTCATAAACCAGGAGATTTAAAAAAATATTTAAACGAAAATAATAGTTATGACTTTGCTTTTCACGGGCACACTCATAAACCTTGGATAACCAAAGAAAATGGCCTAGTGATTGCTAATCCAGGAGCGCTCGGCTCATCATCAGGGCCAGTCTCTAGTTTTGCAATTCTAGAGACAGATACTGGCTATTTAGAATTAAAGTTATTAAATTCCCTTTAAAAAAGCCTGGCTTAAAACCAGACTATTTTTTTATAATAAATTCTTTAGATATTTTCCAGTATAACTCTCTTTAACTTTAGAAACTTCTAGTGGTGTTCCGCAGGCGACTACTTGCCCGCCTTTATCACCGCCATCGGGACCAATATCAATTATCCAATCAACAGCTTTGATAACATCGAGATTATGTTCAATAATTAAAACCGTATTACCCTGTTCAACTAATAAATTAAGAACTTGGAGTAAGCGATCAATATCAGCAAAATGTAATCCAGTAGTTGGTTCATCTAAAATATAAAGTGTTTTACCAGTTGCTCTTCTTGATAATTCAGTGGCCAACTTAATTCTTTGAGCTTCACCGCCGGAAAAAGTGGTGGCTGACTGGCCTAAACGAATATAGCCCAAACCAACTTTATCTAAAGTTTCCAATTTATGATACAGAGCTGACTGATCGCGAAAAAAAGACATGGCCTCACGCACTGTCATATTTAAAACTTCATAAATATTTCTTCCCTGATAAGTAACGGCTAAGATACGATCCTTAAAACGTTGTCCTTGACAAACATCACAGGTCAAATAAACATCGGCTAAAAATTGCATTTCAACTTTAATCACACCATCACCAGAACAATTTTCGCAACGACCGCCTGGGACATTAAAAGAGAAATGGCCGGCTTCTAGTCCTTTCATTTTAGCTTCTGGCAAACTAGCATATAAATCACGAATGTAAGTAAATAAACCAGTATAAGTAGCCGGATTAGAACGAGGCGTGCGACCAATCGGTGACTGATCAATATCAATTACTTTATCAATATTCTCTAAGCCTTGTAATTCTTTATGTTGACCTGGTTCTAATTTAGCACGATAAAATTTCTTGTTGAGAGCATTAGCTAAAATATCATTCATTAAAGTTGATTTTCCAGAACCAGAGACGCCGGTAATAGCTACTAATTTAGCAAGTGGAATTTCCACGTCAATATTTTTAAGATTATGCTCGCTCGCTCCTATTATTTTAATAGATTTACCGGTCCCTTTGCGAAAAAGCTCGCGACTTCTTATTTTTTTACGACCGAACAAATAATCACTGGTTAAAGAGTTGCCGCAACTTTCTATATCTTGTGGTTTCCCAGAGAAAATAACTTGTCCACCATATTCACCGGCCCCCGGACCAATATCGATTAAATGATCAGCTGCCATCATAGTTGCGCCATCATGTTCCACCACAATCACAGTATTACCGTTGTCGCGTAAATGTTTCATGGTTTCTATTAACTTATCATTGTCTCTTTGGTGTAAGCCAATTGAGGGTTCATCTAACACATATAAAACCCCGCTGAGAGTCGAACCAACTTGAGTGGCCAATCTAATACGTTGAGCCTCACCGCCAGACAAACTAGCAGCAGCTCTATTCAAAGTTAGATAATCAAGCCCTACTTTTGATAAAAATTCTAAATTTTTAGCTAGTTCTTTAACAATCGGTACTACAACCTGACTTTGACCATTAAAAGACTTGTCATCATTTTGCCATTCATCAAAAATATTTTTTAACTTTTCAATATTTAAAGAAGCTAAATCATTAATATTGTAATTTTTAATCTTGACCGCCAAGGCTTCTGGCCTAAGCCTAGAACCACCGCAGCAAGAACAAATGGACAGGTGCATGACTTTTTCAATTTCTTGTTTTACAAAATTAGATTTTGTTTCACAATATTTAATCATTAAATGTTCCAAAATACCATTATGAAACTTGTCACCTTTAAGTAAAGACTCTCTTTGTGCTTCAGAAAAATCCTTAATTGGGATATCTAGAGTAAATGAATTACGCTCAGCCAATTTGATTAATTCCAAAAGTAGATTAGTCTGACTATTAGAATTAAAGTGAGCCAAGGGCTTAATAGCTCCTTGGTTAATACTTAAATTATTATTAAAAACCAAATTTTTATCAATTTCCATTTTGGCTCCTAAGCCAGAACAAGCGGAACAAGCACCATAACTAGAGTTAAAAGAAAAATCACGTGGCTCAAGCTCTGTTCTTCTAAAATCACAATCAGGACAAACATAAAACTTAGTCGTGCCTCTTTTTTCTTTATTATTTTTAGCACCTTCTTTCTGAACAAAATCACTCTTCAATTTTAAACCACAATTTGGACAATAGGGAATTCCTGCTTTAGAAAATAACAGTCTTAAATAATCATAAATTTCTGTCACCGTGCCCACGGTCGAACGAGGATTATGTCCAACCGTCCGTTGGTCAATAGAAATAGCCGGAGATAGCCCCTCAATAATATCAACATCGGGCTTATCCATTAAACCTACAAATTGTCGAGCATAAGAAGATAACGATTCAACGTAACGACGCTGTCCTTCAGCATAAATGGTATCGAAGGCTAAAGATGATTTACCCGATCCAGATAAACCAGTGATAACCACTAACTTGTTTCTGGGAATATCTAAGTCGATATTCTTTAAATTATTAGCGCGAGCACCACGAATTTTGATAAAATCTGACGACATTATTTTTTAAATTATTTTTGAATTAGCCTTGAGTATAGCTCAAAACACGCAAAAAAACAAGCCCCGGAGGACTTGTTAATAACTGTTTAAAAAATTGGGTAAAATATCTTAAAAATGGCAATTAGCAGTTTATCATACCAGGAAATTTTTTTTAGCCCTGACTCAAAAAATTCCGACTCCCTTTTCCATCTTTCTATTAAATGGCTTAATTCACTAATGATATTTTTCTGTCTAAAAAAGATACCAGCTTCCATATTAAAGCCAAATGATAAGATGTCTAAATTCTGAGAACCAATTACCCCCTCCTCACCGTCAACCAACATAAGCTTGGCATGCATCATCGATGGAAAAAAATAAAACTTCACCCCGATAGCCGACAAACGACAAGCATTTAAATAATTGATTTTATCGAGTGATTTAATATCAGTTTGACGTGGTAAAATTATTTCGATATTAACACCCCGAGCAACGGCATGATCTAACAAGGCTAAAAGCCAGCGGGGGGGCAAGAGGTAAGGCGTTACTAATTGAATAGATTTTTGTGCCTCAATTATCTTCTGTTTATAATAATTATTTAAATAATAGGAGTGCTGAGTGTTAGACCAATTATCAATCAACCAGCCTTTTAATTTTTTAGTTAGTGAATAATTATTATATTGTAAAATGGAAACTTTTTGACCACCTGACATTTTATAAGCATAAGCAAAAGATTTTAAAATCGGTTTAACAATTCGACCCTGTAATTTAATTTGAACATCACGCCAATTAATAATTTTATTTTCAATATTAACACCACCCATGAAGGCAATTCTTTTATCAACAATTAAAAATTTACGATGAGTACGACGCAGCCAATGACTAAAGAAAATTAATTCTATTCCAGCTTCACGTAACTCGGCGACAGCCGTAGCTTTAAGATCCATACTGCCGAAAGCATCCACAATTATAACAACCTCAACTCCGCCCAAGGCTTTTGTTTTGAGAATACCAAGAAAATCATGAGTCAGATTAGTATCACCTAAAAAAATATACATCTCAATATAAATTGATTCCGTAGCGCCTAGAATAGCTTTAATCATAGCATCCCAGGCTTTTTTGGAAGTGGTATAAAGGTGGTATTTCATAATTTACTTTTTATTTCATCAATATGTTTTTTCATTTCTTTAGCACCAATTTTAATCATCGCTTCAGCTACTTCTTTTTTAAAATAGCTACGAAATTTATTGGTCTGGACGAAAAGAGATAAATCAGGAGCAACAACTACATCGGCATTTTTAATTGAGGCCTGAGCTAAATGATACATTACAATACGCGTACTTCTTAAAGCAACCTTAGTAAAAGTAAAACGCTTTTCCGTAAATTCATTTTTATGATACAGATTAATAGCAATCACAATATCCGCTCCAGCTTTTTTTAAAATATCAACTGACATCGGATCGCTCAAACCACCGTCAACCAAGCGATGATTTTTTATTTTAGTTGGTTCAAACACCATAGGCACCGAACAACTAGCTCTTACGGCTTTAGACAATTTCCCTTCCGTAAAAATATAGGATTGTCCACCATTCAGATCGGTAGCAGATATAAATATAGGAATAGTGGTATCAGCAAACTCTTTTTTACCTAATATTTTTTCCACAAAAGCTTCGAATTTTTTACCACTTACCAGTCCGCCCCTCAAACCTAAATCTAAAATTGAAGGTAAAACAGCTCGAGGGTGACCGATTATTTCTTTTTCTAAAGTATCTAAATCACCATAGAGAGCATAATAAGCTCCAATTAAAGAGCCAATTGAAACTCCACTAATATAATCTATCGGTATATTATTTTCTTTTAACACTCTTAGAGCGCCAATTAAAGAAAAACCGCGAAAAGCACCGGACCCCAGAGCTAAACCAACTTTTTTTCTTTTAGTCATATATTGGCATTATAGCAGAAAAGGGCTAAAAATTATAAAAATTATTTTCATACTATGTTAATTTATTATAAATCATTCTAATTTCTGGCATAGTTTTTCCTGACGGAAATTTAGCCAGATCTTCTATCGGCGTTATACCCAATTCTTTAAAGCCAAATTTTTCATAAAAACTTTTAGCTTTATTATTATAAGTAACCACATCTAAAAAAATTGGCCGATTATAATCACACCAAGCTAAAGCTTGTTCCATAAGTTTTTTTCCTAAACCATGCCCCTGATAATTCGGTAAGACATAAATAGCTACTAACTTATTTCTATCTGATTCCCTACTTACAATACAAAAAGCTATTATTTTATTTTTATCTTTAGCTACCCAGAAGTTACTCAACTCTCTATCTTTTAATAATCTATCCTGCCAACTTTTAATTCTAGTTGGGCTATTAAAATCTTTAGATTCTATGTCTGCTACCGTTACATCATATTCTTTGTTAACATAAGTAGCTAACCAAATTATTTTTTGCACTTCTAAAACTTCTTTAATGTCTTCGGGCTTTATTTCACTAATTTCAAAATTAGAAGTATTCATGTTTTTTAAATTAATTATTTAAAATTAATTCTTTTAAAAATTCCCAACGCAATGGTAATTCTAGGGCTTCTTCCCTAGTTAACCATTTAAGATTTAAAGCTTGTTCATCAAGTTGCAAGTCTCCACCTGTTATTATTCCTTTATAGATAACTAATTCCACTTCTTCGGTATCATTAGCGCTACCCTTATATTCTGTATTAGAAATTATGGATTGATGAATTATTTTTTCTAAATTTATTTCATAACCACTTTCTTCTAGCACCTCTCTAATAGCCGCTTCTGCAAATGATTCACCTTCATCAACGTGTCCGCCAGGAAAAGACCAGAGACCCATGGCCAAATAACCACCTTCTTGCAGCAATAATATTTTATCATCTTGGGTTAAGTGAACAAAGGAGACTTGAGTCATAAAATATAAATTAATTCTTTATAATATTACTTTAATATAACAAAAATAACCTTAAAAATCAAAGTTAGCTTCATATTTACAAAAATATTAAAGCGTGATAATACAGAGATAATGAACTTTAATAATTATTAACCAAAAAATAGAAAAAGGATGGAAAACAAATTTGGTATTTTTGTCGGACGCTTCTCACCAACTCATCTTGGACATGAAGCTGTTATTCGTAAGATGATAAACATTTGCGAATTAGAAAACTGCTTAATTGTTTTAGGCAGTTCTAATGCTCCTATGTCATTCCGTCACCTCTTCTCCTATGAAGACCGACGAAGCTTCCTAAAAAAAATCTTTGAAGGTATTCAAATTGTGGGATTGCCAGACTATCCAACTAATAATGAATGGTTGCTCGCCCTGGATGATATTTTAGCACTCAATAAAGTCAGTTCTAAAAAAGCCACTTTCTTTGGTGGTTGCGAAGAAGATATTCATTTCTTCTTAGAAGCTCAAAGAAAATGCGAGCTATTAAACAGATTTGACGGAACAACGCCTAAAGTATCAGCCACTGAAGTTAGAGACGCCTTAATTCAAGGCAGATCACTGGAAGGACTTTTAAATCCAGTTGTTACGGAAGAAGTAAAAAATTCTTTCAATATCAACTGGGATAGATTTCGAAAAATGTGATTTAAGAATATACCAAAAAAATTGACTATTCTATGAATTGTGTTATTATGTAATCAAAGAGAGTTGTTTACTGGCTCCTTTATCCAAGGGATAAAAAAAGAATAATAAAGACAAAAAGTCGGCCACATAACTCTCCTCTAAAAAACCTTGTTAAAAACAAGGTTTTTTAAATTTAGTGGTACTAAAAACAAAAAAATAGGCTTTTAGACCTATCTTTAACCGTAGTCCCTAGGAGAATCGAACTCCTCTTACCAGGATGAAAACCTGGTGTCCTAACCACTAGACGAAGAGACCAAAATATTAAAATTAAAATCTAGACAACTAGATTCAAATTCATTTTATAGATATATCGCTACTCTGTCAAGATTCAGAATAATCTATTTTTTCTTAATAATACTTCTAGTATAAACCTCTTGGCAGAAATTAAAAGTTGATGTAAACTTTAGCTTGTAACTAACGCTGGCTTGATGGCGAAGTGGTCTAACGCTGCAGTTTGCAAAACTGCCACTCGTGGGTTCGACTCCCACTCAAGCCTCAGGAATCTATAAAAACGGTTGAAGTTCTATGATTGGGACTTAAGCCGTTTTTTAATTCTGATACTGGTTAAAAAACTGTGGATAACTTGTGACTATTTATTTTAAATTCGTAATTTTGTCCACTAAAGGTTAGACTTTCAAGTTCTAAAACAATAAAATTACACATTAGGCAAAAGATGTTAGATATTTAATATTAGCCAAAAATATCTAGTTATCCCTAACTTTTCAACATTTATTAATAGGCCTATTGTTAGTACTTGCTAATAATGGTACAATATACACAGATATGAGTAAGATACTCATATTTGTAATTAAAAATTAGTTCTTTTCTATCCCCAGTTCTTTGCTATTACAACAAAATATTTGAAAAATCGTTCATTTGTGTGTTCTTTTTCAAAACAGTTTTTTTACTGATTCTGCAGCCTTGTCTAAGCTGACGAGACACAACAAAATCGGGTAACTAGCCAGTAGAATCCAGATTTAATAGCGGATAAAAAATCCTTAAATTAAATTTTTATTCTCGGAATCCACTATTTACCAATAATTGGTAAAGAAACTTTCTTGCTAAGTCAGCCGCAAGCTCAATTCCCTTTGTTTTAATGCTTTTATTCTCTTTTTATAAAAAAGGAGCCCAAAAGCCAACAAGCGGAATGAGGCTCAAATTAGATCCAAAAAATAATTTTTATATACAACATATAAAAGAGGACTAATTTGAGCCTCTTTTTATTTTCCTAAAAATCTGCTTAAATAATAGAGAATAAATTAATATAACCTTTTATGTCATTATCTATAGGAATTGTCGGTTTACCTAACGTTGGAAAATCATCATTATTTAATATTCTTACTAAAAAAGGTGTAGAAGCTGCTAATTACCCCTTTTGTACCATCGACCCTAATGTAGGCGTTGTTAAAGTGCCTGATGCTAGACTTGATAAATTAGCTAATGTTTCAAAACCATTAAAAATTGTACCGACTACTATTGAGTTTGTAGATATTGCCGGCCTTGTAGCAGGAGCTAGTAAGGGGGAAGGGTTAGGAAATAAATTTTTAGCTCACATTAGAGAATGCGACGCTATTTGTGAAGTAGTTCGTGATTTTAAAGATAAAAATATTATCCATGTTAATAATAAAATTGACCCCGAGAGCGATAAAGAAACTATTAACATGGAGCTAATTTTTGCTGATTTAGCCACTGTTGAAAAAAGATTGGCTAGTACTAAAAGGGATAGCAGGGGTGGTGATAAGGAGCTTATCATACAAGCTCAGATTCTAGAAAAACTTTATAATCATTTAGCAAGCGGGGGTTCAGCTCGCGAATTAGAGTTTAATGATGAAGAAGCACCTTTTGTTAAATCTTTATGTTTGCTGACCACTAAACCAATTATTTACTTACTTAATGTGGATGATAACTTTACGGGGATTGATGTGTTAAAAAACATCAACGAGCAGGTAATCGCGGTTAACGTTAAAAATGAAGAAGAAATCGCCGCTTTACCAGAAGAAGAGCAGGCTGAATATATCAAAGAATTAGGACTAGAGCAGAGTGGTTTAGATAAATTAATTACAGCTGCTTATAAAATATTAGGTCTTGATACCTATTTTACAACTGGCCATGAAGAAACTCGTGCTTGGACCATTAAACATGGTACTAAAGCCCCTCAAGCGGCCGGAGTAATTCACACTGATTTTATTAAAGGTTTTGTTCGTGCTGAAGTTATTCAGTGGGATAAGTTTATTGAAGCGGGCTCCGAAGCTAGAGCTAAAGAATTAGGAACTATGAGAATAGAGGGCAAAGATTATGTGGTTAAAGATGGAGATACTTGCAACTTCTTAATTAATAAATAATAACTTGAAAATAAAAAAAACATCTTAATAAAATAAGGCGTTTTTTGCTATCATTGACATATTTACTAAAAAATACTAATATACACTGAAGTCCAAAAAATAAAAGATGGACTATAGTATGAACTTTAAAAACAACTGACGATGGAAAGAATCCTCAGCGAGGTCTCCGCAGCGAATATGCGCGGCCCCCTCGACAAATTACACGAACTACTGGCCGATGAAAAACTTGGCCCTTACTGGTTAAACCAGTTAGTATTAATGATGCGTAAAGAGTCAACGCATATTTTAACAGACAAATGGCGGCAAGCCTTGTCTAATGAATACACTTGGGAATCAGCGGAAGCGCATTTTTTAAAAACTAAAAAACTTTGGTACAACGAACCAGAGTGGCCATTTCAAATTTGTGTTTTAGAAATTGACGGCATGAACACCGAACAACTACTTAAAAAATGGTGGGGACGATATCAATTTCATAGCCCAGAAGATAAAATGGCTGAAGAAATTAAAAATTTAGGTTTGCTATCATCAAGTCAAAAAAGAAAAATTTTGTTGATTAGACTGCAAACCAGATTTTTAAATTTATTACCTGATGCTAAGTTTTCAGAAATAAATCAGGCACACCCTAAATTCAATCTCTCTTATTGCCCACCGGAAACCGCTTTCTTTATGAGGCCATTAGTCGAAAAATATTTTGACTCCAAACCTACTTTATTTGCTATGAACTTTACGCCACCAACTATGGTGGATGAGAATAAAAAAAGAATTTTTTATTTAGCACCAGAACGCGGTTATGGTAATGGTTTATACATGGGCGCCTGGGATCTTCATAGAAATAACCAAGCGGAAACAAACTCTCACTGGATTTTCCAGTATAATTTAAAGTAACAAAAAAGCCCTGACTAAAGCGTCGGGGCCTTTTTTTATTTCTTTTCTAAGACCACAATTTCTCTAAAGACTTTTTGACCAGCGCGTCCGTAAACAATCGTATTACGTTCTGTTACTTTCACGCCTGGCCATTTTTTCCATTCTTCCGGCAAACTATTTTTTATTTCGAACTTATAATAATCTGGATTAATTTGTTTATCGCCAAAAAACTTCGGCCAAATCATCACGACGCGACCATGAGGTTTTAATATTTTAGAAAATTCTCTTAGAGCCTGACTATATAGATCTTCTAATTCTTTTTTAACTAACTTCATATCACTCCAACCGCGTTGTGGCCCAAGATAGGGTTCACAAACAATAGCCTCAACACTTTCTGGTTTAAAGGATTCCGATAATTTAATAACATTCTTAATAAAAATATCAGTTTTGGCTCCTTCTAAACCATATTTGTTTTTTAACCAAGCAATATTTTCTTTAGTATCGGCAATGGCTTTAGAGGATAAATCCGTGCCAGCTACTTTTGTAAATCCTAATAACAGGGCCTCTTGCAAAATAGTACCAGACCCACAAAATGGATCTAAAACTATGCCGTTAAAATTCTTTATTTCGGCTAAATTAAGCATGATTTGAGCTACTTTAGGTGGTAACATACCAGACCTATCATCTCGAACTGGACGACCAAAGTCACGTTTCGATAAATTCTTAAAATCTTGAACAGCTAAAGTACGACCAACTAAAATTTTACCACCATCAGCCGCTAACACTATCTCTACACCCTTAGTTAACAGCTTATTCTGCTCAACCACCACGCTGGACAAGGTTTTGCCTTGACTAGTCACAAGTCTGGAACTTATTTCATGTTCTTTTAATTTTTTCTTTAAGGTTAGTCCAATAGCTTCAACTGGTAATGACTGCTGACCATAATTAGAGATACCAAAATTAAATTTACCAGTTGTTTTTTGACTAGCTTTATTACAAATTGCTAACATGGGGTCAATCAAATTAGCTTGATTGGGGGCCGTTTTTTCAAAAACACCAATTTTAATAATGCCTCCTAATACTTTTATTAGCTTTTCAGGAACAATTTCATTACCAGTTTCCCAGATAAAGACTTCATTGCTTATTAAAGCCCCATCTTGGCAAGGCAAAACAGCCGATAATTCGGCTAAAGAGAGAGTTGGATTGTTTCCTAAAACAAAAAAGTAAATCATACGCTAATTACATTACCCTAATTTACTAACTATTGCAATTATTTCATCTTCGTGCTAAATTATCACTACAAAAAAGAATATTACTAATATCTTTCCCATGGCCTTAATTATAAGGTCGGCCCTCTCCCGAAATTTTCGGCAGCGAGAGGACTAAAGGTATTCCTTAACCCTTAAGTTTTTGGAATGCTTAAAGGGTTTTTATTTAAAACGGGCTTGAAATTATTTTCATATTTACTTTAAATAATTTTCAGCTCGAATATTATATAATTTATGTCGAAAACAAAAGCATCGGGAATGAACCGCTACGAAATAATGTTTATCGTACCGAATCAATACACCGAAGATGAAGCTAAAACAATTATCGGACGCGTTGAAAAAATGCTAACTGATAGCGAAGGTGTAATCGTTTACTCTGAGTATTGGGGTAAAAAGAAGTTGTCTTATGAAATTAAGCACAACGCTTATGGTTATTACCAAATTTATCAATTTGATTTAATGGGTAAGGACTTAGCTAAAATTGATAACGATTTACGTTTATCACATGAAATCTTACGTCACCAAATTTTAAAAGCTAGCGTTAAGACTCCAGAAGAGATGGCTAAAGAAAAAACAGCTCGTGCTAAAATGGAAGTTAAAAGAGAAGAAGAAATTGCTAAGAAAGAAGCAGCTTCCAGACCAGCTCCTAAAAAAGTGTTCGTTAAAGAGGACAATAAAGCCGAACTTAAAGATTTAGATACAAAACTAGAAGGCATCCTTAATGCTGACGACTTAATCTAATAACAAGCGATCCTCTCTCGCTTAACAAAAATATGAACTTAAACAAAGCTATGATCATCGGTAATTTAACCCGTGATCCAGAAATGCGCACTACTCCTAGCGGAGCTAACGTGGCTTCCTTCAGTATTGCTACTAGTTTAGTCTGGACTGATCAAGGTGGTCAGCAACAAAAGAAAACTGAGTTTCACAATATTGTAGCCTGGAGAAAATTAGCAGAAATTTGCGGACAATATTTACGCAAAGGTGCTAAAGTCTATGTTGAGGGACGTTTACAAACAACCGAATGGACTGGTCAAGATAATGTTAAACGCTATCGCACTGAAATCGTAGCTGAAAATATGATTATGCTCGATCGCCAAGGCGGTAATACTGGTGGTGATTCTAAAAATGAAATTACTCCAGAAATTGTTGGCGGTGAAATTGAAGAAGAAATTCGTGTTGAAAATATCCCTTTTTAAAAAATAATTAAGAAACAAAAAACAAATATGGCTAATAAAAAAATCAAAGAGTGCTTTTTTTGCGCTAACGGCATAGACGTCGATTACAAAGACACTAGATCCTTACGCAAATTTATGAACTTCTACATGAAAATCTTGCCTGGAAAAAGAACTGGTATTTGCGCTTGGCACCAAAGAAAATTATCCGAAGCAATTAAACGTGCCCGCATTATGGCTCTTTTATCTCACACACATCGCTAGAAATTAACTATACAAAAATGTTAAGTATCAACGAAATCAAGACCGGCAAGGTCATTAAAATAAACAGTCAACCTTACGTAGTTACTAAAACAGATCATCACAAAATGGGTCGTGGCGGCGCAGTGTTAAAAACTAAACTTCGCAATCTAATTGATGGTCGCGTTTTAGACCAAACTTTTCAAGGAGTGCAACAAGCTGAAGAGGCTGAAACTGAAAATAAAAAAGCTAATTTTTTATACAAAGACGCTAATGATGCTTATTTCATGGATAATGATAGCTATGAACAATTCACTTTAGCTTTAGAAGATATTAGTGAACAAGCTATATTTTTAAAGGATGGAACCGATGTTTCAGTTCTACACTTTGAAGGTAAACCAGTGGCTGTTCAACTACCAATTAAAATGGATTTTAAAGTTGTATCAGCTCCTCCCGGAATTAAAGGTAATTCCGCTGGTAATGTTAATAAACAAGTAGAGATTGAAACTGGTGCTACAATCAGTGCCCCAATGTTTATTGAAGAAGGTGATGCCATTAGAATTAATACTGATACTGGTGAATACGTCGAACGCGCCTAAATAACTTTTAGACCAAGAAAAAAACCACCTTCCATTGCGGGGGTGGTTTTTTGATACAACCATTTCAGCCAAGTCTTTGAATTTTTTTACCATTAGCAATTTCTCCTTTTAAAAAACGATAGTGTTTAATTATACCAGTCAATTTGAAAGAGATGCCAATTACCGCCATAATTATCAGGGCTAAGAGATAGAACAAAGATTGGTTTTCTGATAAATGCGAGACGGCAAATTCAAAAATAATAACAGTAACAAGGGCTATCAAGAAGATAATGTTACCAATTTTAATCTCTTTATTTGGCGCTTTCGGAAATAATGTAAGTTTTTTCATAAGATAAAGATTTGGGATATTAAAAGTATGATGGTTACTATTACATTAAAAATCTTAATATGGTAAGTTCTATTGTCTTTATTAATAATCAATCTTAACAAACTAATTACTAAACAGACAGATAGCAAAATAACGCAAGCCAAACTGATTTTAAAAATCATGCAGGTTAAGGAGCCAATCAATAACAAAACACCTAAAAAACCTAACCAATCACTAAGGACTAACGTTCCGACCAGAGCCCAAAAGCTTTGGAAGCTAGTTAGAGGTTGCGGTTTTTTAACAATACAGCCAAGCGTGAATTTATCTTTCATCTTATCTAATTGTTAAATTGTTAATATACTAACTTTATGACAATATCTAATCACTTTCCCGATAAAAGGTCAATCTATCACCAAAATACCAAAGTGTTATAATATCCTTATATGATTATATTAATTATTTTATTTCTAGCCTTATTTACCATTCTAGCTTGGAAAAAATTAGATTGGGCACTCCTCTTAACAATAGCCACTTTGCCAAGCTATTTAATCCGTTTTCAAGTGATTAATATCCCCATGACTTTATTAGAAGGCATGATATTAATTGCTTTTATAGTTTGGGTTTTGGCTAAAGATGGTTTAAAAATTAAAGGATTATTCAAAAAAGAAGGAAGACGGGCTTATCCTTACCACTGGGAAATAATAGCGGTCTTAATTTTAGCTTGGGCGGGCATCATTGTGGCCGGAATTAAACCAGAGGCTCTGGGTATTTTTAAAGCCTATTTTTTTGAACCTATTCTATTATTTATTTTAATAATTAATAAATTACGTGATGAAACTGGTCAAAAAAAAATTATCTATGCTTTAACTATTTCCGCTCTAATTGTTTCCTTATTAGCTATTTATCAGAAAATAACTGGACAGTTTATCAGTAACCCTTTTTGGGCTAATGCTGAGACGCGCCGGGTCGTTTCTTTCTTCGGTTATCCTAACGCAGTCGGGTTATTTTTGGCTCCATTAATTATGTTAATGACTGGCCAATTATTCAAAGTTTCTAAATTAAAAGAGAAAATATTTTTTATTTCAACTATTATTTTTTCGTTGTTAGCTATATTTTTTGCTAAATCGGTGGGGGCTATCATCGGTTTATTAATAGCTACTTTTGTTTGTGCTGTTTTAGCTAATAAAAAACTGCGTCTAACAGCTATTATTTTAGCTATTATAACTATTGTTGCCATTTTTTCAGTTGCTTCTTTACGAACTTCTGTAATTTCTAAAATAACCTTAAATGATCTATCTGGACAAATAAGGCAACAACAATGGACTGAAACTAAAAAGATGTTAGTTGCTGGTCACTTCTGGCAAGGCGCTGGCTTAAGTAATTATCAAGCAACTGTTGCTCCTTATCACCAAGAAGGCATCTTCTTAAAAAACAGCGATCCTAATTGGTTAACCAAAATTAGAACTTCTGAAGAGTTTAGAAAACAAATGTGGCAACCTACCGAAATTTACATGTATCCTCACAATATCTTCTTAAATTTTTGGAGTGAGTTAGGACTACTAGGTGCCTTGTTATTTACCTGGATTATTGCTAAGTTCTTATGGCAATCAAGCACTCTTTATCTAAAAGAAAAGAATTTTTTAGCTCTTAGCTTATTTGGAGCCATGCTCGTTATCTTAATCCATGGGCTAGTTGACGTACCCTATTTTAAAAATGATTTGTCCGCTCTATTTTGGATATTAATTGCCCTCTTAGGTGGTTTACGTCTAAGAATTAACTCAAAAACAAAAATATGAAAATAATATTACAAAAATTGATTGCTCAAACTGGCTTTGCTTCCAGACGGGCCGCTGAAAAAATGATTCAGTTAGGCCAAGTAAAAGTTAATGGTATCAGTGCTAAAGTTGGCGATATGGCCGATGAAAATGACAAAATTAGTGTACGCGGAAAAGTAATCGGTAATGTGAAGGAAAAAATTTATATTAAAATGAATAAACCGGCCGGTTACACCTGTACTACCAGAACCTTTAAAGATGAAAAAAATATTTACAGTTTAGCTCAATCAATGCCGACTGGCGTTTTCCCGGTAGGACGATTAGATAAAGATAGTCGTGGTTTATTACTTCTGACCAATGATGGTGATTTAGCTTTAATTTTAAGCCACCCTCGCTTTGCTCACGAAAAAATCTATGAAGTTAGAGTGCCTAACGATATTACTGATGAAAGTGCTAGCCATGCTAAAGATGCCTTCTTAAAGGGAATTAACTTTGGGCAAGAAGAGGGTGTAGCTAAAGCTAAAAAGGTTACTTATTTACAAAATGGCTTATTCGAAATAACTTTAGCTGAAGGTAAAAAAAGACAATTACGCCGCATGTTTTCAGACGTAAAAATAAAAGTTTTAGATTTAAAAAGAATTAAATTTGCTGGACTAGAATTAGGTCGATTACCAGAAGGGAAGTGGGGTTATTTAAATAAAGCTGAAGTTGATAAACTAAAAAAAATATCATAAGCTCTTAGCCGAGCTAATTGGAGGAGTCGCATAGTCCGGTTGATTGCGCCACATTCGAAACGTGGTATACCCATCAAAAGGTATCAAGGGTTCGAATCCCTTCTCCTCCGCATTAACAAAAATAAGCTATTATTAGCTTATTTTTTATTTATATAAAACCGTTTCAACTATACCCCTACCGTTATTAAAAATAACGCAAAAGGCTATTTTTTTAAATTAATGGTCATGATAGAATAAAATTATGAATTTTCATCATCAATTAAAAAATGATAAACCAATTTATTATTTTTATCACAATCTGATTATAAGATTATTTTTTAGTTTTATTGATTATTTTGGTTTTTATTTTTTTAAAGTTAAACCTCTTATTATTAAACCAAAAAATAAAATTTTGATAATTAATCTCGGCGGAGCGGGAGATTTGATTATTAGTGAACCATTAATATCTACTCTGGCTAATTTTTCCAATCAAAAAATTGATTTAGTTTGTTTACCTGGCCAAGAACAATCTTTATTGAATTTACCTTGTTTAGGTCAATTCTTTTATTGCGAGTTACCGTGGCTAGGAGGAAAAAAGGGGAAATGGCAATCATTTATAGCTTGGTATAAATTAATTAAAATTTTACGTCGAGAAAATTATTTAGTTGCCGTTGATATTAAAGGCGACCCAACCATTATTTTATTAATGATATTAGCTAAAATACCATTACGAATAGGTTTTAGTAATGGTGGTCTGGGCTTTCTTCTAACTCATCCTTTTTCTCAACCAACAAATATCAAAAGATTTGAAATTGATTTAGTTTTAAGTGAAGCTTTTAATATAACTAATAAAGAATTTAATAGAGCTCCTATTTTATCCTTGCCTACATCAATTAAGTTTTTAGATTCTAGCCCAAAAAAGATTGTAGTGCATTTAGGCGCCAGCGTGCAGGCTCGCTCCTGGCCGTTGATTAATTGGGTCGAACTTTTAAATTTATTAGTTATTAAATATCAGGTGGAAATAGTTGGTAATCCTAAAGATTCGAGGGCACTATTTTCTTTAGCCCCGGAATTAAATAGCTTATGTTTTGATCACAGTAATCAACCTTGGATGAAAACAGCTAAAATAATTAAAGGCGCTCATCTTTTTATTGGTGCTAACTCTGGCCCAGCTCATTTAGCTGCTGCTTTGGGCTGTCCAGTTTTATCTATCTTTTCAGCTGCTAATGATCCGGCAGTTTGGGCGCCACCCAATGCTGAGATTATTATATTTAAGCCATCTTGTTTTAAATGTGAGTTAAATTATTGCTCCAATCTATCATGTTTAAAAGAGATTTCTCCCATAATAGTAAATGAACATATTTTAGATATCTTAAAATAACTTAATTTTGATTTTTATAACATCATAAATAATATGAAAAATACCAAAAATGCTCTTATTTGGATAACTACCCTTTTAAATAACAAATCAATACCTTTCCAAATTAGTGGCGGTTTAGCAGCTAAAATATATGGTTCACCTCGACCTTTAAATGATATAGACATAGATATTCCTGAAGAAAATTTTATTACTATTTATGAAGACGTAAAACCATATATCATCTATGGACCTAATCAGTATAAGGATAAAAAGTGGGATTGTTATTTAATGACTTTGAATTATTTTGGGCAAGAAATAGATATTTGCGGAGCTTATAATACAAAAATTACTACTAAAGACAATAAAGCTTGGTTAAAACTACCTACTAATTTAAAGAATGTAAATTATCAACAATATCTAGGAATCACATTACCAGTGATGCCCAAGCAAAAATTAATAGACTATAAACGACAATTAGATGGAGGTCATCAGTTAATTGATATCAACTCTATTATTTAACCAAAGTAGTAGATTTGAAAGACGTAAAACAACTAAAAAAGCTTATTTTATCTGTAAATAATCGATTTTATTTAATTAACATGGCTGTTTGACAAGAAATAGGTCGTTTGCTATTATTGGCTTGTTAAACTAGACAAAAGTATTGGAGTGGTAGCTCAGCTGGTTAGAGCGCCTGCCTGTCACGCAGGAGGTCGAGGGTTCGAGTCCCTTCCATTCCGCCAATTTTAAAACAGAGCTTGAAAAAGCTTTGTTTTTTGTAAACGCCTTAGACTATTGTCTTTTTTTGATTTCTGTCTTACAATTAAGGCAAATGAAACAAGGGTTGTTTTATTTTTTTAACCCAAAAATCTAAGTGTAATAATATGGAAAAAGAGTTAGATGAAAAGACTTTAAATGAAATAAAAGCAGACTTACTTGTGCGCCGTGAACAAATTTCTGGTGAGTTACAAGAATTAGCCAAAAAAGATGATCATGAAGCTGACAATCTTGGCGCTAAGTTTCCTGAATATGGTTCTAAGCCTGATGAAAATGCTCAAGAGATTAGTGACTACACCACTAATTTCGCTACTGAAAAAATATTAGAAAAAACTATGGAAGATATTGATAGTGCCTTAGATCGTATGGAAGATGGTACTTATGGTATTTGTAAATATTGTAAACAACCAATTAGTGTTAAACGTTTAATTGCTCGGCCAGTGGCCAGTGCTTGCATGGCTTGTAAAACAGAGTTACAGGAAAATGAATAAAATAATTAATTCCCTCGATATTAAAAAAATAGCCTGGCTCGGTGCAGGGGCTATTTTTTTTATGTTTGATAGGTATTTAAAATCAATTGCTATTAAAGAACATAGCCATTTCAAAATTATAGGTGATTGGTTAATTTTTAATTTCGTACCCAATCGTAATATAGCTTTTTCTCTACCAATTAATGGCTCGGGACTTAACATAATTATTTGTTTAATTATTATCGGAATTATCCTATACCTTTTATTAGCCAAATCAAACAACCTTGAGAAGATTTCATTTTTCATCATCTTATTAGGGGCCATTAGTAACTTAATAGACCGTCTGCAATATAGTTATGTTATTGATTATTTAGACTTAAAATGGTTTACCATCTTTAATCTCGCGGATGTTCTAATTAGCTTCGGCACTATTCTACTAATTTATTCATTACTCAAAAAATCTCATGATTAAGAAGGGGGCGTCCTCTTGACTGCTAACCAGTTATGAACTATATTTAGATATATATCTAAATATCTAATTATGTTTCTTTCTCAAACTTTTGCAGCTTTAAGCGACCCTAATAGACAGAAAATTTTAGAATGTCTAAAAAAATCTGAACTACCTGTTAATGAAATTGCTAAACATCTAAACATTACCCTGGCCACTCTATCACATCATTTAGACATTTTACGTCGAGCTGATTTGGTTAGCTCTCGCCGTGATGGTCGCCAAATATTTTATTCTTTAAATTTAAGTGTAACCGAAGAAATTTTAGAAGCGGTTGCCAAACTTTTTAAAAAAAACAAATAATATGTCACAACCGATTAAACAATCTTTTAAAACTGAATGGTACCCTATTTTACTACTTTTGTTAGTAATTGGTTTTAGTTTCTGGTCTTATAATTTATTACCTAACATGGTGGCAACTCATTGGAATATTCAAGGACAAGTTGACGCTTGGGGTAGTAAAAAATTTAATAATTTATTTTTTCCGGGATTGCTAATGTCTGTTTATCTTCTTCTTACTTTTATACCAAATATAGATCCTAAGAAAGAAAGATACACTGAATTTGCTAATGTTTATTTAATAATGAGAAATGCTATTATTAGTATTTTAGCTATAGTTTTTGGAGCCACTACATTGTTTAATCTTGGCTATAATCTTAATATTGGTGCTATTATTGCGGGATCAGTTGGTATTCTTTTCTTAATTATTGGTAATTATTTTGGGAAACTAAAACTTAATTATTTTGTTGGCTTTAGAACACCTTGGACTTTATCATCAGAAAATGTTTGGAATAAAACACATCAAGTGGGCGGCAAAGCTTTTATTATTTTAGGAATAATAATAGCAGTTTCTCCTTGGCTTAAGCCGATTACAGCCTTAATAGCTATGTCCATTGGCTTTGCTTTAATGATTGGTGTGGGTGTTTATTCTTATGTATTATTTAAAAAAGAAAAAAACAATAAATAATTTAATCATTCCGGCAAATAAAAAAATCCCTAAAAAGGGATTTCTTTATTTTGTGGGCGCACAAGGACTCGAACCCTGGACCCCTTCGGTGTAAACGAAGTGCTCTAACCAACTGAGCTATGCGCCCAAAAGGCAGAAAAAACTGCCATTTGTATTGTTAATCTTGGGTGGGCGAAAGAGGATTTGAACCTCCACAGCCTTGCGGCTACAAGCCCCTCAAGCTTGCGTGTCTACCAATTTCACCATCCGCCCAAAAGAGCTACGTTGAACTAGCGAACAACCTTTTCTTTTAATCTTTTCTTATAACCTTTTTTCAAGAAAGTAAGTTTAGCACGTTTAACTTCGGCAATCTTTTTAACTTCAACCTTAGTAATAGTTGGCAAATTTAAAGGAAAGATTTTTTCAACACCAATACCATCAGAAACTTTACGTACAGTAATAGTAGCACCAGCTTCTTTATTGTGCTTTCTGGCAATAATAATACCTTCAAAATATTGAATTCTTTCTTTTTCTTCACCTTTGGAATTTAATTCTTTAATTTTTTGGTGAACTCTAACAGTTAGACCAGGTTTAAGTTCCATGCCCTTGTCCGTATTTTCTTCAGCTAGAGTAGCTTTTTTTTCGTCCATATAGTTGCTAAATTTCATAAACGAGATTATTCAAAATCTCGTTTCTCTTAATAAAATATTTTAGTCTTGTCTAATATTATAATTAAATAAGAGGCTTGTCAATGGCTAATTCTTTAATCAAGGCCTCTTTAATTAACATATAAACCTTATCAAAAACCTCGTCAGGCGTCAAATGAGTAGTATTAATTACATAATCATAGTTTTTAAGATCATAGGTGTCGATTCCAAAAAACTGCAAATAACGCTTTCTATCGCTAGTTCTACGTGTTTTTACACTATTTAAAACATCTTCTGGCGTCTTCATAGAATTGTCCTCACCACTTCGACTCTCCTTAAAAATACGCTTAGCTCCTTCTTCATCACTAACATCTAAATAAAGTTTTAAAGATTGGGGGATAAAATGCCAAGAAGTTCGACCTTCAATCACAAAATTATCTTCAGTTTCACCCAATTTTTTTTGATATTCGTCAACTTCTAAGTCTGTTTGAGGATCAGTTTCTCCTAATTTATTATATTCAGCCAGAGTCAAACCTTTTTTAGCTGCCGCTTCTCGACGCAAACCACCCATATAATAACGAGGCCAGCCTAAGACTTCAGCTAATCTTTTGGCTAAAGTGCTCTTTCCAGATCCTTGGTTGCCTCCAATCGAGATAATCATTTCAGTTGTCTTTTAAGTGATAACAGTTTATTATATAGTTATCATAAAACAAGAAAAATAAAAGCGCAACATCAAAATATGTATTTAGAAAAGCTAGAAATTCAAGGGTTTAAATCCTTTGCCAATAAAAATAGATTAATCTTTCCAGGAATTATTTCTGATGGAAAACGCGGCTTAACTTCCGTAGTTGGTCCTAATGGTTCAGGAAAATCAAATATTGCTGATGCTGTTCGCTGGGTCCTTGGCGAACAAAGTCTTAAAACTTTACGTGGTAAAAAAAGTGAAGATGTTATTTTCTCAGGCTCTTTGCAAAAAAATCAACTAGGCATGGCCGAGGTGTCTCTTTTTCTTAATAATGCCGATAAAAGTGCCTTACGTAATTTCGAAGAAAACAATATAGAGGGCGAAGAACAAAAAGAAGAGGCTGACTTTGATAAAGTCAAAGAATTTCTTAATCAACCAGAAATTATCATTACCCGCCGTATTTATCGTAATGGTGATAGTGAATATTTAGTTAACAATAATCGCGTGCGCTTAGCCGACATTCAAATGTTGCTAGCCAAGGCGAGTGTTGGACAAAAAACTTATAGTGTTATTGGACAGGGTATGGTCGAAAACTTTTTGAATACCAACACAACCGAACGCAAAGATTTTTTCGACGAAGCTACTGGCGTTAAACAATTCCAGATTAAAAGAGAAATGGCTCTTAATAAATTAGAGGGCAGTTATGAAAACCTGCAACAAGTAGAAATGTTATTAAGTGAGATTAGACCACGGCTCAAAAGCTTAACGCGTCAAGTTGAAAAACTTAAAAAACGCAGTGAGATAGAAACTGATTTGAAAACCAATCAATTTAATTATTACGGCTTCTTATATCAAGAAGCCAATACTAAACTAGAGAAAGCTAACGCTAAATTCTTAGAGCTAGAAAAAATTAAAATTGAAAAAGAGACCAAGCTGGAAAAACTTGATGAAGATTTAAACAAAATCAAAAATACTAATAATTTTCAGGAAATAAATAATTTGCAGCCACAATTAAAAGAACTGGAATTAGAAAAAAACCAGTACTTACGACAGTTAGCTAAATTACACGCCGAACTTGAAGTACAATTAGAAACTCAGGGACAATTTGATATTTCCTGGCTCAACAATAAAAATGCTGAGCTTAATTCTGATTTAGAAAAGATTACCAGCGATATTGTTTCTTTAGAGGTTAACCGCCAAGATAGTGAAGAATTAAAACTTCAAGAAGAATTTAACGCTACCAATCTAAAAATAGAAAAAGCTTACAGCATTAGACGCGAGTTAGAACATAAAGAAAATGACAAAAACCAATATTTAAAACAAATTAACAGATTAGAGGCTACTCTAGAGGCTCACTTAGAGGCTCAGGGGCAATTTGATGTCTCTTGGCTTAATAATAAAAATGAAGAATTAAATTTGGAGCTTAATATTCTAGCCCAAGAAATAAGTGAACTACAAACTAAAAATAACCATGAAGAAGAAAATAAGATTAGAGAATTATTAAATAGTGTTTTAATCCGTCATAATCACCTTAATCAAGAATTAGAAAATATTAAAAATGAATTAAAAAAACCAGGCGCCACCGAAAATCATCGTGAAGAAATTAGCCAAATTGTCGAAGAATTTCTAAATCGTTTAGAAGAAATAAAACAAGAATCTGATTCCATAAAAATAAAAATTGCCCTAGATAAGGCTGTGTCCGACTTTCAAGCTAAAATAAAAATATTCTTGGCTGATGAAAATACTGAAAAATTAAATCGCATCAAGGAAATACAGGATGAAATCATTGCTATCAATGAAGAAAGACAAACACTAAATAATAAATTAAGTGAAGAACGCCTACGTCTATCTTCAATTAGTGAGAGACTACGCTTACTAGAAGAAAAGAAGCGCCAAAGTGAAAAAGAAATTACTGATCTTAAATTAAAAATTGCCAAAAGTGAAATAAAATTTGATTCAACGGCTATTGAATCAGAAAAAGTCATTTTATTAAAAATGGTTCGAACCATCGAGGATGAAATTAAGAATATTTGGCCCGAATCACAAACTGGCAAATTACAAGAAAAAAAACAAGAACTACTTAATAAAATAAATGATTATCGTCTAAAAGTTTCTTCACTAAATGAGCGCTTACGTTTTTCTAAAGAAAAAAAGCTTCAATTAGAGCGTGAAGTGTCTGATATTAAAGTTAAAATTGCTAAAAGCCAAATAAAATTTGACGCCACAGCTATTGAACAAGAAAAAACCGAATTAAACACTAAATTAGAAAAAATAAACTCTAACATTGCTGCTCTAGAAGAAAAATTACAGAGTTTAAACTCGGCCAAAGAAAAAGAGAAGGCTCAAATGTTTGAACTGCAGAGTCGTCTTCAGGAGTTACAGCATGAAATAACTTCTTTGTCATCTGAGCTGAGCGATCTAAAAATTGAGGCAACCAGACAAGAGACTAAATTGGAAGATTTAGAAAATAATATCAGAAATGATGAACTTAATTTAAGTGAAATTAAAAATCATAAAACTAGCGAAGAGACAATTGATACTGCTCGTTGGCATAAACGCTTAATGGATTGTAAAAATCAATTAGAGCTAATTGGTGGCATTGACCCAGAAACAGAAAAAGAATATCACGAGACTAAAGAGCGCCACGATTTTTTAAGCACCCAAACTAATGATTTAAATAATGCTATCAAATCTTTGGAAAAAATTATTTCTGAACTTGATTTAAATATCAAGGATCGTTTTGATCGTGAATTTAAAATTATTTCTGAAAAATTTAGTGAATACTTTAAAATATTATTTAATGGCGGAGTAGCTAAAATTTGCAAATTAACAGAAGAAGAAAAGCCAGTGAGTCTTGAGGGGGTAGAAATTGTAGAAACAAATCCTAGTGAAGAAAATTTGAAAAAAATAAAATTACTTAAAAAAAGGAATGCTCTGGGCTTATCGGGAATTGAAATTCAAGCTACTCCTCCCGGCAAAAAGATTCAAGCTATTTCTATGCTCTCAGGAGGAGAACGGGCTTTAACGGCCATTGCTTTAATCTGCGCCATCATCAGTGCTAATCCCTCACCCTTTGTTGTTTTAGACGAAGTTGACGCTGCTCTAGACGAGGCTAATTCCGAACGCTTAGCTCAAATTCTCGACGACTTATCCAATAAAACTCAATTTATCGTTATTACTCACAATCGGGCTTCCATGAAAAGAGCCAATATTCTGTACGGCGTAACTATGCAATCAGATGGTGTCAGTAAACTGCTGAGCGTTAAACTGGAAGATGTTTCCAGCCGCCAAGATAAATCGTAGGTTAACATAAAAAACTTCCCTAGGCTGGGGAGTTTTTTAATTTACCATTTCAGCTATTTTTTGGTATAATAAAAACACTACATTAAATACCTCAAACTCGAGGGCATAAAACAATATGAAAAATAAAATATTGGCTGTTTCTATTCTACTCATCTTCGTGTTAAGTGCTGGTTTTGGCTGTAAAACTGTTGACACTAAAACTCAAACAGCCAGTGAACCAATTACTCTAACTTACTGGCGCGTCTTTGATGACTCCGATGCTTTTGCCACTATTATTGAGAAATATAAAGTTTTACATCCTAATATCACCATTGAATACAAGAAGCTTCGTTATGAAGAATATGAAAACGAACTCTTAAATGCTTGGGCCGAAGATAGAGGACCAGATATTTTTTCTATTCAAAATACTTGGCTTCGAAAATATCAAAGTAAATTAACTCCCTTACCAGTAGAAATAACTATGCCTTACTTGGTGGAAACGGGCACCATAAAAAAAGAAGTTGTCACACAACTTAAAACTATTCCTAGTTTAACTATTCGTGAATTAAAAAATAATTTTGCTGATGTCGTAGCTGGTGATGTTATTTTTGATGATGGTAAGATTTATGGTCTGCCCCTATCTATTGATACCCTGGCTCTCTATTATAACCGAGATTTATTTAATAATGCTGGTATTACTGAAGCTCCTAAGTATTGGAATAAAGAATTTCAACAAGATGTAAAAAAATTAACCAAACAAGATCCTAAAAAAGGAATTGTTCAATCTGGCGTTGCACTAGGTACCGCCTCTAATATTGAAAGATATAGTGATATTCTGACAACTTTAATGATGCAAAATGGAGCAGTCATGGTTAGCGGTAATCAGGTTACTTTTCACGCCGTCCCCGAGGCTAGTAAAACTAGCTATAATCCCGGACTAGAAGCTTTAAGATTTTATTCAGACTTTGCCAACCCCTTAAAAGAGGTTTACTCTTGGAACAAAGATTTTCCTAATTCTTTACAGGCCTTTACCAGTGGTAATCTAGCTATGTTCTTTGGCTACTCTTATCACTTGGCACAAATTAAATCATTGGCTCCAACTTTAAATTTTGGAATTTCCAAATTACCACAAATTGAGGGTAATTCTCTAACCGCTAATTACGCTAATTACTGGGTAGAGTCTGTTTCCAAAAAAAGTCAGCACCCCAATGAAGCTTGGGACTTTGTTCAATTTATTACTAAAGAAGAAAATGCTAAAATTTACTTAGAAAAAACTAAAAAACCAACCGCTTTGAAGTCTTTAATTGCTTCACAACAAGGACTAGAAGATTTAAGCGTCTTTGCTGAACAAATTTTAAGCGCTAAAAGTTGGTATAAAGGCAAAAGCGTCAATGACGCTGAAGGAGCTATTAAGGAAATGATTGACATGGCTCTGGTTGCCCCTGATAAACTTAGCGATATTATTAGAGAGGGTGCTGCTAAAGTTCAACAAACTATCAACTAGCAAAATATGAAAAAAAATAAAAAAATCTTTATTTTGGCACTAGCAGCTACTTTATTAATAAGTGCTGGTCCAGCTTTAGCGATTAGCCTAGTAGACACCACTGCTCCCGGTTATGCCACTGGGGATTATAAGCTAGATTATATTAGAGAATACGCCATTTATATTGCTAAAATTATTCTAGGTCTAGTTGGTAGTTTATCACTTTTAGCCTTTGTTTATGGTGGCGTAACTTTCTTAATATCCGGTGGCAGTCCTGATAAAATTAAAAAGGGGCAAGAGATTCTTAAAGCAGCCGTGATTGGAATTATTATAACTTTTTCTAGTGCCTTAATTATTAATACTTTATTAAAAGGGGTGGGAATAGATCAAAGCGGTACCGGTGGCGCCGCTAAATTCGACCCAACTACCGGGGGAATAACTCCTCAAAAACCAATTCAATAAGCATGACTGAATTTATTAAAAAAAGCCTAAACCATGATGGCCTTGGCTCGAAGCTAAAAGAAGTTAGGGAACTAAAAAAATTATCACCAGAATTAGTAGCTAAAAAATTAAATATTAATTTAAAATATCTACTAGACATTGAGGATGACCGCTTCGATCGTTTACCAGCCGGATTATATAGTAAAAATTATGTTAAAGAGTATGCTAAATTATTAGGCTTTCCGTCAGTTGAAATAAAAAAATGGTTAAAACATAATTTAGAACTGGTTAACGAAAATAATGATCCCTTTTCACAAAAAGTTTTAAGTCGCAAACAATTTATTGCTTTTCCTCGAATAATTAAAAACGTTCTCCTCTCTCTGCTTTTTTTAGCTTGTCTGTTATATCTAGGATCTTATTTCAAAAAAATTGTTTTTCCTCCAAAACTAGAAATATATCAACCAGATAAAAATTTAAAAATAAGTGGTAACTCCATTGAAGTAACAGGTAAAACCGAAACAGAAGCAGAGGTCCAAATTAATGGTGAAACTGTTTTGAATAATAACAATGGTTATTTTTCAACCAATATTAACTTAAAAAAGGGCGTTAATAATATTTTAATTAAAGCCCAAAAAAAATATAGTAGTGAAAGCACGGTTCTAAGACAAATTTTAGTTGAGTAAAAATTATTATATGAAATTAATGACCAATCATAAGATGTTTGACATAAATCTTATTTTGCATAAAATAGCATTAAAGGAGGGCGATTTAGTGGCTGAACTTGGTTGTGGTCATTTTGGCCACTTTGTTTTTCCCGTATCCAAAATAATTGGTAAAAATGGAATTCTATACGCTGTCGACGTAGTTCCTACCGTTTTAGAAGAAATAAAAAAAAGAGCTTATAGTGAAAATGCTGCCAATATTAAAACTATCTGGAGCAATTTGGAAATATTCAAAGGAACTGCCATTGAAAGTAATAGTTTGGATGTGGCCCTACTGATTAACGTCTTACACCAATCAGATAAAAAAGCCGAAATTATTAAAGAGGCTGTCAGGATGTTAAAACGAGGCGGAAGATTATTAATTGTTGATTTTAAAGGAGGCTCCTTATTATTTGGACCAACTACCGAAAGAAGATTAAAAGCCGAGGCCTTAAGACAGGCCAGCCCTAAATTAGGGTTAACTATTATTGAGGAGTTTGAAGCAGGGCAACAACACCTGGGCTTCCTTCTTAAAAAAATGTAAATATGAATTTATTATCACCCGCCTTCTGGTTTAATTTAAGACCAGGTGTCATGGCACAAGTATATAGTCACTTCTTAATTGGATTGATAATTTTCTTAATCATTGCGGCTATTATTTTATTTATTGTAAAAAGAAAAAAAGGTTTATACAAAAGACTTTTTAACAATCTTTATGATTTTTCTGTTTCTAACGCTTTTTTAGGATTATTGCTACTTTTTTTCAACTATGAAATTGTACCATTTTTTTCTGCTCGCTTCTGGTTTTTAATTTGGCTGATAACTTCTCTGGCTTGGCTTTACTACGTTTTAAAAGAACTTAAAAAAATTCCAGCCAGAAAGAAACAATTAGAGGCAACTGATGAAATAAAAAAGTACTTACCATAACAATTTAATAAATTTAAAGAATCACAAAAACCCCTCCCTTGTGAGGGGTTTTTATATGGACAAAAAAATAATAGGCAATTGGGGAGAAGGCGTCGCTAAAAATTACTTAAAAAATAATGGCTACGAAATATTAGAAACAAACTGGCACTATAAACATCGCGAACTTGATTTAATTGCTTACAAAAATGGTGTCATCGGGGTAGAGGTTAAAACCAGAAATAATCCCAAAAATCCATCTTTTACTGTTCTTAAAGTTGATCAAGTGGCCCGGCTTCGACAAACTTTGGCTAAATACTGCCAAATAAAAGGATTAGATTATAATAATTCTCGCTTAGATTTAATACTCATTACTAAACAGAGTCAGCAAACCATAAAATTAAGACATTATCAACAAATTTAAAGTTTAAAAAATTTGTCTTGTCGCTGGCAATGTGATAAAATAACATCATAAATTATAAAAAATTAAAAACTAGAAAGGTGGTGAATACATGAAAAAAATCGCTAAATATTTATTGTCTTTAGTTTTTGTATTGTCTCTTGTAGCTATTCCAGCTGCAACCTTTGCACTTTCTACAGCTCAAGTAGGGATAGACGACACTGGACCCGCAGCCAGCCTTGGCTTAGGATCTAAGACTCCATTACAAACCGCCACAGCTTTGATTAACACAGCTATGGTCTTCCTAGGAATCATTGCCGTTGGTATCGTTTTACTAGCTGGCTTTAAATGGATGACCGCTGGTGGTAATGAGGACAAGGTCAGTGAAGCTAAAAAATTAATGGCTTCCGGTGTTATCGGAATGATCATTCTATTATCAGCTTGGGGTATTGCTAAGTATGTAATACAAACTGGTATGGCCGTCACTGGAGCAACTCCATAATTTTTCGGAAATCGATTTAAGAAAAATGGCCCCTCATTTTTTATGGGGGGCATTGCCTTAAACCTAAACTTATTTAGATTTAGAGCAGTGAAAAAAATATGAAAATAATTAAAAGTCTTTTATTACTACTAATTGTTAGTCTTTCTTTTAGCACTGCTTCCTTAACTCTAGCTAGCGAAACAACGGATGGATTAGATGCTGCTGCTAAACAAATACCAGCTTATAGTAGTCAGACAGGCGCCACCAATCCTCGCGATGTTGTTTTGGAAAAAGTGGGCGGTCTAGTTGGCCTCGCTCTATCATTTGTAGGCATAATCTTTTTACTATTAATTATTTATGCTGGATTACAGTGGATGACAGCTCAAGGTAATGCCGGTCAAGTTGATAAAGCTAAAGATTTAATGATTAACGCTGTTATAGGCTTAGTTATAGTAACTGCGGCTTATTCTCTTACTATATTTTTTGGAACACAATTTACACAAACACCATAAGCTATGATAGGAAGATTATCACTAAAGAAAAAATTATTTACTCTATTTATAGCTTTTTTAGCGATATTATCTTTTGTTTCCACTTCGTCTGCTTATAATTTTGGTGGAACTAATGATACTAGTGGTATAAACAAACTAGCAACTGGCGCTGGGTACAATCTAACAAGCACATCACCTGAAGCTTATATCGGTAAAATAATGCTTCTAGTTTTTTCTTTTATTGGAATAGTTTTTATGATTTTAACAGTTTATGCTGGCATCCAGTGGATGACAGCTCAAGGTAATACTTCTCAGGTTTCCAAAGCTAAAGATACCTTAATTAAGGCAATTGTTGGACTAGTAATTATTATGGCTGCCTATGGCATTACTTATTTAGTCGTTAATACTTTTCAATCACCTATTTCAACTAACACTTTTTAATCACCGACCATGCCCCAACTCCCTAAAAATTAAATATGAAGAAAATATTTACTACCATTCTTGCCATTATTACCATAGTTTATTTTTTTAGTGCTCAAAACGCTTCAGCCCTTGGACTAAAAGATGCTTTTACAAAAAATTCTGGCATTGATATACTGGCGCAGCAAGCCAATTATAGTACTGCAAATACTGTCAGTCCAGAATTTTATATAGGACTAGCCTTAAACTTTTTATTCTCATTGGTCGGAATCATTTTAATAGGTTTAATTATTTATAGCGGCATAGTTTGGATGACAGCTCGGGGTGATGAGGCCAAGGTTACCAAGGCTAAAGACACTCTCACAGAGGCTATTCTAGGATTATTGTTTGTAATAGGCGGGTATGCGCTAAGTATTTTCTTACTAAATGTTTTTACATAATATGATTAAAAAAATAAAATCCTGGCTCAACGTACTAATGTTAACAGCTATTTTAATTATCCCTGGACTAGTTTTTGCTGCTAGTCCTACTACAGTACCTATGGCTGATAGATTAAAAAATGCTGCCGTCACCTATGGGCCATTCTCAGATGCCTCAAATACTAGCTTAGCCTCTACTTTGGGTTTAGTTATACAAGCTGCTTTGAGTTTGTTAGGTATTATCTTTTTAATTATTACTATTTTAGCTGGTTATAAGTGGATGATGGCTCAAGGCAATGAAGCTGAGGTTGAAAAAGCTAAAGAATCTATCACGCGAGCTGTGATTGGCTTATTAGTTACCATCTCAGCTTGGGCCATTTGGTGGTTTATTAGCGTTAATTTTATTGCTAAAGTATAATATGAAAAAAATTATTACAATCAAAAATTTATTATTTTTGTCTCTTATTCAGTTAAGTGTTGGGTCACTAGCCTTTGCTCTTGATACCAAAAAAATAGATGAACAGTCTCAAGCCTTGATTGATTCCTCTGGATTAGCTGGTAATGCTGACTTAGCTAGTATATTTTCAATCATAATTCAAGTTGTTTTGGGATTTTTAGGAATTATCTTTTTATTCTTAACCCTACAAGCTGGGTTTAAGTGGATGACCTCTCAGGGTAATGAGAAAACCGTCGAAGAGGCTAAAGGATCTCTCAAAAATGCTGTTATTGGTTTATTTATTGTCTTAGCGGCTTACGCTATTACTGTCGCTGTGTTTAATTATATGCCTTTTAATACGGGTGGGGGGATGCAAGCTTCCGGACCACCTCTTAAATAATGATAAGAAAAAAGACCGTTGTTGCAACGGTCTTTTCTTTTACAAAATTTTAATTATCATATTTTTCTTTCATTGCCCAAAAATGAACAATTTGATTACCTCTACCAGCTTCTACGGTCATTCGTGGATCAACTGGAACCGAAAAACGTTTACACCAATTACTATAAGTAATGGTACATACATATGTACCCATGGGTAGATAAATTGTTTTTTCAGTATTAGGCGGGACAGGAATAGCTGGGCGCTTAATTTCTTCCACAATATCAGTCCTTTCGAATCTGAAGAAAGCATACTCATCAGCAAAAGATTTGTTATTAATAAGCAAACCCTTTAACTCTTGTTTCTCGTTCATGACAGCATGACTTAAATCCAAACTAGTAAAAGCCTGGGTACGATTTCGCCGTTTATACTGTCTGGCGCTCATTTCCTCCGGGAGATTATTAGAAGAAGCTTTCTCTGTCCGAGATTTTTCAATCCCATGAGAAGATTCTTCAAGTAAGGAAATTTCATTCTTTAGCTTCATTTTTTTAGCATTTAATTCTCCAATCTCCTCCTTAGAAAAATAAAGCTCCTGTCTTTTTTTATGATTATCATACAGAAGACCACCTTTTTTTATTTGTTCTGGTAAAGTGGTTTCTAAATAATACATCCGGTCATTAATGCCACCAAGTTCCTTGTTAAGGGCTTGGATTTCTTCAGCATTAACATTTTTGACCTCTTTATAGGTCTGGGCTGAAACAAAATTAGCCCCAAAAAACAAAACAACGAGCAATACCATCAATTTTTTCATGATTTCTATTTTTTTATTGTTAATTTACGGTTTACAACTATGAATCTACTATATCATAAATTGAAGAAACTGTCAATGACTTATCCCCATCCCCTGTCTTGACTTCTAGTCTTACCTATGATATAAATAAAGGTCGCAAAAATCCTCGTTTAATTGAGGGTTTTTTGTTTAAGACGAACTTATAAATTTATGAAAAAACGTCTTCAAAAATTTGGAGAGGAAATCGTGCCTCTCAGTAGTCGCCAAAGTCTTATATTGTTAGTATTGATTGCTTGTGTCTTTCAATTCTTATTATTCTTTACACCAGCCTTAGCTGCTGAAGCAGTGGCGGCTGATAATCAACCACAAATTAGTCTGGGTGCTATTAGTAAAAGTGATGTAATGGAAATAAATGCTCAAAAAATAGCTGACGAAATACCTCAAGCAACCAGCACACCCGTTATAGTTAAAGATAAGGTATTAAGAACTAGTACCCATGTTATGACCGCTTATAACTCTGAGGTGGGGCAAACTGATGAATCTCCTTGTATCACTGCTAATGGTTATGATGTTTGTAAAAGTGGGCAAGAAGATACTATTGCTGCTAATTTTTTAGAATTCGGTACCAAAGTAAAAATTCCTGATTTATATGGTGACAGAATCTTTGTGGTTCGTGATCGTATGAACAAAAAACATCCTAATCGCGTTGATATCTGGATGAAAGACAGAACTAGTGCTGTTAAATTCGGCGTTAAAACAACCAGAATTCAAGTTATTGAATAATTTTTAAATCAAAATAGCCGACAAAAAAAGACACCCAGTTCATACAGGGTGTCTTTTTGTTTAAAATAACAAGGAAAGGAAGCTACGTTTTTTAATTTTTTCTTTTTTAAAAACAGCTAAAGTGGTACTAATAACCGTATCGGGAATTAAAGAAATACTGTCTATGCCGCATTCGACTAAATATTCTGCAAAATCTGGAAAATCACTAGGTCCTTGGCCACAAATACCAACCTTACGTTTATTTTTTTTGGCCGTTGTAATCAGGTTTTTAACTAAAATTTTAACTGCTTCATTTTTTTCATTGGAAACTCCTTCAATTTTTAAAGTTCCTCCAGAATCTCTATCAATTCCTAAAGTTAATTGGGTTAGATCATTGGAACCAATGGAAAAACCGTCGAAAATTTGGCAGAATTTATCAGCCAAAATAACATTAGCTGGAATTTCAGCCATAACATAAACTTCTAATCCGTTCTGTCCACGTTTAAGACCATGTTTAGCCATAATTTCTAAAACTTTTTTACCTTCTTCCACAGTTCGACAAAAAGGAATCATTATCTTTAGGTTCTTTAAGCCAAATTCATTGCGAACTTTTCTAAGTGCTAAGCATTCTAATTCAAAAGCTGGTAAAAAAATTGGGGAATAATAACGGCTAGCTCCGCGCCAACCAATCATGGGGTTAGATTCAACCGGTTCATAGGCTGTACCGCCGATTAAATTAGCATATTCATTAGTCTTAAAATCAGATAAACGAACAATAACATCTTTAGGATAAAAAGCAGCCGTGATCATCGCTACTCCTTGGGCTAAGCGATCTACAAAATAATCAGCTTTATTTTTATAACCAACCGTCAAATCATCTATTTGCCTTTTAAGATTTCTATCAGTTATTTTATTATAATTAAGCAGAGCCAGGGGATGAATTTTAATGTAATTATTAATAATAAATTCCAGTCTAGCTAAACCAACTCCGTCATTAGGAATTTGTGAATGAGAAAAGGCCAAATCTGGTTCAGCAATATTCATCATGATTTTAGTTTTTGGTCTCTTGATGTTTTTTAAATCTGTTCTTTCCAATTTAAACGGTATTTTACCCTCGTAAACAAAACCCGCTTCCCCCTCAGCACAAGAAACTGTTACTTCCTTACCCTTAATAATCAATTTAGAGCCATTATTAGTACCAACCACGCAAGGAATACCAAGCTCCCTGGAAACTATGGCGGCATGACAAGTTCTGCCTCCCTTATCAGTCACTATAGCGGCGGCAATCTTCATAATAGGTTCCCAATCGGGATCAGTCATATCAGTTACTAACACCTGTCCCGCTTTAAAATCATTAATATCCTTAATACTCATGATACGATTAGCCATGCCGGCCCCAATTTTACTACCAACACTTTGCCCACTGACAATTACTTTGCCCTTTTTTGATATAACGTAGCGTTCTAAATAATTTCTATCTTTAACACTTTCTACCGTTTCCGGTCTAGCCTGAACAATATACAATTTTTTACTTCGACCATCATAAGCCCATTCAATGTCCATTGGCTTTTTATAATGTTCTTCAATCATTATAGCCCACTTGGCTAGTTGTTTAACTTGTTCGTCGGTAATCGAGGGCTTGAGCTGATCAGCAGCCGGCACTGGAATATTTTTAACTGGGGACTTACCATTTTTATCATAAACCATTCTTAAAGCCTTTTTACCAATAGCTTTAGAAATAATGGCCATAGTTGGTTTGAAAACATAAAATTCATCAGGGTTAACTCGACCCTGAACCATGTTCTCTCCTAAACCATAAATTGAATTAATCAACACAGCGTTTTTAAAACCTGACTCCGTGTCAATGGTAAACATAACACCAGATGATCCTAAATCAGATCGAATCATTTTTTCGATACCAACTGACAAGGCAATGGAAAAATGATCAAAGCCTTTATCAACTCGATAAGAAATAGCTCGATCATTAAAGAGTGAGGCAATGCAAGCCTTAACAGCCTCAAGTAAAGCTTTTTCTCCTACGACGTTTAAATATGTTTCTTGTTGACCAGCAAAAGAAGCGTCTGGTAAATCTTCGGCCGTAGCCGAAGAACGAACGGCGACATCAAGATTTTTAACGCCACTTTCTAGAGAAAGCTTGTGATAAGCTTTAATAATTTCTTTTTTAAAATCAGTCGGCAACTCTACTGACATGATAGCTTTTCTAATTGAAGCTCCACGTTTCATTAAATCTCGAACGTTCTTAGTATTTAATCCCTCAAGATCTTTTTTAATTATTTTTTTAAGTCCAGTACTTTCTAAAAAATAACGATAAGCATTAGCAGTAGTAGCAAAACCATTAGGAACCAATATTCCTTTGTTAGCTAGTTTCTGATACATCTCACCGAGCGACGCATTTTTTCCGCCCACTATAGGCACATCAAAAATGTTTATTTCTTTAAAAAATTTAATGAACGTGATTTTTTTCATATTATTTAAGAGAAGTTTATAAATATTTTTATATTATAACACATTCTTTACAATCAAAGAATAATTAGTTAAGATACAAACATGCGGGCGTGGCGAAATTGGTAGACGCACTAGCCTTAGGAGCTAGCGGGGCAACTCTTGAGAGTTCGAGTCTCTCCGCCCGCACATGTTTTCTTGGTTGCACAACTTTACACCAGAACCAATATTGGTTCAGCTGGGGCCAGTCAATATCCATTGGTATGGCCTTTTTGTTGCCTTAGGAATATTATTAGCATTATTTATATCTTTAAAATTATCTGAATATTTTAATGTTGGCAAAGATATAATTTGGGATTTGGGTTTTTATTTAATAATTTTTGGACTAATCGGCGCCAGGGTTTATGAAATATTCTTAGAATTTCCTTTTTATTATCAACACCCGGAACAAATTATTAAGATTTGGGCCGGGGGGCTAGCTATTCATGGTGCCATTATAGCTGGAATTGTAACTATTTATTTTTTAGCTAAAAAATATCAAATAAATTTTTGGAGATTAACAGCTATTATAGTTCCAGGACTAGCCTTGGGACAAGCCGTGGGACGATTTGGCAACTGGTTTAATCAAGAATTATTTGGATTGCCAACAACTTTACCATGGGGAATTCCTATTAACCTGGAAAATCGCCCCTTAACTTTTATTAATCAAACTTTTTTCCACCCCACTTTTCTTTACGAGAGCTTAGGATCTCTAATCATCTTTGTCGGTTTAATAGTTATTATCTACTACCACCGAAAGTCTTTAAGTGATAAAATAACCATGAGGCTAAGTGCTTTTTATTTATTTTTGTATTCAATCTTAAGATTCTTATTAGAATTTATAAAAATAGATAAAACCCCTATTTTATTGGGTTTTCGTTGGCCACAAATAATAAGTTTGCTAATCATTATAGCTGCCGTCATAATTTTTAAAAAATCAAAAAATGTTTAAATTATTTTTTCAAAAAAAGAAACAACATCTCTTTCCTTTATACTTAATGTCTTTTTTCTTAGCCCTGGCCTGCGCTTTACCTGCTTATACTCAGTCTAGTTATTTAGAATCTTATATTGGCTTATCAGCCGTGACCTGGTTTTTTATAATTTCAAATTTAATTACTTTTTTCACTATCTTTGTTTTTCCAAATTTTATCAAAAAATTTGATAGTTATTTTAGCGCTGGGACAATCTCTGTCGCTTTTATGGTTTCACTGTTGGGATTAGGGCTCAGCTCTAATGCTATTTCCTTACTAATCTTTTTTATCGTCATGCAAGTAGCTATGAGTTTAATTTGGATTAACATGGATTTATTTGTAGAGTCTTTTTCTAAGAACTCTACTACTGGAAGAACTAGGGCTATTTATTTTACAATTATTAATTTTGCCTGGATATTATCTCCTATTATATCGTCTCAACTTTTAAAACTAGGCGACTACCGTTTAATTTATTTTGTAACGGCCTTAGTTTTAGCACCGTTTTTAACAACCTTTATTTTAAGTACTCGAGATATAAAACATAAAATAGTTAGTCATGAAAATAAAATCTGGAAAACGACCATTAAACTGTTAAAGAATAAGAATTTACGCGGTATTTTTGTGTTAGCTCTACTGCTAAATTTATTTTATAATTCAGCTGTTATTTTTGTACCAATTTATCTCAATCAAGTTTTGGGCTTTTCCTGGCAAGATCTTGGTTGGATGTTTTCTTTAATGCTTATTCCTTTTATTTTAGTGGAAATACCGGCTGGTATTTTAGCTGATAAATATTTAGGAGAAAAAGAAATGTTAGCCGCTGGGTTTACGATTGTCATTATTTGTTTAAGTTTATTTTCTCTCATAGCATCCACTAATCCTTGGTTGTGGGTCATGTTACTATTTTTAAGTCGTGTAGGGGCAGCTTTAATCGAATCAATGAGTGAAGCTTATTTCTTTAAAAATGTCGGATTTAGAGATATTAATAAAATAAACATATTTAGATCTAATATTCCTTTGGGTCGTATTATCGGCTCCTTATTATCATTACTCCTGCTAATAATATTACCTATTCGCTATGTTTTTGTCTTTACAGCCGTCGTAATGCTATCATCTTTCTATTTTTTAGCCGGAATGAAAGATACCAAGTAATAATTGACTAGAGCCTGAAGTTTAGCTATCATCTTATGGTAAGCGGGTATCGTATAATGGTTTTTTATATCAGCCTTCCAAGCTGAGGATGGGGGTTCGATTCCCCCTACCCGCTCAGTAAAAATAATCCTAGAAATAGGGTTATTTTTTTGTTTGACATTTATTATAAAAGGATTAAAATATAAACATAATAAATAGAGGGAACGTACTATATTGGTATAACTTGCCTTAAGTTGATCAATTTTAAGACGGTACTAAAGGATTTTAAACACAGTAGCGAGTCTACTATCTAGGCATTTCACTAATTATATTAAGTCTAGTAAATCCAGACCAATAGCTAAGGTTCAATTAACTGGTGCATTAAAGATACCAGACCGAAGCTTTGGACGCAAAAGGAAATCGCGCGTGATACCTCTGATTGTTTAAAGCCGCCTCACAAAGAGACGGCTTTTTTCTTATCTATTTGCCAAATCGACGCGATATTGCCATAATTAAAGATATGAAATATTTATTTTTTGTTCAAAATGAGGGACGAGGACATTTAACCCAAGCTTTAACCGTGGCTAGCGAATTAAGAAACCAAGGACATCAAATAGTGGGTGCTATTTTAAGTGACAATCCTCACCGACAATTACCTAGTTTTTTTAAAGAACAAATGCAAACACCTATTTATTTTATTAAAAGTCCTTATTTTTTAAAAAATAAAAAACAAACTGGTATTAATCTGCCAAAGAGTATCGTTTTTAATTTATCGCGATCGCTAGCTTATTTTAAAAGCGCCAAAATTACTAAAAAACTATGTCATGATTTAAATCCTGATATTATCCTTAATTTTTATGAACCAATGGTGGGGTTGAGCCACCTTTTTTATAATAATTTACCAACTACTTATAGCTTCGGTCATCAGTTTTTTTTAGATCACCCTGCTTTTCAAAAACCAAAAAATAAAAAGGTTGAGCATTTATTGTTGTCTTTCTTTAATAATTTAGTAGCTTATGGAACTACTAAAAAAATTGCCCTATCTTTTACTGAAGAGCCCGATTACTTATCAAAAAATATTATAGTTTGTCCTCCTCTTATTAGATCTGAAATAAAAATTTTAAAGCCAGACAATAAAAATTTTATTCTCTCTTATGTTTTAAACGACGGTTATTGCCAGGAAATTATTAATTGGTCTAAAAATAATCCGACTCAACAAATAGAAGCTTTTTGGGATAAAAAAAATGAGCCACCAATCAAATCGTTCGGCTCAAATCTTAGATTTTATCAATTAAGTGGTCCCTTATTTATTAATTTTTTAAAAGATTGCTCTTTATATGTTTCAACGGCCGGCTTCGAATCTATTTGTGAAGCCGCCTACTTACAAAAAAATATTTTAATGGTGCCAACTGCTAATCATTATGAACAATTGTGTAATGCTAAAGACGCTGCCAGAGCCAAAATAGCTCAATATGATTCTTTTTTTAATATAAGTTTAGGTTTAAAATCTGCTAATTATTCTGATTCAGCTAAAAAAACATTCAAAAAGTGGGTTGATGAGAAGTCAGACAAAATAATAAAAATTATCACTACTAAGTAATTAATCAAAGATAGTGCGTGCAATGTTCCAATAAGCCGGATTACCATAAAGCTTCTGCCAGTACCACCACTCTACTCCCCAAATATAGGTCTGTTTGAAATTAACATTGATAGCATATTGTAAATTGGCTTTAAACTGATCGAGGCTCATTGATTTATCAATCTCTTGCTGACTTAAATAATTCATTCTTCCTTTAGCAACCCAGGGTTCAGCCTGAAGTTCGATAATCACTGCTTTAGTATAATCAATACCGGCCCAATTAGCTTTAAGTCGATAAAAAAAGGCCGGAATTGGATATCTAACAAAGCCAAACAGCTTATCATAAACTACGCGATACATAGTTGTTCCAAAAATATCGCCTAATTTACCTTCATTTTTCCAAGAGCTAAGTTCACCAGAGCCAGTAATCATAATCTTTCTGGAATCAAGCGATTTGACTAAGTTTATTTCTGATTCTAAAAAATTAAGGTCAAGTGGTGGACAAACTCCAAAACTACTCAAGAAAGCTTCATTCTCTACCTGCCAATAAACTATATTTTTATTATCTTTATATCTATTAACTATTTCTTTAGTTAATTTTAAAATACTCGTTTCAGACTCCAGTGCAGTCTTTTTATTATTCCAAGCTGGGGCATGGCACTCTGGCCAACGTGGTTGACGACGACCAAGAGTAATAATAATTCTAGAATTGCGGTTGCTAGCCTCATTAACCATATAATCCAAATCTGTAAAGTTATAAACCCCTTCAACACTTTCTATTTCATCCCAATAAGCTGGCAACCTTAAATCTCGAACTTTTAAATCATCCAGGGTGGCTAAATATACTTCTTGCCAATTAAGTCCCAGCTCTTCACAGAACTTTTTAGAAAAAGTAACTCCAAATTCACCACTCTTATGATTCAAATTTATAGTACTAGGATAATGTTTAAAAACTTTAACTGACAATATAAAAAATATAATAAGTAAACTAATGGGAACAACAAATAATAAAAGTTTTTTTCTACTCATAATTATAAATTTAAAGAAATAAAATATAAACCAAGACTAATAAAAATAATAGCTACAGTTTTCTGTCCAAGCAGGTGCCATGAAAATTTCTCTTTATATTCTTTGAAGAAAAATCCTAAGAAAAAAGCTAAAAAAATCATGATAGCATATTGAACGCCTTGAAGAGCGGTAATAATAGCTACTGGCCCTAAAAATATAGCATAATTTTGTAAAATAAAACTCAAGGAACCAAGCCCTTGATTAAATAAAAATAAAAGAATATTTTTCTTTTTTGTTTGTTTCTTCTTTTTTTTATTTATTCCTAAATTTTTAAAAATTTCCAAGCGACTACTCTTATCAATTAAAAACAATAGAACGGTTAGTAGTGCTCCTAAACGAACCCACATAAAGGCACTCCAAAAATTTTGATTGCTATAAACTAATTTAGTGGACAAGAAAAATAAAGCATAAAAGAAAGACGACAAAACAATCAACCACATCGAATTTTTTTCTTTGGGGGTAGCTCCTAAATAAAGCCAAATTTTTTCCCAAAAAGAATGTCGATCCGGTAAATAAGCGATTAAAAATGTACCTAATAAAAGAAAAGAGATACCAACTAATTGCAAAATAAAAAATGATTGACCAAGTAATAGTGAAAAAATAGTTGAAAAAACTGGAATTAGTCCGCCAATAATTATCACTGTTCTGGCCGCCTCACCCTTACTTAATGCTTCAAATAAAAAATAAAGGGCTGCAGCAAAAAGGGCTCCCGTTAAAAGATTGGCAATTAAAAGGTTTATTCCAGGCCAATTAAGAAGCCAAGGGGCCGCTAAGAAAATTAAGGACCCTAACAAACAAACTAAAAAAGCATAAGTTTTACTGCTACGTAAAACATTATCAATTAGAAATTTATCTGTTAAATTCACAATTGCCAACAAAAAATAAGAAATAACTGCTGTTAGAAACCAAGACATAATTTAAGAATTAAATAGCTTATCAATATTATAAGCGCCCATATTTTCGGCATTCAAAAATCCATCCATAGCAGCTCTAGCTAAGCGACCAGACTCAAGTAAATCAGGCAACCATTCGCTAACATATTCCGGATTAGGAGAATCAATGCCGGCCCCGACACTCATCAGCCATTCACGATTAAAATCTTCTTGAGAACCAACTGGCTCCGCCATAATTATTGGTAAGCCGAGACCACAATAAAAAGATAGTTCGGATGGCTTAGTCCATAAAACATCCGTGGTTCTCAACGCCTCATTAAACTTTTTAAAATAACTTATTTTGTCGGCGGCAAAAATTATTTTAACGTTATCTATTTCTAAATTAATATTTTTAATTCCAGCCTCAAAATAACTTTTAATTTCTGGTCTATTTCCGGCTACTAAATTAATGGCTATTTCTCCGGCCAAAATTTTATTTTTCAATTTTTCTAAAATTATAAGCCCTGTTTCTTTTTGAGCGCCAGCGCCACCCACAGCATAAGTAATAGTTAATGGTCTGTTAATAAATTCTTCCTGTAAATAATTATTAATGAGTGGACTATAGCGCTCACGGTAAAAAGAACGAGGGTCTAATCTGTGAAGTCTAGTGGCTAAATCTTTTTTCAAAATTTCTTGGTTTTCACCAATATTTTCTTTAGGCAAAGGAAAACCGGTAACTAATAGATTTTTACTATTAACACCATACATTAAAAAACGTTCTTTAACTTTTTCACTAGGTAGTAGATAAATAACTTTAGTTTCTTGAGAATTTAAATTAGCCCAAGCTCTAGAAACATCCGTGTCACAAATTACACAATAAATTTTGCCCTGAAAATTATGATATTCAGCAAAATAAGCAGCCACAAAAAAAGTTGTTAAAAATGGTAAGCCTGTTTTATTTAATTTTTCAACTAAATCTTTACCTAAACCCTTTCTAATAACTTTGTAAAAAAAATTTTCTTGAGTAGTTGGTTCTGACAAATCTCGATAAGGATAAAATGGTTGTATTTTTTGAAAAGCATCCATAATCCAAAAAATAAAATCACCAAGTATAGGAATTTTTTTTAATCTGGAAATTATCTCATATGATTCTAAACTTTTTATCCAATATTTTTTTTCCCACTCTGGGATGCCTTCATAGTTATTAATAGTGATAATCTTATTATCACTAGCAATATCCATTAAAGGATAGGCCGCTCGCTGATGTCCATAGCCCATATCAGCTGCTACCAAATTTACTCTTTGACTAGTCATAAAAATTATTAATTAATAATCACGAACTTCTTTACGAATATTTTCTTTTTGTTGAATATATTGATAAGCGGCTAGCGCAGCAATCGTTGCTTGTCCAGTCGCCACAGTGATCTGTTTATACTCACTAGCGTTAGTGACATCTCCAGCAGCAAACAACCCCGATGTTTTAGTCTCCCCTCTATTATTTACCATAATTTGTAATTTATCATTACGATCAACATAATCAACCACTAAATCAGTGCTGGCTATCCGCCCAACTTCCACAAAAACACCATCTATTTCTATCTCTTTTTCAATAGTGGTTTCTTTATCAGTATATATCAACTTATTAACAGTATTTTCACCACTAATTTTTTTAATCAGAGCATTAGTAATAATTTCAACATTATTTTTTGATTTAACCTCTTCAATTAGAACGTCAAAAGCTTTAAATTCACTATTTCTGTGTATTAAGTAGACTTTGGTGGCTATTTTTGATAAAAATTCAGCCGCATCAAAAGCCGCGTTGCCTCCGCCAATAACGGCCACTCTCTTACCTTTATAGAGTGGCCCATCGCAATTAGCACAATAAGAGACACCTTTACCATGAAACTCAATTTCTCCATCAACTGCCAGTCTTCGAGGAGATAGTCCCATGGCAATTATTACTGTTCTAGCGAGAAAATCTTCTTTGCTAGTTATAACCAAAAAAGTACCATCTTCTTTTTTTTCAATCTTTTTAACTTCAGCTTCTTTTAATTCAGCGCCACAAAAAACCGCCTGATCACGAAAACGTTCGATAAGCTCAAAGTTGCTAATATTCTTAAAACCAGGATAATTTGCAATTTCTCCGGCCCAAATGATTTGTCCTCCTAATTCTTTACCAATAACCAGTGTCTTCATTTCCCGTCTAGTGGCATAAATGGCGGCCGTAAGTCCTGCTGGGCCAGAGCCAATAATAATAGTGTCAAACATAATTTTGTAATTGTTATATTCTTATTATAGCTTTTTTCTAAATTAGTGGCAAATTGCTAACATCTTTTCCACATAGGGCTTATAGTTATATTTTAGCTAATATTAAATAATATTTTAAAAATATTCAACTAATCTAAAAAATGCTGTGTATAACGTTCTTCAAGGAACATCAAAATATTAATAAGTTAATCCTTGATTATTATTTTGGATTTTATTTTTTGAAGTAGTTATCTTTGAATAAAACTGTTCCTCAAAGAACATTGGCAGCTTAATAATAGACCTCTTAATTTACTTAGTCCAGAATAATGTTGACAAAGTAAAAAATTACACTAATTGGATTTTAGTCGCCATCTAAACTTAGTAATTAATTACTAGATTTATTTATTTTATAATTTAAAAAAACTAAACCTGTTGAATATTTATAAATAATTATTTCAAACTAAACTTTTAGTAACAACTGTACTGTTAAGTTATTAAACAATAAATATTATATTAATTCATTTAAAGAAGATCACAATTATTAATTATAACTAATTCAAATGTTCAATACATTAATTAAATATTAGCCAATATTTAATTAGTAAAAAACAGTTGTTTAAAACAACTGTTTTTTATCTTGGTGGAGAGGGTGGGACGAACTTGGAATGATTTATTTAAAAGAAGTTAATTAATATTACGAATATAATAAATAAGATGCATAATGGAAGTGCGCATCCCCAAACACAAAACTTAGTATCTTTAGGGGTTTTAAACTGAGAAAAGGTGATGTGATTTGATAGTTCTGCAAATATTTTTTTATCTTCTTTTGGTAATATAAAAATCGGTAAAACAGATGTATAAAAAAAGGTTTTTGTTATAAATAAATAATATACTTTATATTCCGATGATTCTGCGTAATCTCCAAAATTTTGAGTAGTAGAGTTATAAATTGTTTTAGTTATACTAAAAGGGCTAACATCGGAAAAATGTTCAATTTTTTTATAGTCCAACAAATGCTCTTTATTGCTATATTTTATCAATAAACCGTCTGCAGTTATTTCGTAATAAGCTATTTTTCTAACGTAGAGCAACATTTGCAAGACATTTTCATTTTTTCCACTCATTAATCTTAAAAAAATTGGTAAAGAAATTAACAAAACTGCACTAATATAAATTGATAAATCAGAGCTTATTAAAATAAAAGGTAAAGAAAACGATAAAATTAAACTAAAAGAAATTAACAATATCTTTTTTAGGCTAACTATGTAGATTTGTGAGTTCCATGATACGTTGTTCATAACAAATTTCAATTACATTACTCCGGTCTATTTCTTTAATTTTTCTATTTTACCATTAAAATAAAAAGTAGCGCCTATAATTAGTCCACCAAACAAAATAATATAAGGTCCGGTTATAGAATCAACTGTTTGTTTTGGTAAATTATTATAAATCAAAGAAGTTCCTATAAAAAAAGCCAAAATCATTAATAAAATAATTACTATTGCCTTCTTTTTAAGTTTTTTTCCTTCTGATTGGTCTTGCTTCTGCACTGCTTCAGCCTCTTTCCAGTAATTAGTATTTTTTAAATAATGGTGAGCTATTATTAAAGCTAATATTGAACCAAACGGTATTATCGTTATTAGTCCGAGAGCCCAACCATATTTTTTTCCTATTTTTTTCCAAGATTCATTAAAATATTTACACCAAAAAAATAATAAAACAAAGACGGAGAGTGTTAATAAATTATTTATAAAAACAACTGTGTCTGGCAAATCTTTCATTGAATCAAGTGTTGCTGATATAGAAGATATAGCGATGCCAAATCCAAACAATTTCCAGAATATTGGAGAATATTTTTTATTAATAACTTTCTCATTTTCCATAAATTTTTAAATTATTTTTATTAAGATTTACTTTATTGTTAAATAATAACCCAAAAATCATAAAATAGCAAAAGTTAGGCCTAATTGCCTTAGCTCCTAATTTGTGCCAAAATAAGGCTATGACTACCGATAAAATCAAACAAAGGCTGTTAAGATATCTAGCCGAATATGAAAAAAACGCCACTCTCATGAAAGGGGTAGAGATTATTTTTGAATATGTTAATTTTCTTAAAAATGAGCCCTATACTAAAAAGCTCCTAGCTGAAGAGTTTAAATATGCCCAAGTACAAAAAGAACTACTTGAGGCCTATAACCCAGAAGTAGAAATTCCAGCCAAAGATTTATTAACCAAACCTTTTGAGATTAAAAACGAGTCTGATATTGTATTTAATAAAGAAATAATGGAAGAAGGACTCAAACAAAGAGAAAACAACGAACACGCTCTTATGAAGCAAGCCTTGCCCGTGGCGTTAACTAATCTCGTTTTACTTTACGAGGGTATTAAATACACCAAAGAAAAGGTTGCTAACAATGAGCCAATTGCTGATGCCGTGGATATGTTAAAAGATTTTGCGACTGCAACTATTCAAGTTAAATTTCACGAAGAGCCCATTATTAAAGAATCGACTTTTAATCTTTATAAAAATAGTTTAATTATAACCAATAAATACATTATTGATTCAATTGATAGTCAGGATATGTTTAAGTCTAAAAAGACCAAAAAAGAGCCTTGGTTTGATGAGAACGAAAGCGTTCTACACTTCTATGGCAAAGATATTAAAATAAAACTAAAGAGCGATAAGCCGATAGATCATTTTGTTCTAGAGGCTATATTTTCTAAAAAAGACTTAACTGAGCAAACTGATTACGTCATAATATCGGAAGATTTTTATGGCAATGACTATAACGGTAAATGGGACAGATTCCGAAACGCTATTGAAAGACTAAATAAAAAAATAGCAAAAGCCACGAATAACGAAATTAATGACTTTATTATAAAGCACGATGGCATCACTGGTTGGTGCAAGATTAACCCTAAATACCTGTAAAAACAACTAAATCACTTCAAGAGCCTTGTATACAAGATTGTACAAGGCTCTTTTTGTAAACTTAGGTCATGAGGATATATGACCAACCACTACTAGACGAAACCAAAGAATACTTTGGCGGACTGTACCAAAGAGAAATATCAGATGATGAGGCTGAGTCATTTTTAGATTCCTTAGTAAATTTTTATGACTCCTTTAATAGCTAAGGGGATATAAATCTTTTTTCTTTTTTGCGCCGGCTCGCGTTAGCGAGGCGCGAAAAAGAAAAAGGTTATCCTTGTTAATAGAACATCTAATTAGAAATAATAAACTAATAAAAATTATATGAAACAACCACCTGTCTACTTATCTAACTTAAAACTGGTTAAATCAGGAACACTTCTTGAAGTTTACCAATTTGGTAACGATATTCACTTAGAAAGAAGAATTAGGCACATTAAAACTGAAGAGGAAAAAGAAGAGGCTAAAAAATTCCCTAAGCCAAAAGCTAGCCATGAAGAAATTTTAAAGTCTTCAGCTCGTAGGTCAAAGCGAATGATTAAAAGGTTGATTAGAGCGAATAGCTTTTTATGGTTTAAAAGAAACGGTAAGCCTTATCTGCCTATTACTCTAACTTTAACCTTTGCCGAAAATATTACCGACCTTAAAAAGGCTAATTATGAATTTACTAAATTCATTAGACGACTTAACTATGAAACTAACAGGATAGAGGGCAAAGATTTAAAGCAAAGTAATTTAAAATATCTAGCTGTTTACGAATTACAAAACCGAGGGGCGATTCATTATCACATGATATTTTTTAATCTTCCCTATATCAAAAATATATATAATAAAATGAGAGATATTTGGGGACAAGGTCGTATTATGGTCGGCGGTAAGGAAAAACAGTTTAAGAAAATTAGAACGCAAACGCATTTACTCAAAATCATTAACTATTTTATTAAGTATATTCAAAAATCTATCTTTGAAAATGATAACCCCAGACAGAAAAAATATATCGCCAGTAAAGCACTTCTAAAATCGCAAGAGAGCTCTATTTCTGAAGTAGTATCATTTGTTGAGGCTAAACTTCCGCTCCATTCTCTAATGTATAGTTGGGACGGCGAGAGCGAATATAACAATAGTGATATTAACGATTCAGTCGGTAAACCAAAAAACTTTATCCGTTGGTTTAATTATCGGCAATATGACCTTTCAAAACTTCCTGAACTAGATAAGGATATAACGGAGCTCTTAACTACTCATTCTTTAGACGATATTGCTTTTTAGCTTTATTAGTAGTAGATTAAAAGTATTCACCTAGCAAAAATCAATTACCCTGAGGTATTTTTTTAACAAAATACCGATTTGTCGCTCGAAATGGGTAGTTCTGCCATACGATAAGTTAGCCTTAGGGTTGATTTGTTTGCTGGGTGAATCAGGACTGCCCTTTTTGATACATAATTTATAATTATATGAACGACAAAATCGAAACAACTAAATGTGCCCTCTACTGTCGGAAATCTACTGAGGACAGTAGTCGGCAAATTCTTTCTCTAGATTCACAAGAGAAAGAAATGATAAGACTAGCGAATAGTCTAAATTTAAATATTGTAACAACACTTCGAGAAAGTAAGTCGGCTAAGAAGCCAGAAAATCGTCCGCAATTTTCCGAATTAATCAGTATGATCAAGAGAGGAAAAATTGATGGGGTTATTTGTTGGAAAATAGACCGACTCTCAAGAAACCCGATTGATTCAGCGACTATTCAATGGCTACTACAACAAGGACAGCTAAAGATTATTCAAACCATGGAACGACAATACTTGCCGGGCGATAATGCTCTACTTTTCAATGTTGAAAGTGGAATGGCTAATCAGTATATTCTAGATTTAAGTAAAAATGTTAAACGAGGAATAAGAGCTAAACTGGAAAAAGGCGGTTGGCCTAATCTTGCTCCACTTGGCTATTTAAATAAAGACAGTAAAATAATTATTGATAAAACTAAAGCTAAATATATCTATAAAATATTTGAAATGTATAAAACTGGTTTATATAGCGTTAAAGAAATAGCTGATACTTTATTTAGTGAGGGTTTTAGAAGTCGCAAGGGTCTTAAATATCATAAAAGCAAAGTCCATAAAATACTTTCAATGCCGATTTACTGCGGACTACTAGAAAAAGACGGCCAAATTTATTTAGGTAACCACGAGCCAATAATTTCTAAGGGGTTATTTGATGAAGTACAAGAAATGTTAAAAAAGAAAGCTCATACTAAAAGACAAATTATTCCCTTTGCCTTTAGAGGTATTCTTAAATGCTCAAAATGTGGTTGCCAGTTAACCGCTACCCAGAAGAAAGGGCGATTAACTTATTACTACTGCACTAACGGAAAAAATATTTGTGATGAGCACAAAGTTTATATAAAAGAAGAAGAGCTATCAAAAGAATTAGTTAGTGTCTTTGACAATCTGTTGTTTAGCGATAGGATAGTAAACCTCGTCTACCAAGCTAAGCTCAAAAGAAGTAAGAGCACGCTATCTTATTTAGAGGAGGCTGTTCTCGGCCTACGCAGTAGGCTTAAAACGCTTAATGAACGCAAGAAAGCCCTAATTGATGCCTACCTCGACAAGGTCGTTGCAGACGGTGATTATAAAGTTAAAAACCTAGAAATTGAAAATGAAATTGTTCTTTTAACTAAAGAGATACAGGAACTAGAAATTAAAATATCAGGACATAACGAATCTACTTTGGAACGGATAAAAAATACATTTTTAGAGCCTAAACAAAGGCAAAAAGAATTTTTAGCTCAAACTTCAGAGAAACAACGAGAAACCCTTTTTTCGCTACTTTGGAACGCTGAAATCTACAATAAAAAAATCGCCAATATTTCATATAAAGAGCCATATAATGTACTCTCTAAAATAGAAAATAAAGACGATTTTAACTCAGTGCGGACCATAAGGGATTCGAACCCTTGACCTCTTCCATGCCATGGAAGCACTCTAGCCAACTGAGCTAATGGCCCGTGTTGTTTTTTATCTACCTCTATAATTATTAGTCTTATCTTAGTGTTCCTTAAAGAACGATAACTTCTAATTTCTCTTTAACTATATAATAACGAATTTTTACAATTAGTCAAATAACCTAAATTATTTAAAAATATGGGATTTAATTGACTTTTATCATCGACTTTGGGTCTTTTTGTGTCCCCGCCAGGAATCGAACCTGGATTTAGAACTTAGGAGATTCTCGTTTTATCCATTAAACTACGGAGACAAATTATCTAGACTATCTAACTATATTTTCTTTATGATGTTAAGTCAAATCTTTGACAAAGCAAAAATCATAAACTACAATTAAGCTATAGATTTACTCTTATTTTACAGCCTATTTTAATTTTATAAAATGGGCCACCAAAACTTATGTTTAATAAAGACAACAAAGCTGAAAAATTTAAAGATGCAGAAACAATTATTGGCGCCTCAATTAAAGTGAAGGGTAATTTTGTTGGGCAAGGAAACATTGTAATAGAAGGCCAATTAGAAGGATCTATTAGAACTGAGGCTGATTTATTTGTTGGTGAGAAGGCTAGAATAGTAGCTAATATTGAAGCTAGTCAGGCAACTATTAATGGCGAAGTAAAAGGAAATTTAAAAATACATGATTATTTAGCTATTGGTCCGACTGCTAAAATTTTCGGAGATATTACCTATTCCGAAATATCTATTGAAAAAGGTAGTATAATTAACGGACAACTATTAAAAATGAATAATGCTGAAAAAAACAATAAAGGGAAAATTGCTAATAATGAGTCAGAAAATAACGCCAAAGAAGAAGAGAGCGAAGAATAATATATATAAATAAGGCGCTAATGGTGCAAAAATATGAATATTTATATATATGATGATTTTTTGAATAAAACTAAATTCAACCGGGTTTTAAATCGGGTAGAAATTCGTTTAACAGACCTGGGTCTAAATGGAAAAATTATTAGACTTGGTAGTATTAAAAATATTAGAGATGTAATCCAAAATGAAATAAAAAACGGTGCTAAAACCATTGTAGCTGTTGGCAATAATCAAACAGTCAATAAAATAATAGGTTCTATTATTGATAATGAGTTATACGGTTTTTTCCAAAAAAACATCTTGTTTTCTATTATTCCTATTGGTGAAGACAACTCTATTGCTAACTCTCTAGGAATTAAAAAAGAAGAAGAGGCTTGTAATACACTCCTGGCCAGAAGAGTAAAAAAAGTAGATATCGGCCTAGTAAATAATTATTATTTTTTAAATAAGGCCATAATTGAGGGGCAGGACACAATTTTAGAAATAAATGATTACATCTTAGAACCACAAGAAAAAGGATTAATTAGTATTTATAATTTAAAAAGTGCTCAAGATGATGATAAAAATTTAAGAATTAATCCTGTCGATGGAAAGTTGGATGTTTATATCAAAAATAAAAATAAGGACTTTAGTTTTCTTTCCATTAAAAAGCTTAAAATTAGTAGCAAAAAAAATAGTTTAATTTTAGATGATGTAATAGAAATAAAAACTCCAGCTGAAATAAGTGTTATTCCGGGAAAGTTAAACGTCATCGTAGGCAAAGATCGCAGCTTTGATTAATAAAAAACAGGATTTAATTGGATCCTGTTTTTTTATATAGAAATTTTATTTAATAATTTCTCCTTCAACTATTTTATTAGTTGGCTTTTCTTTTTTCAAAACTAGGTACTGTTGAACAACGGTAAAGAAAGTAAACATAAACCAATAAAGAGTTAATCCTCCTGGTAAAGAAAATCCAAAAACAATTGTCACAATTGGAAAAATATAAACCATTTGTTTGTTCATAATAGCCGCCATACCATCTTCTTGCCCCACACTTGTTGCCGTCTTACTATTTTTAGCTAACATCATCTTAGCCTGTATAAATTGGGCTAAACCAGCTAAAACTGCTAAATAAACACTAGGTTTGCTTAAATCCATAAACCCAAAGGATATTGCCTGAAAACTAGTTGGTTTGCTCAAGAACGAATAAACTAAAGATAAATCTTGGCTCATTCCCACTCTTAAAACTCTAAAAACTGCAAACAAAAAGGGCAGTTGAATAAGCATTGGCAAACAAGAGGATAGGGGATTAATTTTATGTTCCTTATAAAGATCCATGGTAGCCTTGCCAAGTTCTGCTTTATTGTCAGCATATTCTTTTTTTAAGGCATCCAATTTTGGTTGTATTTCTTGTAATTCCTTTTGTGATTTAATCGCTTTTCGAGATAATGGCCATAAAACCAGCTTAATAATAATAGTTAATAAAATGATGGAAATACCTAAATCTAAAGTATTACTATAAAGAAAAACTAAAATATTTAAAATTGGCTGGTAGGCAATTGTTTGATAAAGATTATAAAACATAATTTACTCTTTTAATTTTAAATTAATTAACTGGATCATTTCCACCCTTATTCCAAGGGTTACAGCGCATTACCCGCCACATAGTTTTTATTCCTCCTTTTATAATACCATACTTTTGGATTGACTCTACACCATACTGAGAACAAGTAGGATAAAATCGACAAAAACCATGAGGATAATATTGTTTTAGCGGACCGTGATCAAGTGATAAGGTTTTTTGATACAATTTAATTGACCAAACGGCTAATTCACTTAATTTGTTATTAAAATAATTTTTCATAAATACAATTAAAGTTCCATAATTAGTTATAGAACTTTAATTTAGTCAAAATATTTTTTATTTCTTCTTTAATTTCTGAATATTTTTTATTTAATATTAGCGGAAAAACTATTAAAACAAAATCATACCCCTGTTTTATACTTTTATTTTCTTCAAAGGCAATAGCTTTAATTCTTCTCTTATACTTATTTCTAACTGTTGCCAATTTACTAACCTTAGTGCTTAATAATATTCCGTAACGATTGAATTCTAAATTATTTTTTTTAACCTTAGCTCCTAATAAGCGACCATAAACAGATTTTCCTTCTTTAAAAACCGAATCAAACTCTTTATTTTTGGTCAGGCGAAGGCCTTTCTCCAACATTTAGATTAGAAAATTACTATTTAGATAAAACTTCTCTGCCTTTATCTCGTCTTCTTTTAAGCACGGCACGACCGTCCTGGGTTTCCATTCTGTGCAAAAAGCCGTGTTTTGCAGCAGCACGCTTCTTATTTGGTTGATATGTTCTCTTTGGCATAATGCTAACTTTTATTTTTTTAAATTTAATTCAAATACAGATTAACACTTTTATTTTCAAAGGTCAATAAACAAGCCTCTTAAATTAATCTATAGTTATCAACAGCTTACTAACACCTTATGAACACTTCCTTCCTTGTTATATAACATATTATTTAATATACTTAGGGGGTAATTAAAAATTATATGCCCCATGAACAAATTTGGCAGTCCGCTTTAGGAGAAATTGAGATTAATCTATCGCGCGCCAATTTCATTACTTGGTTTAAGGAAACATTCATTTCCTCATTTGAAAACGGTCAAGTGATTATTTGTGTGCCAAATGCTTTTGTTAAAAAATGGCTTGAAGAAAAATATCACAAAAACATAGTAAGCGCCCTAGAAAATGTTAGTGGGCAAAAAATAAATAATATAATTTATAAAATAGAACTTCGAAAAGCCGGTTCTCAACCAATTATTACTGAAAGAATAAATAATCAACCAATCATTAAAGAAGAAGTGAAGACTGAAGAAAACAATAACGACAAGAGTCATCACCGAGATAATTATAATAAATTTGGTTTAAATCCTCGTTACGTTTTTGAAAATTTTATTGTCGGAAAGAATAATGAATTAGCTTATGCCGCCTGTCGTGCGGTCGTAAATAATTTAGGAAAAGCCTATAACCCTTTATTTATTTATGGTGGTGTTGGATTAGGAAAAACACATTTACTACAGGCTATTGGTAATGAGGTTTCCAAAAAAAATGATCGTATTCTTTATACAACTAGTGAAAAATTTACTAATAATTATGTTCAGGCTGTTCACACAGGAAAGGCTAAAGAGTTTAAAAATATGTACCGCAACGTTGATTTGTTTTTAATTGATGATGTTCAATTCATGGGGGGAAAAGATGGCACCCAGCAAGAATTTTTTCATACCTTTAATGAGTTACAACAAGGTGATAAACAAATTGTTCTTACTTCGGATCGCGCACCTAAAAATATGCCAGCTATCGAGGCTAGACTAATCTCTCGCTTTGAATCGGGTATGGTGGCCGATGTTGGCAAACCAGACACCGAAACTAAAGTAGCTATTCTAGAACAAAGGGCTCTAGAAAAGAATTTTCCGCTTAATCAAGAAATATTAACTATTATTGCTGAAACAGTTCAAAACAATATTAGGGAATTAGAAGGTGTTTTAAATAAAGTGATAGCTGTTCATCAAATCAAAAATATTCCTGTTACGCGGGCCAGCGTTAAAGGCATCTTGTCTGATTTTGTGGCCAACGTACAAACTAGATGTACTTCGCCAAAAGAAATAATGGGGGCTGTTTGTAAATTTTATGACATCGGACTCAAAGACTTAACTGGTGTTAGCCGAAAAAAAGAATTGGTTTGGCCCAGACAAATTGCTATTTATTTAATGCGTGAAGAATTGAAAACATCTTATCCCACAATTGGCAATGAACTTGGAGGAAGAGATCACACCACCGCCATGCACGCCTACAATAAAATAAGTAAGGAAATAAAAGAGAAAGAAAATGAAAAAGTTAAACAAGAAGTTGAATCAATAAAACAATTACTAAACAGCCCCCAATAAAAACTGTTAACAAGGAGTTAATAAGTGGTTAATAAGTGGCTATTGGTTGTTAATTAAGTGGTTAATGGTTTCTTAATTCTTTGTTAATAAAAAAGGGTGTTAAATTTTTATCAACGTTTAATCCTCTTTTTAACAACAGGAAATTCAGTCTTAATTAACAGGTAAAAGGTTTAAATATTATTGATTATTAGTTTAAAAAATTTTTTTATCCGTTTTATCCACCCCCTTGTTATTATTATTATCTATATAAATATATATATTAAATAAATAGTATGAAATTAATCAGCGTCCAGGAAAATCTAAAAAAGGGGTTATCAATTGTTAGTCATGGAACTGGTAAAAATATTAACTTACCAATTCTAAATAATATTTTAATAAAGGCCCATAAAAATTCAGTTGAACTTATTAGTACTAATTTGGAAATTGGAATTATTCACAAACTCCGTGGAAAAGTTGAGGAAGAAGGTGAATTTACAGTTGATGCTAAAATAATTACCGACTATGTTAATTTATTACCTAGTGAAAATGTAGAAATTGAAAGCATTAACGAAGAACTTATAATAGAGTGTGAAAATTACAAAACTAAAATAAGAGGAGAGTCGGCTAAAGAGTTTCCACTTATACCAACAGTTGATCAAAGTAATTATTACTCATGTAGCGTGACTGATTTAAAAAAAGCCTTGAATAGTGTTGTTTTTGCTGTCTCTAATAGTGAAAATAGAATTGAACTGTCTGGTGTATTTTTTGATTTCAATGATGAACGCCTAATCATGGTAGCTACCGATAGTTATCGGCTAGCTGAGAGATATGTTAACGTTAAAGCCAGTGGTGATTTCATAGATCAAAAATTAATTGTTCCAGCTAGAACCGTTCAGGAACTTCTTAGAATTCTGAGTAGTTATAATAGTGAAGATTTAGCTTTTGAACAAGCCGGGGCGGTACACATTTCTATTTCTGATAATCAAATACTTTTTACAATTGATTCCGTTGACCTAGTTTCTAGATTAATTAATGGACAATATCCAGACTACAAACAAATTATTCCCGATAAAAGTAAAACTGAAGTAGTGGCCAATAAAAGTGAATTATTACGGGCTGTTAAAGCCGCGGCTATTTTTTCTAAAATTGGTATCAATGATATAAATCTAGAATTTAAAAATAATAAAATAATTATTTCAGCTTCTTCTGGTCAAAGCGGTGAAAGTCGTGTTGATATGGAGGCCGAAATAACAGGTATAGATAATGAGGTGGCTATTAATTTTAGATATTTATTAGATGGTTTAAATAATATTGATAGTGATAGGGTAAAAATGAAGATGGTTAGTGGTAATACCCCCTGTATACTTACTTCAGAAAAAGAAGATAGTTATCTTTATGTAGTTATGCCGATTAGACAATAAATATAAACTTGATGTTATAAAAAAGCTGCTTAATTATTTAAGCAGCTTTTTGTTTATTGATTATTTGAAGTACTACTACTAATTGTTTCAGTCGTACTAGTAGAGATTAATTCAGTTGAGGTAGGGGTGCTAGTAGAATCTATCCAGGTAGGAAATATTTCGGTACTTGATGATATTACTTGTTTATTCTTTTCAGCCCAAGCGATAACAGGATCTTCCCATAATTTAAACTGAGGATCATTCTCTGGATTGGTTGGTGCTGGTCCTAATGGATCATTTTTATCAACGTAAAATAGAATAGAGTGCTGGGTATATATTTCTTTATATCCTATAAATTCGGCAGGAGTATTTAGACTAGCCTCGGCCCCAGTTCTTTTATCTATTTTAATTTTTCCAATAACCGGTAAGACGCCGTCAATTATATCTTTACCTGTTTTAGTATCTTCACTTGGTTTAAAAGTTTCAACCGGAGTTTTATTTAGAACCTTTTTCATAAAGTCATTCCAAATTGGAGCTGCTAGTACACTACCATCAGAGCCAGGCTTCATTTTACTGCTATCAGTGTTGCCTACCCAGACGCCAGTAACCAGTGAAGGTGTATAACCAACCGCCCAAGCATCTTTATAGTCATTCGTGGTACCAGTTTTAACGGCTACCTGGCGATCACTAAGAGTTAAATAATTTTTTTCTCCAAAAATAAAAGATCTGGAGGCGTTGTCAGATAGAATACTATTTATATAGCGAGCCGTTTTTGAAGTTATTACTTTTTTACTGCTATCCTTATATTCTTCTAAAATATTTCCATCCTTATCTTCTACCTTTAAAATAACCGTGATAGGGCTAATCTCCCCATCACGAGCAAAGGCACTGTAGGCATTAGTGTGTTCTAATAGTTTTACTTCGCCACCGCCAAGTACTAAGGATAACCCATAATTATCTGGATTAGTTAATGATGAGTAGCCAAGGCCCTGAGCTAGCTCTATAACATCTTTAATGCCTGTTAAATAAATAGCTTTAACGGCAGGAATATTAAGTGAACCGGCCAGAGCTTTGCGAATAGAAACTGGACCGTATTCTTTTAAATTATAATTATGGGGTATATAAGCTTTTCCAGGGTCAGTTGAAAAATTGGTAACCACATCATATAAAATAGTATTAGGAGTATAACCTTTTTCAAATAATGAAGCATAAACAATTGGTTTCATTGATGAACCTGGCTGTCTTAAACTAGTTGTGACGTTAACTTGTCCCTGAATATCGTTATTAAAATAATCACGAGAACCCACCATGGCGAGAACTTGACCATTTTTAGGATCGATAGCCACTAGAGCGGCGTTATTAGCGCTATATTTTTCTTGATAATTTTTAGTTTTTTCTTTAACAACCGCATCAGCTATCATTTGCTTGTCGTAATCAATAGTCGTAAAGATTTTTAACCCCCCCTGCTCAATAGTTTTCTCACCATATTTTTCAGATAATAAACTTTTAATATACATTACAAAATGAGGAGCAGTAATACTTGTTTCTGGTTTTTCAAAAACTATTTTTTGTTGTTTAGCTTCATCTCGCTGAGCGGTAGAAATATAATTTTGTTCGGCCATTAAATCCAAAACATAATCTTTACGACCCAATAGTAATTCCAAGTTTGGTCCATAAGGTGAATATCTAGAGGGTGATTGAGGCAAGGCCGCCAGTAGAGCTTGCTCAGCTAAGGTAGTGTCTTTAACGCTTTTACCAAAATATTTTAAACTAGCCGCTTCGATGCCGTAAGCATTAGAACCATAAGGAATCTCATTCAGATACATTTGAAGAATTTCATCTTTAGAAAACTTCTTTTCAATTCTTTGGGCTAGAATTAACTCTTTTATTTTTCTGGTGACCGTCTTTTCATTAGTCAAAACGGCATTTTTAATAAATTGCTGAGTAAGAGTTGATCCGCCGGCTGACCGCTGATAAATAACATTGGTAATAGCCGTTCTAATCATGGCCCAAATACTAAAACCGCCGTGCTTGTAAAAATTTTTATCTTCAACGGCAATTGAGGCTTGCCTGGCGGTGAGAGGAATGGCGTCTAGAGTGACGAGAGTCCGCTTCTCATCGCCGTGAACCTCATAAAGGATATGTTCGCCGTTACGATCATATATTTTTGTGCTCTGGGCAATTTCACGGTTAATCAGTTGATTAGGATTTGGTAAGTCACGACTAACCCAAATAACTATAGCCAAAGAAATAACGGCTGTAAAAGCACCTAAAATAACTAGGATAGCAATAATTCTTTGTCGATAATTCCAAATATTTTGGACCAGCTTATTCTTATGGGGTTTTTGTTCCCAGGTTTTTTTTAGTTTTAATTGAGGAATTGGCATAAGTTTACATTTATTTCTATAAAGTATAACATAAAAGCAGCCTATATATAAGCACATTATGGAAATAATTTCTAGTGAGCAAAATACTCACGTTAAACAACTGCTAAAATTAATAGAAAAAAGCCGTGAACGTAAAAAACAGGGCCTATTTATTATTGATGGTCTTAGAGAGTGTCTGGAAGCTATTAAGGGGGGAATAATTATTGAGGAATTTTTTATTTGTCCAGAACTTTGTCAGGAAAAATTTAATAGCAAAACAACTCTAGTCACTGTCGATATTTTTAAAAAAATTTGTTATAAAGAAAAACCAGATGGCTGTTTAGCGGTTGCCATGGTTAGAAAAATAGAACTAACGGAATTAAAATTAAGAGAAAAACCATTGCTTGTTATATTAGAAGCGGTTGAAAAACCAGGTAATTTAGGGGCAATTATTAGAAGTTCTTACGCGGCCGGTGTGGAGGCTATAATTATTAACGATGAACAAACTGACATTTACAATCCCAATGTCATTCGGGCCAGTCAAGGACTATTATTTAAAATTCCAGTCATAGTGACTAGTTTCTCAGAAACAATAGACTTTCTTAGAGCTAATAATATTAAATCTTTAGCCGCGGCCTTAGGTGGAGAGGCAAGATACACAGATATTAATTTTAAGGAAGGGTCAGCTATAATACTCGGGGCTGAAGCAGCTGGTTTGAGTGAAAAATGGCTAAAAGAGGTGGATAAAGTAATTAAAATTCCTATGAAAAGTGGAATTGATTCTTTAAATGTTTCCGTTTCAGCGGCTATTTTGATTTTTGAAGCTTGGCGGCAGAGGGATTTTTATTAAATTGACTTAAGTCGAGATATCTTGTAGAATCTAGAAAGATTTTTATAGACTAAAATTTATGCACCCGTAGTTCAATGGATAGAACACCAGCCTTCTAAGCTGGCTACGAGGGTTCGATTCCCCCCGGGTGTACGTATAAACTAATTTTCATTTTTATGGAAAATAACGAAAAAGAAGAAGAGTTAACCGAAGAACAATTAGCAGCCATGGACTCCTTATTTGGTTTTGGTGGTTGTGATTGTAATCATTGTGATCAAGGTTGTCACGATGAAGAAGCCGAAGAAACTGAAGAAGAAACAAAGTAATCAGATTATTTAAGATATAATGGTGCCCATGGTGTAGTGGTAACACAGCAGGTTGTGGTCCTGTTATCGAGAGTTCAATTCTCTCTGGGCACCCCATAAAGAATAACTCCATTTTTTGGGGTTATTTTTGTTTTATCCCTAACAGAAAGAGCAGTCATTGACAAAAAAGTATACTTATGGTATACTTTCTTTTCAGTTAAATTAGTTAGTTGAACATTAAAAACATATAAAAATGGAAACAGCTCAAGATACAAGAGAAAGAATCCTCCGTACTTTATCTGATTGTCTTTACCGCCTGTATAATCCAGGACTTCTTAATCGTTTGAGTCACTTCGAGAGTTTAAAAAGGACTTATTACGACATAAAAAAGGAGTGGGTAGAGTTACATGGTATAAAACGTGAGTTATTTTCCCCTTTTCAGTTGGATAAAACTCATTTTGATAGAATAGAACTGTTATACAAATTGGATTCTGAGTTAATGAGAAAAGAGGAAACTGGTGAGCCTTCTTATGATAGGCTTTCCGCAAATGGTTATTTTAATATACGTCAAAGAAGAAGAAAACAGAAGATTATTGATCTTGCATTAAGTTCACAAGGAATTTCTTTTGAAAAACTTTTTCCGTTAAAATTAAGAAATTTAAAAAAGCTTATTTTTAAATAGAAAAATTTAAGCAAAAGCTATAAAGTAAAGACCAGCGATAACATCAAGGGTCTTTTTTTATCAATTTGCCAAATATTCTATCAAAAAAGTTTTCCAAGTTTTGCGATTAGCCACCCCTTGATGAAAAGACGAGTTTAAAAGCTCGTTTTTTCTTTGATATAAGGCAAAAAACTTAGATAAAAGCTTATATTAATTGACAAAAATATATATTTATGATATAATAATTTTGTTAAAAGATCGTTAAAAAATGAGATTAGATTTAATTAATTGTTATGTTTATCTAAAAATAGACCAATATAGCAATTAATTAAATCATTAAAATCTCTAAAAATGGAAACGGAAAAAATTATTAAGGTTTTGAATAATAAATTTTATTATTCGTTATTTTTTGTGCTCTTTATTTTAGGATTTACTTTAACAAGTTATCCGATTAATTACCTACATAGCTTCTTTTTATTGCCAGATAGATGTGTTTTGGTTCCGGTTATAGCTGGCTTTGCTTTTTCTTTTTTAGATCTCGGTCGAAGTTTGTATTTAGCCGAGGAGTACCAAAAAATTATAAAAAATTGCACCCCTAAAAAACTGTTTGATGTATCGGATTTACGAGGAATAGGAACAGCTGTTTGTTCTTTTATTGTTATAATGTTAATTGATATGACAATGTGGTACAAACTCTTTTTAGCCATAGTGGCGGTAGCTTTTATTTATTTTATAATTAATAAAACGAGAACCAATGATTTGTTTAAAAAAATTTCTGTCACAATAGATTGGTCAATGTTATCCGATGTAGCAAACCACAAAGAGAAACTGGTGGTGATCGTTCCTGCTATACCAGATATTAACCAGGAAACATGGGTTCAAGATTTTGTAGCTAAATATGTGCGGCGAGAAAAATTACGCATAGAAGAGGAAAACCAGAGGATAAATAATTTTTCGAAATTAATAAAAACAAAAATTAGTTGATTGCGTTTCTGTAAAAAATAGGGCCCAATGCTTAAAGTATTGGGCCTTTAATTTACCAAATAATCCATCAAAAAAGTTTTCTAAGTTTTGTGATTAGGTACCTAATAAAGAAAAGACGAGCTTTTATGCTCGTTTTTTCTGTTATATAAGGACTAAAATTGAGTTTTATAGCTAAGATGCTATAATTTACAAATAAGTTTAAAGCACTATTTATGGAAAAATTTAATAATGATCTAAATCAGATTAGAAAGCAAGAGAAAATTGTTAATCCGGCTCAGGAAATTATTCAAGAGACAGAATTAATAAAAATAGAAAAACATAATAGAAATAAAGAAGACCTTCTTTTAGCTCCTGATGGCACAATTTCCCATTATCAAAACGAATTATATTGGAAGATGATAAAAACAGAGGCTTTTATAAAATGGTTTCAGGAAAGTGTTGCCGTTTATGAAGATAATAAAGAGCCTTTAATGGTATTTCACTCAACACTTAAAAGAGAAATAGTCGGTTCAAATTTAAAGTTGAATGAAGGAGCCGATGATTGGAACTCGTTTGGTATTTATTTTTCATCAAATAAGCAAGCAACTGTAGATTTCTATAATACCCAATATAAAGACGACATGGAGAGGTTTGAAAAACTTCTAAGTGAAGATTCTACGGAAAAAGAAGATATTGTTTTAGATAAAGAGAAATATATTGCAGAGAACGGCGATAAAGTTAAAACATTTGGTGCTTTTGTAAAAATACAAAAACCACTCAAACTTAATAGCCATGAAGAACTAATGGAGATATCATGGGCCGGTTTTAATCGACAAGATTTATTAAAAGAGTACGACGGCGTTGTTATTAATAATGATTCAGAATTTTCCGATCAATATATTGTTTTTAAGGAAGAAAACATATTAATCGTTCCTAGTAAGTTGGGCTAAATTACATACTTAATCAAAAAAGTTTTCCAAGTTTTGCGATTGGCCACCCCCACAAAGAATAACCCTTATTTTAGGGGTTATTTTTGTTTTGTCCATAAAGAGACCGTATACTAATTGACAAAATAGTATAATTATGATATTATATATCTGTAGTTCATTGAAATATTAATAATATAAATAGATAAATCATGAAAAAGTTTTTTTGGTTTTTTTTGAATACCATCTTAAAAAAGATGATGTTTTTTATAACAGCAAAAACAAAATTAGAAATTGATTATGAGAAGTCCCTGGAACAGATAATCGCTGAGTGTAAGTTTGATCATGTTGATTACACTAATTTTAGTAATCCCGAGCCGTGCTCAATACCTAAAACAGGAAAAAAAGTGGTGATTGTAAAAGTGTTTAAGTTAAGGGATTATTACAATTATCAGAAAGCTGTTAAAAAAATAGAAAAGAGCGGTTATGAACCAGCAACACTTTATGAGTTGTTGGCGTTTGATAAAAAAATGCCAGACTTTCAAAGAAAAAATCCGGTTGCGGCATTCGGACACGTTTCACGTCGCAACAATGGTAATGGAGTGCGTTTGATTCCTTGTATTTGGGGTGGTAGTTCCTTTCGCAACCTTATTCTTAGGGAATCTAATCCTGGTCTTCTTTGGGGCAATGGAATTTATTGTTTAGGTGTAAAATAAAAGCACCAAACAGTTTGACCAGCGATAACATCAATGGTTAAAAGTTATTTAACAATTCTCGTAAAAAATCGGCGGGTCAAGGGGAACTTGAAAAAAACGATCAAAAATTATTTATTAACCTTCTAAAAAAGCTCCGGGTGAGCAAGGAGGAAAAATGTTAGAATACAAAAAAATTATTTTAAAAAAAGAGTTTCCATTTTTGCTGGAAGTATCAAAGATTATCGAGAAAATTTTTTTTCAAGATATCTTAGTTGATAATGTTGACAGGGTGTCAGTTAAGAAGGCTGATGAAAACTTACTATTGAGAAAAGGAAGCATTAGCATTGGTCAATTTAGCTATATCTTTGATTGTGCTAATTATTCTCAGTGTGAAATTTTTTTTGCTGTTACAAATGGTGTTGTTGTTGATTTACCGGCAGAAGGACATCTGGAAGAAGAGCACACAAAAGAAACTCTAAAAGCTGATACCATCGGCGAGGAATTATTAAAATTATCAATAAATCCAGATTTTTTGGTAATAGTAAAATGGAATAAGGACGATGATGGAGCCTGTTTTCATAAATCGGATTATCTGGATGATTCGTCAGAAATGATGATTTATAAAATGAAAGACTTTGATATAAAGGGGTTTCATAAAGAAAACTTCTTGAAAGCAGCCAGAGAATTAGCTGCTGAGTTATAAATATTGGTTACGCCCAGGTTTGTTGATACATTCCTGGGCTTTTTTATATTAATCAACTAAATAGTTAATTAAAAAAGTTTTCCAAGTTTTGCGATTAGCCACCCATAAAAAGTAACCTCTAATTTTAGAGGTTATTTTTTTATAGAAAAAGATGAATTAATTGACAAGTTTAATATTTTTGTTAGTATTAATTTAGATTTAGAAACAGTGTAGTGCAATGAGCACAAGATGTTTACTTAAAATTAAATATCCGGCGGGTTTGATTCCTGTATGCTGACCTAAAGATTAGACTAGTAAAGTGCTGAATAGGCGGGAGACTATGAATTTGAGGCGCCAGCTTCAAGGGAGTCGTCCAGATAGATACCGTCCTTATTAGTCGAAGGGGTGATTAAAGGCAATGTCCTTAAAGCAGTTCAATGGGTTCTAGATTTGGAGGGTTAAGTAATTAGCCCTCTTTTTTATGGATTAACAAAATATTCCATCAAAAAAGTTTTCCAACTTTTGCGGTTAGCCACCCACTCAAAGTAACCCCTTTTTAGGGGTTGTTTTTGTTTTAACCATAATAAAAAAATTTTTTAACTTTAAGCATTTTAATTTTTAAATAAATATTATAGAACAAAATTATTTGATAATATGGTATAATTAAAACATAAAATTATACTATATGGGGCACATTACTTCTAAAAGTTATTTAGCTCTTCAAAAACGATTAGATATGAACGCTCAAGGTGCTCCGGCCTCGGAGTCTCTTTATAAAATTTTAGAAATTTTATTTTCCGCAGAAGAAGCAGAAAAAGTTTCTCTTTTACCGGTTAAGCCATTCAGCACTAGTGAGGCAATGGACAGATGGAATCTATCAGAAATAGAAACAAATAAAATTCTTTATGAACTGGCGGACAAAGGGCTTTTATTAGACATGAATGATAATGGAGTACAAACCTATGTCTTAGCGCCGACGATGGCCGGATTCTTTGAGTTTGCTTTAATGCGGACCGATGGTCGCTTTGATCGCAAAATTTTATCAGAATTATTTTATAATTATATTAATGAAGAAGATGATTTTGTGGAAAAAGTGTTGATGCAAAAAACACCCATCGCACGAACGATGGTACACGAAAAAACTATCCAAAATAAAGATCAATCCGAAGTCCTTGATTATGAAAGAGCAACTCATATCATTAATTCCGCTAGTTGTATTACGGTCGGAACCTGCTATTGTCGTCATAAAATGGAACATGTAGGTAAAGCTTGTCAGGCGCCACAAGATGTTTGTTTAACTTTTAATACGGCAGCTGAAAGTTTAGTTAAACACCAGATAGCTAAAAAAATTAGCAAAGAAGAGGCGCTGGCAGTTTTAGATAGATGTGTGGATTATGGCTTGGTTCAGATCGGAGATAATGTTCAAAACGAAGTGAATTGGATGTGCAATTGTTGTGGTTGTTGTTGTGAAGCAATTCAGGCATATAAGAAAATCGGCTATAGGCGAAAAATAAATAGTAATTTTTTTGCACTTGTAAGTAGTGAAAAATGTGTCGCCTGTAGCGTTTGTGTTTCTAAGTGTCCAGTTGAAGCTATTAAAATAGTTAATAAAAAAGCGGTAGTTGATAAAGATATTTGTATTGGTTGCGGTGTTTGCAAGCGCCAATGTGGTGTCAGTGCAATAAGTATTGAGCGCCGAGAAAAATTAGCTGAGGTGCCATTAGATAGTTTTGAACGCTGCGTTATTACGGCAATTGAGACTAATAAATTACAAAATTATATTTTTGATAACTATGGCCTATGGACGAACGAGCTGCTGCGCAATTTAGTCGGAGTATTATTTAAGTTAAGTACAGCCAAGTTTTTAATAGCTAACCAACAACTAAAATCGCAGTTTCTAAAGGCACTAAGGAAGACAAAGACGAGTAAAATATATAAGGGAATAAATAAAGAATAAAATTAGTGTGGGCTCTCAAGAATATTTAAAACAATTTAATTTAGCAGACACTCCATTAAAAAAGTTTTCCAAGTTTTGCGATTAGTCACCCCCAAGAAGTACATAAAATATCCCTGTAAAGTGGGATATTTTTTGTGCTATAATCACATTACCCCCTAAAGACAAACTAATATAATAATTAAAAATGAACCAATTAATTTTCAAATCAATAATAGTAAAACAGGTCACATCTTTAGATTGGCAAGAATATAAAAAAATTAGACTAGAAGCTTTAAAAAAAGAGTCACACGCTTTTGGCAGTTCTTATACTAAAGAAAAAGAAAGGTCAGAAAATGAGTGGAAAGTTAAATTAGCCAAATCAGAAAATTCCAATAGTTTTAGCTTCTTCTATGCAGTTTCTAAAGAAAATAAATTTGTTGCAATAGGAGGAGCTTATCAAGATGAAAATAAACAATGGAATATTATTGCAATTTACACTAAAAAAGAAGTTAGAGGCCAAGGCCTAGGACGAAAAATAGTTCAGTCAATAATTGATGAATTGAAAACTCGTAAAGTCAAAAAAGCTTATTTATGTGTTAACACTTTACAGACAGCAGCCCAAGTACTATATAAAAAAAATGGATTTAGAATTACAAAAATTATTAAAAATCAAATCCTTGGAGACGGAAAACACTATGATGAAGTTGAAATGGTGATAGATTTGTAAACAATTGAAGTTGCAAGGTGCTAATTCACTAAATAATCCATTAAAAAAGTTTTCCAAGTTTTGCGATTAGCCACTTATTGAATTGGAAAAAACAGTTTTTTATATCTTATATTTGTTAAAAATTTATGGTATAATTAAGCTTGGAAAAATAATAAAAACATGAATACTTTAATAGTTTACGCTCACCCAGGACACACGGGTCATCACGGTTATCTACTTGATCAGTTAAAAACAGTTTTAGATAATAAAAATATTATTTATGAAGTTTTAGATTTGTACGCTCTGAGCTTTGATCCAATTCTAAAAGCTGAGGAGCTAGGATTAAGGGGTAACTACAAAATTAGTAAGGATGTAGAGAGATACCAAGAAAAAATAAAAAAGGCCGATAAATTAATTTTTATTTATCCCACCTGGTGGCAAGGCCTGCCAGCTATTTTAAAAGGTTTTTTTGATAGAGTTTTTTCAGCTGGTTTTGCCTTTGAATATAAGAATGGTTTGCCAGTTGCCCTTTTGAAAGGTAAAACAGCTGCAGTATTTTCAGCCACTGGTGGACCAAAGATAATTAATAAATTTATTGTTGGTGATAGAGGAATGAAAGTAATAGTTAAAAATATTTTAGGATTTTGTGGTATTAAAACTAAAGGCTTTTCTATTGGATCGGCTAGAACTTTGACTGATAATCACAAAAAACAAATTATTACTATGGTGAGCTCCATGGTTTCTTATTTATATAAATAGATGAAAAAAATAAAAATAATTATAATATTTTTAGTTCTGTTTTTCGGGGTTGGTTTTAATGTGGTTAAAGCTGAGACAGTTAGTCCCGATGCTATTAGTGGCGATGCCACTAGTCTTAATGCCTCTAGTACAGAAGCAGCCATAACAGATGCCACCGCCGCCAATGTTGCAAATAAACCAAAAACAGCCGAAGCCAACGTTTTAAAAATATTAGATCAGAAAGAAACTATCAGAGAAAACGGTTCCAAATCTGTTCAGCAAAATCTAGAATTAGGAATTTTAACAGGGCCGCTTAAGGGGCAAACTGAAGTTTATACTGGAATTTCTGGCCTAGACATTGTTTCGTCTAATGTTTACAAGGTAAATGACAAGGTTCTAGTTACCTATAATCGGGACGAAACCGGCAGCTATGTTTTTTATGTTACTGATTATGTTAGAACCAATAGTTTATTTTGGCTAACCATCTTCTTTATAATAGTAGTTTTATCAGTTGGCGGAAAAAAAGGATTATTAGCCCTTTTTTCTTTAGTGATTAGTTTTTTTGTAATTATAAAAATATTAGTCCCCTTGGTCTTTGCCGGTTATGACCCCTTATTAGTTGGCGTGGTTATCTCCTTTTTAATACTGTTTGCCCTAATTTATTTAACCGAGGGCTGGAATAAAAAAGCCCATATTTCAGTTTTAAGTATTATTATTTCGTTAATAGTAACGGCTGGGCTTGCTTTGTTGTTTGGTTATTTCAGTCGGTTATCCGGGACATCAAATGAAGAAGTAGTCTTTTTAATTGATGCTATAAAGATTCCTATTAACTTTCATAATTTACTATTAGCGGCTATTATAATTGGTACGCTGGGTGTTTTAGATGATGTGGTGGTAGGACAGGTTGAATCAGTTGAACAAATTAGATCAGCCAATTCTAATTTAAATGATACTCAGGTTTTTGGAATGGCCATGAATATTGGACGAGCCCATTTAGGTGCGATTATTAATACTTTATTTTTAGCCTATGTCAGTGCCGCCTTACCGTTAATATTATTATTCAGTATTCATCAGGAACCATTCTTAACGGTTTCACAGGTAATAAATAATGAAGATATTGCTACAGAAATAGTTAGAACCTTAGTGGGGGTAATCAGTCTTTGTTTATCAGCCCCAATTGCTACAGTTTTAGCAGTTAAATATTTAAAGATAAAAAAATAATTTTTTATAATCATCAGAATATATGAGCAAGAGATATAAACGAGCTGAAAAAATATTTTTTTTGTTAGTTTTATTAGATGTACTCTTTATCTTACTAGTACCATTTTTAAACGTTAGAATCGGTCACTTATCCGATGAGAGTTCGGAATTTGTTTTTATTACTACTCTATTTTTTCTAATGATTGTTATTTATCGATTTTATGCTAAGGAGTTAAAAAAGAATAGACTTTATCAGGAAGGACTGGAAGAAAGATTAAAAGAAACTTTTAAATATATTGGTTCTGTTAATTTACAAATAGAAGAAATGAAAAAAGTTTTTTCTGATGTAAAATATCCTGAAAACAAAAAAGACCTGCATGCGCTATTTATTAATATGTCTGAGCGTGTTTTAGGAATAGTAAGCGCTGACTGGGTATTACTTAGAATAATAGGTTTTAGTAGTGGAGCCACCCTTCATGAACATTTTATTGTTCGAGGCAATAAACAGGCAGAGAGAGTTAAATTCGACAATAAGTGTCTACTAGATGGTTCTTGTTTAATTAATAATCAGACGGTAATTAAATCAACTCAAGAAAATTTTAACATTAAAGCCCTGTGCGTGTTGCCAATTACTGTCACCAAAGACCAAGAATTTATGATTAAATCTATTACCAATCAATTAGAGATGATGTTTGTTATTTTTAATTCCTTATATTATAAGAAGAAAATAAAATAATTTTAAAAAATATGCCAACTAAAAAAACAACTGAAGAACCGTTAAAGTCTGAACAATTTAAGGTTTATGGGCATGAGTTGCTTAAAAAAATAAAAGATTTAATTAAAGAGGGAAATATTCAAAGAATTATTATTAAAAACGAGAAAGGTGTAGTAATGATAGAAATTCCAGTCACTTTTGCGGCCGTAGCAGCGATTGCGGCACCAATGCTAGCGGCAATAGGTTCCCTGGCAGCCCTGATGACTAAATGTACTGTTGAGGTTATTAGAAAAAAATAGTTTTAAAATAAAAAAAGACCCGCTAGTTATAGCGGGTCTTTTTTTATTTTAGTAACTGTTCATGATTGATTATTTTTAAAACCTCATCTCTTTTTTCGGCCATTATTTCCGGGCTAATTGCCTCCAGATTTAAGCGCATTTTATTTTCCGTGTTAGAGGCTCGAACATTAAACCAAAAAGTAGGATAAGTAACACTGATACCATCAAAATAATTTATTACAGCGTCACTATATTTTTCAGCAATCATTTTAAAGGTGGTTTCTTTATCGTCTGTTGGACTATTTATCTCACCGGAGTGTGAATATTTTTCATACCTTTTGATATAGTCAGATATTTTACCATCTATTTTAGAAAAATAATTCAGCAATTTAACAATCATAATATTGGGCATTTCAAAACAGCCAATAGGTAAATTGAGATAGAAGTGACCAGATGATTCACCGGCAAAAAATAAATTTTCTTCAATCATTTGAGCTTTAATTAAAGAGTGTCCGACTTTGGTCAACACCGGTACTCCGCCGCCCTCTAAAATTAAATCCTGAGTAATTCGACCCGGTCTAACATCATAACCAACCTTAGCGCCAGGTCTATCAAGTAAAAATATCTTAGCTAACAGTCCGCGGGTAATAGCTGGGTTAATAGTGACTCCACAATCATCAACAAAGAAAATTCTGTCACCATCACCATCGATAGCAATGCCTAAATCAGCTTTTCTCTCGATTACAGCGACCTGTAATTGTTGTAAGTTTTCTTCTTTTAAGGGATCGGATTCATGAGCGGGAAAGGTCCCATCAAATGGAAAATTTAAAGGAATTAGGACAATGGGCAGATGCTTCGATAATTCTAAAATATATTGAGCGCCCATGCCGTTAGCCGTATCGATTACCACTTTTAAAGGCTTAATATTTTTTAAATCAACATATTGCAAATCATGGGCTAATTGTTCAGCGGCTATATTGTTGATGTTTTTTATTTCCCCTGTAATTTCACTTAGAGGCAGGTTACCAATATTAATGAAATCACGCATTAAATTTAAGCCAGTATCGCCGCTTACAGGTATAGCTTTTTCTTTTACTATTTTAAAACCATTCCAGATGGCAGGATTATGAGAAGCTGAAACCATTATGCCGCCATCTAAATTATATTTAGCAACGGAAAAATAAAAAGCGGGTGATGATACTAATCCAAAATCAACCACATCAGCCCCAGCTGCAGTTAAGCCTTGAACTAATTTTTCTTTTAGTTCTAAAGAGGAGACTCTCATATCCATGCCGACAGCTACACGTAATTTTTTTTCAGGGGTGTAATTTTTATCAAGTTTTCTGAGAGCAACATAAGATTGTCCCACTTGATAGGCAGCCTCAACATCTAAATCTTGGCCATAAATTCCTCTAATATCGTAAGCCTTAAAAATATCAGGATTAATCATTTTGTTTATCTTTAATTATTAAAAATAAAGAGCCTAGACCAATCACTATCGCTAAACAAGAAATAGCTGGACCGACCAAAGGTATAACGGATAATAAAGTAAAAATTGTTAAGCCCAAGATGGCGGCCCCATAAATATTTATTTTTTTAGGACTTAATAATTTTTTGAGGGCTAATTTCCCTAAATAGTAAGAGCTTAAAACAGTCGCCAGAATAATAGCGGACAAGTAGGCGGCTAAAACTATTAAAGCCAAAGGAATTCCCACCACAGTTAAGGCTAATAAAATAATCAATAGTGGGGTAAAAAATAAAATAGCTAGACCGATAAGCAGTGACTGCCACCACTTATTATTTATTTTATTAGTTATTTTTTCTAAGAGCTCTTTTTTTAAACTGATTAGAACTAAGGTAATTAAAATTAAAGATGATAACTTATAAAAAACAATCCACAACCAAGCCAGTGGGTTAGTTTTATTTTCTTTAGTCTGTTTGTTTATTTGCCCAGCTACTGAAGAAGCATTTTCCAATTTTAAGTCCTTAGTGGCTGTATAATTGATACTTCCAGCAATCACAGCCTCTTTGGTAATTACTAAATTATTATCAGTCGTGGAATTACTATCATCAATACTTAGATTTATATTCTTGCCGATTTTGCCAGAAATTGAGGCTACACTAATTAAGCCGTGTAAGTTGCCATCGATGCTACCGTCAAAAGTTCCGTTGACACCGGCCACCAGAGCATCCCACTTGATTAAAGAATTTTTATTAAATTTTATATCATTGCCTAACACGTTAACATTATGTCCAACCGTGCCGTTAATGGTAATTTGTGGTCCGGCCAAACGAGTATTACCTTTTACCTCACCATTGATCTCGATGACTTTTCCAAAAGCAATTACATCACCTTCAACCACGCCGTTAATAATTATTTTTTGACAGAGAGCAATCACATCGCCGTTAACTGTGCCATCAATAGTCATATCTTGGCAGTTAGCGTAAATATTGCCATCAGCAATTTCCTCTTTATTTAAATGAATGGAATTGTCGACTTTAACCTCAAAAGCGTAGGCGGCCCCTAATGGTAATAATAATGAAAACAGTATAGCGGCAAAAAGAATTGGTCTTTTCATAATATTGATAAATTAGTCTTTTTAGTATATCTTATAATAACAAACAATTAGATTATAACCTAAAAAAATGCGTGAAGCAATAATAGATTTGTTGAAAAATTGGCACAAAGAGGTTAAAACTAGGGATGATTTATCTGAGGCCAAGCGACAAATTTCTAAAAAATATAAGATATCTTCGTTACTTAATTCACAGATTTTAGATGTTTATCGTGAATTAGCGGAAATAGGAAAATTACCCCGTGGATTTGATAGAAATCTTTGGGATTTTTTGTTGAGAAAAAGATCAATTCGTACCTTATCTGGTATTGCTCCAGTAGCTGTTTTAACAAAACCTTATCCTTGTCCTGGCAATTGTGCCTATTGTCCCAACATTCCTAATGTTCCAGTCAGTTATTTACCTAATGAACCGGCCGTGATGCGGGCTTTGGCTTGCAGTTTCGATCCTTATAAACAAACTGTCTTACGCTTGAATTCTTTAGAGAATAATGGACACCAACCTAATAAAATAGAGTTAATTGTGATAGGTGGAACCTGGAGCTTTTTACCAAAAAGTTATCAGTATTGGTATATTTTGAATTGTTTCAGAGCAGCTAATGATTTTGCCAAACTACAAAGAGATAAGACTATAAAATCGGAACTAGAAAGCGTTGAAAATTCTAAATCACAAATTTTAAAATCTATTTTAGGAAAATTGAAAACACCTTATGCTAAAAATTTATCGTTAGTAGAATTAAAAAAACAATTACAAATTGAACAGAAAAAAAATGAGAGTACGGAATATAAAATTATTGGCATAACCCTAGAAACTAGACCAGATTATATTAATGAACAAGAACTGCGTCAAATGCGAGAATTGGGTTGTACTAGAGTAGAGATAGGAGTCCAAGCCCCAGATGATGCCATCTTGAAACTTAATAAACGTGGCCATAATGTCGCTGAGATTGCTAGAGCGACCAAAGAATTGCGTGATTTTGGTTTTAAAGTGACTTATCACATTATGCCGGCTTTACCAGGTGCTACGCCTAGTCGAGATTTAGAAATGTTTAAAATGCTCTTTATTGATGAGCGTTTTCAACCGGACCAAATTAAATTTTACCCAACTGTCGTGACCGAAGGAAGTTTATTATATCATTGGTGGAAGGCCGGCAAATATCAACCATATACTGATGAAGAATTACAAAAATTAATTATTGATTGTAAGGCAGTGGTACCTAAATACGTACGTATTATTAGATTGATTAGAGATATACCAGGCGAATCAATTTTAGCAGGTAATAAAATCACTAATTTGCGCCAAGTCATGCAGCAGCAAGGTGTTAAATGTGATTGTATTCGTTGCCGTGAGTCCAAGGAAATTTCTTATGTTAAAGATTTTAAAATAAATATTCAAAAATATTCAGCAGCCAGTGGTACAGAATATTTTATTAGTGCGGATAGTTCTGATAATAAAACTCTTTATGGTTTTTGTCGTTTAAGATTAAGTATCAACAGTTTGATTGCGCCAGCTATGATTCGCGAACTTCATGTTTATGGTGAGTTGATGCCAGTTGGTGGCGGTAAAAAAACTCAGCACCAAGGACTAGGAAAAATATTATTGTTGGAAGCCGAGCGGATTGCTAAAGAGGGGGGAGTTAAAAAAATAGCCGTTATTTCTGGAGTGGGAGCTCGTGGTTATTACCGAAGAACTGGTTATAAGTTAAAAGATAATTATATGGTTAAGGTAATTTGACATAATTAGCTAATGATAGTAAATTTATCAGAACTATTGTTGAATGTCGAACTTTAAAAAAATATATTATGAATAAGGATGGAAAAATTCTTTTCGAAGAGTTAGAAAAGAATGTCCAAAAGTATTTAAAAAACGAAAGTTTAGAAAAATACATTGGAGGACAGGCGGAAATTAAAAACCTGGGAGAAGGGTATCTCTTCAGGGGGAGAATTGAAAGGATTACGATTGATAATCGTGAACTTAAAATAAAATTTGAATGGTTGGCAAAAAAAAGAGACCACTATTCTAGTTCTCAAAAGTGGTTTATAACTAATCTAACAGAATATGTTGTTGGATATGAAATTTATTCACAATGTAAAAATGTTGGTAAAAATCGCTTATCCCTTGGTTCGGCAATAGCTAGTGATAAAATTATTCTTTTTCCGCCAGAAGACATTTTGATCCTTAGTTTAGGTTGTATTAGCTTATGAAGCCGGACACCTATAATTTATGATGGGGTAATTAATTTATAAAATAGAATAAAGCCAGTTGTAATGATTGGCTTTTTTTATTTTTGACAAAAGCCCCCTACTAAACTATCATAAATATATATAAAATAAACATATGAAATACGAATTTTTGCCAACTCAAGACCCGGAATTATGGGGATATATTCAAGAAGAAGAAACTCGTCAGGAAACTGAAATTGAGTTAATTGCTTCAGAAAATTATGCCTCACCAGCTGTTTTAGAGGCGATGTCGACCGTGCTCGCTAATAAATATAGCGAGGGCTATAGCGGTCATCGATATTATGGCGGTAATCAGGTGATTGATAAGGTGGAAGACTTGGCCATTGCTCGCGCTAAAGAACTTTTTGGAGCCGAACATGCTAATGTTCAGCCTTTATCTGGCTCCCCAGCTAACGCTGCTGTTTATATGGCTTTTTTGGAACCAGGCGATAAGGTTTTAGGCTTAAGATTAGATCATGGTGGACATTTATCTCATGGACATAAAGTTAATTTTTCTGGCCGCTTATATAATTTTGTGCAATATGGTGTTAATCCCGAAACTGGCCTGATTGATATGGAAGAAGTACGCCGTATTGCTCTACTAGAAAAACCAAAAATGATTGTAGCTGGTTTTAGTGCTTATTCCAGGGAGATTGATTGGAAAAAGTTTAAAGATATTGCTGATGAGGTTGGTGCTTTTACTTTTGCTGATATTGCCCATATTGCCGGATTAGTAGCCTGTGGTATTATTAGCAGCCCAGTTCCTTATTTTGATGTAGTTTCAACTACTACCCATAAAACCTTGCGTGGTCCTCGTGGTGCTCTTATTTTATGTAAAGAGAAATATGCTAAGCAAATTGATAGAGCCGTCTTTCCTGGGATGCAGGGCGGTCCTCATGATCATATTACCGCTGCTAAAGCTGTCGCTTTTGGTGAAGCTTTAAAACCAGAGTTTAAAGAGTATTCTAAACAGGTGGTGATTAACGCTAAAGCCTTGACTCAGGCCTTGATTGAAAAAGGTTATGAAATAGTTTCCGGTGGAACTGATAATCATTTATTAGTAGTTAATCTATATAATAAAGGTTTAGCCGGTAAAGATGCTGAAATAGTCTTAGAAAGTATTGGTATTTCAGTTTCCAGATCCACCATTCCTAATGATCCTAATCCGCCAATGAATCCATCGGGCATCAGAATTGGCACACCAGCCGTAACTACTCGCGGTATGAAAGAACCAGAGATGCTAATTATGGCAGATTTAATCGATAGAGCGATAATTAATAGAAATAATCCAGAAATACTAGGGGCCTTAAAAAAAGAAATTGAAAAATTAAGCGTTTCCTTTCCTATTTATAAAAAATAAAACCATGAAATTAATCGATGGCCGTAAAATAGCGGAAACAATTAAAGATAAAATCGCTCAAGAAGTTTTTGCTATGGTAAAAGATGGTGCATCTAGACCAAGTTTGGCTATTATTTTAGTCGGTAGCCGCCCCGATTCTTTATTATATGTTTCGCTGAAAGAAAAAGAAGCCAAGTTAATTGGCATAGATACTCATCGTTATGAATTTTCAGAAGACACCAGCGAAAACGAATTAATAGAGACTATTAATTTTTTAAATAATGATGAAACGGTTGATGCTATTTTAGTTCAGTTGCCACTCCCCAGTCAGATTGAAACGGAAAAAATTATGAGTCAGTTAAATCCTTTAAAAGATGCTGATGGTTTTCACCCTAGCCACCCGATGTATGTAGAATCGCCAGTTATTGCGGCAGTAGGGGCTATGCTGGATGATATTGCCATTAAGCCAAACAACTTAAGCGCCTGTGCTCTTTATAATTCAGATATTTTTGGATCGGCTTTAGTTAATTTTTTAACTAATTATGGCTTCAGAGAAGTAAGCGGCGTCACTAGTTCTGAAATTAGAAACAATTGGCCAATTTTAAAAGAGGCCGATGTTTTAGTTAGCGCTATTGGTTTCCCTTTATTTGTAAATGAAGAAATGATTAAACACGGCTCAGTTATTATTGATATTGGTACTAATAAATTAGACAATAAAGTAGTAGGTGATGTTAATTTTGAGAGTGTTAAGGATAAGGTTTCTTATATTTCCCCTGTGCCCGGTGGAGTTGGTCCGCTGACGATAGCCTTCCTCTTTAAAAATGTCTTAGAAATCTACAAAAATAAAAACCTTTCTTAATCAGAAAGGTAATTTTTTAAATAAATGCCTCATCGAAAAAAACAACTGCAAGAACTTTTAAAGATTCATTTTGGCTATGATTCTTTTCGACCTGGGCAAGAAGAAGCTATTGATTATGTCATGGCTGGCCAGGGCACGGTGGTAATTTTACCGACTGGCGGAGGTAAATCTATGATTTATCAATTACCAGCTTTAATTTTAGAAGGTGTAACTTTAGTCGTGTCACCATTAATTGCTTTAATGAAAGATCAAGTTGATTCTTTAGATAAAGTTGGCATTCCCTCTACTTTTATTAATTCTTCTCTCTCCCCCCAAGAAACTGAAGATCGGCTTAAAAAAATGAAAAGCGGTTATTATAAAATTGTTTATGTAGCGCCAGAACGATTTTATAATTCAACTTTTATGGCTGACTTAAAAAATATTAAAGTATCTTTGTTTGCTATTGATGAAGCTCATTGTATTAGTCAGTGGGGTCATGATTTTCGTCCTAGTTATTTAAGACTTAAAGAAGTGGTTAAAATAGTGGGGTCGCCAACAGTCGTGGCCTTAACTGCGACCGCTACCCCAGAGGTGCGAGAAGATATTGCTAAACAGCTAGGATTAATTGATCCTAAATATGTTATTTCTGGTTTCGCCAGACCTAACTTACAATTAGCGGCCGTGCAAGCTAATAATGCAAAGAAAATGGAATATATTTTAGACACCATGGATAATAATAATCTTGGTTCTGGTATTATTTATGTGGGGACTCGCTCTAAAGCCGATGAAATATTAGAACGACTGTTAGAACGGAATGTGAAGGCGGTGGTCTATCACGCTGGTATGGATCCAGAAAGCCGTGAATGGGTACAAAATAGTTTTATGAAGGGCGAGGCTCAAGTAGTTGTCGCCACCAATGCTTTTGGTTTAGGAATTAATAAGAAAGATATTCGTTTCGTTATTCATTTTGATTTGCCTGGAACAGTTGAAGCTTATTATCAGGAAGCGGGTCGAGCTGGTCGTGATGGTCAAGCAAGTTTTTGTTTATTATTTTTTTCACCCCAAGATAGATATCTACGAGAATTTTTTATTAAAGGAGATAACCCAGCTCCTAATATTGTTTTAGAAATTTTTGATTTACTAGTTTCTTGGTCAAGTCGTAATGCTGATATAGGAGAGGAAACGGTCCTGCTGACTTATGCTGAAATCATCCAAAATTTATCAGAATCAGTACCGGAAATGGCCGTCGGTACAGCTCTAAAAATTTTAGAAAAAGAAGGTTGTTTATCAAGGCCAAATGATAAGAGCTCTAATGCTTTTTTAAAAACGAAAGTCGACTGCGAGGCGATGTTACTAGCAGTTGGCCAAAGAGCTAAAATACAAGTTGAAGTTATTTCTAAATTATTTGAAAAATTCGGTTCAGAAATTAAGAAAGGTTTTGAATTTAATGTAGAAAATATTGCTATCATTATAAATTGTAAAAAAGACTCGCTAGCACGAACTATTAAAAAGTTGCAAGAAAAAGATTTGATAGAATATCGTCCGCCTTTTCGTGGAACAGAAATTAAAATTTTGAAACATGTTTCTTCGGAAGAATTAAATTTAGATTTTAAGGCTTTACGAGAAAAAGCTGACCGAGCTTATGAAAAGCTCGATGAAATGGAGCAGTATGTTTATCAAATAGGTTGTCGTCAGCAATATATTTTAAAATATTTTGGAGACCACGACGCTAAGCCTTGCGGCTTGTGTGATAATTGTCAAAAACTCAAAAAAGTTAAGGCGGCTGGCGGTGCTGATTATCGCTATAAAGAATATTTAGGATAATATGAAAGAACAACAAATCCAGAAACTATTAAAAGTTGTTAAAGACAATTATCAAGAAATTGCTGCGGACTTTGATATGACTCGTCAGAAATTAGTCTGGCCGGAGCTGACTAAAATTGTGGCCAATACTAAAGACGGAGATAGTGTGTTAGATGTTGGTTGTGGCAATGGCCGGTTACTTGAAGCTTTTCAAGATAAGAATATAAATTATTTAGGCGTTGATAATAGTCTGGAACTAATTGCTCTGGCCCAAAAAAATTACCCTAATTATAAATTTTTAGTCAAAGATATATTAGACTTAAGTTGCCTAGATAAGCAATATGATTTAGTAATTTCCGTGGCTGTTTTACACCACTTGCCAAGTTTTGAGTTGCGCTGCCAAGCCCTACAACAAATGTTAAGCGTTGTTAAAGATGGTGGTCAAATAATGTTTAGTGTGTGGCGTTTATGGAATAATAAAAAATATCGCCCGCTACTTTTAAAAAATATTTGGCAGAAAATTATTGGTCGCTATGAATTAGAAATCGGAGATCTTTTATTTCCATGGAAAAAAGGAACTAGTCAAAGATATTATCATGCTTTTACTAAACGAGAATTAAAGAAACTGATTAAGGCGGCTGGCGTTGATAATTTTAAATTAATTGAAGAAGTCTATAATTACTGGATAGTTATTAAAAAATAGCTAAACTATTGACACCCCAAGGGGGTGTAGTATATAATAATAAGTATGAAAACACCAGAACAAAGAATTAATATTCTAGTTGGTCAATTAGAATCTATTAAAAAAAGACTAGCAGATAAGAAAAGAGATTGTGGTTCATTAATGATTCAGCTTAAGGCTGTAAAATCTGGCTTATCAGCTTTAATGGAGGAAGTTATGGCAGTTGAGTTCGAGTGTTGTTTAAAAAGCGGCCAAAAAGAAAAAATTAAAAAAATATTTAAAGAAATAATTAAATAATAAATTTATGTCACAAGCTTTAGATGTCTCAAAAGATAATTTTGAACAAGAAGTTCTAAAAAGTGAAGCGCCGGTGTTAGTTGATTTTTGGGCTCCTTGGTGTATGCCTTGCCGTATGATGGCCCCAATTCTTGATGAACTATCAGCTGAGATGGCTGGTAAATTAAAAGTTGTTAAAGTAAATACTGAAGAAAGCTCTAATCAAGACTTAGCCGTTAAATATCAAATCCAAAGTATCCCTAACATGAAATTGTTTAAGGGTGGAGAGATAATTGGTGAATTTATCGGTATGAGAAATAAAGAAACTTTAAGAGCTGACATTGATGCTTTAATAAAATAATTTAACGGATAAGAAAAAAGCGGGCACTTAGTGTGTCCGCTTTTTTGATATAAAAAAACAGAGCTTTTTTAAGGCTCTGTTTTTGAAAATCTAGATTATAATTATTGAGCACAACCAGCAGCAGGAGTGCCGCCGCTAGCAGCAGGAGCAGCAGCAGTTCCTTCACCAAATCCTGGAGCAGGAGTAGCTGAAGAAAGAGTAGTCTGACATTCTTTAGGTTGGTTAGTGAAGGCAGCACAGATAGTCTTTAGTAAGCTAGCACTATCACGACCGGGTTGAGTTTCTTTGCCGTTGATAATCAAAGTTGGTGAACCGCCAACATTGTATTTAGCGTTATCTTCTTTTTGAACATTGAAGCCAGCATAAGTACCATGGAAATCTACATTGTTTTTAAAGTTATCTTTAACGCTGTAAGTTTTATCAGTTTTAGCAATACAAGCAGTTAATTTATCTTGATCGACGTTAGAGCTATTAACACAAGCAGCACTTTGGCTACTGTCTTTTAAGAAACATGATAAATAAGTACTATATTTGGCAGTTTGTTCTTTCTGAATACAATATTGTGTTAAGTTTTCGTCAAGTTCTTTTTCGCCATGCATAGAATAGTCGTTAAACTTAACTGCAAAATTGATCTTATTTCCTAGAGCAGCTACTACCGGTAAGATACCTTTTTCCATTTGAGTACCATATGGGCAATAGGACATCACGAATAATTCAACAACTGGTTTGTCGTTCTTAGGTAAATCGGCGGGAGCGGTTGGGGCAGCGGCAGCTTGACCGGCTTGGTTACCAGCAGCTGTAGTTGACTCACCAACTTTCATAGCTTGAGGGAAAAATAATTTACCATCAAGAGTAGCGTAAGATTCAACTGTTTGAGTACCGCCAATATCAACCATTACTTTGTATAGACCATTTTCTTTGCTGATACTGTTAATTTTAGCAGTAGCACCAGGGGCCATTAAATTAGCGTTGATATAACTTTCCAACACAATTTTAATTGCATTTGGTTTTAAAACATGGCGCTGACTTAAAGAATAAGCACCAAAAGCAATAACAGCTACAACTGCTATAGCGATCACACCGAAAATAACTTTTTTATTATTTTCTCTTTTTTTAAAGAAGGAAAAACCTTTCATAAATTTAGTAAATTAATTTTTTATAATCTTTGTTTATTATAGCGGAAATTGAATTAGTCGTCAAAATTAAGTAATTGTTAAGAATATTATTTTAACTTAGCCAAGAAATTGTCTAATTCAGTTGGTAGTTCAATGGTGTATAATTGCTTTTCACCATTTAGATCTTTAAATCCTAATTCTTTAGAAACTAAAAATAGACGATCTAAGCCAGCTTTTTGGTTACGTACTTTAGTTTTTTTAGTGTAGTAAAGAGGGTCTCCTAATAAAGGATGTCCATAAGCAAAAAAGTGAACTCTGATTTGGTGAGTGCGACCAGTTTTAATTTTGACTTCTAATAAAGTGTAGTTAACAAAGCGTTTAATAACTTGAAAGTCGGTAATAGCCTCCTTGGATTGTCCTTGGGCTTTTAAAATTCCACGATCGCGGTTTCCTATTTTATTTTTTTCACTAATTGTTTCTGAAGCATTAGGCAACGCGGCCATTTTAAAACCATCACGAGAGCGTCTAATGGGAAAAGTAATAACATCTTCATCTTTACTAATTTTACCATGAGCTAAAGCAATATATTTTTTGGTTACTTTTCTAGCTTGAAATTGTTTTTTTAAATCCTCGAATGATTTTTGATTTTTAGCTACCACCATTAAACCACAAGCTTCTTTATCTAATCGATGAACTAGCCCAGGACGTAAAGGGTCGTCACCAACGTTTTCCAATTTAGGATATTTCTTTTTTAACCAATCAATCAGAGTCTCCTCGGTAATACCAGTGCCACCATGAGAAATCAAACCAGCTGGTTTGTTGAGTACTAGATAGTCATCATTTTCAAAAATAATAGTTGGTTCTAATTCTTTATTCATATTAGTTTTTGTTTAACAAGATTTTTAAATCGTTTTTAGTAATACCGGCCAGTAAATAAAGTATAGCAAAATATAACAAGCTAGATAAGGCGATGCTAGTAATTAATCCCCACCAATTATAATAGTAGTGGCTAGGAATTAAGAATAGAACCAAGCCAATTAAGAGAGAAGCAAAAATTGCTTTGGAAATTTTTTTCAAGTTGGGGATAAAGCCAGTTTGGCGCCAAACAATGTAAGCGGAGAACAGAGCAATGGCTAATTCACTGTAAACAGTAGCGGTGGCGGCGCCTAAATAAGAAAATTTGGGAATCAGAATAATATATAGCAGAATAGAACTGATACTGACAAATAAATAATACTTAATCATTTTCTTTTGCTGATCAATAGCTACCACGGCGTGAGAAAACATACAACCCAAGAAAATGGCTAGAATGGCAAAAATTAAGATTTTTAAGATTAATCCACTAGGAGCAAAGTCGGCTCCAGCCACTAAAACTACAATCGGCGTAGCTAGAACTAAAGCTCCGCTGATAATTGGTAATGACAGAATAGCCATTAAATCAAAAGATCTTTGTAGTGTCGATTTAAATAAGTCTTTTTTTTGTTCAAACCAATAAGTAGTCAGTAGCGGCAGAATAATGCCGGCAAACATAAAAGGTAAAGTACTTAAGACGTCGATAATGCGATAAGCAGCACCATATAAACCAACTTCAGATGGGCTTTTAACTAGAGATAAAATTAAGGTATCGGTTTTTAAATATAGTAAGTTAAGCACAATAGTAAGAGCGAGCGGCCAACTTTTTTTGATAGTTTCTTGCCAAATAACTTTATCAAAACTTGGTCTTAAGCCGATGAAATCAAGGGCGAGAACGTAACTAATTAAAAAATTGATAGCGGCACTTAAGACACTAGCCCATAAGATGCCATTTAAGCCGTAGTTGTAACGAATGGTTAAATAAATTCCAACCACTAAAACTACCCGACTAACATTTTCAGCGATAACAGCCTTATCCATTCTTAATCTTTTTTGAAATAACCCAATTAATACTTGGTTTAAAGCTGGAAAGATAAAAGAAGTGGCCGCAATGAGAATACCGGTTTTAATGGCGGCCGAATAAGGTAGAAAAATGGCAGCTAGCGGAGCTAAACCAATAAAGATAATAATAGAAGATAGGCGCAAACCAAAGAGATTGTTGAGAATCTTTTTTTCATCAACCTCAGGTCGGCTAATCATTTGTACCGTGACTAGTGTTAAACCTAAATCAGCGATAATAGCAAAAAAAGATAAAAAATTAATAATAGTAGTATATTCTCCGAAACCGGCTTGTCCTAAATACCTAGTCATTAAGGCTAAGGAGATAAGACCAAGAGCAGTCGAAATAAATTTACCGACTAATTGGATGATAGTATTGTGAGCGATTTTAGAAGCAAGTAGCATTGGTTTGTATTTCAAGTGATTTTTACGTATAATTAAAATAAGATACGATAATTATATCAAACTAATATGTTTATTACTAAAAAGAGAGTCTGGTTTTTAGCCTTTATTTTAATCTTAGGAGTTTTACAGCTTAGCGCTTTCGCTAAAATAACACCAGCCCAGGCTGGACCAGATTTAATCAACTCTCAACCAATCTTGCAACAAGTGGGCAGTAATACTTATGGTGCCGCTCAAAAAGATATTAAAGTCATTGCAGTTGATATGATTAAAACAGCTCTACTTTTTTTAGGTTTAGCTTGTGTAATTTTAATTATGTTAGCCGGGTTTAAATGGATGACGGCTGCCGGTAATGAAAAAGCTGTTGAAGATGCTAAAGGAACTCTTAAGAATGCTGCTATTGGGTTAATAATTATTTTAGCTGCTTGGGGTATTACTCTTTACGTTTCGAGAATTCTAATTTGTGCGAGTAACAATTCGGGAGGAGATTGTAAGTCTCAGGTTATCCGTGGATTCTAATAATTTTGACAAAATTATAAAATTTGCTATTATATCAATAGAAAGCTAGTTGTTTATTGCAATTAGCTTTTTCTATAATTATCAATCAAAAGTCCTATTTTTAATAATAGTGCTTAAAAAATTAAATAATATGTCTGAATTATCAGCAGCCATCAAACAGGTTTGCGAAGAAAAGAATTTAGATTTTTCCACTGTTATTTCCACGATTGAGCTAGCCCTAGCAGCTGCTTATCGTAAAGACTATGGTGAAAAAAATCAAAACATTAAAGTTAAGTTCGACCCTCAAAACGGGACGAGTGAGATTTTTGATGTTAAAACTGTGGTAGAAGATTTACCGGAACAAGAAGAGGCAGAAATGCTGCAACACATGTACAGCCCTTTAGAAAAAGGTCCTAGAGAGGAACCATTTCATTTTGAGCCAGAGCTTGATGCTAACGGCCAAGAGATTAGAAAGTTTAATCCTAAAACCGATATTCAATTTAAAGAAGCGGCTATTTTACGAGCAGGGGCTAAAATTGGCGATGAGATAGTTACCGAATTACCTATTCCTGAAAGCTATGGTCGTATGGCCGCTCAAACTGCCAAACAAGTTATTATTCAAAAGTTAAGAGAAATGGAACGTGATATGATTTTCTCTGAGTTTAAAGATAAGGAAAGAGATGTTATTTCTGGTATTGTTCAACGCCGCGAAGGTCGCTTAGTTTTTGTTGATTTAGGTAAAGCAATTGGTATTTTACCAGCCGAAGAACAAATTTACGGTGAAAGATATAATGTAGGCGATCGTGTTAAAGTTTATGTGAAAGAAGTTCGCGAAGGACATAAAGGTCCTGAAGTTGTTTTATCACGCCGTAGCGAAGAGATTTTACGTAAGATTTTCTATTTAGAAATTCCAGAAGTAGCTAATGGTTTAGTAGAACTTAAAGCCGTGGCTCGCGAAGCCGGTTCTCGTTCTAAGGTAGCTATTTGGACAGACGCAGAGAATGTTGATCCAGTCGGATCTTGTGTTGGTCAGCGTGGTTCCAGAATTCAAACTATCATTTCGGAGTTAGGCGGTGAAAAAGTTGATATTATTGAATACAGCGAAAATCCAGCTAAGTTTATTGCCAACGCTTTAGCCCCAGCTAAAATTACTGATATTGAATTAATTGAAAAAGATCATAAAGCAATTGTGAAAGTGGCTTCTGATAAATTATCTTTAGCTATTGGTAAGAGCGGTCAAAACGTTCGTTTAGCCGCCCACTTAACTGGTTGGAAAATTGATATTATTGAAGATGGGGTAACTGGTCCAGTCTTAGTTGACAGTGAAGATCCTAAAGTAGCTGAAGAATTTGAGGAAACAGCTCATGTTGATGCTGAAGAGGCTCAAGACTTTGAAAAAGAATTAAGCGAATAAATTTTAAAAAATATTTAAAAAAGAGTAATCGAATTTTTCTTAATTAAGATAATTCGATTTCCTGCCAGACTTATGATCACTTCGATTGTTCTGGGTAGCGCTTTGGTTGCCATTATCTATGGCGCTATCGTTATCCGTCTCATCCTCAAAATGTCCGATGGTAATGAAAAGATGAAAGAGATTGCTCGGGCTATTCAAGAAGGTGCTAAGGCCTTCTTAAATCGCCAATACAAATCAGTAGCTATTGTGGCTGCGATTTTATTCTTAGTGATTGGTTTTATTCCAGCCCTTGGTTGGCTAACAGCCGTGGCTTTTTTAAGTGGTGCTATTTTATCCGCTTTAACCGGCTACATTGGTATGTATGTTAGCGTGCGCGCTAATGTCAGAACAGCCGAAGCTGCTCGTGGCGGTTTACAAAAAGCCCTAGACGTCGCCGTGCGTGGCGGCAGTGTGACTGGCATGCTCGTAGTTGGTTTAGCTCTGGCCGGAACGGCTGGTTTTTATTTCATCACTCATGATTTGAATGCTTTGATTGGCTTTGCTTTTGGTAGTTCACTTATTTCCATCTTTGCTCGTTTGGGTGGTGGTATTTATACTAAAGCAGCTGATGTGGGAGCTGACTTAGTTGGTAAAGTAGAAGCTTCTATTCCTGAAGATGATCCTCGCAACCCAGCGGTCATTGCTGATAACGTGGGCGACAATGTGGGTGATTGTGCTGGTATGGCGGCTGATTTATTTGAAACTTACGCCGTGACTTCTATCGCGACGATGGTCCTTGGTCACTTAACTTTTGCTAATAACGAGAATATTATTTTATTCCCATTAGTTTTAGGGGCAGTTTCTATTATTGCTTCGATTATTGGTATTTTCTTTATTCGTTTGGGTAAGAATCAAAATATCATGCAAGCTTTGTATAAAGGTTTTATTGTGGCTGGTCTAATTTCGGCCGTGGCTTTTTACTTTGTAACTAATTATTTCATCAAAGATAATACTTTAAATATTTTCTTGGCCAGTTTAATTGGTTTAGCGGTGACGGGCTTACTAGTGATTATTACTGAATATTATACTTCGACAGCTTTTTCTCCCGTGAGATCAATTGCCGAAGCTTCACGGACTGGTCACGGCACTAACGTGATTGCCGGGTTAGCAGTCTCTATGAAATCAACGGCTGCTCCTATCATTGTTATTTGTTTAGCAATTTTAGGTGCTTATTCTTTAGCTGGTTTATACGGCATTGCGGTCGCTGCGATGGCTATGTTATCAATGGCTGGTATTATTGTGACAATTGATGCTTACGGTCCTATTACTGATAATGCCGGTGGCATTGCTGAAATGGCAGAGCTTGGTGAAGATGTTAGAAATATCACTGATCCTTTAGACGCCGTTGGTAACACTACTAAAGCTGTCACTAAAGGTTATGCTATTGGTTCAGCTGCTTTAGCTGCCCTAGTCTTGTTTGCTGACTTTACTCAGAAAATTGTTGATGGTGGTGGAAATGCTCAATTTTTAATTAATAACCCCTACGTTTTAGTTGGATTATTTATTGGTGGTTTACTTCCTTATTTATTTGGGGCCATGGCTATGAAAGCCGTTGGTAAAACGGCCGGTTCGGTAGTCGATGATGTGCGCGCCCAGTTTAAAGAAAAACCAGGTATCATGTTAAATACTGAAAAACCTGATTATGGTCGTACAGTTGATATCGTAACTAAGGCAGCTATCAAAGAAATGATTGTGCCAGCTTTAATTCCAGTGCTAGTACCAATTATTGTTGGTTTTGGTTTTGGAGCTCATGGTTTAGAAGCTTTAGGCGGACTACTAGTTGGTTCCATTGTGACTGGTGTGTTTGTAGCTATTTCCATGACTTCCGGTGGCGGGGCTTGGGACAATGCTAAAAAATATATCGAGTCAGGTAACTTCGGTGGTAAAGGTTCTGACGCTCATAAGGCGGCAGTCACTGGCGATACAGTTGGTGATCCTTATAAAGATACTGCTGGTCCAGCTATTAACCCAATGATTAAAGTTTTAAACATTGTAGCTTTATTAATTGTTGGTTTACTTCTCTAATAATTTAGAAAAAAGTATAAGAAAAAAGCCCTCGAATTATTCGGGGGCTTTTTGTAAGAGCAGCTTTGTTTATTAAAAAATTATTTCTTCAATGGCTTCCCAATAAATAGGATGAATGAATTCGATAAATTCACCGGTAGTAAGATTTAGTTCTCGGTTTTCTTCATTGAGTTGATTAACTGTGTTGGAAAAGTAACGAGTCCAAATTATAGGACTAACTGCTAGTTGCTTCATTTTATCTTTAACAACAAAAAGCATTACGTTCTTTATTAACACTTCAGCTACTAGAGAAATTTCAGAGGGAAGCGTCTCGGTAGTGATGCGGCAATAAGAAGTAATTACAGCAGCATACAAATCGTTAGCTGTGCAGTTTAACTTATTGGCTTCGCAGTTTAGTTCACTGACTAAATTAGCCATTTTTTCTGGATCAATTTCTCTGACATTTTTGATGAAATTTGGTTCGATAATTTCTTTGATAACAAGATTATCAAAAACGGCTTTTAAAATTTGCTGGTGTCTTTTAATTAGTTTCATGTTTGATATTTTAAGGTTCGACAATAATTTCTAACTAAATATTGTGATAATTCAAGATAAAAGTCAAGATAATAAAAAAAGCCACCGAGTTGTTCGGGGGCTTTTTAGCAATGAGGGAACGGTTCTTGTTCTGGCCTTATCTTTTAGAAAAGAGAGGTCCAATTATCCGTTTAGGGAGCTAGCTCCACCTAGATTGCTGGATTATTCAAAGATATCTTCCAAAATTTGCAAATAGATAGGATAAACAAATTCCAGTAGTTCTTTAATTTTGAGATTTAAATCAGGATTTTGAGCATTAAGCTCAATGGTTACATTACCAAATTCCCTTTTGTAATTTTTGAAGGGCACTTCAATTTGCATAAAGTGATACTTAGCAGCAGCTGACATCACCAGATCTTCCTGGTCTTTTGGTAAAGTTTTAGTAATTGGAGTGCTACTGATACGTCCACATGATTTGCCAATAGAAATTGACAGGGCGTGGGTGTTGCATTTTAACTGGCCGGCTAACTGATTAAGTTGGCGTAGGTTAAATTTTTCCCCTTCTAACATGTCGGATTCAATTACGTACTTTAGTACAAAGCGATCGAAAACTGCCTTGGCAATTTGATCACGTCTTTTGGAAGTTAGTTCCATTTTTTTGTTTTAAGGTTCTAGCAATATTGCTAGTAGCTATAATACAATAAAATTAGAATTAAGTCAAGAACAGGCCATTTTTTGGCTTGATTTTTATGCTATAAATGCTATAGTATAAACTCATAAATTAGTTAAATAAAAATTATGCAAGTTATTAAAAAAGATTTAGAAAAATCACAAATTGAGTTGACAGTTGAATTCAGTGTAGAAGAATTTCAACCTTATCTTGAAAAAGGAACCGCTAAGGTTTCCGAAAAAGTAAAGATTGAAGGTTTTCGTCCAGGTAAAGCTCCACTTGATGTTTTGAAAGCCAAGGTTGGTGAAATGTCTATTATGGAAGAAGCTGCGAATATTGCTATCAAAAAGACTATTGATGACATTATTGAGCAAAATACCATGGACAGACCAGCGGTTGGTCAACCTAAAGTCGAAATTACTAAGTTAGCTCCTGGTAATCCAGTAGAATTTAAGATTATTTTAGCTATTATGCCGTCAGTGGCTTTAGGTAAATATAAGGAATTAAAAGTTACTCCAGATGAAGCTAAAGTAGAAGAGGCTGATATTGAAAAAACTTTAAAAGAATTACAAGAAATGCGCGTTAAAGAGGTTGTTTCTGAAGAGGGCGTCAAAGATGGGGATAAAGTGTTAGTAGATGTGGAAATGTTTATGGAAAAAGTGCCACTAGAAGGCGGCCAAACTAAAGACTTAGCTGTTATTGTTGGTAAAAATTATTTTGTGGCTGGTTTTGATCAGAATTTAATTGGTGCTAAAAAAGGCGAGGAGCGCGATTTTTCGCTACCTTTTCCAACTGACCATCACCAACAAAATTTAGCTGGCAAAATGGTTGATTTTAAAGTTAAAGTAGGCGAAGTGTATAAGAGAGAATTACCAGAAATCAATGAGGAGTTCGCCGTTTCTTTCCGTTTTGAAAATTTAGCTGATTTGAAAAAAGCCATGACTGATAATATTTTAGCCGATCGTACTAATCAAGCTAATCAAAAGACTGAAATTGAAATGTTAGAAAAGATTGTGGCTGATACTAAATTTGGTGAAATTCCAGAAATGATGGTGGAGAGTGAAACTCACAGCATGCTACACGAAATTGAAGATAACTTAACTCACCAAGGTTCGAAGATGGCTGATTATTTACAACACCTAGGTAAAACTAAAGATCAATTTATTTTAGATTTAGTACCAAGTGCTTTAAAGCGTGTTAAAACAGCCTTAATTATGAAAGAAATTGGTGTGATTGAAAAATTAGATATTAGCTCAGAAGAAATTACTAACAAGATTGCGCAATTAAAAGAAGAACATAAAGGTGATAAGTCACTGGATGAGTTAGAAAAAAATCCAGCTTATCTTCGTTATTTAGGCAATGTTTTGCAGAATGAAAAAGTGCTTAATAAACTAAAGGAATGGAATTATGCCGATGCTGGCCAGAAACAAAAGAGCTAGTTTTGATTATAACCTCCTAGAAACCTTCGAGGCTGGTTTAATGTTGCTGGGTCACGAGGTTAAGTCTATTAAAGCCGGTCATATCAGCTTAAAGGGCTCCTATGTGTCTTTTCGAGGAGAAGAACCCTATTTAATCGGAGCCTACGTATCTAAGTATAAACAAGCCGGCACTATGGATGACTATAATGCCACTAGGGAACGTAAGATATTGCTCAAAAAAAATGAGATAAAACGGTTATTAGGTAAGAAAAAAGAGGGTGGCTTGACATTAGTACCTCTCAAAATATATACTAAGTCTAGCCTGATAAAAATCGAGCTAGCGCTAGCCGAAGGTAAGAAGAAATTCGACAAGCGTGAGGATCTAAAAAAGAAAGATATTGATCGCGATTTGCGAACTTTGACAAAAAGATCTAATAGGTAGGGGGATGTCGGGCTTCGATAGCGAGACTTTCCTTAAACGTGCAAAACGCGGAGAACTACACGCGTAAAACTGGTTCAAAAAACAAATGCAAACAAATCTGCAGCGTTTTCTTGGTTAGTTCCAAGTTACGCACCAGTTGCCGCTTAAATTGCCGCAACCATCGGACTAGCGACGCTTCATAGCTAGCACCCGGTGTCATTTATGAAGCTAGGTAGCTCGGGCACTTCCTTCGAGCCTCCGAAAACAAAGGAAGATAGAGGTTAATTGCTTTTCTTTTCAGTTTTGATGATTAACCCGAACAAATTAAACTGGAATATTTTTGTAGAAGCGTTTAAAGGTAACTTGTTACACATGGGTTCAACTCCCATCATCTCCACATTTGTTTTCTTAAACAAATACCAGCCGCGGTGGCGGAACTGGTAGACGCGCTGGACTTAAAATCCTGTTATGGCGACATAGTGCGGGTTCGATTCCCGCCCGCGGCACATTAAAGTTTAGTGTGATTTGGTATTGATTAAGAAATAAATATCTGCTATATAATATATAGCATTTGCGGGTATCGTATAATGGTTATTATGCAACCTTGCCATGGTTGAGAAAGGGGTCCGATTCCCCTTACCCGCTCACTATACAAAAAGACACAGGAATTTCCTGTGTCTTTTTGTATAGTTTGAACTAGTTCGGGGGAAGCGGACAGGTTGGCAGCGAGACGTGAGTGGAGGCGGAAGCCGTAACGAGCAAGTGAGCGCCGATAAAGCTCCAGTGGAGCTTTAGCGCCAACCCAGGACAAGTGAGCTCCGCCTATTCTGGGGCGGAGTGAACGCGCGGGCTTGAAATATAATAGTATTAGTTATAAACTTTTATGTTAATTTTAGTCTATATTATATTTATGCTAATATTACAAAGTAGTTAAATATACGTAAATTTGTTTTAATAATTATATTTATAAATTTTTAAATATGAATTTTAAGAAAGATATTTTTAGCGTTGAGCATAGACATCTTAGTGATGATAATTATCTTCATATTATTAATGTTGAAAAAATTGACCAAAAATTAAAAAATTTAATAGATACTAATTTGTCATCAATCTGGAATGGAGATAATAGTACAGATGTTAAGATTGCAAAAATACAACTTAAAAGTTTTTTAGATTCTAAGAAAAACTCAACAATTGAAAAAGGAGCAATTGCAGAATTTTTTTTACATTTGTATTTAAGAGAAATTGGTTTTTCCCAAGAATGTTTATTTCAAAATTTAGAGGAAGGATCTATTAAAAAAGGATTTGATGGGTATTATTCCTTTAAAAATGAAGAGTGGATATTAGAAAGTAAATCGGGGGCCATTTCTGTTAAAGGTGTTTCGCACATAAATAAAATTAAGGAAGCTTATAATGATTTAAATGATAAGCTTTTAGGAAAAAAATTAAATAATCCGTGGCAAAATGCCTTTCATCACGCTAAAATAGTCGGATCTAATAGTAAAATTATTAATAACATTAAAACATTATCTGATAACTATACTAATAAAAAATTTAATGATATTAAGGATTTTAATATTATACCAGGATCAACTATTTTTTTTGAGGGGGAATGGAAACCAGTAAGTGCAGTTAAAACGGAAAAAGATATTATGAATTTAATTTCAAAACTTGATTTTAATAAGATTCATGTAGTTTGTGTGAATAAAAAGTCTGTAGAATTATTTCGAGAATACCTTGATAATTAGTTTAATAAATAATTATGTTAAAAAATGAAAAGATAGTCTTAACAAGTATTGGTAAAGATCCGTTATTTAGAATAGTAACTGAAAAATTATTAAATAATATCAATCTAAATTATTCTGAAAAAACTTATATATTAGCTTGCTCTATTCTTTTTATTAAATATTTTGAAGGTGATAAAAGACTCACTAGTTATATAGAATTTGCTTATTTTATTATTTTAAAATATTCATTAACCTATAAAGACTATAAACCTCTTTATGATTTTTCTGTTAATTTTGGTTTTTATCCGATTGTAAAAATTATTTTAGAAAATAATTTATTGGATGAATATAAAATAGATGATCATTTTATTAATATAGGGCTTAATAGGTTTAAAAAAGAAAATAATGATATAGAAACCCTAGAACAACACATTGAAAGCAAAAATTTTTTGACAGATATAACAAACGAAAAAAGCTATTTAGCGCCAACATCATTTGGGAAAAGTTTTTTAATAATTGACTATATAAGAGCATTGCCAAAAATAAATTGGAAAATAGCCATCATTGTTCCCACTAAATCACTTTTAGTTCAAACCCATAAGATGATTAAAGGCGCTGAGTTAAAAAGTAAAATAATTATACACGATGAAATGTATGACAATTCACTATCCTTTATAGCTATCTTTACCCAAGAAAGAGCATTGAGATTATTAAATAAAAATAGTAATCTTTTTTTTGATGTTATTTTTATCGATGAGGCTCATAATATATTGAAGCAAGATAGTAGAAGTATATTGTTATCAAGGCTTATAGCTAAAAATAGGTTTCGTAATATTGAACAAAAAATAGTTTATCTTTCTCCATTAATTGATAATGTTAATAATTTAAAGATAAGTCCACTCCAAAACATATCAAAGCACAGCGTTAATTTTAATGTCAAAGAACCTGAAATATTTGAATATAAAATGAATAACGAAATATTTAAATATAATAGGTTTCTTAATCAATTTTATAAGGTAGGTGAGGATATTAATGTACTTTCTTATTTAATGAGAAATTCAAAATTAAAAAATTTTATATATGGGTATAGCCCAAGAAAGATTGAATTATTGGCGAGAGATTTAAGTCGTTTTTTGCCGGAAATAGAAATTAGTGACGACTTACAGCAACTGAGAAATATTTTAAAAAGAGAAGTTCATAAAGATTTTTATATTATTGAATACCTTAAGTTCGGAATTATTTATTTGCACGGTAAATTACCCGATATAATAAAGGAGTATTTAGAAGATAAATTTAAGAGTTTAAAAGAAATTAAATATATAATAGCTAACACAGTTATTTTGGAGGGTATAAATTTACCGATCGATTGTTTATTTATATTTAATACTCGGGGATTAGGTGGAAAAGAATTAATAAATTTAATTGGAAGAGTTAATAGACTAAATAATATTTTTTCTCCGCATAGTAACAACTTAAATAAATTGTTACCACCAGTTCATTTTGTCAATAATATAGAGTATAACTGTAAAAATAGTGCTATGGAAAATAAAATTAAGTTACTTCGGGATAGAATTTTTGCAGACGAAATAGAAAATCCAACTTTGAATTCATTTGATTTTAATAATTTAAAAATAAATAAAAATGATAAAGAGAATAAATATGAAAAAATAAAATTAATACAAGAAAATGAAAAATTTTTATATTCCGAAGATAATTCATATTATGATAAAATTAAAAAATATTTAATTGAAAATGGAATAGCAGAATTTTATGTTAACCTTGATGTTCTGGTTAAGAGATTTTGTTTAGTTACGGAAATCGCAGAATATAAAAAAATTGATGAGTGGAGGGGGGAGAGCGTAATGGATAAGATAGCCTATATATTTATCGATGATGTTGAGAATATTTCAGATTTTTCATTTAAGCGCTTAAAAGACAAGGAAGCAAGAAATTATTATGAAAACTATATTTTAATTGGTCAAAAAAAATCATTAAATGAAAACATAGATTCACAATATAAATACTTTAAAACAAAAGTTTTTAGTAGAGAACCACGGCTTTATATAGGTAGTTCTTATGGTGAAGAATCTCGTGAATCATCTTATTATCCAGAATCAAAGTTAAGAGTATATATTGATTTGTCAAAAAAAAGTGATGCAGAATTAATTAATTTAGCCATAGTAAAGATAAAAATAGAAGAAGATTTTATTAGTTTTAAGTTAAATAAATTTATATTAATGATGTATGATTATGATCTAATTTCAGAAGATGAATATAATATTTATGTATACGGAACAATGGATAAAAAAAAGATTAATTTGACAAGATACGGTTTAAGTATAAGTTTAATTTCTAGATTAGAAAAAGATGAACAACTTAAAAATTTATCTTTTGATGAATTTAACAATTTAGTAGGAAATGAAGCTCTCAATGAATTTAAAAATAATATTGATGATTTTTATCGTTTTGAAATTAATCGTTATTTAAATTAGTATTTTTATATTTTAGCTCTATTAAATAAGAAATCTATAAGCTATAATACCATTATAATTTAAATGAAATTAGCTGGTGATTATGCAGAAAAATACCCAAAAAAAGAGAGTTGAGCCATTTTTGAAGTGGGCTGGCGGTAAATCTCAATTATTAGAACAATTTAAACCATTATTTCCTAAAGAAGGAACGTATAAGAGATATATTGAACCTTTTATCGGTGGTGGGGCTGTCTTTTTTTATTTAGAGCCCAAAGAGGCAATTATATCTGATTTAAATAAAGAATTGATCGGAGCCTATAAAGTTGTTAAAAACCATGCTATGAAAGTTATAGAATTACTAAAAAAATACGAAAAAAAGCATAGTAAAGAATTCTATTTAAAAATTAGAGAGGAATATAACGCTGATAAATTAGACAAAATAAGTAAAGCGGCTCATTTAATTTATTTAAATAAAGCTTGTTTCAACGGTCTTTACAGGGTTAATAGTAAGGGTGGCTTTAATGTTCCATTTGGTCAGCATAAAAAGTTTTCAGTTAATGAAGCTGGAATACTGGCAACTAGTAAAATATTAAAAAAAACTAAAATAGAACACACTGATTTTACACAGGTCTTACAAAATGCCAAGAAAGGAGACTTTGTTTATTTTGATCCACCATACTATCCATTAAATACTGGCTCAAATTTTACTACTTACACCAAGGAAAGTTTTTTAGAAAAAGAACAGGAAAAATTGATGAAAACTTTTGAGAAACTTGATGCCCGAGGGTGTATACTTATGTTAAGCAATTCAGATACTCCTTTCATTAGAAATCTTTATAAGAAATGGCATATTACAAAAGTAAGCGCTAAACGGTTTATTAATTGTATTGCTGAAAAAAGAGGGGACGTATTTGAAGTAGTAGTAAGAAACTATAAATAATATGTGTTTATATAAAAAGCAAAAAAACTTTGCTCTTTATCATGGTGATTGTCTGGAAGAATTAAAACGGTTTCCGGAGAATTATTTTGATATGATATTTGCCGATCCGCCATATTTTTTGTCGAGCGGTAGTTTTAGTTGCCAAAACGGAAAAATGGTTAGTGTTAAAAAAGGAGAATGGGATTTGAGTAATGGCTTCCAAAAAGATTTTAACTTTCATTTGGAATGGATAAAGGCCTGTCGTAGAGTACTGAAACCCCACGGAACAATTTGGGTTAGTGGCACTTATCATTCTATTTATCAATGTGGCTTTATTCTGCAAAATACCAAATATCATATTTTGAATGATATTTCCTGGTTTAAACCCAATGCCGCCCCTAATTTAAGTTGTCGTTTTTTTACCGCTAGTCACGAAACTTTAATTTGGGCGAGAAAAGAAAAGAAAGCTAAGCACACTTTTAATTATCAAGACATAAAAGAGGGGAATTGGTCGGAAGATGAGTTTAAGAAACCACACATGCAAATGCGTTCTGTTTGGTCTATGGGTACCCCAAAAAAAGAAGAGAAGGTATTTGGTAAGCATCCGACTCAAAAACCTTTGGATTTACTGAAAAGAATAATCTTAGCTAGTACTAAAGAAGGTGATATAGTTCTTGACCCGTTTACGGGCAGTTCAACTACTGGTGTGGCGGCTAATTTGCATAATAGAAAATTTGTCGGAATAGACTCTGACATAAATTACTTAAATCTTTCGTTACAAAGATTAAAAGCATTAGCATAAAAATATGAAATTTATTAAATTTTATCAAGAAGTTTTGGGATGTAAAAATGAAGATGAGGTTTTTACTTATTTTCTAGATAATTTAAAACCAAGCAATACCATTTGGTCGTATTTTGTTAATTGGGAAAAAGTTTTTAAAAACACCAGAAACATAGAAATAGCTTTAAATAATTTAAATTATTTAATCGGCAAAGATGACTTTGATAAAGAGTTTAAATTTTTGGTTAAACAAAATCCAGAAATTATTAAAGTTATTCCGGCTTTAGTCGTTCGTGACGGAAGCAATACCAATAAATTCAAGATTTTAGTTGATTATAAAAACAAGAAATTGGTTTATGAAGATTATGATTTCTCTAAAAAAGATACTACGGACAAAGATATAGAAAATTACTTGTTATTTGTAAAAGAAACTGGTCTTAAGGATTTAATTGTTTCACAAAAAATAAAGAACCTAGTTGATTACATGATTGGTGTCGAAGCTGGTCTTGATAGTAATGGTCGAAAAAATAGGAGTGGTCATTCGATGGAGGATATTGTCGGTTTTTTTATTGCTGATATCTGCAGAACTAAAGGTTATAAATTTTTAAAAGAAGCAACATCTGAAAAGATAAAAATTGAATGGGGTTTTGAGGTTCCAGTAGATAAATCATCTCGTCGTTATGATTACGTTGTTAATACTGGCAAGGAGCTTGTGATTTTTGAAACAAATTTTTATGGTGGTGGAGGATCTAAATTAAAATCAACAGCAGGTGAATATCGGGATTTATTCAATGTTTTAAATGGTCAGTATAAATTTGTTTGGATTACCGATGGTAACGGTTGGAAAACAACTTCAAGACCTTTAAGGGAGACCTTTAACCATAATGAATATATTTTTAACTTAGAGATGATTGAAAAAGGTATTTTAAATTTTTTATTATAGTATAATTTTTTATATCCGATATATGAAAAAATCTAAAGTAGCCATCTTCGATATCGACGGTACCATCTTTCGCTCTAGCCTACTAATTGAATTAGTAGAAGCTTTAATTAATAATGGCCTCTTCCCGCTAAAGACTAAAAATATTTATGCCTCAGCCTATAAAGATTGGTCTAATCGCCAAGGTTCTTATGAGGATTATATTAATGCTGTTATAGTGGCCTACGAAAAGAATATTAAAGGCGTGAGCCATGAGGCCTATCTTAAAATAACCAAACAAGTTGTGACTGATAACAAAGATCGAGTTTATCGCTATACTCGTGATTTAATCAAAGATTTGAAAAAGAAAAATTATTATCTACTGGCTATATCTAATTCACCTAAAGAAGTCGTGCAAAGTTTTTGTCATGAATTAGGGTTTGATAAGGTTTATGGCCGAGAATATGAGGTAGTTGATAAAAGGTTTACTGGCCAGATTCTTCACTTAGATCTTATTTCTGATAAAGCTAAAATGTTACAACATGCTTTAGCCAAAGAAGAACTAACTCTAGTTGATTCTATTGGGGTTGGTGATTCAGAAGGCGATATCACTTTATTAAAGATGGTAGAAAATCCTATTTGTTTTAACCCTAATAGTAAACTTTATGTTAAAGCTAAACGTTTAGGTTGGAAGGTGGTCGTGGAGAGGAAGGATGTTATTTATGAGAAGATTTAAATTGGAAAGTCATTGAATCTTTAACAAATTTTCATCTATGATATTCTATAATAGAGTTAGTACTAATTAGTAGTTAGTATAACCATGTGCATAAGTTAACCATATAGATAAATAGTTTGCACAATATATGTGTGAATAAGTATATTTTTTATCTTAAATTAGAACAAATATATACATATAGCAAATTATAAAATTTACTATATGTATGAAGTATTAGATATGAATTGTATAAATTGGCAACAATTTGGTTTAAGAAAGAATCCTTACGACACCCTGCCGTTGATTGAGGGTGGAGATATATCGATAGATAAAGCTTTTGTCGGGCGTAATTCTGAAAAAAAATTTCTTGATAGTCTTTTTGAGTCAAATGATAGAATTTGTTTAACTATTTGTGGGGATGTCGGTGTTGGTAAAACAAGCTTAGCAAATTTTCATAAGTTTCTTTGGAAATATACAAAAAATAAACCATTATTTTCTTTCAGACGAGAGATTGAAGCTAGCGCTGACATTCTTAATAAAAAGAATTTTTTGATAGAAATAATCGGATCATTTTTAAGAGAGATAAGATTATTACAACCAGATTTACTAAATGAAGAGGTATTAAAAAAATTATCGCAGATTGTTGATTTTAGTCAGACAATGATGTTGTCTGGAGGAGTTTCAGCTTTTGGATTTGGTTTAGATATTGGTAGGGAAAAATCTATAACACCACCAAATCAGTTATCAGTCACACTGTTAGAAGAATGCTTTATTAATTTAGTAGACTTTGTTAAAAGTCATAATATTAAAGGTTTAAAATATTCTGGTCTCGTGGTACACGTTAATAATTTTGATATAATTTTGGCCAATGAAAATGGTTTAGAAATGGCGATAAATTTTTTTAATGAAATTAGAGATATTTTGCAAACACCAAATGTTTACTTTCTATTTTTAGGACCAAGAAATCTTTTTAAAGATGTTATTGGCGCCAGACAAAGAGTAAAAAGTATTTTTTACCCGACACCATTATTAATTAATCCTTTAAGCAAAACAGAAATAGCAAAAGCCTTTGAAGAGAGGATGCAATTATTAAAATCAGATGATGTTGTTGATTATATAAAACCAGTTGAAGATGAGGTTATATATAAAATATACGATTTATATAATGGTGATATTCGATCGATTATGACCAGTGTCATGGATATTCTTGGGCAATATTCAGAAAAACTTTCAAAACCATTAACAGTTAATGAAGCAATGTTACTGTTGGGAAAAGAACGTTGGGAAAAAATTGAAAATGTTATGAAGCTTACAACTGAACAAAAGGTGATATTGAAATATTTTGCTGGTTCAGAGAAATGGATTAGTCAGAAAGAAATATCTGGTATTTTTAAAAAAGCGCAATCCAATGTTTCCGGCTATTATTTTAAACCACTTAAAGACAATGGTATTATTGAAGAAAAAGAGAGAATAGAAAAAATTCCATATTATGGACTGACTGCTGATTATATGCCATTAAAATGGTTAATTGCGTCTCAAGAAGAAGTAAATAAAAGTGTTAGTAGTAAATCGGAGCAATTAGATTTATTCAAATGATATATTAATTATAATTTTTACTATTAAAATAGATTTTTATTATAAGATAAAATAAAAGCTCAGAAATTTCTTCTGAGCTTTTTGTTTATAACACCTTCATCACAATAGCCGCTCCACCAATAATCAAAAAGATAATCTTTCTAATTAATAATGTTGTTTTATTAATTCTAAATATCTTGTCGGTACAAGGTGATTGAGTTATTGGTAGCCAGCTTAGTCCAAAGAGTAGGTATGCTAAACTTTTGGAAATACCACTTATACCCATCAACTCAATTACCCCGACTAAAATAAAAGTTAGACTCCAGAAAGAAATAACTATTAAATTAAAATTTTCTTTTTTAATTGGGCCGTAGATATAAATCGCATTAGTCAGCTTGATAGCTCCAAAAAAAATAAAAAATATTTCCATGATTTTAAATTTTTAAATTACGATGTTGAAATTTGTGACAGAGCGGTAAATCATATTCCTCTAAGTCATGATTATCAGCCGTGCAAATTACAGTTTTAATATTATACATAGCAAAAACTTCAACTAGATCTTTCAATCTCTCTCTTCTTTTAACAAGAGGCAGGATATAACCATGTTTAGTACCAGATGAATCAAGTTCGGTTTCCTCGGCTGCCCGCTTGACCCAATAATTATTAGTAGCCAACATCTTTTGTCTTTGGGCTGGAGGTAAAATTCCGGTAGCCACGATAGCTTTTTTAATACCCAGCTCCGCTAATTTTTTAGGCAAGGCTTCTAAGTCATAATATAAATTAAACCAGGGCATGATAACTGCAATTATCTTAACTCCACGATTAGTTAATTTTTGAATTAATTCTAAGCGTTGTGAAATAGGAGCTGCGCCAGGTTCTAAAATAGATATAGCTGATTCATCTAAGCTGGGCACAGAAATTTGTAGTACTAAGCGATTTTTATTTTCAACAAATAATTTAATAGTCTCCTCTGGAATAATTTGTTTAGTTATTACCAGTGGTACAAAATTAGAATTAGTCTGCCAAGTAGCCTCAATTAGCTGATGCGTTAATTCGGCGTTATCAGGCAGAAAACAATCGCTAGTAGGACTAAAATAAGCGCTGGGATATTTTTTTAATGATTCCAAAACATTTTCTAGTCCGCTGGCGATAATAGTGTCTTCTCTAAACTGGCGATTAGCTAGCCCGCAATATAAACAGGGATTAGAACAACCATTATCAAAGACTACTATTGGCACGTTTTGACAGGCATACATTGGTTTAATCAACTTAAGGTTTTTCATGATATTTAGTTTTTAAGTTACATATTTTATTTTTGAGGTTAAATTAACAGTATTAATATATTATGACAATAGTAAAAGATAATAATTAGTTAAAATTTATTGTATAATTAAACAAAAATAAGTAAATGATGTAACTTTGTCGGATTAATTTGACATATTTAAGCCAGGGTTTTAAACTATCAATATGAATTTAAACTTATTAGAACAAATTAAGAAGATTGGTTTTCAGGACAATGAAGCTAAAGTTTATTTGGCTTTATTAGAATTAGGCCGAGCGACTGTGACGGAAATTGGTAAGGCTACTGGCATGAATCGTACTACTGGTTATGATATTTTGGAGCGTCTTTGTTTAAATGGGGTGGCTAATCGCACTACGGTTGGTAAAAAGCATATGTATTTAGCTGAACCGCCTATTCGTTTAAAGCAATATCTAACTAATAAAAAACATACTATTGAGAATAATTTAGAGAAGCTGGATAATTTTTTGCCAGACTTACGTTCTCTTTATAAAACTGATTTAAAACCAGGTATTAAATTTTTTGAAGGTAGAACTGGTATTAAAAATATTTATGCTGATGCCTTAACAGCTAAAAGTCCTATTTATAGTATTTTAGATGCTGAACAATATTTGCCGGAGTTTGATCAATTTGGAAAAGATCACGCTAAGCAACGTACAGCTTTAAAAGTTAAGGGACGTTATTTAGTCCGTCGCAGTCAGAAGGCTCAGGAATTTTGGGATACTACTTATAAAAATAAACCAGCCAAACAAAAGATTACCGAATATCGTTGGCTAGATTATGATTTTGTTTTTTCTCCGGCCGCTGAAGTGATGATTTTTGATGATAAAGTAATCGGTGTCTTATTTAAACCAGGAGAGAATTTTGCTTTTGAGATTCAAAGCGAATCTTTTGCTAATTCGCTCAAAGTTATTTTTGAGATAGTTTGGAGCCAGTCTAAGAGGTTTGAATAGTTTTTTATAATAATTAGCTAATATTAATATAAATTGCGTTACAGACCTTACCAATAATTGACAAATAAGTAATTTTGTGATATACTTTTTTTAGTTAATTAACAACACTAAATATATCAAATCATGAAAGAATTATTATTTTTACTGCTTATTGTGTTCGTAACCACCATGATCTTTGCGTATCGTCACAACCTGAAACATTCGATTAAAGAAATGTATTACGGTAAGAAAAAATACGCCACGATGAAAAGCATATTGCATGGAGACTATGAACAATTCAGGGAAGCATGTTACAGGCTAATTAATTTTCAGCGCTTTGGGTACGGGGCACATGGTTGTTCTTATAGCCATCTTTCTGAAAAAGAAAAAATGATGATCGTCGAAGTAGCTCGCAAAAAAGGCTGGTTATTAAGATTCATCTGTGATACGTCCGAAGATATGAGAAAAGTCTTCATTTATCCTCATGAAATTAAAGAAGAAGAAATTTTTAGCCCAATCTTTTAAAAATAAGTTTAGGCTAGAGCCCTCTAATGAGACCCCAACAAACGGGTCTCTTTTTTTATAACAATTGATTTAATCAATTTTAAGTATTAGAATTATTAAACGCCTATTTTTAAAATTAATTAAAATAAAAATATATGTCTCACGAAATTGAAGCTGATTTTACAACCAATAGCTCCAATGAAGAAAAGCAATGTCACAAATGTACTAGTTTTGTAGAACGCGCTGACGCCGGTTACTGTAATGAATTGCAAATGGAAGTACCTCCTGTCGGCCACTGTGATTTTTTTCAAGCTAACAACTAATCTAAACTATGGAATATTTAATTACTCACCCTATTTTTACACAGGGTATAATTTTGGTTGATAGCACTGTGCACGGACTTCATCATTGGCAAAGAGTTGAAAGATTTGGATTGATGATTGCCGAGCAGAATGGTGCTGATAAACAAGTTATTTCTTTATTTGCTTATTTGCATGACGCCAGACGTGAAACCGATTTTCATGATATTGATCATGGTCGTCGTGCTGCCGTATTATTAGACGAGCTGATTGACGCAGATCTTATTAGTTTAAATGATTTACAATATCAACAACTTAAATTAGCTTTATGTGAACATTGTTGTAACGAGGCTAGCAGTGACGATATTACTGTCCAGGCTTGTTGGGATGCTGATCGCTTAGATTTATGGCGAGATAATGTTGAGCCTAATCCTAATTTAATGTTTACCGAATATGGCAAGAGTCAACAAATGATTAATTTTGCTAAAGAACTCAATTTTAATATTTAAAACAAATTTGCTATAATATTTAGTAATTAATATTATAAATTTTATGCTTATTAAGTGGAGTGATATTCATTCGGTAAACGTTAAAGAGTTCGATGAACAACACAAAAAATTAGTAGAAATAATTAATGAGTTTTTTGCTAACGGGCCAGATAATAAAGAGGGTTTACAATTAATAATCGGTAAACTAATTGAATATGCTAATTATCATTTAGAAAATGAAGAAGCCTATTTTAAAAAATTCAATTATGAAGAGATAGCTAATCACACCGAAAAACATAATTTCTTTCGTCATAAAATATTAGAATTTTCTAAAGAATTAAATCAAGTTGAGGGCGATGCAATTTTTAAAGAGTTATCAGAATTTTTACGAGATTGGTGGATTATGCATATTAATAAAATTGATCAAGAGTATAGCCAATTTTTTAATCAGCATGGACTATTCTAAAATTTATAAAAAACAGCTTAACGGCTGTTTTTTTGTTAGTAAAAACATCTTTATCAAATTTTCAAAAATTAAATTCATAGCTAAAATTATTCATAAGGTATACACTGTAGGTGTGATTGAAAATTTAATCGAACATTTAATAAAATAATAAATATTATGAAAAATCTTAAAAGGTTGTTGCTGGTTGTACCGATTGTGGCTCTGACTCTTGGTGCTGCTGGTTTGATTGTCGCTCAAGCTGCCACTAAAATTAATCTTGGTGCGGCTGATAATTTTGTAGTTTTAGCTGGTTCAACTATTACTAATACTGGTTCTTCTGTCATTAATGGTGATTTAGGTTTGACTCCTGGTACTTCAGTCACTGGTTTTCCAGCTGGTATAGTAAATGGTACTCAGTATATAGCTGACACTAATGCCTTGGCCGCTCAAACAGATTTAACTGCAGCTTATACTAACGCCATGAATCAAACTCCAGTTTCTACTATTCCTACTGAATTAGGTGGTACCACTCAAATGGCTGGTACTTATGATTCTGCCGCCGGAACTTTTGGTATTACTGGAACTCTAACTCTTGATGCCCAAGGTGATGCTAATGCTGTCTTTATTTTTAAAACAGCTTCCACTTTAATCACTGATGGAGCTAGTAATGTTAATTTAATTAATGGTGCCCAAGCTTGTAATGTTTTTTGGCAAGTAGGTAGTTCAGCTACTCTTGGTGCTAACTCTACTTTTAATGGAAATATTTTAGCTCTATCATCTATTACCTTAACTACTGGTGCTAATGTTAATGGTCGAGTCCTAGCTAGAAATGGAGCTGTTACTTTAGATGGAAATACTATTACTAAAGCCACTTGTGCCATTACTATTCCTACTCCAACCCCTACCCCTACTTCAACTCCAGTTATTGTTGTAACTCCTACCTCTACTCCTGTGATAGTTGCTCCAGTGCTTATTTCTGCCCCAGTTTCCGTGCCCACAGTTGTCCCAGTTCTTGCCGTGGCTCCTAGTCTGCCTAATACTGGTCTGGCTCCTAGCAATAACACTCCTTGGAATATTATTATTCCAGCTGGAGCTTTAGCCTTGCTAGCTTCTCTATATTTAGTTCGTCAGAAATTAGTAGCCTAGTCAAAAGTTTTAGCAATTAGCTGGAAGAGTCAGATCATTTTCGATTTGACTCTTCTCTTATTTATGAAGTTAGCTAAATTATTATTAAGACCAGCCCTGTTATTAATTACTTTGGTAGTAGCGTCTTTTATTTTGGCCGCTATTTTTTATTTTAGTTTTAAAAAATCACCATCAGATAATTTGATTTTGCCTATTAAAACTTCTACTATTAATACCCCTGCTATTAATACTCTGGTAGCTTCTAATCAAGAAAAAATCACTTACAGATTGCCAGTACGTTTAAAAATTCCAAAAATTAAAGTAGATGCCGCTTTTGAATATGTAGGAGTTACAGCTGAAGGAGCTATGGATGTACCTAAGAGTGCTGATAATGTGGGTTGGTTCGAATCTGGTGCGCGCCCAGGTGAAATTGGTAGTGCTGTTTTAGCTGGGCATTATGGTCGTCATAATGGTGAATCTTCTGTTTTTGATAATTTATATAAGCTAAGAGCTGGCGATAAAATATATGTGGAGGATGATCAGGGTATAACTACTTCTTTTATAGTACGAGGTAACAGACGCTATGACGCTCAGGCCGATGCTTCAGGAATTTTTATTTCTAAAGATGACCAAGCTCACCTTAACCTAATTACTTGTGAAGGAAACTGGAATAAAGACGCCCAGAGTTATCCGACTCGATTAGTTATCTTTGCTGACCGAGAATAAATTAGACAAAGAAATCATTGACTAAACCATTATTTTAAGCTATAAATAGAGTGTTATTATAATATTTAATTAAATGACCCTAATAAGGCCATTTTTGGCTAGGACACCCCAGTTCCAGCTCAAAATAAACTAATGAGAATCAAATTCCACAGAACAGAAGCCAAAGAAAAGGTTTTCTTTAAATCAAACTCCCAAATTAAAGCTCCAGAAGTCTTTTTGATTGATGAAACTGGAGAAAACGTTGGCGTTATGCCCACTAGCGAAGCTATTGCTATGGCTCAGGATTTAGAATTAGACTTAGTTGAAGTTAATCCTAAGGCTAATCCGCCAGTAGCTAAAATTGTCGATCTTGGTCAATTAAAATACGAAAGAGAGAAAAAAGCCCATAAACAGAAGATGCAGCAGAAAAAAGTGGAGCTTAAGGCCGTACGTCTTTCTTTTAGAATTAGTGAACATGATGCTGAGCTAAGATTTAACCAATCGGTTAAGTTTTTGAATAAGGGTGATAAGTTAAAAGTTGAACTATTGCTGAAAGGCCGCGAGAAGCAATACCCACAAAAAGCCGCGGAAATAATGAATGAATTTTTTAATAAATTAAAAGCGGTCCCTGACTTTAATATTGAAGCTGAACAACCCTTGACAAAGCAAGGCGGAAGATTTAGTATGATATTAATCAATAAAAAGTAAGGAAATTGTTTAAATCAGGTTTGAACCTGTTTTTTTCTTGAAAAGTATGCCAAAAATGAAAACTCACCAAGCAACTGCTAAACGTTTTACAGTAACTGCTGGTAAAAAACTTAAAAAAAGGAAGACTGGGCAGGCTCATAATAATGCTCATGAAACCGGTACAACTACTCGTTCCAAGAGAATGGATGTTTCGGTAACCAAAACATTGACCAAAACTATTAAGACTTTGGCTCAACTTAACTAACCCAAAGAATACTTTTAGAATTAGAATTTTATGCCTAGAGTAAAACGCGGTACAAGCCATGTTAAAAGCAGAAAAAACCTCCTTAAGGATGTTAAAGGCTATAAATGGGGCCGCAAAAAATTAATTAAATTAGCTAAGACCGCTCGTACTTTAGCCGGTGCTCATTCTTATGTTGATCGCAACAAAAAGAAAAGAGACATGCGTGCTTTATGGCAAATTCGTTTAAACGCTTTTGTTCGTGAATACGGCTTATCTTATTCTAAATTTATTGGCTTATTAAAAGCTAATAATATCTTGTTAGATCGTAAGGTTTTAGCAGAAATGGCTATTAGTAATAAACCGGTTCTAGCTAAAATCATCGAGAAAATAAAAAAATAATCTATGTCTTGGATTAAAATTGCCCAAGTTGTTGTTTCTATTTTGCTGATTGTGGTAGTTTTGTTGCAAAATCGCGGCACTGGTCTCGGTTCAGCTTTTGGCGGATCGGGTGGAGTTTATCTAACCAAACGTGGCTTAGAAAAAAAATTGTTTATCGCCACTATTGTTATTGCTGTTATTTTTTTCTCTCTATCACTAATAGGCATCATTTTATAAGTTTGCTAACGTGAATCCTCTTAAAAGTAAAAAGAAAATTCTAGGTTCTTTAGGAAAAACTTGGTCTCGTTTTTCTAAGTCTTTTTGGAAAACAGCCAGTCTTTTAATTAAAAAAAAGTCCGGGCGGTTTGATCAATCAAAAGTTGATCAGAATTTAGTTTATACTTTAGCCTCGAGTAAAATTCCTAATAGTGAACAAATAAAACAACTTGATAAAACCTTATCTACTAAAGAACGTTTAATTATTCGTATTTGTTTAGTGATTGTTTTAGTTAATGTTGTTTATTTAGGAATTCGTTATTATAACAACCATGTAACTTATTTACCGGTAGTCGGTGGTATTTATCGTGAAGGGGTAATTGGTTATCCTCAAACTATTAATCCTTTATATAGCGTTAATCGTGATGTTGATAGTGATTTAACTAGACTCGTTTATTCCAGTTTGTTTGCCTATAATGAACAAGGTAATTTAGTTGGTGATTTAGCTTCTAACGTGGAAACAGCGGACAATAAAGAATTTTTAATAACTATCAGACCAGGTGTTAAATGGCACAGTGGTGAAGATTTAACAGTTGATGATGTTATTTTTACTTTTAATTTAATTCAAAATCCAGATTATAGATCACCGTTACGTAAAAATTTTGCTGGTGTAGAAGTAACCAGGGTCAGCGACAATTCAGTTAAATTTGTTTTGCCAACGGCTTATTCTTTTTTCCCTAGTTTTTTAACTTTTGGTATTATGCCCCAAAGTATTTGGGAAAATATTGCTCCTGGTTCGGCCAACTTAAATGAATTAAATTTACAACCAATCGGTTCTGGTCCTTATAAGTTCAGTTCTTTGCTTAAAGATAAGAGTGGTGAATTAAAGGAATATAGATTATTAGCTAATGATGATTATTACGGAGCTAAACCTTATATCAAGGAAGTAATTTTTAAATTTTTTCCAGATTCTACAGAAATGATTAATGCTTTGAACGCTGGTGATGTTCAGGGTATTGCTCATTTATCAGTTGATCAAAAAAAATCACTGCTAGCTCAAAATTCTTTGCGCTTTAACCTGCTTAGCTCATCACAGGAAAGTTTAATTTTTATTAATTCAGCTAACAATAAAAATTTAGCCGATATAGAAGTTAGAAAAGCCTTAGCTTTAGCGATTGATAAGCAAACAATCGTTAGAGATAATTTTTTTGACTTTTATAAAGTGTTAAATGGTCCTTTGCCGGATAGTGCTCCTTTGTATAATAACGAAATAGATAAGTACGATTTTAATTTGGCGGCGGCTAATTCTAAATTAGATCAAGCTGGTTGGCAAAGTATTATGGTTCAGGCCACTGATTTAACGGCTGCTAATTTGAGTCCTGAACTTAAAGCTATTTCTGATTATGCTTCCGGCACCAAAGAAGTAATAGATGGCTCTTGGCGCTTTAAGAAAGATAAGAAGGGCAATGTTTCTTTATTAACTGTTACTTTAACAGCGGTTGATAATGGCGACGGCTTGATAGTCGCCCAAAGAGTTAAAGATTTTTGGAATGCGATTGGTGTTAGAACTAGTTTAAATTTAGTTTCTTCTGATGAAGCCACTAATGTCGCGATGTCTCGTGATTTTGAAGCTATGTTTTACAGTGAGTTAATTGGCAGTAATCCAGATTTATTTTTCTTCTGGCAATCCAGTCAAATTGGCAATCGCGGCTTAAATATTGCCGCTTATCACAATGACACGGTTGACAAATTACTGGACGAAATCAGAACCAGTGTTGATAATAATGTTAAAAATAATAATTACCGAGAAGTTCAGAAAATTATAGCCTCTGAATTACCAGTCATTTTCCTTTACGAAAATAACTATCTTTATGTCCAAAGCCAAAAATTAAAAGGCTTTGGTGCTACCGCTATCAGCGATCCTAGCGATCGTTTCTCTGGAATATCCAGTTGGTATTTAAAAACTAAGAATAAATTCTCTTTTTAAAATATCTCTTTTATATAAAATTAATAAATGAATTTACGACTTTAGCTTTAACGTTATTGTTAAAACATTAAAGCCCTAATTCTCTCTTAAAAATGATTACTAAGTACAAATCTCCTTTGGCTACGGCCGGCAATTTTTTGCCTGGTCAAAAACCAAATGATGACTCGTTGGTTTTAAAACCAACTCGGCCGATGTTTAACCGTCGCCGTCCTAATGTTAATAAACCTATTCTGCAGTCAATTCCTTTGGCCGATCCTTTTAATTTGGATGCCATTCTCAAAGAAAACAAGGAGTTCTTAAAAAATGAAGGCAAACTAGTTACTACTAATGCGACCGCTCGTCCTTATATAGCCGCTAGACCAAGCCTGCCCGTTCGCACTCCTAATTTTTCACCCCGTACGCCTAACGCCCCACAACAATTTGGTAGTAGTTCACGTAGTTTTACTAATCGACCTATTAATCCTAATGTTAGTCGCAGTCGCAACAGCGTCGTCCCAGCAGCTAAAGATGCTCCCGTCTTTTCTAAGACTAACGGTAAAGATAATTTACGGGTTATTTTTTTAGGTGGCTTAGAAGAAGTCGGTCGTAACATGTCCATTATTGAATGTAATGATGATATTATTACTATTGATATGGGCCTACAATTTCCCGAAGAAGATATGCCAGGCATTGATTATATCATTCCTAATATCGCTTATTTACAAGATAAAAAAGATAAAATTAGAGGTTGTCTAATTACCCATGGTCACTATGATCATATTGGCGGTATTCCTCACATCATGGGCGAAATTGGTAATCCTCCAATGTTCATGGGTAAATTAACAGCTGGTATTGTTAGAAAGCGCCATATCGAATATAAGAATGCCCCCGCTTTAAAGATTAAAGAAATTGATGATACGATGAAAATTAAATTAGGGGCTTCGATTGAAGTAGAATTTTTACGGGTTAATCATTCTATTCCAGATTGTTTTGCTATGATTATTCATACCCCTTTAGGTACTTTAATTCATACTGGTGATTTTAAAATCGATTTTACGCCAGTTAATGATAAACCGGCTGACTTACAACGCATCGCTCAAATTGGTAATAAAGGTGTATTGATGTTGATGTCAGATTCAACCGATGCTACCCACGCTGGTTACCAAATTTCGGAATCAGCCATTGGTGATGAAATGGGTAAATTATTTGAGAAGATCGATGGCCGTATTATTATTGGAACATTTGCTTCTCAATTATCTCGTATTCAGAAAATTTTTGAATTAGCTGAAAAAAATGGTCGCCGCGTTTCTTTACAGGGCCGTAGTATTGTCTCTAATGTAGAGATTGCTCATGGTATTGGTTATTTAAAATTTAATCCTCATTTAATAATTGATGATAAAGAATTAAATAACTTACCAGATAATAAAGTAATTATTATTGGGTCTGGTGCTCAAGGAGAGGACAACGCTTTTTTAAGTCGTGTTGTTAACGGTGAACATCGTACTGTTTATTTAAAATCTGGTGATACTGTTTTATTTTCTTCTTCAGTTATTCCTGGCAATGAGCGCTCCATTCAAAATTTAATGGATAGAGTAGTTCGTTGTGGTGCTAGAATTATTAATTATCGTATGTTAGATATCCACGCTGGTGGACATGCTAAACAAGAAGACTTGAAATTAATGATGCGTTTAATTAAACCAGAATACTTCATGCCGATTGAAGCTAATCATTATATGTTGCGAGCTCACGCTGAGTTAGCTTTGCAAGTTGGTATCGCTCCTGAAAAAATCTTTGTAGCTGATAATGGTCAGGTGGTTAATTTTACTAAAAATATTCAAGGCCAAGCCATCGGCTCACTAACTCAAGAAAAAGTGCCAACTGATTACGTCATGGTTGACGGTTTGGGTGTTGGTGATGTTTCTGAAGTAGTGTTGCGTGATCGCCGCATGATGTCCGAAGATGGCATGATTGTTATTATTGCTACTATTGATTCCAAGACTGGTGATATTATTGGTAACCCTGATATTATTTCTCGCGGCTTTGTTCATATGAAAGAAAATCGTGAACTAATTGAAAAGACTCGGATGAGAGTTAAAAAATTAGTTAAGGATAAAAATCCCATGACTTCACTTGATGATGATTATGTGAAGAATAAAATTAGAAATGATATTGGTCAATTCTTGTTTACTCAAACTAAGAGACGCCCGATGGTTTTACCGGTTATTATTAAAGTTTAAGATTTGGTAGATAAAAAGACGCTCGTGAGAGCGTCTTTTTGGTATAATATGGGCTAATTTTATTTACTGACTATAGGTAGTATGTTAATATTAAATTAAGAATAAATAGGCTTAAAAAATATGCCAGAAAAGTTTAGACAATCAAATAATTCCCAAAGACACATCCAACAGGAGTTGGAAGCAGAAGGCATAGCTAATGTGAGTGGTTGGAAGGAGTCTCTAGTCGATGGTTATCATGGCCTGACTATTTCAGAAGACATAGCTAAAGATAATTCTAAGAATAAAGAGTCTAGCTTTAATGAAATTAATAATCGTGCTTGGCAAAAACAGTTAGATGAAGCTTTTTTAAGCGAGGATTATGAATTAATCAAAACGTTAAAGAAAGTTCGACCTTCTGCTGTGCCAAGCAAGGAACTGGTTGGCGCTAGGCTAAATGGGTTACTTGTTGAACGTCCAAAAAACTGGCGCAGCTTGTTTGAAAAAATAGTTGCTATAGTTGAAGATGTTGAACTAGATAATATTTTAGTTGCTAAAGAATATAACTTATTATTTAGCACTATAGAAGATGAAAATAATTTTAATGAATTAATGAATTTTAAAAGAGTTATTACTTATGTTCCTTCCTTTGAAATTATTCAGAATAAATATCGTGAAATTTTATTTCAATATGACGACACTAAGCAAGATTTGATTAATAATATTAAAAGGTTAACTGGGATTAATCCTGACCAGCAAATATTTCAGGAAGTTGTGGCCACAGGAGATTTATCAAAAATTAAAGAAGTTGGCGTGTTGTTTGGTATAGAAATTACGAGTCAGCTAATTCAACAAGCTTATGCAATTCAATTAGATAAAGGTATTTTTGATACTGATAAAATTTCATCAGCCCATGAAAAACCCAGTCAAGATTTAGTCCAAAGAGCCTATCATGTAATTATTGAAAAAGATAACGGGATTAATAGTATAATTTCTTTGCAGCGAGTTACTGGCGTTAAGCCTGTTTTTACTGCTAGTCAATTACGTCCGATTTTTGAGAAATATTTAACCAACAACCATTATGGTCACCCAGGATATATCGGGGTTGAAAGTATTATTGAGCTTTTTGGCATTATCCCACCTAGTGATTTAATTGAAAAACAAATTTCTAAAATCATTAATAGTTGGTGTGATAACCAAGATTTAAGTCATAGCGTTATTATAAGGGAACTAGCTAGATTAGCGGATAGTGTGGGTAGTAGTTTTAAGATACCAGATTCAGTTATTCAGGATTTTTATCAAAAATTTATTACTGAGAATAAAGTTGTTAGTATTATCAATTTATACAGTGCTCTATCTGTTAATCCTGTAATCAGTCAGGAACAGGCCTCACGTCTAATTTTAGATTGTTCAGCAAGTAAAGAACAAATTAATATATTTATAAATATTTTTGGGATAAAACCGGAATTTAGTAAAGATCAAATAAAATTAAAATATCAAGAAGCATTAGATGCCTTCTATTTTGATAAAGTCGCCTTGATACAAGAAATTACTGGCGTAGCGCCAGATCAAATATTAGTTAAGGAATCAATAAAAGATTATATAAAACAACAAGACTTTAAAAATTTATCAGATTTTAGTAAAAACAAAATAGTAAAGGCGCTTAAAGACTTTTCTATTAAAGTTGATGAGAACGATGTATCATTTTTTTATAAAACAATAATTGTAGAAGGAGATATAAAACGAGCAGCTATAAGTAAGTTAAATGAAATATTTGAGTGTAAAATACCAGCTAGCTTAGTCCAAGATTTTTATAAGGAAGCTTTAAAGATTGAAGATATTCGGTTTTTAATGATAAGTATAGAGGCAATTTATGAATCAAGTGGCCAGGTTAAACCAGCTTTTTCCGATGATGAAATCAAAGATATTAGTCTAATTAATTTAAAAACGGGCCGTTTTGATAAGATTGAATGGCTCTCGAAAGTTACTGAAATAGTTGTTAAATTTGCGGATAGTGAAATTGACTTATTATGTCAGGAAATAGCTGCTCAGGGCAATGGAGAGAGAGTGCTAGCTATTTGTCAGTTCACTGGTTTTAATTGGACACCTAATAAAGAAACAGAACATAGTATTCTTAGTAAAATTGATGAGTATCTTGAAAAGTTAGTTGATGATAAGTGTAGACAACCCAAATCTCAACTTAATCAAATTCTAGACTTATTAAAGATTAGTAAGACGAAAATCAATGAGACTCAGGTACAAACAATATATCAAAAAATTTTTTCTAAACAAGACTATCACGTAGATGATTTAAATTTAATAATTAAAAGTCTTGGCGTTGAGCCAGTTTTATCGGTTGAATTTATTCAAGAACAAATTACTGAATTATTAGTGACCGGAAAAGTTTATGCTCTTGATAAATTTTTAAATTTTTGTGAAGTTAAATTTGACTCATCACAGATCAACTTAGCTTATGATAGTCTCTTGGATAATGTTATTAAATATGAAGATGATTGGTATGATAGAATAGAAAAATTATATAAAATATTTAATGTTAACCCTAGCGAAGCTCAATTGTCTAAGATATTCTTTAATTTAATCAAAGATAGCCATATTTCTAATTCCAGATATGATCTTATTGGTAACATTATTAAGTTATTAGAAAAGACTTTCACGTCAGATTCATTTGATGTTACTGTTATTACTCAGAATGTATGTCAACAATTATTTATTACTAATGATTTTGATTATTTAGAATCATTAATAAAAGAAACAAAAATAATCCCATCATTACCACCAATAGAAATAGAAACAGTTTGTAGTAATTTGCTAGTAAATGATGACTTTGATAATTTAAAGAAAATTAAGAAGTTACTTAATTTGGAGGTTGTTTTGATAAATCCTGATATTTTGCAGAAAAAATATGACGACTTAGTAGCTAATCCTAATTTTCAACTGGACGATAAAATCACTTTAAAATTTTATGAATTATATGAATTAACTTTAGTTAAGCCGGAATTTTCTCAGGAACAAATAGATCTAATATATAAAAAAGCTTTGAAAGATTTTAGTGCTGCTGATAAGATTGAGCAAATTCTAGGAGTTTTGCCTAGTGAAGCGGCTATACAGGATTATTTTTATACTTTATTGACTAATAGCTATTTTTCCCAACAAGCAATCTCACGGCGTATTGAAAAATATAAAATCAATATTAATCAAGAGACAGCTCAAAAAGCAACATTAAGCTCATTAGAAACGACAACTATAAGAAAATTTAGTGAATTTTTAAGCAGAATTACTGATATTTCTAAAATTTCTGGTTTACCAGTGCGGCTAGATGCTAGTTTAGTCGGTCCGCAAATAGAAAAGATTTTAGATGTCCCTCGCGTGGACGATGGACGCAATGGTTATTCCATAGAAGATATTGCCAGCTGGTTTGAAAGATATACTGGACAAAAACCATCTCAAAGAATCATTGATTTGATCTATTATCATACCGCCAGTAACTCGGCTGCTTCTTTTAGAAAAAATGAAAATACTGTTTGGTCGATACTAAGGGAAAAATACGGTCCGCCTACAGATACGGTAGTTAATCGAGTTTATTTTGATCAGCTAACTATATCTGATGAATCAAAAACTCCTTATAATCTTGGTTATATACAGCTTGCAGCTGGTATACGCCCTAATTTACAAAAAATTGCCAAAGCTATTAGTACCACTGACAACAAAATCATAGAAGCTGATGTAGAAAATAAATATCAAGTTTTATTAGAAAAAGAATTATTAGCTGGAAATATTAATGTAGTAGATAACTTGGAAAATCTATTTCTTAAAAAAATTATTATTGAGCCTGTCGATTTGCAAATCTGGTATACTAAAGCACTATTGTCAGAAAATGATAAGCAAGTAGAAATCTACAATTTTTTATTTAATAAAACTGGTATTAAGCCAAGTCAAGAAATAATTGACGCTAAATATCTAGATATCTTTACAAATGGATTTAGTCCGGAAAGTGTTTATAATTTTCAAGAATTATGTGGTTTTCCTCCTGCTTATGAGATGGTGCAAGAAAAATTTAAAGAAATTTTTAAAGATTATATTGAGACAGACAATTCTTATCAGGACGATGATGGTGATTGGCATGATGGTGACGAAAGCCATATTTTTAAGGAATATATTAATTTAATTGAAGCAACTAGCATTATTCCTAAGTTTGATTATGATTACGCCATGGATCTTTATAATTATTGTATCCTTCATCCAAATCTTTGCTCAAAGTTGGACACTATAGAAAAAGAAACAGGATTTTTTGTGGATTATAATTTTATTCAAAAATATTTATTAGATAATAAAAAGTTTCAACATTCGACACCTTTTGAAATATCAGAAATTCAACTTAGTCAACATTTTTCAGATACTTCCAATAGAAATTTAGAGGAGTATCAAAGAATTTATAATATTTTTGGTTGTTTTGATTATTATCAAAAGATTTTGTCAGAGTTAGAAAAAAATACAGACATTGAATCAAGACAACAAGTAATTTCTATTTTAACCGTGATGGGCATTAAGGACTTGAATAAGGATGATAATTATATTGCGACTAAAGAAAAATTATTATCTTTTATTGAGGACAAACAAGCTCCTATTACTAGATCTTTAGCTATTTCTTTATCGGAGCTAGCTAAAAAGGGTGATGCTGATTTACTTAATTATTTTGCTTCAATTATTTATAATCGAACCAAATTAAATCGTGATGATAAAGAACAAGAAGGCGTATTAAACTTGTCTCAGTTGCAGGAAATTGCCTTGCGAACACTTTTCTATGTTAATAATTCAACGGCCAATGAAAGTTTATTGTCACTGCTTACTTTGCCAGATATTGATTCGCGCGTAAGATTATTAATTTTAAATAATTTAGTTACAAAGAAAAAAGGCTTTTTTCCTAGTGGGATGGCGGGGTGGGTTACATCTGAATTAGCTAATAAAAAGTCAGAGTTTCCTTGGGATAATTTGAAATATTTTCAGGCAACTAATAAAGTCTCCAGTGTAGATTTAAGAAGAAAAATGAATTCACAGTTAAATAGTGCGTTTAGTGATTTTAAATCAAAGGGTTTATTGCCTTCCGAAGAACAAAAAATAAACAGTTCTAATATTCCTGATAATATCTTTTTATCCATTTGGGAATTTACTAAAGGTGATCAAGCGCTATTACAACAATTTGATAATTTATACAAAATTACTAAATCTTCAGCTGATAGAGACTCCTTGCTATTTGGCATTGTTAATTCTTTAGGGATGAACAAAACAACACTTCATGCGGCCGTAAATAAATTAAATGGTATAGAATTAGCCTTACCTGGTAATGCTAAAGAATTAGGAGCCGTTTTGAAAACCTTAAGTTTTTTAGATACAGTTGAACGTGAAATAGGAGAATTCAGCGCAGAAGTTCTAGATATTCTTGATGGGCCAGTGGAATCATTAGGTAGTCTTAATGAGTTATTAAAAGAAGTGGCTATTAAAAAGATTAAAGAAATTTTACCTAATGAAAAAATTGATATAAATATTATTCAAAATCTTTGGAATCATTGGGGCAATTTAGAACCAATTTTTGTTTATGCTGGAAAAATGGCCTCTAACTATAACAAAACCTTAGAGCTCGTTGCAGAAATAGTTTCCAATATGGATGTTCCCAACTATGATCAGTGGAAAAAATGGCGTTATGATGTGAGTAAAAATACAGTGCAGAAACAGATTGGTTCTTTAAATACAGAACAGCTTGAAGTGTGGAAAGATAATCATTTTGCCGAATTAGGAGATATTATGATTGCCTCAACGCCATCTGATAAGCCAAAACAAATAGTTAAATCGTTGGAAGACGCTTTAAATAGTGGTCATATTTTTAGTGATCAAATAGATAGCTCTAAGCGTTATAAATTTGTACATGAGAAAATGATAAGTGCTTATGCTCTGGTTAGTAAGCATCCAGGTCAACGAGAAGTTATCTTTGATGGGTTAATTGCGCCTCTTAAATCGGATCTTGAAAAAATAGATGCTGTTATTCGTTATAATAATTTACCTAAATTAGAACAACTAATAGAAGCTTTTGCTCCAGGTAAAGAGGTGGTTATAAATGCTAAAACAAAAAATAGTCTCACTCTTTTCAGTCAATTATTATCTAAAGATCAGGCTCGTGAGGTGGAAAATAATTATAAAATAATAGAAAGTGAAAAAGATGAAAGAGCTGACTCCCCTGAAATTCTCAGCGCTGAAAATAAAACTATTTGTGAAGATAAAATAGAAGAAATTAGAGATACTTATGAAAAAATAAGCCAAGAAAAAACTCTTGATAATTATGGCCTAGATAAAGAACAACTGGGTGATCAGAAGCAGCTATATCAAAAACGACAAGAATTAAAAGCTTTATTAGATTTATATCGTGTGAGTGCCCTTGATATAAAACGAATCGCCACTAACAGAATTTCCGATCGAATTGATAAAAAAGGTGAAACTCTAGTGACTGTTGTTGATAGTTTAAAAAATTATTTTAAAGATAATCCAGCTTTTCTACAAGATATTGAAAATATTAGATCAGTTATTTCTCAAAAGGAAGACTTAAGCTCCAAACGTCGTTTAGCGATGATGTTAACAGACAATCCTCAGGTTCTGTTTCAGGTAGGTAAATATCCTATAGGTTGTGGTTCCTGCCAAAATTATGAAGGAAGCCCGGATTGGAATAAATCGTTAGCTGGTTATATAGCTGATTCTCATATAAAAGTTGCCTACTTAATAGATTTAAATAAGTTACCGCATAACTTGATATTAGAAATTGAAGCTCAGGGATTTGAAAAAGTTAAAGATTTGATTCCACAACAAGATTTATTAGAAGCGAGTGTTGCTAGAGCTGTTACAAAAATTGTCCAAGTTTCTAATGATAATAAACCAGTTTTGTTTGTTGAACCGACCTATAGTTCAATTAATAAGGGTGATTTAGGTATGGACAAATATTTTAATATATTTTTAGAATTAATGGTTTCAGACCCGATGGGCATTAGATTGGTACGTGGTGGTGGCAGTGAAACGGTTAATGTTCCTAATAGTCGCAACCCTAATGGTCAATACGAAGACTGCGCGGCTGGTAATGCGGGACAAGCTGGCATGGGTATTCGGACTGGGCAATATAATATGTCGGCTAGATTTATCGACCGATTTACTCCTTTAACAGATACGGACAAACAGTTAGCTGAAAGAATATCAGGAGTGGAGCACTAAACTCTAAAAAAGACTTCCGTGAGGAGGTCTTTTTTAGTATATGGACACGGAAGTAGTCAAGGTATATATTAGTGATGGCTTTTTAAATTAATTTTAATTATATGGCTCGAATCATTGCTAAAGGTTATTCATTTGATGATGTGTTAATCGTTCCTAAATATAATAAAATAGTCTCTCGTCGCGATGTTAAATTTCAAACTAGAGTGACTAGAAATTATCAAATTGATATTCCTATTTTAGCCGCTAATATGGATACAGTTTGTGAAAGTACTATGGCTATTGCTTTGGGCCGATTAGGCGGGCTAGGAGTCATTCATCGTTTTTTAAGCATTGAAGAACAAGTGGCTGAAATTGTTAAAGTGAAAGCTGAAAATTTATTAACAGCCGCCGCGGTTGGTATTAAAGATTACGAAGAAAGAGTTAAAGCTTTAAGTGAAATTGGTTTAAATATTATTGTCTTGGATGTGGCCCATGGTCATTCTAAAAGAGCCGGTAAAACTTTAGATTTTATTAAAGAGAACTATCCTCAAATTGATGTCATGGTTGGTAATGTGGCCACTAAAGATGCGGCTGAATATTTTATCAGTAAACAAGCCGATGCGATTAAAGTGGGGATTGGTCCTGGCTCAGTTTGTACAACTAGAATTATGTCTGGCGCTGGCGTGCCACAAGTTACAGCTATTATGGATGTTTATGAAGCTACTCAAGGACGAATCCCTGTTTGTGGCGATGGTGGTTTAAAAAATCCCGGTGATGTTACTAAAGCTATTGGAGCGGGGGCTGATACAGTGATGATTGGTTCGATGTTTGCTGGTACTGATGAAACTCCAGGAGAAATTACTTTATGCGATGGTATTAAGGTTAAGGAATATCGCGGTATGGCTAGTTTTATGGCGACTGTTAAAAAATTAAAATTAGATGGTCAAAAAGTGGAAGAGGATGTTCACGTGGAAGGAGAAAGAACTATGGTGCCAGTTAAAGGTCCGGTGGCTAAAATAATTACTAAATTATTAGGCGGGCTAGCTTCTGGTATGACTTACATGGGAGCGGCTAATATTGAAGCGATTCGTGGTAAGGCTGATTTTATTGAAATAACTAGTGCTGGTTACGGGGAAAGCGTAGCTCATGGAGTGAAAGATTAGGTTTTTTACAGTGGCTTGACATACTTTATGATATCTGTTAGAGTTGGGCCAGTTCATTATGCTACATTTAATAACCAAGACAATTCTTGGTTTAGCATCCCTGGCTGTTGGGGTTTATGGCTTTTATGCTATTGGCCACACAGCTATGAATTTAACTGGATCACCAATTACGTTGATTGGCTTACTACTTATTAGTACAGCTATGGCATTTTTGGGAATTCAGCTAATTGCTGAACCAGAATTAAAAGAAAAAATCCAAACAAAGCTAAGTGAAGTAAAGTAACTTAGACTGCTGGTACCTGTAGCGAGGATAACGCTGTTTAGTTTTACAATTTAAGTGCGAAGTGAAATCGTTAATATAGCTTTCCCAGATTGCTAGAGAATTTACTTGGTATTTCTAAGAGTTTCTAAGCGCTCAAGTAATTAAGCAAACAAAAAACCAGTGTCGGTTTATTCGAAAAACAAAGATATTAAGCCATTCTACAAAGGATGGCTTTTATATTGACTAGGCTAGTATATATTGGTAAAGTTATCTGAATTAGTTTTTTAACAATCAATAATCACAACAACTTAAAAAATAGAAAAGATGAAAACAGAAATCGATTTGATTGGTCGTGTTGCTCCATTTGAACTTAATAGTTTTTTGGATAAGATTATGAGACAAACAGGAGAAAGAGATCCTGCCAAAGTTGTAGCTTTAATCAATTCTGGAGAAATGGTCCTGGCTAATATCAAAACTGGCTGGGAATATCAGGATGATATTTGTTCCTTCTCAGTTACCTCCGATGGAATGGGTGGCGCTCAGTGGCCACAAAGATTAAAGAACAAGGGTATCAGTGTTGATGATACTGTCAAAGAAATTCTTTTGTCGGAAAATTTTAAGCCAACCAGCGGTGTTATGACTAAAATATTTATTATTAAAGGAAATAGTATCAGGTTCGGTGGTAAATATTTGGCGAAAGAAGTTGAAAAAAGAGGATTAATTGAACCTAGTTACGGAGCGGAACTGGCTTGTTTGACAAGAGAAAAGTTTTCCAATTTGCAGATATGCTTGATGGGAGTGGGGACTATGGTCTTTGGTGTTGGCGGATTATTTTTTTGTCTCGATACCGATAAAAATTATTTAAGTGCCGTTAAAAGGTATCTGAACCAGGACTTTGCTTTTACTTTTGAAACTGAATGATGTGACGGGGCTTTATTTTACACAAATAATTTATGTAAAATAAAGCCCCTTTTTAATTGACATAAATATCTTATTTTGGTAAAGTTGTTGGAATTAGTTTTTTAACAAACAAGAATTTAAATCTTTAAATCTTTATATTATGAGTAAAAATACTGAATTTATTGATCAAATTGCACCGATTCAACTTAATGAATTTTTAGGTAGAATCATGACTCAGTTAGGTGAACACGATCCCATAAAAGCTGTGAACCTAATTAATACTGGAGAAGTTTATTTATCCAATATTAAAAAAGGTTGGGAAAAAACCGATGACACTGTTTCTTTCTCTGTTATTTCTGATAAAACCAGTGGCCCGCAGTGGTTGAAGCGTTTAAAAAATAAAGGCGTTTATGTGGATGATACTGCTAAAAAAATGCTTCTGTCTAAGGCTTTTAAGCCAACTGATGAAGTGGTAACCAAAGTAGTTATTTTCAGAGTTCCGTATGCGATGTTTGGTGAAGGCTCTCCTTTATCGTTAGCTGAAGCAAAGGGGGCAGTCGAAGCGGTCAACGGTATGGAGTTAGCTTGTTTAATTAGGGATAAGTTTACTAACCAGCAATTTTTTTTGATGGGTTACTCGATGTTAGTAATTAGTGTTGGTGAGCTTTATTTTTACATCACTGGCGGTGAAAATAAAAAGACTTATCTAGGAGCTTTTGAAAAAAGACTGGACTCCGATTTTGCTTATGTTTTTGAAGCTAAGTAATAATTAGTGTGATGGACCTTATTTTATACAAATAATTTGTATGAGATAAGGTTCTTTTTTATTTATAGGCGCCCCCCCTTGCCAAAACCGTAAAATCCTGTATAATTAAATCAATTAAATAAACGCCTTTAAGATAAACCTTTAGCAATAAGAATAATTTTATTCCCAGGCGGCTAAAGGACTCTCTCGCAAGAGGGGGTTAAGACCGCTTTTTTTTATCAAAATTTAGAAAGCAGTCTATTATATATATGGAAAACGACTTTTCAAAATTATTCGAAAAAGACGATACTCGCATTCCTCAAACTGGCGATATTGTTAAAGGTACTGTCATCACTGCTTCAAAATCCGAAGTTAAATTGGATGTTGATGGTATTATGATGGGTATTGTTCGCGGCCCAGAATTATATTCTGAGGTGGCTGAATTCGCTGATTTAAAACCTGGCGATGAAATCGAAGCAGCAGTTATTGCTGAAGAAAATGAAAACGGCGAATTAGAATTATCTTTCCGCACCGTTGGTCAAGAAAAAGCTTGGAATCACTTACGCGCTGCCTTTAAAGATAAGAGCACTATTGCTGTTAAGATTATTGATGCTAATAAAGGTGGTTTACTAGCTCGTTATTGTCAGATTAATGGTTTCTTACCGGTTTCTCAATTAGCTCCTGAAAATTACCCACGTATTAGTGGCGGTGATAAGAGTAAAATTTTAGAAAAATTAAAGAGTTTTGTTGGTCAGGAATTTGAAGTTAATGTTATGACTTTAAATGAAGATGAAAACAAAATTATTTTCTCTGAGAAAGATGTTTGGAACAAAAAACAAAAACCTACTCTTGATAAATATAAAGTAGCCATGGTAGTAGAGGGTAGAATTACCGCTATTACTAACTTCGGTGTCTTCGTTAATTTTGACGATGGCATGGAAGGTTTGATTCACATTTCTGAATTAGCTTGGCAGAGAATTGATTCTCCAAGTGAACTTTATAAAGTTGGTGATAAAATCAAAGCTGAAATCGTGAGCATTGATGGTGCTAAGATTTTCTTAAGTGCTAAAAAATTATTACAAGACCCCTGGTTAGAAGCTAGTGCTAAATATAAGGTTGGTCAGGTTATTTCTGGTACTATCTTGAAAGTTAACCCCTTTGGTTTATTTGTTAAGCTTGACGAAGAAATTCACGGCTTAGCTCACATCAGTCAATTAGGATTATCAGCTAAAGAAAAGATTACTGATCTTTATCAACCAGGTGAGGTTCGTGATTTTGAAGTAGTTAATATTTCTCCATCAGAACATCGCTTAGGTTTAAAATTAGCTGGCGTTAAAACTGAAACTAAGGCCGAAACAACTGTAGCTGCTTCCGAAGAAGCTCCAGTCAAGAAAGCTAAAAAGACTAAAGAAAAAGTTGAAGAAGTAAAAGAAGAAGTAAAAGAAGAAGTAAAAGAAGAAGTTATTGAAGTAGCTGCTGAATAATAGAAAATAGTTAGATATATAAAATGCCTCCCGAATTGGGGGGCGTTTTTGTTATAAAAAAAGCAGCAGTCATGGTGACTACTGCTTGATAAATTTTACTGATTAGTGTTATCAGTAATAGCTTTGATAAATTCAGCAGTAAATATTTTAGGCTTAGCTAAACAACCTACATTTACCTTGGAACTTTCTTGATAATTTTTAGTTTTGGTCCAAGCCCAAACTAAGCCATTGGCTAATAAATCAGTAGGAGTAATTTCATCACGCCAAGCTTCATTATCAGCACCGGGGCATCTCATTAGTTGTCCAGTTTCTCGGATTAATAAACCATTACATAATTGCATACAATGGCTACAACCAGCGTAAGGTGATGGTCCAAATTTTTCAAAATAATCCTGAGAGATTAAACCGCGTTGCAGAGAATACTTAATGGTTTTAACATAGTATTCTTGAAACTTAACCATGAATTCAGCATTAAGTTTGTCGTATAGTCCGCCACCACAACCACTTTGCATCGAAGTGGTAGAAATTACTGTGACACCACGATCAACAAAGTAAGTAAAAATTTCGTAAGCCTCATCGATAGTATCGGCAGTGATAGGAGTATTAACAATTACTAAACGGGCGGCTCGGCCACTATTTATTTCAGCTAGAGCGAAATATTTATACAGTAATTGGAGCGACCGTGTTTGTACTTCTTTGTAGTTGCCAACATAATTTTCTTTACCTTGATAACCACCTCGTACTAAGTCATTTGTTTTAGCTTCGTCAAATGATCTGAAATTAAAGAGCAAACGAAGACTGTGATAAGTTGCTAATTTTTGAATGAACTCTTCAGCTGTATGTAATCCTTGATTACCAAACAGTTTTTCGACTTCATTGTCATCCCCAAATAGAGGATCTTTTACAAAGATGTTTAAAATAATATCCATTTTTTGAAATCTATCCAAATATTTAAAGATATTTTTATCTCTGAAAAATTCCGATGGTCCTAAATACTTCACAGTTTTGGTTCCGAGTTTAGCGACTGACTCTTCAATTAAATCCATAATCTGATCAGGATGAACTAAATCATGATCTTTAAATAAATCATCTTGTTTGACGTAACAACCTTTGCAATTTAATTTGCAGTTACCATAGACTTTTTCAACTAATACTTCTTTTTTGGCGGCCGCATTTCGAGCTGAATTATAAGTCATGACTACTTCAGATGGCAACCAGTTAAACTCTAATGAAAGAAGTTGTTTACTTGATAGCATTTCTTCGGTGGCAGTTAGTCCTTCTAAACTAGGATTAATTTTGACGCCGATGCTAGCGAAAGTTGAAGTAGAATCTGAAAACAAAGTGCGAGTTCCGTTCAATGGATACTTTTTCATGATTAATAGTTTTTAAATTGTTAGACTTCCGGCCGGATAGCCTAACAATTTATTAATCAGGTTTTATTTAGTTTTTAAGTAACTCATCGTATGACTTAAATATACAGTAACTGTCAAATTAGTGTCTACCACTATTTAAATTAGCGTTTTATTATTGACATATTTTAGCTTATATTATATAATAAAAATGTCGAAATATTTTCCACAACATTATGATAAATTCACTTTTAAAACAACTTAATTTTTCAGACAAAGAATCAATAGTTTATTTAGCGTTGTTAGAAATTGGTTCCGGTAAAGCTAATGATTTAGCTAAAAAAACTGATTTAAATCGCACTACGGTTTATGATATCTGTGAAACACTAATGCAGAAGGGCTTAATCAGTAAATATAAAAAAGGGGCTGGTACTTATTTTAATGCTTTAGACCCTAAGCACTTACTAAATTATTTAGATCGCGAGCAAGAAGAGCATGCTAAAGAAATAGCCAAACAGAAGAGTAAGGTTCAAGCTCTGTTGCCACAACTTATATCTTTGCAGAATATTTATGGAGCCACCAAACCTAAAGTACAATTTTTTGAAGGTGAAAAAGGTATGCGCGAAGCTTATGAAGATACTTTAAAATCTAAAGAAATAATTTTAGCCTATGCTAATGTGGCTACGATGCATCAAGGGCTGCCTAATTTTTTTCCAGAGTATTATAAAAGACGAGCAGAGAGTAAAATTTTTATTAAAGCGATTATTCCTAGAAATAAAATATCAGTGGAGAGGTCGGCTAAAAACCAGGAAGAAATGAGAGACACTAGATTTTTGCCGGAAACTGATATGACTTTTTCGCCAGAGGTTAATATTTATAATAATAAAATTTTAATTGCTTCGTGGAAAGAAAAAATTGCTATTATTATTGAATCTAAAGAATTAGCTGATTTACAAAAATTAACTTTTAATTTGTTGTGGAATGTCTTGCCTAGGGTTTAGATAATAAAAAAACAGTGATCGTTGTGACCACTGTTTCTAAAATACAGTTTTTGTTAATCTTCTAAAAAATTATTTACACGTATGGCAAGTCGATTAGCTCCTTCGTTGGTAGTACATCGTACAAAATCAGCGATGTTACATTTTTTCATTTCCATTAGTCTAACCAAGAAGTAGTGTTCATTAACCGACATGTTGGTCATAATATCTTCAAAGAAAAAGATAATCGGCAATTTTTTATTTAAGGCCATGATGGTTAAATTTAGCGTATCTTTTCTGTGAAGAGCCACAATTAAGGCACAAGTATTTTTCGAAAGTAAACCTTCTATGATATAAGGATTTCCGTTGTTCTCATATTCAACGTGAAAAGAGAATCTAGGTAGTAGCCTTGATAGCTCAAGTGTAAAATCTTGTTTTTGAGCATCTTTTTTTCCGGGCATAAAAATTTCAATGTGTTTCATCTTTATGATTTTTTTGAGTTGTTTTTAAACTAGAAATGGTATTTGAGCTGCTAGTTCTTGGGCTCCTTTATTTTTTTCACAAGATACTTCTGAAGCCAGAGAAACAGAAATATTTCTCGACTCTACTAATCTGGTGACAAAATATAGTTTGCAGGTTTCCAGGTTAAAGGTCTTTTCTTCAAAGAAAAAAATCAGCGATATCTTTAAAGATATGGCCATGGCCGTGAGAGTTAGCAAATCCTTTCTTTTAAGCGACACCAGTATAGCCGATGTATTCTTTGACAAGGCAGATTGGATAAGAAATGGGCTCTCACCTGTTTCATAAGCTTCGTGAAATGAGAAGTCTGGTAGTAGCCGCGCTAGCTCGTTTATAAAACCCAATGTGCTAATAGTAGCTGATTCCATCGGTAAAAAAACTTTTATTATTTTCATGTTTGCCCCCCTTTATTTAATTGTTAATGTTCCTGTAATATTACTCAGATATTTATTTTTTGTCAATTTTTTGTCAATTTTACAAAGTTAATCCTTGGTTGCTAAAAGTCATAATATACTATACAATTGCTATACATAATTTATTATCTAGAATCCTTCATATGAAAAGTTTATTCAAAAATTTAGCCATTTTCTTTCTAGTCTTTCTGGTGATAGCCGGCGTCTTTAGTGCTTTTTCCAATACTAATAAGGTTAAAATGGTCGGCTTAGCTACTTTAGTACAGCAGATTAACGGTGAACAGGTCAGCGAAATAAATGTGGAAGGTGATAAGCTGCTAGTTACTTTAAAGGATGGCAGTAAGCAAACAGTTAAAAAAGAAACTAATGATTCTTTGCCTTCCTTATTAAAGGATTTTGGTGTAGCCCCAGAAAAAATAGCCAAATTTAACATTAATGTTAAAGATTTAAGTGGTTGGGACTATATTTTAGGCTCTATTTTGCCATTTTTGATACCGTTTATTTTGATTGGTGCTTTTTTCCTATATACTATGCGCGGCGTGTCTGGTATGAATTCCAAAGCTATGAGCTTTGGACAATCGAATGCTCAAGATTTTAATGCTAGTTCTAAAGATAAAGTTAGTTTTAAAGATGTGGCTGGCGCTAAAGAAGCTAAGCAGGAACTTGAAGAAGTGGTGGATTTTTTAAAGTTTCCTAAAAAGTTTCATGATTTGGGTGCCAGAATTCCTCGTGGCGTTTTATTATTAGGTAGCCCTGGAACTGGTAAAACCTTATTAGCCCGAGCCGTGGCCGGAGAAGCTAATGTGCCATTCTTCAATATTTCTGGTTCAGAATTTGTGGAAATGTTTGTGGGGGTTGGTGCTTCGAGAGTTAGATCATTATTTGAAAAAGCTAAAAAAAGCTCACCTTGTATTATCTTTATTGATGAAATTGATGCCGTTGGTCGTCGTCGCGGTGCTGGTTTGGGTGGTAGTCATGATGAAAGAGAACAAACCTTAAATCAGATACTAGTAGAAATGGATGGTTTTGAGATTAGTAACAATGTGATTGTCTTAGCGGCGACTAATCGTCCTGATGTGTTAGATCCAGCCTTGCTTCGTCCTGGTAGATTTGATAGACAAGTGATTATTGATAAGCCAGATTTGAAAGATCGTGAAGAGATTTTAGTAGTTCACTCTAAAAAGAAACCATTTGCCGAAGATGTTGATTTAAAAACAGTAGCTCAACGTACCCCTGGTTTTTCAGGTGCTGAATTAGCTAATTTATTGAACGAAGCGGCTATTTTAACAGCTAGGCAAGATAAGAAGTTAATTGGTCAGGCGGAAATTTTGGAATCGATTGAAAAGGTTATGATTGGCCCAGAAAGAAAGAGCCGTGTTATTACCGATCAAGATAAAAAGATCACTGCTTATCATGAAGCTGGTCACGCGGTAGTGGCTAGTTTTTTGCCTGGTGTTGATCAAGTTTCCAAAGTGTCCATTATTGCTCGTGGTCAAGCAGGCGGCTATACTTTAAAAGTGCCGACCGAAGATCGTCATTACCATTCTAAATCAGAATTTATTAATGAATTATCAGTCTTATTAGCTGGTCATTTAGTAGAAAAAGAAATTTTTGGTGAAGTTACTACGGGAGCTACTTCAGATTTAAGAAGAGCGACGGCTTTAGCTCGCAGTTTAGTAACTGAATATGGTATGAGCGAAAATTTAGGACCACGCACTTTTGGTGACAAGGAAGAAATGATTTTCTTGGGTAAGGAAATCCATGAACAACGTGATTATAGTGAAAAGATAGCTGAAAAAATTGATGAAGAGGTGGCCGCTTTCTTGGAAAAAGCTGCTAAATCAGCCCTAGAAATCATTAATTCCAAGAAAAAATATATTGAAAGAGTAGTAGTAGTATTGCTAGAAAAGGAAACTTTAGAGAAAGACGAATTCGCCGCTTTAATGGCTGAATAGCGTTTAATGTTTGACTAAAATTTTTTTTCAGTTATACTAAAATTATAATTAATAACTAAGAATCATTTACAAGTATGGCAAATCCTAAGAAAAGAAAGACTCATGCTGCCGTCGGTAAAGGCCGCGCCCATTTAGCTTTAAAAAAGGTAGCTTTAAATAAATGTACTAAATGCGGTAAAGATAAATTGCCTCATCAGGCCTGTACTTTTTGCGGTGCTTATAAAGGCGAAGTTGTGGTTAAAGTAAAAACTAAGAGTGTTAAAAAGTAAGCTTTTAAAGTTTTGAATGTTTGAAGATCTAATTTTTTGGTCTTCAAGTTTTAGAGATTTAAAATAGTTATTTAGATCGATAAGGTCTTATCAAATTTATGTCCAACCGTCATTTGGCTAGAACCATTGCTATGCAAACTTTGTTTGCCTGGGATTTCAATGGTCAGAAAAAGGAAATGTTAGAGCTTTTAATTAGCGATAACTTTGCTAACTTCGCTCCTAATTTCGATGACGGCGGTTTTGTCAAAGAACTCGTTGACGGAGTAGTAGCTAAACTCGATGAGCTAGACTCTTATATTAAGAAATACGCCACGGAATGGCCACTTGATCAAATTACTTGTGTTGATAGAAATGTTTTACGATTAGGAACTTACGAATTACTTTATTGTGCCAATATCCCCTCCCGGGTAGCTATTAACGAAGCCATTGAAGTAGCTAAGAGTTTTGGTGGTGACGCCTCTGGAAAATTTATTAATGGTGTACTGGGTGCTATTTATAATGAATTGCCAGAAGATAAAAAGCGAGATAACAAGGAAGAATTTGAAGAAAAAAAGAAGAACGCTGTTATGGAAACTCCTGTTGAAGGAGAGGCCACTCTCCAGTCAAATTAGCCTTCATGCCTCGAGTTTTTTGCTCGGGGTCTTTGTTTATAAATATGAATAATTTAGAAAAATTAGAAAAGAGTTTAGGTTTTACTTTTAAGAATCCCGATTTACTTCGCCAAGCCTTAGTTCATCGTTCTTACTTGAATGAACATCCTGATTTCCCCTTAGGGCATAACGAGCGCTTAGAGTTTTTAGGCGACGCCGTTTTAGAAATTGTAGTGACTGAATTTTTATATTTGAATTTTAGAGAAACGGCCGAGGGAGATTTGACTAATTGGCGCGCCTCTTTAGTGAACGCCAAAATGCTTTTTGTGATTGCCGGTGAATTAAAATTAGAAGATCACTTACATTTGTCTAAAGGTGAAGCCAAAGACAAAAATAAAAAATCACGCCAATATATTTTAGCGAACGCTGTTGAGGCCGTGATTGGCGCTCTTTATTTAGATCAAGGTTTGGAGGCCGCTAAAACTTTTATTTTAAAAAATATTGTAGTGAAGCTTGATGATATTTTACAAAATCAACTTTATCTAGATCCTAAATCTCGTTTTCAAGAAGAAGCTCAAGAAAAGAAAGGTGTCACCCCACACTATGAAATTTTAAATGAAGAGGGGCCGGACCACGCTAAAACTTTTACAGTCGGTCTTTATTTGGGTGAGGAATTAATTGCTAGCGGCGACGGCTCTTCTAAACAGGAAGCTCAAGTTGATGCGGCGGCTAAAGGCTTACAAAAAATGAATTGGTAAAAATATGAATGTTAAAACTCTCTTAAAAATAGCAACTGACAAAAAAGCCTCTGACCTGCATTTATTAGTAGGTCAGGTACCAATACTTAGAATTGATGGTAATTTGGTCGCTATTAACTCGGTGTGGCCTGGTAAAGAATATTATGAACCTCTCACAGAAACTGATTTGTCGTCCTCTTTAGATACCCTTTTAAATAAAGAGCAAAAAATTCGTCTGCTGGAAGAAAAAGATTTAGATTTTGGTTATTCAATTGAGAACACTCGGTTTAGAATTAATTTTTCTTATGAAAAGGGTCATTTAAAATTAGTAGCTCGTGTGATTGAAGAAAAAAAACCGACGCTTGATGAAATAGGTATGCCGGAAACCATTAAAAATTTATTACAAGCCCATCAAGGCTTAGTCTTGGTTACTGGCCCGACTGGTTGTGGTAAATCTACTACCTTGGCAGCCATGATAAATTATATTAATTCTACCCGTAGTTGTAATATTGTTACTTTAGAAGATCCAGTTGAATTTATTTTTACGGCTGATAAAAGTATTATTTCTCAAAGACAGTTGGGGACAGATATGATTTCTTTTGCTAGTGGCTTAAAATATGTGTTACGCCAAGATCCTAATGTTATTATGATTGGCGAAATGCGTGACTTTGAAACTATTTCAGCGGCTATTACCCTGGCAGAAACCGGACACTTAGTCTTAGCTACTCTCCATACCTTTAATGCCATTCAAACAATTGATAGAATTATTGATACTTTTCCACCTAATCAACAGACTCAAGTTAAGTCACAAATTTCCATGTTGCTCAACGCTGTTATTTCTCAAAGATTATTACCTCGAGTTGGTGGCGGACGAGTGGCTGTTCGAGAATTGTTACTCCGAAATCCAGCTGTTAGTAATTTAATTAGAGAAGGTAAATTAGCCCAACTTAAAAGTGTCATGGAAACTACTAAATCAGAGGGCATGATTACTTTAGATCATCACTTAAAAGATTTATATAAGCAAGGTGTGATTTCTGAAGAAACCGCTCGAGCTTATTTAGAGGACCCAGACATGATTTAAAGAAAAATTAAAAATTTTCTAAAATATTTTTTAAGAAAGTATCAAGTGATACTTTCTTTTGTTTTTACCCTTGTTTTTTGGCCTCCTCCGGCTCTTGACATTATTTTTAAACAGGCTATAATAAGTATCAGTTTTACGAAACTAAAAAATCTATGCGTAAACTCTTAATACTTCAATCACCAAGCGGTTAAATAAAGACGATAACTCGTTTTTTGTGACCGCCTACCGGCGGTTTTTTAAAATCCCCGGTACACCCAGTATTAAGGCAGAACTTTAATAATTAAATATTCTTTAGAATAAGATCAAAACATCAAATAATTACTTGATGTAGAACTATTGCAATTGTTCTACAGGCAAGTCACATTCAATTTTGCTGAATGTGCACATTTTTGGCAACAAAAGTGTGGGAGAATCTCAACAAGAGTATATGGTGGATGCCTTGACATAAAAAGACGAAGAAGGACGTAGCAGCCTGCGATAAGTTGCGGTGAGGTGGCAAGCAACCTTTGACCCGCAAATCTCCGAATGGGGAAACCCGCCGCATTGAACATGCGGAAAGCTTACGCTTTTAGCGAAGCTGGAACACCCGGCGAACTGAAACATCTTAGTAGCTGGAGGAAAAGAAAATAACAATCATTCCCCGAGTAGTGGCGAGCGAAAGGGGAGGAGCCTAAACCTATCAAACTTTAGATTTGAGCCAGCTTGCTGGCGATAATTTTGAAGGTCCCAAGACCATATGTTTCATAGGGGTTGCAAGAAATGATATTTGTCCCTTGGATCGGACGAGACGGAGTCATAAAAGTTAATTTTTAGTTAAATGAGCTGGAAAGCTCGGCCAGAGCGGGTGATAGCCCCGTAAACGAAAAGAATTTTCTCTCCGTGATCATTATCTTAAGTAGGGCGGGACTCGTGAAATCCCGTTTGAAGCAGGGTCGACTATGACCCAAGGCTAAATACTTTTTATGATCGATAGTGAACAAGTACCGTGAGGGAAAGGTGAAAAGCATCCCGAGAGGGAGGTGAAATAGTACCTGAAACCATATACTTACAAGGAATCGGAGCCTGAATTTATTCGGGTGACGGTGTGCCTATTGAAGAATGAGCCAACGAGTTTGTTCTATGTGGCTTACATAATCGCCTTTGGCGAGCATGTATAGTGAAAGCGAGGGTTAATAGCCCGCATTGTGCTTCACTTTTACGCATTAGTTTATCTAGTGCGTTAAAGTGAAGTACACGTCGCATGGACAAGACCCGAAGCCGGGTGATCTAACCATGACCAGGTTGAATCCCGTCGAAAGACGGGAGGAGGACCGAACCCACGCACCGTGCAACATGCGGGGATGAGTTGTGGTTAGCGCAGAAATTGTAATCGAACTCGGCAATAGCTGGTTCTCCTCGAAATAGCTTTAGGGCTAGCCTCGGATGCTGACTATAGGGGGTAGAGCACTGGATGAGGGCGGGTCGCAAGATACCGTCTTCAATCAAACTCCGAA